>Ga0134126_10008701_pt1 | contig 12769 bp, 11 predicted proteins | sample KB31752_FD_96881 | JGI IMG/M metagenome (GOLD analysis project Ga0134126, IMG submission 96881) | Terrestrial soil microbial communities with excess Nitrogen fertilizer from Kellogg Biological Station, Michigan, USA - KB3-175-2 | ecosystem: Environmental > Terrestrial > Soil > Unclassified ...
CGGCGACCTTGTAGTTCAGCATCTCGGCTTCCGTTGCGGCCTGCTCCTGTTCGCGATGCGCGGCGAAATACTCGAAGATCGCGAACGTCGGCACCGCGAAGATGCCCTTCTCCTTCATCAGCCGAATGGTCTCATCGCTCAAATGCGTGGCGTGGTCGATTGAGGCGACGCCGGCCTGCGCTGCATAGAGCGTGCCCGGCTCGCCCATCGCATGCACCGCCACCACCGTCCCCATCCGCTTGGCCTCCTTCACCGCGGCGGCCAGTTCGTCAGCGGTGTACTGGTACGGCGTATGCAGCACGCCGTCGATCATGCGATCGGGACCGGTCTCGTAGATCTTCGTGAAGGTCGACCCTTCCTTGTGCTGCTCGCGCATCGCCTCTACAATCTGCTCCGCGTCGTTCGCATAGTCGGCATTCGAAAGCACGTGCTGTGCGGGATTGTAGTGATTCGCGTCTTCGTGCCCGCCGAGAATATCAATCGCGTTGCCGCTTATCTGCAGGCGAGGCCCGGGGACCAGTCCCTCGTTGATCGCCCTGCGCACGGCAGTGTCTGCGGACCCCGCGCCCTCCGTGCCCATGTCGCGCTCAGCCGTGAAGCCGGCCAGCAAGTCCGCCTTGGCAGCCTGCTCCGCAAGGATGGTGCGCCACGGAACCGACTCCACGACGGTCTGCAGATCTTCCGCGCCCGGATGCAGAAACAGGTGCACATGCGCGTCGATCATGCCCGGCATGAGCGTCACGTCTCCCAGATCGATGATGCGCGCGCCCTGCGGATGATCCACGTGCGCGCCCGCCGCCTTGATGCGCTCGCCCTCGACGAGCACTTCTCCCGGCTGCACCACCGTGCCGGCGCGCACATCGAGCAATCGCGCGGCATGCAGCACCACGGGAGCGGAAGGGGACTGCTGCGCCACCGCAGCCATACCTTGCGCGACCCCCAGAAGAAGGCCCGCAAACACAAGCCCAGACAAAAGCCCACGTTCCGACAAAGCGATTCGACCCGTTAGTTTCGGCATGCCTACGACTATGCCGCAGCCCCCGGCGGTTTGTCGATATTTTCCGGCGCGATCAGTAAGCCCCAATCCCCGTCAGGTTATGCCCCAGGATCAACGTGTGTATATCGTGCGTGCCCTCATACGTCTTCACCGATTCCAGATTCATCATGTGCCGCATGATCGGGTAATCTTCGGTGATCCCGTTCGCGCCTAGCACGTCGCGCGCCATGCGCGCACATTCGAGAGCCATCCACACGTTGTTCCGCTTGGCCATTGAGATGTGCTGGTGCTCCACCGTGCCCGCATCCTTCAGGCGGCCCACCTGCAGTGAAAGCAGTTGTCCCTTCGCGATCTCAGTCGCCATCCACACCAGCTTTTCCTGCACGAGCTGGTGGCCCGCGATGGGCATGTTGTGGAATTGTTTGCGCATCTTGGCGTACTGCAGCGCGGCGTCATAGCAGGCCATGGCCGCGCCAATTGCGCCCCAACTGATGCCGTAGCGTGCCTGGTTCAGGCACATCAGCGGGCTCTTCAGACCGCCGCTCCCCGGTAGCAGGTTCGCTGCGGGCACATGCACATCCTGCAGTGACAACCCGCTGGTCACCGAAGCGCGCAGCGACCACTTCCCATGCACGTCGAACGCGCGAAAGCCCGGACGGTCGGTCTCCACCAGGAACCCACGCACCAGGTTGTCCTCGTCTTCCACCTTGGCCCACACCACCGCCACATCGGCGATCGTTCCCGACGTGATCCACATCTTTTCGCCGTTCAGCACGTACCCATCGCCGGATTTGCGCGCCGTCGTCTTCATCCCGCCTGGGTTGGAACCGTACTCGGGTTCGGTGAGCCCGAAGCACCCCAGCTTTTCGCCGCTGGCCAGTGCCGGCAGCCACGTGTTCTTCTGCTCGTCTGAACCGAACGTGTAGATGGGATACATCACCAGCGCCGACTGCACGCTCACAAAGCTGCGGAAGCCCGAGTCGCCACGCTCGAGCTCCTGCATCACCAGGCCGTATTCCACGTTCGACATCCCGGCGCAGCCGTAGCCTTCCAGATTGGCGCCAAAAAAGCCCAGCTCGCCCATCGTCTTCACCAGTTCGCGCGGAAACCGCCCCTCGCGAAAGCATTCCTCGATGACCGGAATCAGGTTGTCATCCACGAACTCGCGGGCCATGCGGCGCACCATCAGTTCGTCTTCGCTGAAGCTCGCGTCCAAATCAAGAAAATCAAAGCCTTGAAATTTAAATGCCATCGTGCACCTGTCCTCACCGGTGTGGGCCCAAACCAGCAAGGGTAGCACACAGGGCACTGTCCGGTTGAACAGATGACCATTATCTCCGTTACGTTTGACGTACCGCGTAAAGGAGTCCAGTCTGGGTGGTGATCGTAAGTTACCGGGACAAGCGCACCAGAGAATTCGCGGAGGGGAAGCGGGTAAGCGCGTTCGCCGGCTTTGAACGCCAGGCCCGCCTTAAACTTGATCGTCTGGAATCAGCATTATCCGTTCGCGATTTGGCGGCCCTTCCGGAAAACCGCTTTGAAGCTCTTTCAGGGGACCGCAAGGGCCAATACAGCATTCGCATCAACGATCAATGGCGCACCTGCTTTGAATGGCCAGACAGGGCCCTAGGTCCTTCCAACGTAGAAATCGTCGATTACCACTAAGGAGGAGGTCATGGCACAGCCCGCAATTCACCCTGGAGAGCATCTCGCGCTCGAATTGGAAGAATTGGGAATCAGCGCTTCCCAATTGGCGCGTTACCTCGACGTGCCGCCCAATCGGATCACGGCAATCCTCAAAGGGCAGCGTTCAATCACCGGTGACACGGCCCTCCGGCTGGCACATTTTTTCGGCACCAGCCCTGAGTTCTGGATCAACCTGCAGAGCCTCTACGACGTTCGTCTCGCTCAACGGAACGTGGGGAAGGCAATCAACGCGCTACCCAGCCTGAAGACTTTGGAACGCATGTCGGCCTGAGCTGATTCAGCCGCACCTACGCCGCCAGCTTCGCCTTCTCCTCCAGCAGATACAGCAGGTCCAGCTCTTCCCGTCCCAGCGCATGCGGCGACTTCGCCACTTCCTTCTTCACCTGCTCCTCGAAAGCTTTCACCATCCGGCCGCTCATGTAGCTCTCGATCACCTGCGGATGCACATAGCACTTGCGGCACACTGAAGGCGTGTTGCCCAGCCGCTCGGCCACGCTGGCAATCGCCTGCACCACATTTTTTTTGGCTTGCGTCTGGGTTTCGCACAACTCGAATTGCCGCAGCAGGCTGCACGCCAGCACAGTCCCGGCCCAGGTGCGAAAGTCTTTCGCGGTAAACGGCTCGTCGGTGATCGAGCGCAGGTAGTCGTTCACGTCTGAGGCGTCCACGCTGCGGTGGTCGCCCTGCTCGTCGATGTACTGGAACAACTCGTACCCCGGAACATCGCGGCATCTCTTCACAATGCGCGCGAGCTGCTTGTCCTGCAGGTCGATGGAGTGAACCTTCCCGCTCTTGCCCCTGAAATGGAAATGGACCTTGGCGCCCTCTATCTCCACATGCTTATCCCGCAGCGTCGTGAGCCCATAAGACTGGTTTTCGCGCGCGTATTCCTCGTTGCCCACGCGGATGAACGTGGTCTCGAGCAGCCGGACGATAGTCGCGAGCACCTTTTCCCGCGGCAGCCCCGGCAGCGCGAGATCCTTATCCACGTGCTCGCGGATCTTCGGCAACGCCTCGCCGAAAAGTTTCATGCGCTCGTACTTGGTTTCATCGCGTACCTGGCGCCAGCGCGGGTGATAGCGGAATTGCTTGCGTTTGCGGGCGTCCCGGCCCGTCGCCTGAAGGTGTCCGTTCGCCAGCGGACAGATCCATACGTCGGTCCACGCCGGAGGAATGGCAAGAGACTTGATGCGCCGCAGCGTCTCCTCCTGCGTCACCCGCTTACCCTCGGCATCGAAGTACTGGAAATTTTTGCCACGGCGCTTGCGAGTGATGCCCGGGCGGGCGTCAGTCACGTACCGCAATCCGGCCTGCCTGGAACTCTGAACAGGGTCGGTGATGATCTCCAGGTCTGCCATACGCGCCGGGGACCCCAGCCCCCTACTCAGTACGATGCACCGCACTCGGTGCCCGGTAGGCTCGGCGGCCTCAGCCGGCCTTGCGCAGAAGGTGTGAGTGAAAGAGATACCGGTCGAGGAAGGCTGCGCAGCGGACTAGTAATTCGGCCTGCGCCGTGCCGCTGAACCAGTGTGTCTGGTTCGGGAAGATCGCCACTTCGTGAGGCACGCGGCGCTCCTGCAGCAGGGCCTCCAGTTTGTGGGCTTCGGCGACCGGTACCACATCATCGCGTTCGCCATGTAACACCAGTGTGGGAGGCATGCCTCGCCCCATCCTGTCTTCCCATCCCAGCGGTACGCCCCCTGAGAGCTCGATGATCGCGCGGATACGGCGATCCTCGATGCCCAGCGCGACGCCCAGATATCCGCCAAGCGAGATGCCGAGCACGCCAATGCGCGCCGGATCGACGCATCCGCGATCGCACACATACGAGATGGCATCCTGAATGGCCGTGAGCCAAGCCACAAAGTGCCGTCCGTCGAGAATCATCGCGGCCGTCGCCCGCGCCGTTGCCGTTTTGTCAAAGTAATGGGGCGCATAGATGGCCACCCCGGCATCCCGAAGCGCAGGCGCAAAGCGATTCATCCAATACGAGGCGGCGCCTCCAGACCCGTGAAGCACAAGCAGGGCAGGATGTTGTCCCGTCGGCTCCGGCTCGAACTGATCGATGTGGATGTTTGCCGTTCCACTGGTGTACCGCGCCATGGACTGCACAGATGCGGCACGACGGCATTAGGCTGGAGCCGGTGCAATTTCTTTGCTGTATGCCGGCAGCTCAGTCCAGGAATTCGCGCACAAACGGGTCGTCCGAGTGGACCAGGTCATGGAGAGAGCCGTCAAAGATGAGTCGGCCCTCATTCAGCACAAGGAAGCTCGTGTTCGGGTCGAACTCGCCTTCAGGCAGACGCACCATGCTTTCCGTTTCGCTGTCGAACCGGTGGCCGCACATCATGAACGCATCCTGCAGGCGATGGGTGACCAGGATGGATGGTGTGCGGTAAAAGTCGCGCTGCTTCACAATGAGTTCGATAATCGTGGTGGAGGTCACGGGGTCCAGGCCGCCGGTAGGCGAATCGTACAGCAGCAGTTCGGGTTGGCGGATCAGGGCGCGCGCAATGGCAACGCGACGGCGCATTCCTCCCGAGAGATTGCCGGGGAAAAGTGAGAACGTCGCCTCCAGCCCCACGAAGCGCAGCGCCTCCCGCACGCGGTGATCGATTTCATCGTCGGGAATTTTTTCCTGAATGAGCTGGTAGGCAACGTTGTCGCGCACGTCCAGCGAGTCGAACAGCGCACCTTCCTGAAAGACCATCCCTGTGCGGCAGCGGAGCGGGAACAGGTCCTGCTCGCGCATGCCCGAGATGTCGTCGCCGAAGAGCAACACCTGCCCGGATTCAGGACAAACCAGGCCGATCGTCGTCTTCAGCAGGACGCTTTTTCCGACCCCCGCGGGCCCCAGCAACACGCGTGTTTCCCGCGGGCCCACCGTAAAGCTCACCTGGTCCAGCACCGGCGGCCCGTTGAATGCCACCGTGACATTACGAAACTCGACGACAGGTTCGCTGACCGTCTCGTCGCCGGAAATCGCTGCTGATGGAGCTTCGTTCATCGATTGAAGATCGACACCATTAAGGTGCTGATGAGCAGGTCAACGAAAATGATGAGCACCGACGCGATGACCACCGCCTTGATGGTGGACTGGCCCACGCCCTGCGTTCCGCCGGAAGTGCGCATGCCATAAAAGCATCCCACTGATGCGATGAGGAACCCAAAGAACAGCGGCTTCACCAGGCCCTGCAGAATGTCAGGAAAACGCAGGAACTGGTATGCCTGGGAGAAATACTGCGTGCCGTTCTGGTGATTCATGAAGACGGTGACAACCGCACCGCCGAGAATGCCGCAAAAATCGGCCACCACCGTGAGAAAGAACAGCATGGTGATGGTGGCGTAGATGCGCGGGGTCACCAACTTGCGCATCGGGTCCACGCCCAGCGCGCGCATGGCATCAATCTGCTCGGTAACCACCATCGAGCCCAGTTCGCTGGCCATCGAAGAGGCGTTGCGCCCAGACACCATGATCCCCGTTAAAACAGCGCCCAACTCCTTGATCATGGAGAGACTTACGAAGCGGCCCGTTACCGCGGTGGCTCCGAAGGCCGCCAGCGTCGAGGCCGATTGCACGGCGAGCACGGCCCCGGTGAAAAAGCCGGCAAAGATCACAATGGTGATCGAGCCCACCCCGATAATATCCGCCTGAAGAATGAAGTCGGACCAGTAAACAGGCGGACTGAAAAAGTTCAAGAGGGCCCGCACCGCGAAAAGGGTGAAATCCTGGACGGTCAGCACGAGTTGTTTGGCGGTTCTGTCTATCCTGTCTAACGCCATCGGCTTTCCGTTCGTTGTGCCGAGCAGCCATCAGCTGTCACGCCGCTCTCCACGACAGGATAGCGCATGCGCCACCCCGCCCTGGCAGCGTGCCCCTCTCGCCCGCTGCCCGGGCTTCACCTCTTCTCACCCGCTGAGACTTTCTCAAAGGCGCAGCCGCCGAATTGAGCATCTTACTATCTGGCCCTTAAAGCGCCATGCGGGGCTCGTGTCAATTATTCGGTTCGAAGGGTACGGAGGAACGGAATGCGCCATTTCCGCATGCGGTTGATTCTCGCATTGATAGTCGGGATCTCCGTCGTGTCCGTCGCCTCCACCTATTTCGAAGTGCTGGCGCGCAAGCACGTGCTGCGCCAGGAGTTGCAGCGGCGCGCGGGATGGCTGGGCAACAGTCTCCAGCCCTATGTCGAGCAAGCACTCGGGACCGGTTCAACCCCGCAGATTACGGCCGTCTCCCAGGAGCTGCGCAACCACGGGGAAGCGCTCGGGCTTGCGGTCTTCGATAACAAGGGCGACCTTCTGGTCTTCGACGGGCCGGCTGACCTGATCAAGACCCTCCCCCTCGACCCCGTCCGGCAGGCCATCCGGCGTGGCGAGAACATGAACCGGTTTGGCCGAACCGGCTCGCAGGATTGGATCGAAGAGGCCGTTCCGTTGCATGTGCACGGGCAGCAGGCCGGCGCACTCGTCATCCTCGAAGATTCCGGGTTCATCCGCGGCGAGGCTTCAGAAGTCTGGCGCCAGACCTTCTGGCGCATCGTGGCCTCGGTGGTGCTCATTGTCGGTGTGACCGTCTTGATGGTCCGCTGGTTCCTTATGCGTCCCATCACGCGCCTCGCCGAGCGGCTGCGCCTGCTGCGCATGGGCCATCCCGAGCAGAGTGTTCTGGACGAGGTCGACGACCTCAGCCTGTTCACCCCCATCGCGCGTGAAGTGGAAAACATTACCGAGAGCCTCATCGAGGCTCGCGCCGCCGCCGCTGCCGAAGCCCGTCTGAGGGAATCCGGCGAGAATATCTGGACCGCGGAACGCCTGACGGCGCACGTGCGGCAGCATGCGGGGGCAGGCCGCATCTTCGTGGTCTCGAACCGCGAGCCTTACATGCATGTGCGGCAGGGCAAGGAAACCGTGTGCGTGGTTCCTCCCAGCGGCCTCGTGACGGCCGTCGAACCTGTCCTGCGCGCGTGCGACGGAGTATGGGTGGCGCTCGGCAGCGGCGGCGAAGACCGCTTTAACGTGGATGAGCACGACCGCCTGCGCGTGCCGCCGGACGATCCCCGCTACACCCTGCGTCGGGTGTGGCTCTCGCCGGAAGAAGAGTCAGGCTATTACGACGGATTCGCCAACGAAGGCCTGTGGCCGCTCTGCCACATCGCCCATACGCGACCCATATTTCGCGCCTCCGACTGGGAGTGCTATCAGGCAGTCAACCGCAAGTTCGCGCAGGCGCTTCTTCATGAAATGGAGGATTGCGCGGAGCCCATCGTGTTCGTGCAGGACTACCACTTCGCGCTTCTGCCGCGAATGATCAAGTCCATGCGCCCCGATGCGCGGGTGGCCATCTTCTGGCACATTCCGTGGCCCAACCCGGAGGCGTTCGGCATCTGCCCCTGGCAGGCGGAATTGCTTGACGGCCTGCTGGGCGCCGACCTGATCGGTTTTCACATTCCTCTGCACTGCAACAACTTCCTTGACACCGTCGATCGCGTGCTCGAGTCGCGCACCGATCGCGAGCACATGACCGCGCGGCGCCGCGGCCACACAACCACCATCCGCCCTTACCCCGTGAGCGTGGCCATCGACCCCAGCGGCGTAGAACGCGCCGCGTGGGGCAAAACCAGCGACGAGCTGCTGCACGAGTTCGGCATCCGCGCCGACAAAATGGTCCTCGGCGTCGACCGCCTCGATTACACCAAGGGTATCGTCGAGCGGCTGATGGCCTACGAGCGGCTGCTCGAGGAGCATCCCTGGCACCGCGAACGCGTGACCATGGTGCAGATTGCCGCTCCCAGCCGCACCCGCATCGCCAGCTACGCCGAGTTGCGTCGCCGCGTCGAGGCAATGGTCGAACAGATCAATACCCGCTTCGAAACCCCCGACTGGCGCCCGGTTCTGCTCATCGAGCGCCAATGCAGCCATGACGAAGTCACCAATTGGTATCGCGCGGCCAACGTCTGCCTTGTCACCTCTCTGCACGACGGAATGAACCTGGTGGCAAAAGAATACCTGGCGGCTCGCGACGACGAGGACGGCGTACTGGTACTGAGCAAGTTCACGGGCGCTGCGGTCGAGCTGCGCGATGCCCTCATCGTCAACCCATACGACATCGACGGAGTCGCCGACGCCATTCACCGCGGCCTCGAAATGAACGCCACCGATCGCAGGCTGCGCATGCAGAGGATGCGCCGCCATGTCATCGAACACAACGTCTACCGCTGGGCGGCCAATGTGCTCGGCGATCTGCGCGAGCTGCGGATCGAGCACCTGGAAAATCGTCCGGAGCCGGTGTTGCACAGAACCGATACGCCCCAGCGCAAGTGGGCTTAATTCTGAGGCCCCGCGATTCGACGCGGCCCTCAAAAAAAGAACGCTAACCCAAGCGCAGTGCAAATATTTCATAGAGGCGACTAGAGTGACTGAAGAAGCGAACAAGACCCTTCAAGAGTTTTTTCATACATTCACTCCGGGAATGAGCCCCCTTCTGCTTCTCGATTATGACGGCACGCTTGCGCCTTTTCGCGTGGACCGCCACAAGGCCCGGCCATACACCGGCGTTCGCGAAGCACTTGCGCGCATCCTCCACCAGGGCCAGACGCGCCTGGTGGTGATCACCGGGCGTCCCGCAATCGAAATCGGACCCTTGCTGCGCGGCTATCCACCCGTCATCGATCAGCCCATTGAAATATGGGGGCTGCACGGATCGGAGCGGCTGCTGGAAGACGGCCGGCGCGAACTCGAAGAGGCGCCGCCCGCAACGCAGCGCAGGCTCGACGAACTCCGCGATTATCTGCGCCATAACAATCTCGGAGGCGAGTTCGAAGACAAGCCGAATGCCGCTGTGATGCATTGGCGCGGTGCTTCTCCGCGAACCGCGCGATTCATCGAGCAGCGGACCCGCGAGCTGTTCGAGCCGCTCTCAAAGATGGAGGGCCTGATGCTCCTCCAGTTCGAAGGCGGACTGGAACTGCGCGTAGGCCGCGACAAGGGAGCTGCCATCCGTACGCTGGTGAGCGAAGCGCCTGCCGGTACGCCGGTGGCCTATGTCGGCGATGACATAACCGACGAGGCGGCCTTCATCGCGCTCAACCAGATCGAGGCCCCTCACCTCAGCGTGCTCATGCGCGCCGAGCCCCGCGAAACCGCTGCCAATCTGTGGCTGCGGCCGCCCTCGGGCCTCCGCGGATTCCTCAAGCGCTGGCACAAGGCACTGGCCTTCGAGTCCACTCGCCGCAAAGTCGCCTAAAGGCAGCGAAGCAGAGGGCAATCTAAAGCGACGTCCTGTGCCGCTCACTTGCCAGTCGCGTTGCTCGCCCGATCCAGCGCCTTCGCCAGAACCTCCAGGCTGCCGTTGCGTACAAGATTCCCCTCTGGATCAATCAGCGCGGCAGCAGGGACGCCATGAATTCCCCAATCCGCGGTCATTCGGGTCGTCTCATCATAGGCCAACGGAAATGCCGGGATGAAGTGCCACACTGATTTTTCGAGCTTTAATGTCTTTGCGCGAAAGTCATTCCAGTCGCCCGCCTCATCCGCGTTGTTAAATCGAATGCCGATCACCCGAAATTGTGATTGTTTGTCACGGTGGCTCAAAACGAATGTATTAATCTTCGGAATTCCTTTGGCGATGCAAGGAACACACCAGTCAGCCCAAAAATAGAGATACGTCCAATGCCCCCGGAGTGGATCGATGTCGAGACTCCGCCGTTCGAGATCCGTGAGCGCGGTCAACCTCGGAGTGCCGCGCCCGAAGTGCCGCGCCACTGGCGACAACTCTAGCCTCAACGGCGGCAGTTCTACGTTGCTGTTTCCAAGCACGAATTGTTCTTTCGCAGGGTCGGCATCCGGTGCGGACGCGTGCAATTCATATCGCCCAGGCGGCAGGTCTATCGTCCCTGAACTGCCCGGTAAGGAAGGTATCGGCAACATGTCGGCTTGCGAATAGAATTGCACCGTGATCGGACCTTCACGGTGTGCATTCTCGAACGAAGCAGCATATCGGACCTGGTGAACTGGCAAGAGCCGGATTACCCTTCGCTGTGTCCATCCGCGCTCGTCTGTGTCGACGAACGCTCCCAAATTGCGGCTCGGACCAAAAGCGAGGAGTGCGATGCGGCCGTGGTACTCCGTGAATCCGGGCGTGTTCTCCAGCGAGAACTCACCCGATGCCCCTGTTGTTGCGCTTGGCCCCAGGGGCGCCAGCCGACCGTCGGGCCCCATGCCCCATTGCGGGCAGAGAATTGCGCCTGCAACGGGTCGGTTCTGCTCATCCACCACAGTTCCGCGCAGGGTCCTCGCGCGTTCAGCGTTCGCAAGATTCGCCAGGACCAAGAACGCCGCTGCCGCAAGACAAAACCGCACCGACTTCCTCCCGCTACTCACGTCCCCGCTTGCGCACTTCCACGTTCAGCCGCTTGATCTTCTGATTCAGCGTCGACAACGGAATCCGGAACTGCTCGGCCGCATCGGTCTGGTTCCAGTTACAGCGCTCCAGCTTCTCCATGATGATGCGCCGCTCGATATCTTCCAGAATGTCAAACAGTGACGCATTGGGATTGTTTTCCAGCAGCGCGTCCTGAAAGCTCCGGCCCGTGATATGTCCGGGGAGCAGGTCGCTGCCGATGATGGGACCCGACGACAGCACCACCCCACGCTCCACGCAGTTCTCCAGCTCGCGCACATTGCCCGGCCATTCGTAATCGAAGAGCGCGCGCATGGCGTCGGCGGAAAGCTTGCGCGGCGGCAGGCCGTTCTCATTGCAATAAAACTCCAGGAAGTGCTGAACCAGCGGCGGAATGTCCTCGCGGCGCGCGCGAAGCGGCGGCAGGTCTACGGTGATCACGTTCAGGCGATAGAAGAGATCTTCGCGGAAGCGTCCGTCGCGCACTGCCTGCCGCAGATCCACATTCGTGGCCGCAATGATCCGCACGTCCACCTGGATCTCCTGAATGCCGCCCAGGTGCATGAACCGCCGATCCTGCAGCACGCGCAAAATCTTGGCTTGCGTGTCCATGCCCATCGTGGCGATCTCGTCCAGGAAAAGCGTTCCCCCGTTGGCGACCTCGAACAGCCCCTTCTTCGATGCCACAGCCGAGGTGAACGCGCCCTTCACGTGCCCGAACAGCGTGGATTCCAGCAGCTCCGAGGGCATCGCGCCCGTGTTGATGGGCACAAACGGCTTGTCGCGGCGCGGCGAATTGGCGTGAATCGCCTTGGCGATCAATTCCTTCCCCGTGCCGCTTTCGCCTTGAACCAGGATCGTGGAGCGGCTCGGCGCTACCTGGGCCACCAGGTCGAACACACGCAGCATCGTCTCGCTCTTGCCCACAATGTTGGTAAAGTTGTAGCGCTGCTTCAGCGTGCGCTTGAGCTGCAGATTCTCTTCTTCGGCGCGATGGCGCGCAACCGCCGATCGAATATCCGCCAGCAGTTTCTCGTTGTCCCAGGGCTTCTGGACGAAGTTCTCTGCGCCGGTGCGGATCGCCTCCACCACGTTGTCCACCGTGCCGTAGGCGGTGATCATGATGACCGGTGTCTCCGGTTGGCGTTCCTTGATCAGAGGCAGCAACTGCAGGCCGCTACGGCCAGGCAGCGCCAGGTCCAGCAGAATGAGATCGAAGTTTTCCAGTTCCAGGATCCGCAATCCCTGTTCGCCGTCGGCGGCCATCTTGACCGCGTAGCCCTCGAGCGTGAGCAGAACCTCCAGCGAGTCACGAATGCCCGCCTCATCGTCGATGATCAGGATGCTTGCAGTGGATGTGCTGCCGTTTTCCACCGGCGCCGGCGAGTTCAACGGGAGGTCTACCTCAGGCATGGACAGAGTTCCTCAAAAGGGGAAATTCAAGATGAAATGTAGTGCCGGCCCCAACTTCGCTCTCCACATGAATCTTGCCCGCATGTTCCTGAATGATTCCGTAGGACACGCTCAATCCCAGGCCGGTTCCACGCTTCGCGCCCGGCGCCGGCATGCTCTTGGTGGTAAAGAACGGATCGTAAATCCGCTTCATGTGTTCGGGCGCAATGCCGCCCCCGGAATCGCTCACGATGGCCTCCACATGACCGTTC
>Ga0134126_10008702_pt1 | contig 12766 bp, 9 predicted proteins | sample KB31752_FD_96881 | JGI IMG/M metagenome (GOLD analysis project Ga0134126, IMG submission 96881) | Terrestrial soil microbial communities with excess Nitrogen fertilizer from Kellogg Biological Station, Michigan, USA - KB3-175-2 | ecosystem: Environmental > Terrestrial > Soil > Unclassified ...
CGTGATCCTTGTCATGCAGCACGTTATTGCCCGGCTGTCCGACCGGGATGTACAGCTTCTCGTCGGGACCAATCGCGATGAACTTCCAGCCGTGGGCCTCGTCCTTCGGCAGATCGGTGTAGATCACCGTCGGCTTCGGCGGCTTGTCGAGATTGGCCTCGACATTGTCGATCTTGGAGATCTGCGACAGCTCGGCGATGTAAAGCGTGCCCTTGTGATATGCGAGACCGTTCGGCCGATAGAGACCCTCGGCGATCGTCTTGATTTCGGTCTTGCCATCCTTCTTGACGATGGCTGTGACCTTGTTCCCCAAACGCGTGCCGACAAAAACCGTGCCTTTGTCGCCCACGCGCAGCGAGCGCGTGTTCGCTATGCCGCTCGCATAGACCTCAATGTTGAAACCCGGTGGAAGCTTGAGCTTGGCAGTCGGCAACTTGTCCGCCGCTGCCGGCAGAGGCGGAGGCGCAACGGGCGAGAGTTTGGCAGCGGCCGCATTTCCGTCGGGACGGCCGATCAGCGGTGATCCCGGCGGTAGCGCTGGCGCTGCTGCCGACGCGGCCGCGGGTGGCGCTGATGCAGGGGGCTGCTGGGAAAATGCGGGTGCAGCGAACAGAACGCCGGCGATTGTGCCGGCAAGCAAAATGGAACGCTGAGCCGTGACACGCGGAATCATCAAATTCCTCCCTAAAGAGGAGACGCTTTACTCACGCGGTCCACGCGAGAACGGCCCCGGAGCGCGCCCCCTTCGGGCCAAGTCTCCACCTTTAGCCGCTCGGTTGCAATCGGAAACCGGCAAGCCCGCGTGATCAGGAACTGCGGTAGCTGTAGGCGACATCTTCGCCCGCCGCAGCGAGGTGCTCGACCAGTGCATGCTGCGGCGACAGATGACACACCGGATCGGCGGCGCGGGCGTCACCCGTAAGGAGGAAAGCCTGACAGCGGCATCCGCCAAAATCCTGATCGCGCCGCGCGCACGATTTGCAAGGCTCCTGCATCCAGTCAGTGCCGCGAAAAGTCAAAAAAGCTGGCGAGCTACGCCAGATGTCGGCCAGCGAATGCTCGCGCACATTCCAGAACTCAAGACCCGGGATGACTTCGGCAGCGTGACACGGAAGCACACGCCCGGCCGGAGTAACGTTGAGTGAGCGGCGGCCCCAACCGCCGACGCAGGGTTTGGGGAAACGTGCGAAATAATCCGGCACCACCGCATCGATGACGATCTGGCCATGGTGCCTGGCCCGCAGCATCTCGACCTGACGAACGGCCTGCTCGACCTGCTCGCGTGAAGGCATCAGAGCAGCGCGGTTCTTTAGTGCCCAGCCGTAGTATTGCACATGAGCGATTTCCACTCGACTGGCGCCGAGCGATAGCGCCAGCTCCACCATCGATTCAATGCGCGCAATATTGGCGCGATGCACGACCATATTGACGGTCAGCGGCAGACCGAGCCTGACGACTTCTTTAGCGATTGCGCGCTTTCGTGCGGAAGCGCTTTTGTAGCCGGCGATGTGATCGGCGGAGGCCTCATCACTGTCCTGGATGGAAATTTGCACGTGATCGAGTCCTGCGTCAGCAAGCACGGCAAGATTTTGCGGAGTCAGTCCAACTGCAGATGTTATGAGATTGCTGTAGAGACCGGCTTCGCACGCGGCCCTGACGATCTCGGGTAAATCGCGCCGGGCCGCCGGCTCACCCCCGGACAGATGAACCTGAAGGACACCCAGTGCAGCCGCCTCGTTAAATACCCTGCCCCATGTCGCGCTATCGAGCTCGTCGTCGCGCCTGTCGAGCGCCAGAGGATTGGAACAATAGGGGCAGCCGAGCGGGCAACGGTGCGTCAATTCGGCAAGCAGACCGAGGGGCGCAGGCAGGCTGGCACCATTCGTCGTCACGACGAGTATCCACTCCGCTCATTCCCGCGTCTGCGCGAGCGAAATTCCAACTGATTCCCCGCGGGAGTGAACGGTTGAAAAGTGCTGCACATCACTTAACCCAACTCCAGCAATTTCTTGTCCGCAAGCGAGCCGAGCAGATTCACGACATCCGCATGGATACGCTCTCGCGGCGCCGCAAAGGCCCTGGCGAGATCATCCACGATTGCATTAAGCGTCGTCTCGCCGGTGCATCGCTTCAATATCTCGACGGTGATCGCGTCGGCCTTGAACACTCGTTCCGGCGCAAGCAGCACCCAGCCACCCTGCGCTTCGTTGTGCGTCAAGCGCACACCCCGCGGCAGCCTCGGACAGACACTGCCAGAAAGTTGCCGTGCCGGCGTGTCCATCATTTGCCCCTGCGCACGATCTTTTCCGAAATCCGCTTTCCGCCGTCGATCGAGGTCGAAGCCTTGCTTTTCGGTACCATGCGTTAATCCTCCGCAACAAAAGCGCCCGGCGGAACATGTTTGGGCGCCACATAGGCGTGATACAGCGCGTCCAGCATGGCCCATAGTACGCCGCATTTGAATTCGAGCGCGGCAAGAACCGCCTGCTGTTGCTCCGGCGTTCTGGCGTTGCGCTTGACGTAGTTGAGGGCGAAATCGGCGTCGCGCTGGGCCTGTGGCGGGCGCTTGTCGAAATAGCTCAGCGTTTCGCGTGTGATGAAATCGTAATTCGCCAGCATGCCAGTCATCCGCTCGCTGATGATGGTTGGCGAAAACATCTCCGTCAGCGACGACGCGATCGCCTCCAGCAATGTTTTCTCCCTCACAAAGCGCACATAGGCCTCCACCGCAAAACGGGTGCCCGGCAGAACTCCACGCAGCGAAGTGACATAACTGCGCTCAAGTCCCAGGCCGTCGGTCAGCTTGAGCCAACGCGCGATGCCGCCGTCCCCTTCGCGCTCACCATCGTGATCGACCAGACGGGACCGCCATTCGCGGCGTACGGCCGAATCATCGCAACGGGCGATCAGACTCGCGTCCTTGATCGGGATCATCGCCTGGTAGTAGTAGCGGTTCAGCGCCCACGCCTGCACCTGGCCCTTGCTGCACTCGCCACCATGCAGCAAGGCATGGAATGGATGGAGGCGGTGATAGCGCTTCGCTCCGATGTCGCGCAGCGCACCCTCGAGCTCCTCCGCAGAAAGCAGCTTCATAGCACAATCTCCATACCATCTTCGGCAACTTGCCAACCTGCACTCTCGACCTTGCGCCGCTCGGCGGAGCCATCGATCAAAATAGGATTGGTGTTGTTGATATGAATAAAAATGCGCCGCGCCGGCAGTCCGTCCAAGGCGTGCAAGGACCCCCCCTCTCCCTCGATCGGCATATGACCCATTCGCCGTCCGGTTTTTTGTCCGGTCTGCGTACGGATCATTTCGTCATCGGTAAACAGCGTGCCGTCGAACAGGACGACGTCCGCGCGGGCGAAGCGTTCGCGCATTCCGGCGGTTACTACCGCGGCTCCCGGCACGAATACCAATCGCGCTCCCGCGTGTTGAACTTCGATGCCGACATTGGCAGCGCTTTCCGTATCGAGGTCGGGCGCCTCGCCTTCGAGATAGAGTGGCAGCTTGCCCGGCACCATGAACAAGGTCGCCTCAATATCGCCTGCCAACAAAAAGCGCTCGCCCGGATTGACCGCATGGCGCGACATTGAGGCCATGGCGCCGAACATGGCGTTGGAGGCTACCGCCGCGTGGCTCGCCGGCGTGGCGTAGAGTCGGAAATCGGTGCTTTCGCGCAACGACAATAGCCCGGCGATCTGGTCGATTTCGGCGCCGGTCAGGACTACGGCGTCAATTGGACTGCCGCGCAACCCACTATGCGGGTGGAGCGCGGGGGTCGCGCGAATTTGGGCGGACAAATCAGGCGAGGCGTTAATCAGTGTCCAGCGACCGTCACCCGCCGAAAGCGCAATACCGGCTTGGCTGCGTGGTTTGACGCGAGGATCGCGCGCCCAAGCCAGTGCGCAGACCGAGCAGCGGCAATTCCACTGCGGAAAAGCGCCTCCGGCCGCCGAACCAAGCACAATGGCAGTGAGACGCCCCATTTAGCGGCGTCGTATAAGGCGAATCAGGGAATCAAAACTCGGCCGGCAGATAGCCGTTGATCTCAAGTCCGATGCAAATCTCGACAAGAATCGGGGTCGTCCAAGCCATGGCGTTTCCTTTCGGCCGCGTTTTATCGTCAAGGGCCCTGGGTCGAGATTAGCGCAAGCAGCGGACCTCGCAAGGGCGGATTCGGTTACCGGAGCGGTGAAATATCACGTATTTGTCATGCCAGTGGTCATAAAAGCGTCTGACGTATCTGGCGTAAATGTCAGGGTATAACCCGCAGGAACCGACCGACCGGCCGGCCGTTACTTTACGCTTCGCCTGCTGGATGCGCTAGAATCACCTTGAATCGCAGCTTTTGTGTAACCCATGCAAAATAGCCACAGTTGCCGCTTGTTCTGGCGGGGCTATTGGGAAAAACGTAACTCGCTGTGCGCTATCAGTTAAACTGGACTCGATAAAAGGGGGCGTATGCCCCCAAGGAAAGTTTGGGAGATCCCGTGGTGAAAAGTCTTCGATTTGACCGTCTGTTAGCTTCGACGGCGCTCGCGCTGGTGCTGGCCCTGTCCAGCCATGCTGCGGTCGCGCAACAAACCGAATCGGCGGTACGGACGGCAGTGCCAGTGCCGGATACGTCGTTGCCACCGCCACTAACCGCCAAAGACATCGAAGCGCCCGCCAAACAGGCTGCTCCGATCACCAAGGACGAGCCCAAGCAGACTGCAACAATTCCTGCGGTGGAGCCGGCCAAAGCCCTGGCACCCGTTGCGACCGCAGACAGCGGCGTGTCCGACAAACTGCGCGAACTTATCAGCAGCAAGCAATTCGAGCGCTTTGTCAGCCACAAGGCCGATCGCGCCGGCATCGAGGCATTCTACAGTTCGCACAATTACGCGCCGCTCTGGGTGAGCAACAATGCCGGCAATGATCGGGCTAAGGCTGCGATCGCCTATCTGGCGCAGGCCGATGCGGTTGGCCTCGATCCGAGCGACTATCCGACTCCTGATTTCAAATCGGGAGCGACAACCGACGCGCTGGCCGAGGCCGAGCTTAAATTGACTGCCTCCACACTGACGTTTGCGCGCCACGCGCAGATCGGCCGCATTCATTTCACGCGCGTTGGCTCGGACATTCAGTATGACCTGATCGCGCCCGACCCGGGCGAAGTATTGGCCAAGCTCGCCGATGGAACGGCTGCCGGCAGTGTCCTCGATGGATTCAATCCGCCGCAGCAGGAGTTCAAGGCGCTCAAGGCAAAGCTCGCCGAGTTGCGCAAGGGTCCGGTCGTATCGGAGGCCAAGCCCGAGGCGAAGCCTGCGCAACCACGCGTCAATATCCCTGAAGGCAAGCTTCTCAAGCCGGGGATGAAAGACTCACGCGTCGTGGCGCTGCGCAAGCGCCTCGACATCGCTGGCGACAAGGACAATCCGCTTTACGACGACGCGGTCCGCGATGCGGTGAAGACGTTCCAGACCGAAAGCGACATCGGCGTCGATGGGAACCTTGGCCCCAACACCCTGCGCGCACTCAACGGTGAGCAAAAGGAAGTGCGACGCGCCTCTGCCGACCCGATCGACACGATCATCGTCAACATGGAACGTTGGCGCTGGCTGCCGCGCAATCTTGGCAACCCGCACGTGATCGTTAACGTGCCAGACTACACCTTGAGCCTCTACAACGACGGCAAGGTCTATTGGAAAACAAAGATCGTGGCCGGCAAGCCAAATCTGGCAACGCCGATGGTCAGTGCGGAGATGAAATTCATCACCGTCAACCCGACCTGGAACGTGCCGCCTTCGATCATCGAAAAGGAGTATCTGCCGGCGCTTGAGCAAGATCCGCAGGCGCTCGATCGTATCGGCCTCAAACTGACGCAGGACGCTGACGGCACGATTCACATCTCACAGCCGCCCGGCGCCGGCAACGCGCTCGGCCGCATCCGCTTCAACTTCCCGAACAAGTTCCTGGTCTATCAGCACGATACGCCGGACAAACACCTGTTCGCCAAGGACAAGCGCGCCTTCAGCCACGGCTGCATGCGTGTGCAGAACCCGCTGACCTACGGCGAGAAGCTGCTGTCTCTTGTGATGCCGAAGGAGCGCTACACCGAGGCACGGCTGGAATCGATGTTCGGTGGCAGCGAGATCAACATCAACTTCCCGAAGTTCATTCCAGTGCATCTGACTTACCAGACTGCCTTCGTGGACGAAGCCGGCAAGCTGCAACTGCGCGACGATGTTTACGGCCGTGACGCGAAGATGTTTGCGATCCTCAAGAGCAATGAACGCAAGGTCGCCGATATTGCGGTTGAACGTGCGAAAGACTCTTCGTCCAAACCGGTCCGTATGCCGGTCGGTATGTATGGAGGAGGAGGTGGCGGCTACAGTTATGGCGGCGGCAATAATTTCTTCGATTGGATGTTTGGTGGACCGCAGGGCGGGCCTCGCCCCTATCCACCGCGAAACATTCCGCCACCGCCGCCACGCAACAATGGCCGCTACAGCTGGCGCTAGCACTCCGGGACGGCAAGCAACACGAAACGCCGGCGAGATACTCGCCGGCGTTTTCGTTTCGGCAATTCGCGGACGCAAGGTGGTACAGGCGGGTGGACTTGAACCACCGACCTCTGGTTCCACAGACCAGCGCTCTAACCAACTGAGCTACGCCTGCACGCGCGATCGGCTTCTCGGTGCTCGATCCAAGCGGGCGGAACCTAGGTGCCGCTAGGCCTTTTGGCAAGCGGCCCATTCGACGCCTTTTTCGCCCAGAAAACGAAAGCCCGGACATCTCTGTCCGGGCTTGGCACCCAATAAATCTGATACGAGGTAGAACGCTCAGGCAGCCTTGCTGAGGTTGCTGATGCTTTCTTTGATCGGCTCGGCCGTCTCGGTGGCCACTTTCTGCGCGTGCTCGGAGAGTTCCTTGGTCTGTGCGACCAGGGCATCGAACTGCTTGCGCAAATATGCGCTGGAGAGTTCGACCATCTCCGAATACGACTTGGCGGTCATCAACTCGCTCATCAGATCGAAGGTAGCGTCGCTGTTGGCGCGGGTCGCTTCGATAAGCTTGAGGCCGTAGCTCGCGCAGCCTTTTGAAGCTGTGGAATAGGTGTCCTCGAGGACATCCGTTGCCTGCTCAGCAGCGCTCTTGACCTTCTCGTAATTCTCTTTGGCCTGGGCGACGCCCTTTTCGGCGAATTCGCGGAAGGCCGGCGGTACTTCGAATTTCGGCATCTCAAACTTCGGCATCTCGAATTTGGGCATTTCGAAAACGGGCGCGCCGACGGCAACCGCCTTTGGCTTGGATTTCGCTGTAGGGGCCGCTGAAGTGCTGGTTTCGGCCATGGCTGGCATCCTTGATAGGAGGGCAATTTCAGGACGATCGATGCTGTCCCCTCTCAAGATCAGCCCGATCAATTTCGGATAGCCGCCACGCACCCTCATCAAAAACGTGCTGTTGGCGGTCTGTGTGTTAATACTTATAGCCTGGTTTTTGATGCAATGCAATAAAAAATATTGCATTGCACAAATATGTCGTGCGTGGGCGATCCGCGCCAACCGGCCGGGCTCAAAACGCACATGGACCGCGCGTATTTAGTGCTGGGTTCCTTGCCCAGTCATTTTGGCAGCACGTTTGCTCCGGTCTCGCGCCTGCTCGGTGAGCGCGCAGCGATTTGGGAATTCACATACTCAGAGTGAAGTGCCATCACATCGTTCGGCTCTTTGACCTGCAGCAACTTCTGCACAAACTCGAACGAAGACGCGACGTTCCGCTCGGCGAATCCCATTGCCAGCTCGCCGATTTCCTTGGCGCCAGCTTGCGCGCTAGCCGCCTGATTTTCAGCGGTGCTGACAGCGTGTTGCGCGGCCGAAATAAAGATATCGAATGCCTGCTTGGCCTGTTCCACGCTCTTTTCAGCCAATACGCGCATATCTGCCGGAATGTCGAAACGTGTACTGGTGTCTTCCTTTGCCATGACATCCATCCTGCATGTCCCACGAGCGTGCGCCGGCGGCCTTAACCCTATTTAGGTCGGTGGGCAGCGTGTGCCAGTGACGGAACGTGTCGGCATTAAGGTTATTGCGGCTTGCTGTTGAATGATCCTTGTCATGTCGTGGACGCGGCCCGCCCCCAGCCGTATTAAGGTTTTATTAGCCGTAAAACCTGTGACACCGCGATGACGGACTCTGAGCCTCAATGGATTTTTCTGCGTGACCCGCGTCTGGGCACGCACGCGCTCAATGCCGCGCCAGTGTGGCTTTGGAGCGCCGACGGTAAGCGCATTCTTTGGGCTAACGCGATCGGTGCGTCGATCTTTGACGCCGCCTCACCGGTGGCAGCCGCGGCAACGCGCTTTGGGCCGCGCCATGCGGCTGCTGCGCAGATCTCGCGACTCGCTGCGACACTGCCGCAAGGAAATTCGCCACGGCTGGAGCGGTTGCGTGGGTTCGGAGCCCGTTTCGGGGGCATGTTGGTATGCCTGTGTTCGCGCATCACGCTCGCAGACAACACCATGGCAATTTTGGTCGTATCAACGGAGCGCGCGGGCGACGACATGGCATTGCCCGAACGCGCGCGCCGGCTGCTCGCAGATGTGCAACAACCCGCGGTCATCTTTACGGCTGACGGGGAGCTGATGGAGGCGCAGCCCGCGGGCACTGCGCTTATTGGCAACCGGCGCGACCTGATCGCCCTTGGCGCCGAAAAACTCGCCCGCGAAGCCAGCCTCAACGGGACTGCCGAAGGTGAGACTCTGGCCGGCCATGCCAGCGTGTTCAAGCTCGGCGCAGGTCCGACCTTCGGGCTGCTTGTCGTCTTCTCTGGACCTGCAACGACGTCGGACACTGAGCATGCAGGCCCGAAGGCAGTCATTGAGCCTGTGGTCCCGAGCCCTCCGAAATTGGAAGTACACCCGCAGTATGCACCTGTTCGCTTTGTCTGGCAGACCGACTCCGGCGCGCATTTCACCCTCACAAGCCTGGAGTTCGCCGAGCTGCTCGGACCAAAAACGGCCACGCTGCTCGGCCACGCCTGGAATGATATTGCCCGGACTCTGAACCTCGATCCACAGGATCAAATCGCCAGCGCACTTACGGCACGCGAAACTTTCAGCGGTATCGTCCTGTTTTGGCCGCTTGATGATTTCGATGAGCGCTTGCCGGTCGAAATGTCGGGTTTGCCGGTGTTCGACCGCGACCGGCAATTCAAGGGTTTTCGCGGCTTCGGTATTTGCCGCGATCTTGCCCGTTTGGAGCAGATTCAGCAGCGCCGCGGCGGAAAAGCCGTTCCACCGGCCGCCTCAAGGAAGGCCGAAACAAAAAAAATAGTCCCGTTTCCCGCGACAACAGAGCCGCAAGCGCAAGAACAGAAATTCAATGTTCGAGATCGCAGTGCATTCCAGGAACTCGCGCGTGAACTCAGCGAGCGCCTGAAGAAATCATCAGGCAAAGTCAGCAAAACCCCTCCAGACGATTTTGTTGCCGGGTCTCCAGTCCAGCTCAGTCAGCCAGCCCGCGAGCCGGCAAAAGTTGTCCCGAATGTGCAGGATATCCGAGCGATCTTCGATCGTTTGCCGATCGGCATTCTGGTGTATCGCCTCAACAATTTGGTTTACGCAAACCGGGAGTTCCTCGAGTGGACCGGCTACGCCACCTTGGACGCGCTGAACGAAGCCGGCGGTCTCGACAGCCTGTTTATCGATGGCAAGGACAAGTCCACTTCCAAGGACGGCGGAAACGGCGCGAAAACTCTCATAATCGCGACCATCAACGGCACGCAGAAACCTGTTGAAGGCCGCTTGTTCAGCGCCATGTGGAATGGCGAGAACGTGCTGGTGCTGATGATCGATCCGCGCGTTGGAACCCACGAAAAGCCCATCGACGTCTCGCCGGATTCCGTGACGAGAGAAAATCGCGAGCTCAGGGCGATTCTGGACACCGCCACCGACGGCGTCCTCATGCTCGATCGTGCCGGCCGCATAATTTTCGCCAATCGCAGCGCCGAGGCTCTATTCGGCTACGAGTCCGCCGACTTTACCGAGCATTCCTTTAACGACCTATTGGCGCCGGAAAGCCGACCCTTAGCGCTCGAGCACCTCGACCGGCTCGCACACAGCAGTGGCGCGGGTGTCCTCGACGCCGGTTACGAGGCGATCGGACGTGTGCGTCAAGGAGGGCTGGTTCCGCTCCATATCACTATGGGTCGCATTGAGGGCGGAGAGAAGCTTTGCGTGGTACTGCGCGACGTTACCGCGTGGAAGCACACCGCCGAAGAGCTCACGGACGCCAAGCAGGCAGCCGAGAAAGCCTCGATCGCGAAATCCGAATTTCTCGCGAAAATCAGCCATGAAATTCGCACACCGCTCAATGCCATCATTGGCTTTTCCGAAGTCATGATGGACGAGCGTTTCGGGCCGATCGGCAATGAGCGTTACCGGCAATACTTGAAGGACATCCACGCCTCCGGTGGTCATCTGATTTCACTGCTCAATGATCTGGTCGACCTGTCGAAGATCGAGGCAGGTAAACTTGACCTGACTTTCGTAAGCGTCAGCCTGAACGATCTGACCCAGCAATGCGTCGCCATCATGCAACAGCAAGCCAGCCGCGAGCACGTGATCGTCCGCACATCGCTGTCGGCAAATCTGCCGCAGATCGTCGCCGATGCGCGATCGGTTCGTCAGATAGCGCTGAACTTGCTGTCCAATTCCATCAAATTCACGGGTGCAGGTGGCCAGGTCATCGTATCGACCGCGCTGACCGACGATCAGGAGGTGGTGCTGCGCGTACGCGACACCGGCACCGGGATGAGCGAGAAGGATCTGGAAACGGCCCTTGAACCGTTTCGTCAGGTCGCCACCGTGGCGCACTGGGGTTCCAGCGGCACCGGCCTGGGCTTGCCTATCATCAAGGCCCTGGTCGAGGCCAACCACGCCCGTTTTCGCATAGCCAGCGAAGTCGGCAGTGGAACACTGGTCGAAGTTGCTTTTCCGACGACCCGGGTGCTGGCGCAATAATTCCAAAATCGGTTAGGCTCCTTCGCATGGGCCAACTGTCCCGTTATGCAGCCATCGTGTTGGCAGTAGCGAGCGCGCTGTTCGGTGCGCCGCCCATGCGAGCCGCCGAGCCGGTCGATCTCCTTCTGGTGCTCGCGGCCGATGTCTCACGGAGCGTCGACAGTCAGAAATTTCAACTGCAGCGGGAGGGTTATGCCGCGGCGCTCGTCAATACCCGCGTGCTTGAGGCAATTCAGTCTGGCCGGCGGGGTCGCATTGGCGTTCTGTTTCTCGAGTGGTCCGGATTCGGCAACCAGAAGGTCGTCATCGACTGGATGTTGATAGACGGGCCGAAGACGGCTCAAGCGTTCGGAGACCGGCTCCTCGAATCGCCACGGTCTTTTGCCGATCGTACCTCGATCAGCGGGGGCATTGACGCCGCTGTGGCGCAGCTTGTTCGTGCCCCATTCAGTTCGGAGCGGCGAACCATAGACGTTTCCGGTGATGGCACGAACAACGCCGGCCGGGACGTAGGACAAGCGCGCGATGAGGCCATGGCGCTGGGCATCAGCATCAACGGGCTGGTGATCCTGAGTGAGACGCCGCTGCCCTGGAATCCCGAGCACACAAACCCACCCGGAGGGCTAACAAAATACTACCGCGACAATGTGACCGGCGGGCCCGGCAGCTTTGTGCTCGAAGCCAAGGACTTCGATTCCTTCGGCGAGGCCATAGTCAAAAAGATGATCGCTGAAATCGCCGATGCCGGCCGTGAAGGCGCGTCATTTGCGCGCTAAGCATAATTGGTGTGGAAGCCGCCAGCCTTGAAAGGGTCACAGAGCCCATCCAAGGTTGGCGGCAGCTGGACCAATGCTATAGTCCGCCGGCATAAGCCGAACAACCGGAAACCTCCCTTTGACAGCGGCCACCGGCCTGAAACGCCTGGGATTTATCCTGCTCGCGGCAATCGCAGGCGGGTTGGTCGTGCTCACAACCGCCGGATACCTGATTTCCGCCGATACGGTGCGCCAACAGGTGGTGGGCGAAATACGCGCAGTAACCGGACTTGATCCGGTATTGCGCGGCAAAGCCAGCGTCTCACTCTTTCCAACCGGCAGCGTGAGCTTCGCTGACGTGGTCCTCGGCGATGCCAGGCAACCGGCTCTGACCGCGGAGCGGCTGACCGCACGTTTACGATTTTTTCCACTCCTTATTGGCCGTGTCGAGATCGCCGACGTTTCCCTCGACCACCCGAGCATTGCGATCGAATTGCAGCCCAATGGCCAGTCCAATTGGTCCGGTCTCATCGAAGCATTGGTGCGCGGCCAAACGGACACACATCGCCTTGCGGCATTTTCCGAAATGCGCATCGAAGGCGGCACCGTCGTAATACGGGACGAAGCACGGAAACTTGCCGAGACATTACATGGCGTAGAGTTCTCGCTGGCTTGGCCATCGATTTCAAAGAGCTTCGGCGCAACCGGGCGCTTCATCTGGCATGATGCGCCAATGGACGCGAGCCTGACGCTCGCCGATTTTCCTGCCGCACTTGCCGGCAACCGCAGCGGACTGAAACTACGCGTCTCCGGCGCGCCAATGAAGGCCGCTTTCGAAGGGGCCGTCAGTTTCAAACCAACTTTGAAGGTCGAAGGTACGGTCGCCGCCGATGCCACTTCATTGCGCAACGCATTGGTATGGGCGGGACAGAAGCCTCTGCCTGGAGGCGGTTTCGGCCGGTTCGCAATCAAGGCACGGACCAATGTTGTGGGCGGCACGATC
>Ga0134126_10008703_pt1 | contig 12765 bp, 9 predicted proteins | sample KB31752_FD_96881 | JGI IMG/M metagenome (GOLD analysis project Ga0134126, IMG submission 96881) | Terrestrial soil microbial communities with excess Nitrogen fertilizer from Kellogg Biological Station, Michigan, USA - KB3-175-2 | ecosystem: Environmental > Terrestrial > Soil > Unclassified ...
ACACGACGCAAGCACACCAAAAAGGGATTTGCTAAAGACGACTCGCCGCATAGCCACCTCCGGTCCCGCCATTCTCCACCAATCACGCCGTGCTTGCAATTCACACTCAAGAGCTGCCTTGACGGGTTAGCGGAAGGGAACGGGAAAAAGGGACCACCCCGGGCTTTTCTGACAGGTGTCGGTCCCTTCTTACGCGGACTTTTCATCGCAGGTACTAGGCGGATACTCGTCCGGTAACGCAGTTACTCAGGAGCTGGGAGCCGTTTTTTTTAGCAGGACTCTTGCGCTGTTTGGCCGGGCCGCTTCCCTAGCAGGCTCATTAACATCAGGCCCAGTAAGCCAACGCCGAGCAGTAGAACGGACGAAGGCTCGGGCGTGTTCGTCGCGTTCGGATTGAAGCCCGACTCTGACACGATCGTAGCATTCGGAATTAAATTACCATTCGCGTCGTACGCTTCGGCTCCGGTGATCGCAAGAGTGTCCGCAAAGTCCGCCGAAGCGGAGCAATTGACACCTACTTCACAGTCGGCTTCTGCAACGAGGATATAATTTAATTCGGCGGTACCATCTACTACCGGTACGTCAACGAGGATGTTACTTGTCGTTCCATTCCCAAGAGCGACGGCAAAATTCGCGTCCGGATAAATGGTCTGATTGGGGGTCCCGGGAGCGAAAGTATCGTTGTCATACAGATAAGCGTCAATACCGAAGAAAACTCCGGTACCGTCGGGGTAGCCGGGGGCAGTAGAAGTTCCCTCTGCGGAGAACGTGAATTGAAGAGTACTGGCAGTCAGCCCACTAAAATCATATGTAGCCACAGTATCCGCGTGAACACCACCGACAGTCCCGCCGGTAGTGCTGATTTGGGTTGAATCCCCGACAGTGCCGGTCGCGAGGTCGGCCAGAGACGATCCCGTCGCTGAAATGCCAGTAGCGCTGAAGCTGCATGTTGATGGACCAGTCGTCGAGGTCGTATCGCAAGGGTATATCGTTGGAGTGGTCCCAACATACACTTCTGTCTGAAACGAATCGGCGTTTGTCAAAAGAGGAAGAGCGAAAAGGGTGCAAACAGCTAGAAGCAGGGTGATAACCTTTAGATAGATCTTCGCTTTCATGGCTGGCCTCCATTTTTACTAGGACATTGAACCGGGAGAAGAGGACCGGCATAATATACCCTCTGATAAATGCTGTCAATATGAAACATGACAAAAGCCGCGACCTCTAGACGCGCCACTCTTCCGCCACGTCGTTCGATGTGGGAGCGAAGACGTGAAGGGGCGGCACACGTCGATTTGATCTCAAATTGAAACCCTGCGCCCGCGCCTAGCGCGCACGCACGTAGGTCCTGATAAGCCCGCTAACCGGAGATATACCGGTCTAGTACTCCTGCTCTAAACTGTCTTTTGGTACTTCGAAACCAATGAGCACCTTCGCAAGCGTCGAAATCTTCACTTTCTTGCCATTTAAGATTGCACGGATTGTTTTCCTATCGAGCCCCGTCTCTTTCGTTGTTTTCCTTAGTCCGCGTGATTTGATCTCTGCAATCAGACTTTCGTTCGCGGCAACTCTTCCGCCCTCATATTGAATGCAGTGATCATCGATATTTTCGATGAAATCGTCCGCTCCTTGCTCAAATCGTGAAATTTCCTTTCCGATGCAATGTTGCAGCCCGCCACGAATTACAATCCGCTTCAATAAGCCGCGCGTCTCCGGGTTACATTTTTCGCCGTTTGGTCCCAGTGATTTAATTTCAGGGTGTTGAATATAGCCACATAAAATGTCACCTAAACGAATGACATCTGCCCGCGACAATTCGTTCAAACGACGGCTCGTTCCGTCGTGTGTGTTGATGCACAAGGATTTAGCCCAAGCTGACCTATCTTTATTAAATGGCGTAAGTAGCGTCAAATGTGCCTTATCGCGTGTTCGAGGATGTAAGACAAACCCGAATGGGCTCACTTTTTCCTTCATTTGGCTTAAATAATGTGGCGTTGAAATCCTCATTTTCATCATCGCCGGTAACGAAACCCACGCTGGTTGACCATCAATCGCGGTAGCGGTGTCCGCATTGACCGCCTGTCCGGCGATCATCAGAAGACTAAAATTCGGTTCTTTAATCTGTCTAAACTCCAGCGCCAGCAAAAAGCGCCACAATTCGAACCACCATTTCGGCAACTCATTTTCCTTCTCTTCGCTGGGAGCGAAAAATATTAATCCGTGGGCTTTGGGATCAACGACTGAGATGCAGCCAGAATGGCCACAATATGCGCGGCCACATTTCGTTAAATACAGGCAATACCGCTTCGCTGCTATGGAAAAACCGAAAAGCTGGCGGCGAGCGCCGTTTTTATCGAAATTCTCGTCTGTTAAACGCAAGAGATGCGGAACAATCTGGCGGTTATACGGGGAAAGAGAGTCGAAGCGGTCTGTAATGCGTTCAACTTGGCTCCATGACAGCGCTTTAATGGGAGGAGCACCATCAGGCATTTGAACCATTCCGCCGTCTTTGTTTGCAACGATGATTAAAGCATCTGTATCGCAGCACAAATACGTTCCGCCTGCATCTCGAACGGAACGTTCAATCATTGCAAGAAGCAGCCGTCCGCCCGCTGTAATCAGTGCGCCGAGCAATGGAAAATAAAAGCTACCGGGCTCCTCGATGGTATCGGGAGCAGGTTGATTGAATATTCTGTCGCCGGAACAAACCGTAATTCGAGGTCGCTTGTTCGGGTTGATTTGTTTTGGATTTAATTCGAGATACGTGCCATACGAGGTGCTATTTGCCAGAATTTTTAGGAAATATTGCAGACGATCATCGTGCTTATTCTGTTTCCGATATTCAATTACACGCGTGAAGAAATCCTCTTTCCTGGGATCGATTGAAATCGCTCCACGCAATTTAACGGGCTTAAGGTCGATTTGCTTACGATGTGGGACGATGCGGAAAGCTTGTACGACGTTCGGAGTGCGGCCACTCAATAATATGGAGGCAATTAGGTCCGGCCCAGCTACCCACATTGCTTGTTTCCACCGCAATTCATTTAAGCCGATATTGCATGTGCCGGATTTGTCGTCATATACGGATCGCACCGGTAAAATATCGCCATCGGGCATGATTTGGGCGTAAAAGTTTAGCCGGTTCCAGAACGCAGGTTCGAATACATCGTTCAAACCGACATTCGCAAGGAGTGAACGCACGTCTTCGGTGGCATCTTCGATTGTGAGCCGACGAGCCGTCAGAACATTCCAGGTCGCGAGAAGAGCGTCAACCGTTGGGTACTCACTTGTAAGATCAACGGGAACAACCGGAACCGGCCATCGCCGAATACGGCACTCCGCCCTTCCACCAAAGTACGAAGCCATTGCTACGCCGTGAACTCGCGGCATAATGCCGCCAAACTTTTCCATCGGTTTCACAATTCCCATTGCGCGAAGGTATGCTTTACCAATGGAGGCTGGGCTGTACGCCTTGTCCGGCGACAGATCGATAGGATGCAGATCGTATTCCCGTTTTAGCCCGTTCAATACAGCGACGGTGACGCGTACGTCTTGCCGCGCGTATTTGATTTCCTCGTTGCTGACGAGTCCTGTGGGCTCATATTCCATTTTCTTCGTCTGCGGAGCAAACTCGCGGGCTACCCCTGCTAACGAGTAGCTCGTATCCGTGAGTGCGAATGCGAGGGTATGCAAATCCAAAAAGCGGCCCCGACGCCATTTGTGTTGCTCGCTTCGCTTGAGCACGGCAGTCAATTCGATCTTTTCAGCTACCCCGTTCAACGGTGATATGCGGATCCGTGGACGATGCCGGTTTTCAACTCGCTTTTTAGCTAATTCGCTGAGAATGAACGAGAATCCGCCGTTCTGCGCACGTTTCCACGTAACCATGAGGCGTGAGATGTCGAACGAGAGGTTAAAACCCACAATCAACGCGCCCGCCCGAACGGATTCCCAAAATATCCTTTCGACAAATTCAGCGCGGGACAACATTTCCAGTTCGGGATGTGACCCATTGGCGAGTTCGTCGGCGGCTTGCTTTTGTTTGTGGTCCCGAATCAACCGAATTTGCTTCGGACTTAAATCATCGCGGTAGAAAATCCCTTCCTGAATAGAGACATATTCCGGCCCTCGGAGTTCGCATACTCGCCATATCCCAAAATTGAGCGGCTGTTCCAGACCGAGTTCGGTCTCAGTGTCAAAAACGAGGGCGAGTTCGGGCCAAAGCTTGGGTACGCGCGGACCCTTCGGGTTGTGTCGTGTCCTTGCCTTACGTGCATCAGGTAAAACTACGTGCGCCCGGAGATAAAGGTCGTGAATCATGAACGTTCTTTTTCAAGATATCCCTCCAGCCACTCTGCCTGCATCCGCTTTGTACGAGCCACGGTCTCAAAATGCACCGCCTCTGCGCGGAGCATTGACACCACTCGGAGTATTGGGTCAGAGATAGCTTTTAAATTAACGCCAACATCAGCAAGACGCTCGTGTAAGAGCACATGACAATTTCGGCAGATAAAGAAAATCGAATCAGAATCATGGTTCCGGCCTTCGGGATGATGCTTCTCATAGAATTTGCGTGAGACCCGCCGCAAGGCGGCTGGTTCGGCAAAACCGCAATAGAAGCACTCGGGGTGCTCGCAACCGAGCTTCTCGCGCAGTTCAATCCTTCGACGAGCTGAGCGAGCCGGGTTTGAAGCGAGCCCCATGTGCTTACCGTGGCTGCCTACCGCGCTGATTGCGATATAAGCCATCGAGCTTGAGCGCGTCTGCTTCGGCAAACTCGCGTAGCCGGGTCGGATCGGTTAGCAATTCAACCCCGCCCACTCGCTTCCCAACGAATGGTTTGAGTAATCGGGCATCGCCTGTCGGTTGAAGGAATCGATAGACCGCGATGAGGTGCGCTGAGGCAAGATGTGTCTTTCGTGGAGAGTGGACTGTGACCGGCACATACCCGTCATGACCGAGCACGTTCACATCACGCCGGAATGGGTTGCGACCCTTGATTGAGTAGTGTCCTGAGTTGTTCCGTTTGAGTTGACGGCGAGCGTACTTGAGAACGGTTTGAGGAGTGGTATGTTGACGGCGTGCGGCTTTAGAGAGCGATTCTCCTCGCTTACGCATCCGAGTGAGGACAGCGAGTGCACGCCGTCGTGCTGGGTTTCTGAATTTATTAATGGTTACTGGAGACGGCTCTTTGCTACGTAATCTGCCCTTCTCACCCTTAACCGTTTTGGTCCGGCGCTTCATTTCTGAACCCGCGCGAAGGCTTCGAGTGCTGCGACGGGAATAATTCTCCGGCGACCTACTTTGCGACTGGGCAACTCTCGTCGGGCTACCAATTTCGCGACGGTACGGGCCGAGAGTCCCAACCGGCGGGCGGCTTCAACTATCCCGACGGCAACCACCGATTCAGCTGTATGCATGTTCGTGCTCTCCATTTATTGCCTCTACGTGTTAAAATGGTTTTATGCATGAAATAGACACAGAACGTCAAACGATAGTACTTTTTGCCCTTTAATTATGACTGCTGGACGACCACAGAAGGCTCACCCTGGGGAGCTGTGGTTTTTTGCTGAACAGTTCTATTGGGACTTTAAAAGGCTTGCTGAGGGACGTTTGGTCTCGCGGCTCGATGAAGACGAATACAAACGGCTGGTTGATGAGATCGATAAGACCGACATTAAGCTCAACCGGGGTCAAGAAGTCGCCCTCGCAAAGGCGTTCAGTGATTTAGCGAAACGCGAAGGGATAACACCGGAGGAGTGGCCCAATCGGCTCAGAGCGGCAAAGAACGGCAATATCCAAATGACGCGACATCTTCTCCATGATCGAGCGGCGGACGAGGCCAGACAGCAGGACAGGATTCCTGCCAAGCCTGAAATCGTAAGCATGTTGCTGCAGGCCAAGACTGCGGATCAGGTCAAATCGATCTGCGAAGACGCATTCATCCGCCGAACTATTGAGACGTCAGATGGGGCTGAAAGAGAAGTCATGTGGCCCAACTGGCCGATTTCCGTTGGTAGCGTTCTTCCAATGTATTTGTCTCAATACGCCGCTCAATTTGTCGCTGCAAAAAGTGACGAAAGGTATCCCCGTTCGGACCGTCCATCAACTTTATTGAAACAGTTGTGGTTTTTATCGCGCGCATTATCAGGCGCGCTGCACGGCATAGAGGTCAGAACGGCAATTAACTTGGTTGGTTCGAAACGACCGGAACAGCTGTTTGAAGAGTCCCGCGCGGCGAAACCGTTTCGAAAGCGAGCCAAAAAGGCGTAAGCGAGAAAATAGAAGTTAGGCGTTTATCAAACAACTGTGGAGCAGGCAGCAAGCCCTAACACCGATGGAGGATATCTCCATGGCAGTACCTGAACTTTCGCTCGACAGCAAATCATCCGCACTCATCACCCCTCGACACGGCGTTATTACAGTTTTCGGTTACGGCATAAAAATATATGTCGAACGAGGCCACCTGACCATTGAGGACGGCATCGGCGCGGACAGACGTAACGCGCGTCTCGCCCGTGTTGGACACGGACTGCGACGGCTCGTGTTGATCGGTTCCGATGGTGTTGTTTCGCTCGCGGCGCTTCGCTGGCTTGCAGATCAGGACGCCTCTTTCGTGATGCTTGAACGCGATGGTTCCGTCCTCGCCACTACCGGCCCGGTTTACCCGTCCGACGCCCGACTTCGTCGCGCCCAAGCTCTTGCTCATCAATCAGGCACCGCGCTGCAAGTCGCGAAGGATTTGCTCGATAAGAAGCTTATTGCACAGGAGCAATTGGTCCGCGACAAGCTTCAAGATTCCAAGGCCGCAGACCGGATCGCGCAGATGCGTCGAGCGCTGCCAATTTGCCAATCGATTGACGCCTTACGCCCTCTGGAAGCACTTGCGGGTAAGGCGTATTGGGTAGCATGGCGGAACGTCCCAATTGGTTTTCCGGCTAAGGATCTTCCGCGCGTGCCAAAGCATTGGCAGACATTCGGGTGCCGCGCCTCGCCGTTGACCGGATCACCTCGCCTTGCGGTCAATCCCCCAAACGCACTTTTGAATTTTTTGTATGCGCTTCTTGAGTCGGAAGCTCGGTTGGCAGCCGCCGCTCTTGGGCTCGATCCCGGCCTTGGCGTGATGCATTTTGACAGTCCTTCGCGCGATAGCTTGGCGTCGGATGTCATGGAACCCATTCGTCCGCGCGTTGATGCTTATGTTTTTGACTGGATCACACGCGCACCTCTCCGTCGTGACTGGTTTTTTGAGCAACGCGACGGCAATTGCCGACTGACAAATTCTTTTGCACAACGCCTTTCCGAAACCTCGCCAACTTGGGCCAGTGCCGTTGCGCCGCTTGCAGAGCAAATTGCTCGCGCGTTTTCAGCATCTGTGCCGAAACGGAAGAGGGTATTTTCGATCAGCCGACTGACACAGAACAGCCGCCGTGTCGGTCGCGGGCTTGAACCCGTTGAAATTGTGGAAACTCCTTCGGGTCCACCCGATGTTTGTCGAAATTGCGGTAAATCGACGCAAGGTCCCAAATATTGCCGCGCATGTTCTCCCGCAGCGAATCGGGAGAACCTCATCAAGGCAGCGAAATTGGGGCGGATCGCAGCGCAAACCCCTGAAGCAGAAGCTCTTCGTTCCAAGACCGCACGTCGGCAGACGGCGGCCAAGCTCTCGTGGAATCCATCCGACCTTCCCGAGTGGTTGAGTGAGAATGTTTATCGCGAAAGGATTGTTCCTCGGCTACGAAGCGTCACGATTCCAACCATCGCTGATGCTCTGAAAATCTCGATCCCATACGCTGCGGACATTCGCTCAGGGAGACGAATTCCGCATCAACGGCACTGGGTCACGCTGGCTCAACTGGCAGAGTTTGTGTCCGCGGACAAAATTAACCGTCATTGAAGAGCTGCTTCAATTGGTCAACCAGCTTAATGCCCTTGACTCGGTCTCGGACTGTCTCATCGGTTAGGTCAAGCTTTCTCTTGGAAGTGCCATCAAGCAAAATAAGTTCTATGCGCCCAAACTTGTCAGCGTGCTGGGCTGCATACTTTGCTAGGCCAGCCGCCTTTGCAGGTGCATCCGCCAAGCTGATGGTATGAGGTTCGATCAGATCGACGACCAAGTGTCCTTTCTCGTTTCTGACAATGAGAAAGTCCGGGTACATTGAACGCCACTCCCCGTCCACGTCATAAGGAACACATAGCGCCCAAGGCTTGCGGTCGATGTTACGCAGCCACGCAAGGACTTCTTTTCGTGCGATCTCTTCCTCCAGCACGCCTGTCTCGGGATTATTGAACGATTCGTGGAATTTACCATCTTTGCCAACGTAAAGATGTTTCTCCCACTTTTGCGTGCCTTCTTTGCCCTGAATAAGGGGCGGATAGCTGGTCGGCATCAGCTCGGGGTTCGCAGCGAGATTCCGTACCTCGTTGTATGCGTTGCGGCTCGCTTCATCGAGCTTTGCGATTGCGCTCGCGTAAGTTTTAAGCCACTTCTGAACCTTTTCCTGTGCCGTCTTTTCAAGCTTCCGCAGAAGTTCTGGGTCAACACATAAGGCAAAAAGTTCGAGCTTCGCGACCTCTCTCACGGTCGTATCGCTGCCGACGCGTTGCCGCCACCAAACCTTGTGTAGTCCCTCGTTAAGTTTGCGGCCGCTCGCTTCAAATAAGTCCTCAACGTTTTCGGAGGCGATATCGACTTTCACGATCTCGCCATCTTTGATGCCGTCGGTTCCCACCTCCCAATTGACAGCTTCGATTTCGATCTTTGCGCGGTCCTCGACAATTTCCTTGAACCTCTTACTGCGCTTTACGCGACTGTATTCTCCATCGAGAACACCAACCAGCTCCTTTTTGGCTTTCTCAAGCGCATCCTCTTCAATCTCGTCGTTCGTCAAAAGACGCGCCAGTTTCATAAGACGCCTAACCTGATTGCTTTTCCGCCTTCGTGGCACAACATATGATGGAACCGCCGCCAGAGCTTTGAAATATCTGTCGGAATCTTCGGCACGATACAGCTCAACGACTTCGTCGCTCCCCTGCACATCGATTATGGATGGACCTTCGTCGTCGGGTTTTGATAATTTTGCGACGACCTTCTGAAGGCCCTTCGAATCATAGTGCGGGAGAAACAGGGCTACGGTGTTCAGCGCCTCATTGTCGCCTATCCTGCGTGCCAGAGGGGTTCTAACCATACGGCCGACGAGTTGAGCAATATAGGTCGAGTCCTCGGCCGTACGAAACGACATCATCACTTCTGCTCTCGGGCAGTCCCATCCGGTGTTGAGACTTGTTTTGAAGAACACTACTCGCACATCTTGATCTGCTTGAATATCGGATGGAGCGATATAGCGAATTCGCTCGCCATTGATCTCGATCTCAGATTGCTCTTGGAACGAGTGGGCGAATGCATCGTTAGGAATAGCTCCCAGTACGTCGCGCAACATTCGCATTGCTTCTGGTATGTCCGTTTCCGAGATTGTTTTATCGCCCGGAGAATCTTCTACTTGAACGACAAGCAAAGGCACAACTTCGAACTCTTCCTGCGCAGCACAATACGTCGCCCAATTACTCGTAAACTCTTTCAGCGAGCGTGCGGCCTCGCGCAACATCGTCATGTCTGTCGGCTGCTCTTTTTTGGGATGGTGCAGGATGATCGTTTCTTTGATCAGGCCTGAAAGACGAACATCTTCGACCGCTACATCCACCGGTCGGCTCATTCTTCCCGTGCCAACGATCAAGTTGTTAAAGCGCTCCGGTGTTGCTGAGATTCCCACGATCACCGGCATGGGAGGTATTTCCCCGGCCGAGCCTTTAATAAATTTTTGAATGATCGTCGTGGCTTCGGCCTGTTCGCGGCCTTCCGTCATACCCCGGTGCGCCTCATCAATCACCACAAAAAACTTTCCTGGCCGTGAGTCGATAGTATTGCGGATGCTTTCCCAGATGTTGTACGTCCGCTTGTCGCCACCTGCGACAAGGCCTTTATCTTTCCCCAGCTTTTGGATATTGAGAAAATGCACCGTGCCGGTTTTAAGAGTCTCCTGATCGAACGTTGGATCAATGATCACTAGACGTTCGGAATCCAGCACGGAACTCGTTGCCAGCATCTTCTTTCGTGTTTGGACGTTTAGCTCAGGCTGATCTGTTATCCAGAGAAATGTCGCATCAGATAAAGGAGCATGCTCCTCATCGCCCGTGAAAATCAGTTCAATACCAGCCGTGAGCATCACGGTTTTCCCCGACCCCGTCGGCGAAGATAAGCACACGGATTGACGGTCGCCTGAACGCGAATCACGAGCAGCCGCGCGCATGTAGCGGACCAGCCTGACGACCGCGTCGTCCTGAAATTCTTTTAGCGGCAGCTTCATAGATTTTGCCGGGTATTAATCCTGAAGTTACGCAGATAGTCTCGATAAAGCATAGATGTCACGATGCGTTCCGGAAGCGCGGATCGCATTTCGGCGAACGCGTCCTCGGAATCGGTAACGATCCAAACATGTGTAACATCCGCCCTCCCTTCGAGGGCCCTCTTCATTTTACGAAATGACCTTTCTTCGAGGAGAACGGCGTAATGAGAAGTTTCCGGAAGGTAAAATCCCTTCTTGCCCTCGCTACACTCCCGCTTTCCTATACCGCCAGCCGCGAGCCACAATGATGGCAAAATCGCACAGAACTGATTTCCAAGATCGACGTCGTCAGGGTCGAGGTAATCAATTCGGAAAAACTCCACATTCTCTGGAAAACCTTCGGAGTAGGGTCTCCCATCGATATGCTCCCCTGGCGCGGGTGAGCCGTCGGCACGGCGCCCCGTTACTACGGCCTCGATACGCGGGCGAGTAGCTACCTCGAATACTCCGAACTTCTCGTACTTCGGGTCACCCCGATATGTGCCATTTTTGTGGAGTTTCGCTGCGATCTCTGCCTCCACTTCATTGTTTGTAACCAGTACACATTTGCGCTGCCCGCCGTCGCTCGCATTAAGCATGGCCGTCGCGTGCAGCGTCGTGCCGGACCCCGCAAAAAAATCCATGATCAACGCATTCGGACGGTCACGCAAAACAGCAGCGAGGCAGTCATACACTGCATACACGGACTTTGGAAACGAAAAAGGACGACCGCCAAGAAGATCGCGCAGAACATCGGTGCCGCCAACACCAGCATCGTGTCGTGATCGATGCCAAACCGTTTTCATGCGCCTGCTAGCAGTTTCCGTGTAGCGCACATCGACCACATTTTTGACTTCATCGCGCGTAACGATCTCAAGCACACCACTCTGAATTTGCTCTTGCGGCTCCTTGCTCAGATAACTCAGCGCCCAGGTATTCCTCTTTTCGTCGAATTCTCCCAAGGCGACGTAGCCCTTCTTGATCAACTGCCGCAACGTAGTTGGGCCGACTCCCCAATTTCCAAGCGACCCGTCCTTTCGTACGGGCCAAACTGTTGTGAAGCCCTTTATTTTCGAGTCGAAATTCGGTTCTTTATCAAAAGGCAGAGGCTCACCGGTCCCTACGACTGCGCCCCGTCTTTTGTCAATGAGGACCGGATAGAACATCTTCTTCCGGTCCTGCCGCCGCGCGTTCGTACCTGACCGAAGCAAACCTTTCCAACGCGGGCGTCGAACATCTCCGTTCTCGTCTGCTGTGTCCTCATCATCGATACCCGGCGTGAGGAGATCATCGCCGCGTCCAATCGTGGAGGCCCCACCAAAAAAGCAGAAAAATGCATATTCATCGACGCGCGAAAAACGGCCTTGCGTTACCCCTTTCGGATTGATCACGATTGTTACAACCTGCCGGTAAGCCTCCGGGAACAATTTCTCCAACAGCATTCCGAGGTGATGAACTTCGTGCTCGTCGATGGTGACGACAAGAATTCCATCCGTTTTCAGAAGCCTGCGGGCCAGCCGCAACCGCTTTCCCATAAAACTCAGCCATTTGCTGTGCCGCCAAGCGTCCTTTGTATCGACGTAGTGGTTGTTGTATTTCCAATCCTTCGCGCCAGTGTTGTAGGGCGGATCGACGTAAATGCAGTCAACCTGACCTTCGTACAGATACACAAACAATTGAAGGGCGTGAAAGTTTTCTCGCGTGACCTCCCCGGGATTTCCCACGACGCGTTTGCGGTAATCGAGCGCATGCAGCCGTACTACGGGTCCGCCATCAATAATACGAACGGTTGTTTGCGAGCACTGGTCGTACTTTCCAACATCGACAAACACAGACATCTCAATCTGCTTCGCCCTCGGGTTCGCCAACGTCAGGAAGTCAGATATCCAAGCGGGTCCCGATACGGGACTTTCAAAATTCTGGAGCGTGGCACTGTCATTGAATCTCCATCGCATGAAGCGGAATCCGACAGACCGAAGCACGTGTATCGCCGCTACACGGCGCTAGTATCCTTTGCCGAAGGAAATGCTCTTGGTAGAGACCTCAACGACGTACCGCTTCACATACTACTCGACCTAATTCATTATCAGATCGAGGTCTTCGTCATTCGGAGCCTTCTGCCGTTTCTTACATAACTCTAGACACCCGTCAACCCATCGCCACGCCAGGGGGTGGTCCCTTTTTCCCGTTCCCTTCCGCTAACCCAGAGCTGCCTTGACTTTGGCGACGCGCTCCCTAGACTTGATGATTCACGAAGCCCAATGGCCAAATCTGAAGGGAAGGTAGTCACAATCGGCGTGACAGGTGCGAGCGGCGCCGCTTATGCCCGCGCCGTTCTGCGCTTGCTCGAAGCAGACCCGCGCGTTGAGCAAGTCTTCCTCGTGGC
>Ga0134126_10008706_pt1 | contig 12762 bp, 13 predicted proteins | sample KB31752_FD_96881 | JGI IMG/M metagenome (GOLD analysis project Ga0134126, IMG submission 96881) | Terrestrial soil microbial communities with excess Nitrogen fertilizer from Kellogg Biological Station, Michigan, USA - KB3-175-2 | ecosystem: Environmental > Terrestrial > Soil > Unclassified ...
TCATGTGTGAGGAGTGTCGAGATCATGAACAGCGATCGCACCGCCGGCCAGTGGAAGCAGATCAAGGGCAGCATCAAGGAGCAGTGGGGCAAGCTCACGGACGACGATATCTCCCAGCTCGAGGGCCATAGCGAGCAGCTCGCCGGCAGGTCGCAGGAAAGATACGGCATCGCGCGCGAGGAAGCGGAGCGTCAGGCGCGGGACTTCAGCTCGCGCCACAACTGGCACTAGCGACCGAAGCGCTCGTCCCGCCGCGGGCGAGCCGGTGCCTTTCAGCGAGGACACTTGCGTGTCCTCACTCCGGCGAGCGCCCGGGCAGGAGGCCCGGGCCCCCTGAGATCCGCTACGCCAGTCCGCAACGGCTCCGGGAAACGGCCCTAACGCCATAAATGGCCAGTGGCACGGCCCATTGGCGGATCGCCGCGCCTTTCGCTCCGGCTGTCGCAATCGTCGGTAAGCCTCGCAACCTCGCGATAATATGAACAACACGAAGTTGGTTTGTGGCGGGGCTTCCAATGAGAATGATTACGCGCACCGTGACGGTAGTGGCGCTCGCGGGCGCGCTCGGCTGCACCGCTGCGACGGCCGCCGGGGCGGGACCTGATCTCGCGGCGCTCAGCCGCATCCCCGCGGTCTCGGGCTATGAGCAGGCCCTTGCGGGGGCGATCCAACAGGATCTCGCCGCCCAGGGGTTGCATCCCAACACCGACAACTTCCATGATGTCTGGGTGACGGCCGGCAGCGGCACGCCGCATCGCCTGATCGTCGCGGCGATCGACCAGCCCGGCTATGTCGTGAGCGGGATCACACCGCAGGGATATCTGCGCGTGCAGAGGTTGCCGCAGCTGGAGCCCAACGCCGTGTTCGACACGTTGCGCTTCGCGCAGCCCGTGCTGGTGCAGACGCCAAATGCCGCGCTGAACGCCGCGTTCGAGGGGCTCAGCATCCATCTGGCGCCGCGCCGCCTGAATCCTCCCGACATGAGCCACATCGATGAGCTCTATCTGGATGTCGGGGCACGCTCGGCGGCCGGGGCGCGCGCCGCGGGCGCCGATCTGCTCGACCCCGTGAGCCTCGCGCAGGAGCCGATGACCGTGGGCGCGGATGACGAGGCCGGTGCCGACGCCGGCGACCGCTTCGGGTGGGAGGCGTTGCTCGAGACTGCCCGCGGGCTCGGCCGCGCGCGTGCCGGGGGCACGACGACGATCGCTTTCGTGACTCAACAGTGGCTCGGCGGCCGCGGTCTCATGCGGCTCCTGACGGAGCTGCCGGCTGACGAGATGATCTTCGTCGGGCGCGTCAGGGCGCCGGTTTCGGGCGGCGCAACTGCGGATCCGGCCGCCGCGCAGGCGCCCGGCGAGGGCGTGTTGATCGGCGGCTCCGGCGAAGGCCCGCAAACAGGTGAGCTTGTCGCGGCTCTGCAGACCCTGGCGAGCCGCCAACACATCGCCTATCACCTCGTCGCCGCGGTGCCGCCGCGCATGGCGGGCTTTGCCGGACCTCCCGCGCTGCCGCATCGCCTGGCGGAGCTCGGAGTGCCGACTCTGCTGCCGGTGACACCGGCCGAGACGTTCTCGCGCGCCGACCTCAGGGGGCTGACGCGGTTGCTCGAGGCGTATCTGCGGGAACCGGTCGTGCGGATGAGCGCAGCGGATGATCCGTTCGATGCTTCGCGGCAGCCCGCTGCGGATGATCGACTCGCGGCAGCCGAAAAGGCCGCTGCGGACGCGTCACCGACTATCGCCACGCTGAAGGCCCTTACGCTGGCGTACGGGGCGAGCGGTCATGAAGAGGGCGTGCGGCAGGCCGTCCTCTCCCAGCTTCCCGCCTGGGCACGCGGCCAGACGAAAACCGATGCCAGCGGCAATCTCGTGCTTTCCATGGGCGCGGTGAAGCGAGGAGGGCACGGTCCCGATCTCGTCTTCGATGCGCACATGGACGAGATCGGCTACAAGGTGACGCAGATCGAGAGCGATGGCCGGCTACAGGTGCAGGAAATAGGCGGCTTCTACGGCCGCTATTACCTCGGCCACGTGGCGTTGGTTCATACGAGCGGCGGCCGGGCGGTCGGCGGAGTAATGGAGCTGCCCGCGGGTTGGGATCGGCCCGACTTCAAATGGCCGACGCCTTTCAGCATGCGCACGCAGCCGGCCTATGTCTATGTCGGGACGAGCAGTGAGGCGCAGACGCAGAGCTTGGGAATCCACGTGGGTGACTACCTGACGATTCCCAAGGCATTCCACCCGCTTCTCGGCTCGATGATCTCGGTGCGCAGCCTCGATGATCGCGTGGGCTGCACCGCGCTCGTCGCGGCAGTCCGCGCGCTGGGTCCTGACTTCGCGCGCAAGTGGCCGGGACGTCGTGTCACCTTTGTCTGGACGACAGGCGAGGAGGTGGGGCTCGATGGTGCTGTGGGCTACGCCGCAAGCGCCGCAAAGCAAGGACGCGCTCCGGATATGGTGTTTGCCATAGATACTTTCGTCAGCAGCGACTCACCGCTCGAGACGCAGCGCTTTGCTGACGCCGTGGTGGGGCAGGGCTTCGTGGTGCGCGCCGTCGATAATTCCAACATTGACCCACCCGCGGATGTTGCGCGTGTCGTGCGTATGGCACGAGAGCATAACCTCCCGGTGCAATACGGTGCTACGGGCGGTGGAAACGACGGGTCGGCGTACACGCGTTACGGGACGATCGACGTCGCCTTGGGATGGCCGATGGTCTACTCCCACTCGCCCGTCGAAACCGTGAGCTCCCGGGACGTGGATGGGCTCAGCCGCATCACCGCCGCGCTGGCAACCGAGTGGTGAGCGCCAGCTAGCGCAGGACTTCGTCCAGGAATCCCAGCAGGGAGTGCCAGGACCGGCGGTCGGCCACTTCGTCGTAGACCATGCCGCCCGCCGTGTCGTTGGCGTGCGGATTGGTGAAGGAATGCTTGGTATTGCCGTAGGCATGGAGCTGCCAGTCGGCGCCCGCCGCGGTGAGCTCCTGGGTGATCGCGAGCAAGTCCTCCGGCGGGGCCAGGGGATCGGCATACCCCTGAAGCAGGAGGACCTTCGAGCGGATCTTGCCCTGCGACGGGAGGCCGGTTGGCTTGAGGAGTGCGTGCAGGCTGACGACGCCGCGCACGTCCGCGCCGCTTCGGGCCAGATCCAACACGCACATCCCCCCGAAGCAGAATCCGATCGCTGCGATGCGGCGCGAGTCGACCTCCGGCAGCTCCTTCACGGTGGTGAGCGCCGCGGTGACGCGCCGGGCGAGGAGTGCCCGATCCTGCACGAGCGGGGTGATGAGCGCCGAGCATTCCGCGCTGGTGGTGCCGCGCCTGCCCTTGCCGAACATGTCGAGCGCGAACGTCGCAAACCCGTGCCAGGCGAGGCGGCGCGCCTTGCGCTCTACGAACTCCCCCCGTCCGCCCCATTCGTGACCGATCAGCACGGCCGGCAGCGGACCGGGGCGCGAGTCGTCGTGGCAGAAGAAGCCCTCGAGTAGGGTCGAGCCGTCGCGGTACTCGATCAGCCGCTCGCGAATCGCCATGGTCGATCCTCCGGGTTGCACTTCAGGAGGGCAGCATTCTAGCAGGCATGTTACCCTTGCGGCCGAAGCCAAGAACGAGAGTCCGGCACGTCATGATCCCCGCTGCGGAGGCGCTCCAGCGCCTCAAAGAAGGCAACCGCCGCTTCGTCGACCGCGTGCGCAACCGCGGACCGCTGCTCGATGCCTCGGCACGGCTCGAGCTCACCCAGAGCCAGGAGCCCTGCGCCATCGTGCTCGGTTGCTCGGACGCGCGCGTTCCCGCGGAAATCGTGTTCGACCAAGGCCTCGGCGATCTTTTCGTCATCCGCGTCGCCGGCAACATCGTCTCGCCCTCGCAGATTGGCAGCGTCGAGTTCGCCGCCTCGCGTTTCGGGACGCGGCTGGTCGTCGTGCTCGGTCACTCCCAGTGCGGTGCCATCCGTGCGACCCTGGAAGAGCTTCGCCAGCCGGCGGAGAATCAGTCCCGCAACATCCGCTCCATCGTCGATCGGGTGCGGCCCTCGGTGGAGGTTCTGCTCAAGACCGACCTGCGTCAGGATGAGGCGGCACTCGTGCGGCACGCCGTGCGCGCCAACGTGGGAGTCTCCGTCAGCCACCTGCGATACGGCTCGGACGTGCTCGAGAAGCTGATCCGCAACGAAGGACTGGACGTGGTCGGCGCGGAATATTCGCTGGAGACGGGCGAAGTCGAGTTCTTCGACGGCCTCGGGTAGCGGGCAGCCACCCCGGAACCCACTCTCCAGGCGACTCGTTTAAGCTCCATCCCGTCATGAGTGGGAGGAGCGGCATGACCCTCCTTGATGTCTTTGGTGTGACGAATCACATCGAGTGGTGGCAGGAGCTGCCCCGCGCTTTCGTCGTCTTCGTCTTCGGTCTCTTTCTGTTGCGCATCTCGGGCCGACGGACTTTCGCCCGTTGGTCGGCGCTCGACATCATCGTCTCCATCATCATGGGCTCGAGCCTGAGCCGCGCGTTGACGGGGTCCGCTCCGCTCGGCGGAACGCTGCTCGCCATGATCCTGATCGCCTTCCTGCACTGGGTGTTGGCGCGGGCGGCCTCGCGGTCGCGGCGGTTCGCTCATTTGGTCGAAGGGCGGGCCGTGATTCTCGGCGAGTCGGGCAACGTCTTCCCGCGCGAGATGCAACGCTACAACATCAGCCAGACCGACATGCAAGAGGCCCTGAGGAAGGAAGGCGTCCGGGATGCCGGCCAGACCCGTCAGGTCACGTTGGAGCCGAGCGGCACCATCACTGTGCTCACGGCATGACAGGATGCTGAGGTGCCGGGCCGCGGGGACCCGCGAGCGCTAGGAGCGCTTCACGAGGCCGGCGCCCAGCAGCACGATACCGGCGCCGAGAACCGCGCCGCCTACCCAGCCGGGGAGCGCGCGTTCCTGCTGCATTTTCGCCTCGAGATCGCCGAGCTTGAATACGCTCTGCTCGCTCGCGTAGTGGGGCGGGCGCAGGATCAGAAAGACGCCCGCGGCAATCAGCACCAGTCCGGCGATCAGGGAGGCTTTCATAGCGGCATTCTATCACCATGCGCGCCAACGCCCCATCCCGGCTACAGCCAGCCGAATCCTTGCGCCATGACGCCCAGGATCGCAGCGCTTTCAGCAGCATCCATATCCGATTGGAAGCCAGTCCTCGGGTCAACTCGCGGTCCAGCCGCGCGATCGCAGCGCGCAAAGATGCATCGACCTCGTGTACTTCAACGCGCAGCGACGAATTGAGCGAGAAATTTCCCGTGCGTTGCCGGCGTATGTTCCGACGTTAGGTATGGCGTGATGTTTCAGGCCATTCCGCCACTCACCGATATGATTTGAGAGGTGACGTAGGAGGCTCCCCCCGAGGCGAGGAATGCGACGACCGCCGCCACTTCCGCGGGTAGTCCGGCGCGATTCATCGGTACCAGGCGCTCGATGGTCTTCTGATCGAAGAGTCCCTGGCTCATGGGCGTGTCGATGATGCCGGGTGCCACCGCGTTGACGGTGATTCCGCGGCTGGCGAGCTCGAGGGCGAGGGCCTTGGTCGCGGAATTGATGGCGCCCTTCGCGGCCGCGTAGTTGACTTGTCCCTTGTTGCCGATGAGGGCGGAGACCGACGAGATGTTGATGATCCTTCCCCAGCGGGTGCGGATCATCGGCATCAGGAGGGACTGCGTGACATTGAAGAAGCCGTGGACCGACACGTCGATGACCCGGTGCCACTGTTCCGGCCGCATTCCAGGCAGGACGGCATCGTCGTGAACGCCGGCGTTGTTCACCAGGATCTGGATGGGTCCCGACGTCAGAGTGGCCGCGAGCGCGGTGCGCGTACTGTCCGTATCGGTGACATCGAAATGCAGCGCCACGGCACTACCGCCGGCCGCCGTTATCTCTTCCACCACTTTCTCCGCGGCATCGACGCCTTGTCTGGCATGCACATACACGTGATGTCCGTCCCGCGCCAGCCGACGGCAGATCGCGGCGCCGATGCCGCCACTGCCTCCGGTGACCAACGCCCGCTTGACCGGCTCGCTCATGACCCCTCCACTCCAAACACGACGCCCGCGCGGCCGCTCAGCAGCTCCCGCCCGCCGCTCGATACCGTGAACTCGTACAACGTGCTGCCCTCATCCCCGGCCAGGCGCTCGGCGCTCGCGATCAGATCGGTGTCGAGATCGTCGAGACGGGTCACCCGCAGGACGAGATTCCTGACGCTCGTGAGAAATCCTGCGCGGGCCGCGGTCCCGCAGTTGTATGCCATGATGGCCCCGTGCACCGCCATGGCCTGCGCCGCATATTCCACACCGCACGCGGCGCCGAGCCGGCCATGGGCGCGCAAGGGGTTATCCGCGAGCCGATGGCTCGTAGCGCGACAGCTGATGCGCGCCGCATCCCAGCTCAACACCTCCTCGAGAAGGCACATGCGTCCCTGATGCGGGATGTGGCGCGCGATCCATGATCGATCCAGGCGTGTGTTTTCCGCTAGTGACACGCGCTCACCTCCACGGTCAGGCGCTGGTCACCCATGTAGTCGAGTACGACCTCGCCGGGCTCGCGGCGGGCGAGAAGGCGCAGGAGAGGGAGACTGCGTGCGGCGGGGATGGCGCCCCGCAGTCCCTCGAGCCCCGGATCCGCGAGCCGGTCGGCGGCAGTATCCGTGGCGCACGAGCGTAAAGTGAGCCGGGCGTGGCTGATGGCCGTCGGTGCCGGTGTGAGGACCAGCGCTACGCCAAAGGAGTCGGGCAAAGGGCGCGTGGCACGCAGCGGCTCCGGGTAAGTCGTCTCGTAGGCGCAGAGCAACACCGCGACCCGGTCTGCCTGCACGATCGCAAGCGCTTCGAGCAGGCCTGCCGCGAAGCTCCCATCGTACGCACAGAGCGCGGTCGATGCGGCGGTGGCACCGGTGGCGAGGCTCCAGTACCCCGCGGCGGCGTTGTGTACGGAGTTGTGAAAGCGCGTCGGTGAGAGTTGCCGGTCCGGGGATGCGAGGGTCTCGCAGATCTCGTGACAGATGAGGCCGTCGCCGCCCGAGGAGCTGAATACCGCCGGCAAATCCACCGGGTCTACGGCCGCGGCCGCGACTGCCTGCTGCGCCACGGCGAGGGCGAGCTTCACGGTGGTACCGGTCCTGCGCCGCTCCGCCGCAGGCAGTCCTCCAGCCGCCGGCACCGCCGTCGCTTGGGGAGAGTACGCCGTCTCACCGGCTATCACGCGCGCGCCGCTTTCCCAATCGGCGAGGCCGGGCCCGATGAGGCCGATGCCTTGGATGCAGGCGGTCAGCGCCGGCGGGTGCGCGGGCGTGTGACTCATCCGGCGCGTCCCAGCACGAGGGCGCAGTTGGAACCGCCGAACCCAAAGGAATTGCTGAGTGCTCGGGCGATCGGTTGCTGGCGGTGGTCGCACAGGTAGTCGAAGCCGAGCTGCGGCGCGACGCGTCGGGTATGAGGACTTCCCGGAAGCAGCCCGTGTCGCAGCGCAAGCGCGCAGATCACGGCCTCGAGCGCTCCCGCCGCGCCGAGCGCATGACCGGTGGCCCCTTTGGTAGAGCTCGCCGCGACGCCGCTTTTCCGGTTCGCGAACACGGTCGCCACGGCGTTGCCTTCGGCGCTGTCGTTGCTCGGCGTGCCGGTGCCATGCAGGTTGACGTAGTCGATGTCGTCCGGGGTCAGGCCCGCCGCGCCCAGCGCCTGGAGCATCGCGGCCTGTGCACCGCGTCCGTCGGGATGGGGTGACGACATATGGTAGGCGTCGCTCGACTCCCCGACACCCAATAGCAGAACGGCATCGGCATCGAGGCTGTCGGGTGAGCGCTCGAGCAGCGCAAAGGCGGCCGCCTCACCGATCGAGATGCCGTCGCGCTCGATGTCGAACGGCCGGCAGGGATGCCGGGACACGAGCTGCAGCGAGTGAAAGCCATATAGTGTCGTGAGACACAGAGAGTCGACGCCGCCGACCAAGGCCGCATCGATGAGGCCCGCCGCGATCATCCGGCGCGCCGAGCCGAATACCTTCGCGCTCGAGGAGCAGGCGGAGGACACCACGGCCGATGGCCCTTCCAGCCCGAGGAGCTCATGCACGTATGCCGCGAGCGAGTAGGTGTTGTGCGTGCCGGCATAGTCGAAGCCCGACGGCAGGGCGCCGGTCTGCGGGTCGCGCCGCCTGTAGGCGATTTCCGTCTGGAGCATTCCGGACGTGCTGGTGCCGAGGAAGAGTCCGATACGCCGCCGTCCCCAGCGGCTGGCGCACGCCGCGACCGCGTCCTCAAAGCCGTCCTCGGCGATCCCCAGCTGCGCGAGGCGGTTGTTACGGCAGTCGAAGCGCTGCAGCCGCGCAGGCAGCCGCACATCGGCCACCCCGGGCACCTCGCCGATATGTGTGTCGAGATCCACCGTCTCGAAGGCGCAGGGCGCAAGCCCGCTGCGCTGCGCACGCAGCGACTCCAGAGTCGCCTGGAGGCCGCGGCCGATGCAGCTCGTCGCGGTGAATTGGCGCAGGACGAGGGGACTCATGGCGCGCGGGGTTCCCGGCTGGGCGGCGTCAGCGCGGCTCGCAAAGTGATGGGGGTGAGTTCTGCGGCCGCTACGGAGTCGAGGAGCCGTGGCAACACCTCGAGAATCACGGGCACGCCTCTGCCGGTGAGCGCGGCGTGTCCGTCGTGCAGCAACAGGATGTCGCCCGCCCCGAGATCGCGCGTCAGCTTGCCGAAAACCGCCTCGGCGCTGGCGCTCACGGTGTCGAAGCCGCGCCGTGTCCAGCTGGCGAGGCGCAGGCCGAGTCGACTCAACACCGGATCCAGGAACGGGCTGCGCAATCCCGCCGGAGCGCGGAAGAAGAGAGGGTGCTGCCCCGTGGTGATGCCGATCGTGTCCTGCGCGCGCTGGATCTCCGCGACGAGACCCCGGGGACCGAGGAGGGAGAAGTAATTCAGGTGCCGCTGACTGTGATTCTCCACGGAGTGTCCGCGACGCACCATTTCACGCGCGAGCTCCGCATGTCGCTGTACGCGCTCGCCGATGCAGAAGAAGGTCGCCTTGGCTCGACGCTCAGCGAGGAGATCGAGGACCCGGGGGGTGATCCTGGGGTCAGGACCATCGTCGAGAGTGATCGCGAGCTCCCGTCTGCCGGCGGCGGCAGCGGGCAGCCGGGTCCAGTTGGGTCCGAGAAGAGCGGACCGCGGCGTGAGCCCCGCGGCCGTGAGAAGGAGGTGATCGGCGAGCACGGCACCGACCGCCCACGGCCAGGCCGACGGCCGTACCAGGACGGCCGCCAGCGCGCCCGCGTGCAGCCCGAGAGACGCGTAGACCAGCGGCGATGGCCGCCAGCGCGCGGGACTCGGGGAGGAGGGTGTCGGCCCAGTCATCGTGAAATATTATCGCGCAGGCTCGCGCGCCAGTAGCGCGGCGTAGACCAGCGCCAGCAGAGCCCCCGGCGCGACCGTCTCGCCGAGATCGTGCAGCACGGGGACGGACGAGAGGGCCAGCACTCCGAAAGCCACCACCGTGGCGCAGTTCGCCACCAGTAGCGAGGCGAGTGTGAGATCGCCAGCCGCGGCCGCCCCGCGCCCCGGGCTGGCGGACGAGCCCGGGGCGCGGCCGGCAAATCGCTTGTCGAAGAAAAGGGCGTAGTTCGAGCCGACCGCGATGATGAGCAGCATGCCGACCACGTGCAGCAGCGTCAGCGGAGCGCCAAACAGCCTCAGGCCCGCCGCCACGGTGAGCACCGCGAGCGCCAGCGGCAAAACCACGCGCAGGACGCGCCCCGGCCGGCGAAGCGCGATGAGCAGCAGCACGACGATCGCGCCGAAGCCGGCCAGCGACAGCCGCACCGCCCCGGCGAGGTAGGTCGCATACAGGGCATCCACCTGATCCTTGAGATTCAACACCGTCACGCCATCCGGAGGGTTGACGGAGACGGCCTGCCGGACCCGGGCAAGGTCGATGTCGAGGGAATGCCCATTCGCGACGGGCGCGGTGAGGGGCAGGAGCGCGTGCCAGCCCTCGGCCTGCTTGACCAGCAGCGCGTCCGCCACGGATGCGAAGGAGGTCCCCTCGAGAGAGGAGCGAGTCAGGAGAGGCGCAGTGCGCGCAACCTCCACATCGTGCAGAAAGGGTGCGAGGCGCTCCGCCCGCAGGGGCAGTCCCGACAGGGCCTGCTCGAGGCGGGCACTCAGTACCGCGGGCGGTGGCAGGCTCGACTGCCGCTGTCGCTGCACCGCGGGGCTGGGCAAGTACAGCGCGGGACTCTGATAGCCCGCGATGACATGGCGCTGAACGAGCCCATCGAGCTCGGCTCCAACATGCGCTGCGCCCTCCAGTGCGGACTGCTCATCGGGCGCGGAGACGACCACCAGGTAACGCACGTCGGGTGCGCCGAGATCGGCGCGCAGTTGCGCGTCGAGGCGCTGAGCCGCCAGCGGCACGGGGCTCAACACCGAGAGGTCGTGGCTCCAGAAGCGCTGGTGATAGACGCCGAGGACGACGGCGGCGCCGATCGCGATGACCGCGATCACCGCGCGTCCTGCCGAGGCCTTCTGCAGCACGCGCGTCGCTGCGCCACCCAACATCGTCAGATCCCTGATCCTGAAGCCGTGTGGCAGCAATTCCGGCAGCACGAAGCGTGTGACGAAGCCGGCCGCCAATACCCCGCTGAGCGAGTACAGGCCGAGCTGCGCCAGCCCCGGAAAGCTGGACACCAGAAGCACCGCGAAGCCGCAGACGGACGTCAGCATGCCGAGGCGGATCGTCGGCCACACCGAGCGCCGCCAGTCGTCGCCTGATGCGTTGTCTGCATCGGTGCGCGCCTGGGATTGAATAAAGAGATAAATCGAGTAGTCGACTCCCTCGCCGATCAGCGTGACGCCGAAGCCAAGTGTCACGCCTTGCACGACGCCGAACCCCAACGCCACCGCCGCTATTCCCGCGAGCGCACCGGAAACCACCGGCACGAGCCCGAGCAGCAGCGCCGGCACCGAGCGATAGACCAGGAGGAGGAGCGCGACGATCAGCACCGAGCTGATGATGGAAAGACGCGTCACCTCCGACTTGATGGTCGCCCGCGCCTGTACCGCGAAGACTCCCGGCCCCGACATGACCAGCTGCGCCGTAACAGACTTGCCGCTAATCGCCGTCTGTTGGTCCGCCAGCGCCGTGCGAAACGCGGCCTGGATTGCCTCCACGGCATGCTGCTGTCCGTCAGTATCCGATCCCGCGGCGCGTGTATGCACCAACAGCAGCGCGCGCGCCCCGTTCTTGGAAACCCACACGCCATCCTGCTTGCGCGGCGGCTGATTGCGGCTCAACTGATCGAGCAGCGTCATCATCTCGCCGGTCGGGTCGCTGGGCAGCAGGGATTTCGCGAGCATCCCCGCCGGCGAGGCGAGGAGGTCGATCGTATCTCCTATCGCCGCTTTCAGGCCCGCCACGCTGAACCGCTCGGGCGTCACGGTACTGCTGAGCAGATACCGATGCGCAAACAGGAACGCCTCATCCCGCTGCGCCGAAGCCGCATCCCCGTTCTCGACCCCGAGAAACTCGGCGTCCGCCCGCAGGCGCCGCGTCAAGTCCGCCGAGAGCCGCGCACGCACCGGCGCATCGGCCCCTTCGATCGCGGCGATGATGAGCCTCGAAGCCACTCCCTGCCGCAGCTGCTCGACCAGCAGCCGCTGCTCCGCCGTCGGCGCGCGCGGCAGAAACGCCGAGAGATCCGCCGAATACCGCGCCCGGGCGATCACCCAGAGCGCGATCACTGCAAGCCCCGCCCAGACGAGGATGGCCCCCCAATGCCGGCCTTTCATGGCAAAGCCGGCTCCCGCCTCACGGCCCCGCCCCCGAGCCATCCGACGGTGCCCGCGCCTGCGGCCCCGAGTCGGAGCGCGGCGCCCCCAGTGTCATCACCGACCGATCCCCATCCATCTGCGATATCGTGACCGAGCGAATCTCATCCCGCGCCCCCGCGATCTCCACCCCGCGCACCTTGCGTGCCACAGCCTTGTCCAAAGGCTCCAACTCCAGCTTCCAATCCTCGGCCGTGCCCGTGAGCGCGACCTTGAACACTCGCTCCAGCCCTTCCTCATTCCCCGCCAGCGTATCGCGCACGGCATCCACCAGCGGCGCAACCTGCGGATAAGCGCTCAACTGCATGTGATATGTCCGCCGCCCCCGCTGCACCGTCAGCTCATCCCCCTGCAAGACGAGCGACTCCCGCTTAGGCTTCAGCGTCCTCTTCTCCAACCGATCCGGCGCGGAATAAGCCAACACTCCCGACGACTTCACCGGTCGATCCAGAATCGCGAAATAATCCTCCTGCACATAGCTGACCTCCCCATGCTTGCGCCGCGCGAGCGAGCCCATCAGCTCCCCCAAAGTGAACTCCCCCTGCGCGACCTGCTCCGTGTGCGCCTGCACTGTCTGGTCCGCGTGCTCCCCCTGCGCCGCCCGCGCAATCTGCGCCCCTTGCTCCTGCTGCGCCGTCTGCATCGCCGCCGCGGCAAACCCCGCGCTCATCACCAACATCCCAAACGCAAACATCGCGCCAGCCACGCCAGCGACGCATCGATCGTAAAAGCCCTTTCCGGGGGCGTGAAAAACAGGGAGGCGCATTCAAGTGGACGCCGTTGCAGAGACCGCTTGAATGCGCCGAATGTTTTTCCCGCAGCCTACAGGGACGTACTCGCGGCGGCCCCGGAAAGGGCTTTTACGAGCGAGCCGGCGCGCCTTCCGAATGAGATCTTTCTTCAAACCCCA
>Ga0134126_10008707_pt1 | contig 12762 bp, 5 predicted proteins | sample KB31752_FD_96881 | JGI IMG/M metagenome (GOLD analysis project Ga0134126, IMG submission 96881) | Terrestrial soil microbial communities with excess Nitrogen fertilizer from Kellogg Biological Station, Michigan, USA - KB3-175-2 | ecosystem: Environmental > Terrestrial > Soil > Unclassified ...
AGGACTCAACTCCGGGACGTTGTTCTATCAAGGCGCGGGTTTGGTGAATGGAGAAGCTCCGGGTGTGGTCAATGATTTCGGCACCTGTCTTTTTGCCAATGGTTCCATTTGCGCAGGCACGGGCAACCCCGATGCCGCTGTAAACTCAGGCAGCGGTTACAATGATGGCCAGCCGCACATTTTTACATTCACACGGAAGCGCGCCACTGGTGAGATCGCTCTTTACGTGGATGGCGCTTTGGCCGGCACAACAACCGGCGGAGGGCAATCTCTCACTGCTCCCGCTCAACTTGTTCTCGGCGCGCAACAGACGCTCATCAATTTTTTCAGCGGCGATATTGCGGAGGTAAAAATTTACGACGGCGCGCTTGGCGATGCCGGCAGGATTGGTGATGAAAATTATTTGCGCTGCAAATACGCGCTGGGACCGGGAGGACCACCGCCGCCTCCGGCAAATTTCGCCACTTCCGCTGATGGCAGTTCGGTGTATCTGAATTGGGGCGCGGGAGTGGCCGCAGACAGCTACATTCTCTATCGCTCAACCAATCCGCTCGGGCCATTCACTGTGGTGGGGATGGGTATCACGACAACGAATTATGTGGATGTCAACGCTGTCAGTGGACGAACCAACTATTACAAAATTGCTTCCGTCGGCATCTGCGGCACGGGCCCGACATCAAGCGCCGTGAGTGCGGTGTTGCCCTCGCCATCGCTGGAATTTACGGCTGATGAGACTGGAGGCACATTTACCGTCAGTTGGCCCGCGTGGGGAACTAATTGGGCTTTGTGGTCCACGACCAATTTGTCGCCGCCGGTGACGTGGGTTCAGGTGACCAATTCTGTCACCAACAGCAATGGGCAAATCACCGTGACCATTCCCATTACAGCCGGTGGAGCATTTTTCCGGCTGACCAGTCCGGAGTGATCTTATGAGTTCGGATGAATACCAATTCGTTCGACGATTTGTCTGGCTGGCGGTCCGATCACGTTTTCGCCGAACCCATAATTTTCAGGAGCGGCTTCGGCGAGGCATGGCCACTTTATGCCACATGACAGCTTTTCCCGGAGCGCTAGAGTTTCGCCATGTTTTCATTGTGCCAAAACCAACCGTTTCGGCTTCCACCTTCCGTTGTCCGTTAAGCACTGCAAGCATTCAAAGAACACCCTATGAAAATCCGAACACATTCAGAACGTCGCCACGCAATGAGCCTTCGGTCGTTATATCTGGTAATTCCGGGGCTGTTAGTCGCATTGACAGCCAGATCCGTCGACATCCAATGGCAGGGCGGCACTGCCGATTTTAATCTTCCGGCCAATTGGGTTGGAGGCGCCGTTCCAGGCTCCGCTGATAACGCCATAAATGATGCCGGCACCAACAATGCGGTGCAGATCAACAACAGCGATCCGAATTGGGTGGTGGTGGATTTTCGCGCCGGCAATGCCGGCGGGGCTGGCGGCGCGTACGTGCAAAATGGTTCGTCGGCAAATCTTAATGGCTGGTTCCGGATGGGCATCGGGACAGGCAGCACGGGCGTCTTCACGCTCAACTCCGGCACGATCACGATGAATAACGGAGGGAATTTCACGCTGGGCGAACTCGGCACGGGTATCCTGAATATCAACGGCGGCACGATCAACGATAACAACGCCCGCTATGGCCTGGCGGACGGCCCGTCGGGCAGTGTGGGTATCGTGAATCAAACCGCGGGCATCGTGAACGCCAATGGGGAAACGTGGATCGGTAACTCAGCCGGTTTGGCCACCTATAACATGAGCGGCGGCACCAACAACACCCACAACTGGGTGGCCATCGGCCGCTTCGGCGCGAATGGCACTTTGAACATGACTGGTGGCGTATGGAACAAGGATGGAAACGGGAATTTCCTTGTTGGAACTGGTAACGGCGCCATCGGGTTATTGAATCAAAGCGGCGGAACGATCAATTGCCAAAGCCAGTTTCTTTGTCCGGAAGCAGGTGATAACACCACGTTGGGAACTTACAACCTGAGCGGCACTGGCAGCCTGGTCGCCAACACCTGGATTGCCATCGGACGAAACAGCGGCCCGGGCGTTTTGAATATGAATGGCGGCACGATCACAAAAAACGGAACCGTAAACAACCATCTTACCATCGGCAGTGGCGGTCCGGGAACGGTTAATCAGACGAACGGCACGATTACCAGCACCGCGAGCGATACTTTCATTGGGGAAACCGCCAACGCCACTTGGAACATGTATGGCGGCACCAACATTTTCGCGGGCGTTCATCTCTCACAGGCAGCCGGCGGTCTTCAATGCACTCTCAATTTGAACGGCGGCCTCTTGCAAGCAACCGAACTGACTTCCGGGAACGTGGGCAGCCTCTCCACCGTCAATTTTAATGGAGGCATTCTCCAGGCCGGCGCCGACAACGCCAACTTCCTGCACGATCTCACGCTCGCTCAAGTCGGGCCCGGTGGTGTGATCATCGATTCGCAGGGTTTCAACATCGTTGCGAGCCAGATGCTTTCGGATAATGGCGGCGGTGGCCTGACTAAAAACGGAACTGGCAAATTGACTCTCATCGGTGCGAACAGCTACACCGGCCCCAATATCGTCAATGCCGGCAAACTGATTACCGGCACCAGTTCGAGCGCCTCGGGTGATTATACTGTCGCTGACGGTGCAGGTTTTGGTGTGGTGGTCCAGTCGGCTGGCGGGCAGTACAATATTGGAAATGTGACGCTCGGCAGTTCGACGGGGGCTTCGCTGGATTTTGACATGGACGGGTTTGGAAATCCGACCGCGGCGCCGTTGAGCGTGAACGGCGCCTTCGCGGTTCACGGCACAATCACGGTGAACATCGCCGACACGTTCCCGCAAGTTGGGCAATTTCCGCTGGTTCATTACAGTGCCCTCAGCGGTTCAGCCAGTTTTGTGCTGGGCTCACTCCCGACCGGCGTCGCGGCCACTCTTGTTACCAACGCCCCGAACAGCACGATTGATTTGAACATCACGACGGTGAACCTGCCGCGCTGGGATGGTCAGGCGGGCGGAAATTGGGACATCGGCCTCACGACCAATTGGGTCAACATCGGCACGGGCTTGCCTACCTTCTACAGTGACGGCAATCCGGTTCTTTTCGACGACAATGCTCAAGGCACCACCAACGTGAACATCACGACCACGGTCAAACCGCTGAGCCTCACGGTGAACAACAGCAATTTGGACTACGCCTTTACCGGTTCGGGCAAAATCAGCGGTGCCACCGGACTCATCAAGCAGGGAACGAATGTGTTGAGCATTCTTAACACTGGCGGAAATAATTATACCGGTTCCACGATTGTCTCGAACGGCATCCTGGTGATTACCAATCTGGCTGACGGCGGCCAGCCGAGTCCGCTTGGTGCTTCGTCGGCAAGCCCGACGAACCTGGTGCTGATTCGTGCAACGTTGACTTATGCGGGAGCTCCGGTAACTGCCAATCGTGGATTCACTGTCGGGGCGACAAATACGACCATAGATGCGGAGGGCGATTTCGCGCTCGGCGGCCTTGTGACCACGGCGGCGGGCGCCAGCAGCGCCTTCAACAAGACTGGCCCTGCGACGTTCGCTATCAAAACGGTTGGCCGCAATGAATTTTCGAGCGGCTTCAATCCTGGCTTCCAGGTCATTGCCGGAACGATGTTGCTTGACGGTTCTGCCGGTGGCCAAACGAATCACACCCAAAACGAACTGTGGGTGGGTGGCACTCCTGATTTCGGAGCATCGATGATTCTCAGCAATACCACGCTCAACGTGGATAGCTGGCTCGGCTTGGGCCGGGGCAACGGCACGATCGGCAACACGTCGTCTTTGACGCTATATAATTCGACAGCGAGCTTCGGCAATGTTTCGCTGGGCTACGATAATGGCATCGCCGGAAATCTCGCCTCGCAAATCCTGACGCTCAGCGGCGCGTCTGCGCTCATCGATCATGGCGACATGAACCTCGGCGAAAGCACCGGCTCCTCCGCGACCATCAGCATCAGTGGCGCCTCGACGCTGTGGTCCCAAAACCGATGTCTGTTGGCTCAGAACACCAGCACTGCTTCGATGACGATTGCGAATTCGGGCAAGCTGATTGTGACCAACCGCAATTGGATATCAATTGGCGACGGGCCTGGGGCGGTGGCTTCGTTGGTTGTCAAAGACTCGGGCATGGTGCAGATCAGTGGTGACTTCAATGTCACTGATGTGGGCATTGGCTGTGTGGGCACGGCCGTCGCCCAGGACAACGCGCAGATCTACGCCAACAATCTGTGGGTGGGCAAGGACAACAACGTCACCGCCATCTTCACCATCACGAATAACGCGACGGTGGTGTCCAGCAACGGCCTCACGATGGCGACGTTCTTTGACAACTCGGCGAGAGTACCGACGAATGCGACGTTGAACCTCGCTGGCGGTTCATTGGCCGTGAATCTGGTCCAAGGCAGCGTGACTGCGGGCACGAACAACGGTATCTTCAACTTCAACGGCGGACGGCTCATCGCGCGGAAACCGATTGCAGCGAACTTCATGTTCAACCTCCAGGCGATCAACGTGCAAAGCGGCGGCGCCGTCATTGACAGCGATACCAACACCATCGCCATCACGCAGCCCTTGGTGGATGCCGGCGGCGGTGGCGGTCTGTCCAAGCTGGGCAGCGGGAAACTGCTCCTTAATGGCGCTAATACCTACACTGGCAGCACGCTCGTGAACGCCGGTGCGCTGGGCGGTTCGGGCGCAATTCTTGGACCAGTGACAGTTGCTTCAGGCGCGAAGCTCGCACCCGGCGGGAGCACGATCGGCACGCTGAGCATCAATAACTCATTGACGTTCTCGAGCGGCAGTTCGGCCTTCTTCCGGATCAGCAATGATGGAGGCGCGAGCAATGACCTGGTTTCCGGCCTGACGGGAGTCGCCTATGGCGGCGCGCTTGTGGTCACCAACGCCGGAGCCAGCAGCCTGGTAGCCGGCACCGTGTTCAAATTGTTTAACTCGGCGGCGCCCGGATCTGGAAACTTCACTTCCGTGACCGTTCTCCCGGCGGGCAGCGCCACGTTCAATCCGGCTACAGGTGAGCTGACCATCACCTCGGCTGGCTCGATGAAGATAAATCCGCCGACTGTTTCAGGAGGCAATTTGATTTTGACGGGAACAGGTGCGCCGAACACCGGTTATACGCTGTTGAGTTCCACCAACGTGACGTTGCCGTTGTCACAATGGACAACAAACGCCACGGGCACCTTTGGCAGCGGCGGAACTTCGTCGAACGCTATTCCGTTGGATTCCACCAACAGGTTCTTCCTGTTGCGGCAGCCTTAATGATAAAATGAATTGGAGCAAAGTGGGGGCGCCTTCACCGGCGCCCTCATTTTTTTAAAGAAAATATGCAAAGATCGATCATTATCACATTTGCTCTGTGTGCGATGACGTGGTCCTTATTCGCCGCGGATCTCAACCAGGATTTGGCCCCGGGTTCCTACCAGATTCGCAATCGCAAATTCGACGAATTGCTCCGCCCGGAAAATGCCAGCAATGCCGATGGCACGCACATTGTTCTTTATCCCGCGCAGCCCTGGAAATGCATGACATGGAAACTTCTTCCGGCCGGCCCGTCGGCGTTCTATTTGCAGAACTATTTTACGCGCAAGACGTTTGAATCAAAAACAAACGCGGCAGGCTTCGTCGTGATTCAAATTCCGCTCGCGCGGGAAGCTGCCCATCGGCCCTCGTGGCATTTTACGAAACTCTCCAATGGTTTTTATCGAATCACCGGCGGGCGTTCTGGAGAAAGTCTTACCGCTTCCTCGGAGAGTGTCATTACATTGGCGCCTTGGAAGGAAATGCCGGAACAGCAATGGCACTTGGCGGTTGCGGATCCCGCAAAATTGACGATGTAGCGAATTCAAAACAATTGTGGCCACTTCATGCCACATGACCATTGGGAATTTAAATCATAAGGTTATACTGAAATTGAAACCGACAACCCCCGGCATGTGGCGAGTGCGAAGTATATGATTCCTACCGTTTCCATTTCCGCTCTTTCAAAGAAACGCCCCGCGTTTACCTTGATTGAACTTCTGGTTGTCATCGCGATTATCGCCATTCTTGCCGCCATGTTGTTGCCCGCGTTGGCAAAGGCAAAAGTCAAAGCCAGGCAAACCGCCTGCATCAACAACCTCCGCCAGATTGGAATTGCAACCGTCCTATACGTCGATGATTACAAAACTTATCCCGGTTGTCTGTGGAATTTCGGCGCCAACTATTCGTATGTTTTTCCAAGCCGCCTCGCCGGCGAGATGAACAACAGTCGTGAGGTTTTTTATTGCCCGGCGGCGAACGCCAATTCGGCGTGGGACAGGAAGCTGAATGATTCATTGGGCGCGCAGGACATTCCGCCTGCCATCGGGTTCGACCTTTATGGCGTCGGCAAGACAACTCGTTTTTCCATCGGCTACAATGATTGGGGCTTGTCACAGGGGCTGAATCTTGGCCTGGGCGGCGACGTGAATATCGGCTCCAGTGAATCGCCTGCCCGGCTGATAAAAGAATCCCAGGTCAAAAAACCGGTTGACATGATCATGCTGGCTGATAGCAAACCTGACGGCAGCTTTGACGGGAGCATTGACCCGGTCATCAATGGCGGGGATAACAATGCCGGCCAGCAATACCCGTCCAATCGCCACAATCATCGCACCGACCTTATGTTCTGTGACGGCCATGCGGAAAACGCGTTGCGCAAAGACGTCGTTGATCCCGGCAGCTACACATGGCGCGCGCGCTGGAACAACGACAACAACCCACATATGACCGACGTCAGTTGGACGGCAATCCCCGAAACAGGGCTTGATCCGTAGCGGCGGTGGTTCCGGCGTGCGCACGATCTCAAGCGCGCCGGTTTTTGCCACTAACACGAGTGGTCAATGTCCGAAAGTCTCAAATGATTAAGAATGGTTCCCTCAAACAAAATACGGCGTTTGCATTGGGCCTCGCCTTTTGGATGGCGGCTCTTGCGACGCCTCTTTCTTCAATTTCTGAAACGGTTGCTGCATTGCGACCGCCGTCCGTGCCGCTCGTTGCCTGCGATCCTTATTTCAGCATTTGGTCGCCGGCCGACAAATTAACGGACACCAACACGACGCATTGGACGGGCAAGCCGCAGCGCCTCACCAGTTTGATTCGCATTGATGGGACAGCGTATCGTGTTATGGGCGTGAATCCGGCCACGATGCCGGCGTTGCCGCAAACGGGTCTTGAGGTTCTCCCAACACGGACGATTTACACCTTTGCCGGAAACGGCGTTCAGCTCAGGTTGACTTTTATGACGGCGGACTTGCCGGAATCGATCGACTTGCTTTCGCGCCCGGTGACTTACCTGGCTTACGAATGCAGCGCTACGGATGGCAAAGAACACAAAGTTGAAACCTGCTTTGACGCGGGCAGCGAACTGACCGTCAACACGCCCGATCAAAAAGTTGTTTGGACTGCCGAAAAAATTCGTGGATTGGCGACCTTGAAAGTGGGTTCGGAAGAGCAGCCAATCCTGGTGAGAAAAGGGGACGATGTCAGGATCGATTGGGGCTACCTCTATCTTGCCGCGTCCGCCGGCCAAAAACCTGAGGCCGTCCAGGCGCCAGGTGATGTCGTGCGTTCCGCATTCGCCACGCAGGGAAATCTTTCGCGCGTGGCTTCTTCCGGCAATGCCCCGTGCCCCGCTTCGAATGCCCCGGTCTCCGCAATCTCTTTTCAATTTGGCAGCGTCGGTGAGAAACCCGTTTCACACTGGCTCGTGCTGGCCTATGACGATCTCTATTCGATTCAATACATGCGGAAAAATCTGCGCCCCTATTGGCGGCGCAATGGCTGGGAGGCTGCCGATTTGCTCAAGGCGTCCGTCAAAGATTACGACTCGTTGAAAAAGCGCTGCGAAGCCTTCGACGCGGAGCTTATGGCGGATTTAACAAAAGCCGGTGGCGAGAAATATGCGAAGCTGGCCGCGCTGGCTTATCGCCAATGCTTCGCCGCGGGGAAATTTGTCGCCGACGACAACGGCGAACCGCTGCAGTTTTGCAAAGAGAATCACTCCAACGGTTGCATCGGCACATCCGACGTTTTTTATCCAATGTCCCCGCAATTCCTTTTGTTCGGGCCGTCGGTGGCGAAGTCTTTCATAGTTCCATTCATGAATTATGCGGCCAGCTCCCGCTGGAAATTTCCTTTTGCGCCGCATGACCTCGGAACGTATCCGCATGCGAACGGCCAGGTCTACGGCGGCGGCGAGCATAATGAACGGGACCAGATGCCGGTCGAGGAAAGCGGCAACCTCATACTTTTGATCGCCGCGGTGGGAAAAATGGAAGGAAACGCAAACTTCGCCAATCTGTACTGGCCGCAGTTGGAAAAATGGGCGGCATATTTAAAGGATAAGGGATTCGATCCCGAAAACCAGTTGTGCACGGATGATTTCGCCGGCCATTTGGCCCATAATGTGAATCTTAGCGCCAAGGCCATTTGTGCGCTTGGCGCTTTTGCCAACCTTTGCGAGATGCATGGAGACAAAACGCAAGCGGAAGAGTATTCCAAGCTCGCCCACGAGTTTGCGCAACGATGGATGCACGAGGCCGCTGAAGGCGATCATTATCGTCTCGCATTCGATCGCCCCGGGACGTGGAGCCAAAAATACAACCTGATTTGGGATGGCATTCTAGGCCTGAATCTTTTTCCCGCGGACGTGGCCCGGAAGGAAATGGATTATTACAAAAAAATTCAAAACGAATATGGGCTTCCGCTTGATGATCGCAAGGATTACACCAAGCTCGATTGGATTACGTGGACAGCCACGCTCACGCAGAATCGTGACGACTTTGAGGCTCTGATCGATCCGGTTTTTAAGTTTTTGAATGAGACGCCGGACCGTTCGCCCATGACGGATTGGTACCAAACGAAAACCGCGCGAAAGGTCGGGTTCACCGCGCGGCCGGTCGTCGGCGGCGTGTTTGCGGAAATGTTGTATGACAAATCTGTGTGGAACAAATGGGCGGGGCGCGATCGCACCAGGGCATCGAATTGGTCGGCCATCCCGAAACCGCCCGTCATTCGCGAGGTTGTGCCCGCGGCCGATCAATCACCCGCAACCTGGCGTTACACCACGGTCGCGCCGGGGGACGGTTGGGCCAAAACAGGTTTTGCTGATTCCTCGTGGTCGCGTGGCAAGAGCGGCTTTGGAACAGAAGGCACTCCCGGCGCTATTATTGGCACCATCTGGAATACATCGGACATCTGGCTGCGCCGCGAAGTCGAGATACCATCAGACAAGTTGAAGAATCTGGAGTTGTGGGTGCATCACGATGACGACGTCCAGATTTATATCAATGGCGTTCTCGCCATGAAAGGCGATGGATGGACGACAAGTTATGATGTATTTCCGTTGAGCGGAATTGCCCGGGCGAGCCTCAAGTCCGGCAGGAATTTGATCGCCATTCACTGCCGCCAAACGGGCGGCGGCCAATACGTGGACATGGGATTCGTGGACATCAAGAACAACTAAGACTCATGCGATTTGCCGGCAACGCCATCGCGGCAGTGCTGCTGATGGGCGCAAGCTTTTTTGCGCCGAATGGCCGCGCTGGCCTGCCGCCGACCCCGGTTGTAGCCAACCGCGCTCCGTTGCTGGCGACTCCCTTTGTCGCGCTGCCGTTGGGCAGTGTGCGTCCGAAGGGTTGGTTGCTCACGCAATGTGAATTGCAGCGCGATGGACTCACGGGCAATGCGGAGCAGATCTACTCCAATGACCTCGGTACGAACAGCGCCTGGCTTGGAGGAACGGGTGAGAACTGGGAACGCGGCCCTTATTATTATAAAGGACTGATTGCGCTCGCTTACACATTGGACGACGCCGGTCTTAAACAAAAAGCGCGGAAGTGGATGGATTGGCTGTTGGATCATCAACGCCCGGACGGATACATCGGCCCGGCGTCCAATGATGATTGGTGGCCCCGCATGGTCGCGACCTACGCGTTGAGAGATTATTACGAAGCCACCGCCGATCCCCGCGTGCCGAAGGTGCTGAGTAATTATTTTCATTACATGCTCGCGAATTTGCCGTCGCGCCCGTTGCGGGATTGGGGAAAGGCCCGGGCTGGCGATGAAATGGACGTCGCGTTTTGGCTCTACAATCGGAATGGCGATACGAATTTGCTTTCTCTCGCCAGCATGTTGCGCCGCCAGGCTTATGATTGGCCGGATATTTTCACGAGCAACACGTTCATGTTCGGCGGAACTGATTTTCATCCGAAGCACAATGTCAACGTCGAGCAGGCGCTGAAGTTTCCTGTGGTTTGGTATCAATTGTCCAAACAAGCCTCGGACCGCGATGCGCTGTCGCTTGGAATTGAGCACCTGATGGGTGAGCACGGGTTGTCCTTTGGCATTAACAGCGGGACGGAATTTCTCGCCGGCAATGCAAGCATTGAAGGAGTCGAGCTCTGTTCCATCGTGGAAGAAATGTTGAGCCTGGAAACAGCCATTCGCATTACAGGGGACGCCACGCTGGGCGATCGGTTGGAAACCGTTTCATTCAACGGATTGCCTGCCGCGCTGGCCAATGACATCAAGGGTATCCAATATTATACGCTGGCTAACAACGTTATCGCTGTAAACGGCGGCCACGGTTTTAATCAGGATTACGCCAACGGGACTGTTCCGGGACCCGATTCCGGTTATCCGTGTTGCCGCTATAATTTCCACATGGGCTGGCCAAAATTCGTCCAGAATTCCTGGGCCGCCACGGCGGATGGAGGGCTCGCGGTGATGGCTTACGGACCCACCGTGGTAAATGCAATGGTGGCTGGCGAGCAGATCACTATTGCCGAAGACACGGCCTATCCATTTGAAGAGCAAGTGCGGCTGCAAGTTTCTGCAAGCAAAGCCGCGAATTTCCCGTTGGTGCTGCGGGTGCCGGCGTGGTGCAAAGATCCAACAATTTCAGTCAACGGCGACATTCAATCCGGCGTCTCTGCGGGCTCGTTCTTTCGCATCCAGCGCCGCTGGGCGGATGGTGACGTGGTGACGGTAAAACTTCCGATGCCGATTCAAACTCACATGGGGCCAAGCCGTGCCGTGGCCATCAATCGCGGGCCGCTCGTTTATTCCTTGGCCATCGGTGAGAAGTGGACCGTTCGCACGAAGGATCCTTTGGGCAAGGGCTTTGATGAGTTCGAGCTGCATCCCACGACCCCATGGGCTTACGCGCTGCAACTTGATCCTGCGAATCCGTCTTCTGCGTTTACCGTCACCAAATTTTCACCGCCTGCAAATCCGTTTGATCCGGCGGAGCCCTCGATAAAACTTTCAGCCGACGCGCGATTGATTTCCGGTTGGACCGATGGCTGGCGCGGCACGCATGCCTTCGAGCCGCCGGCGAGCCCGACGACTTCGGCAAATCCGCTTCAGAAGGTCACGTTGGTTCCGTTCGGTTCACAACATCTGCGGGTAAGCTGGTTTCCCTGGCTGGGGAATCGCAAGACGGCGAATTCTTTTTCTGAAACGTTCGATTCCCATTGGAGTGAACGGTGGACGGTGTTTGGCGGCAACTGGTCGGCGCGCGGCGGGGCCTTGAGCACAATGCCCGCTTCCGCAAACGGCGCCAAAGCTCTCGCCATGGAAACGGCGTTCACGAATTTCACTTACGAAGGCGACGTTTCCGTCGGGCCGTTGGGCAATGCTGGTTTGATTTTTCGCGTTACCAAACCGGACATCGGTTCGGACGCGTATTGCGGTTACTATGTCGGTATCAACTCCCAGGAGTCGCAACTGGAATTCGGCTGTGCCAGCAACTCATGGCATTCCATTACAAATACGCCGATGACGTTCACGCCGAATAGGTATTATCATCTGAAAATCGAGGCCGCCGGTCCGCACATTCGCGTTTTTGTGACGAACATGGAATTGCCGGTGCTCGATGTGCGCGATGGCGAGTTCGCCGGCGGAATGATTGGGGTGCGTGATTTCTGCACGGATGGCAACCGTTCACTTTCCAGTTTTTCCAATCTGACCGCCAGTGCCTCGTCGGTTTTTATCCCGTAGGGTTGCCAGGAAGAGATTTATGAATCTTTTGAAATTCAATTGCCTGTTTGCCGTCGTGATGTTTTCGGTTGTTTCCGCGCGGAGCGACGATGCGGTGCGGGCATTCCCTCACGATCCAAACCAGATTCTCGAACGCACTTGTTTTCAGACCGGCCAGCCATGGAGCGAAAAAGGTGACCTGCGTTCCGACGTCACGCTCGTTTACGGCATCGACCGCAGTCTGCCAGACCGAATCCAAACCTGGCGCGACCACGGCTATCGGATCCATGTGATGACCGGTGTGTCGTGGGGCGAATACCAGGATTATCTGTATGGACGATTTGACGGAATAAATCATGATGATGAGGCCCAAACCGTCAGCGATGGCCGCAAAAGCAGTCACGGCGGCGACGTTTATTACATGTGTCCCAGCACCAACTATGCAAAGTTTTTGTGCGTCGGGATTCAGCGTGCGCTGGACGCCGGCGCGGAAGCGATTCATTTGGAGGAACCGGAATTTTGGGTCAATGCGAGCTACGGGGAAGGGTTCAAGCGCGAGTGGCAAAGTTATTACGGGGAGCCGTGGCAGGATGTGCGAACCTCGGTCGATGCTCAGTGGCGCGCGTCCAAATTGAAATATTTTCTGTATCGCCGGGCGCTCCAGCAGGTGTTCGACTACGTGCAGGATTATAA
>Ga0134126_10008709_pt1 | contig 12760 bp, 8 predicted proteins | sample KB31752_FD_96881 | JGI IMG/M metagenome (GOLD analysis project Ga0134126, IMG submission 96881) | Terrestrial soil microbial communities with excess Nitrogen fertilizer from Kellogg Biological Station, Michigan, USA - KB3-175-2 | ecosystem: Environmental > Terrestrial > Soil > Unclassified ...
AGCGCTTCATGCGTTGGGCGAGCTGCGGTGGCGTTCCGGTCGACTTGACGAAGCGCGCGAAGAATTTGAAACATCACTAGGGTTAGCGCGCCAAGTCTCGGATGTGAAAGGCCAGGCTCTTCTATTAAGGAACATCGGTCGGCTACATCGAGACCAGGCGCAGATGGAAGTGGCGCGTAGTTATTTTAGGCAGGCACTTATCCTTGCGACAGACGTTAATAGCGTTCGTGATCAAGGCCGCGCATCGCACGAACTGGGTGTGTTGGCATTTGACCAAGGCGCAGTGGCAGAAGCGCAGACTCGTTTTTCAGAAGCGCTCGACGCAGCGCGAAAGACTAATAACCGACGTGACGAAGGGTCAGCCCTCGTGCGTCTCGGGTGCATATTCCATCTGCGAGGGGATCTCGGGGAAGCGGATCATTTATACAGACAGGGCCTAGCTTTGTATGTGGACACCCAAGACCGTCTTGCATGTGGTTGGGCTCTTCGAATGCTGGCCAATTTACTTCTTGATCTGGGGGAGGTCGAAGAGGCGCAGAGACTCTGTATGGAAGCGATTGAGATCGCGAAGACTGCTGGAGATCAAAGAAATGAGGGCCAATGCCTAACTCTACTCGCGCGTCTTTCGTTGGCTCGCGGCAGTTGCATTGAAGCACTTGCAGACTGCGATCGTGCTCTTGCTTTAGCCCGCTTCGTTGGAAATCGTCGAAATGAAGCAACGATCTCGGCTGTACGGGGTGAGATAGCGGCAGAGCAAGGACAGAGGGATGAAGCAATCGGATACTATCAGCAGGCAGTTGGCATTCTCCGTGATGTAAAAGACCACATTAGTATAGGTCCGGTTAGTTTACGTTACGCTTCCCTTCTGCATAAGTATAAAGGAGACGCCACTGCAGCCCGTTCTGTGCTCCAGGTGGCGCTATCACTCTGTCCAACAGAGGCGCTTGGAATCGTACAGAGTCTGAAAGAGGCTTTAACTGAGTTGGAGCTTGGTGGAGAAAATGAGAGGAGGATGTAATTCCTTGGGGAGCCATGCCACCACGGAGACCTTTAGACATTGGGGCGGAAGAACGGCAAATGATCATTGCAGTGCTACAGGAGTATGCCATATTCGACGCCGATCATGTTTTGCTTACGCCAATGGCGGGCGGCTATCTCAACAGGATGATTCGCGTTGATCACGGCGGCAAGTCGTACACGCTTCGAAGATATCAGTTTAATAAGAAGTACGGAAATATCGAGTACGAGCATTGGTTGCTTAATTCTCTGCCATCAGTTCTGCATAACGCGAAGCTTGCCAAACCTTTGCGCTCGATGGTCGGCAAAACTCTCGCGCACCACGGAACGCATATGTTTGCCCTATTTCCTTATCTCCTAGGCGATGAGTTTGATCGATCCGATGTCAGTCTCCTCGGAGAGGCTGGACGTACGCTCGCCGCATATCACAATGCAGTTTTTGATCTTGTGCCAAAGCCGAAACAACGCCTTGGATTTGGCTCAGTGACGTGCCTCGACTGGGTTGCTCGCCACGCGGGAAGCGTCTCGCAGGTGATTAAGAGAAACGAAAGGTGCGTTTCCACCAACTTTAGGGAAGCGGAAATTCAGAGAAGACTCCGCGTTCTTCAGGAGGAAGACCTGGTACTTCGGCAGTTATTAGGCCGCCCGGCATATGCGGGACTGCCTCACTTGGTAATCCACAATGACTTAGGCCCCCAAAATTTGCTCACCCAAGGAGGCCACGTTGTAGCTCTTCTCGATTTCGATCTGGCCTGCTGGGATTCGAGAGCGTACGATCTTGCGACCTCCTTGATGTGGTTTAGTGAGGATAATGGACTGGATCCCCCGTATCAGCTGCTGCATGGTGACAGAAGTTGGAGACGAAACGAAGCAAGAGGCAAAATCTTCTTTGATGCATATGTCGAAGCTTTAGTCAGACCGCTAACTCAAGTCGAACTCACGTACCTACCTCTCCTAATGAGGGTGTTTTTGCTCTGGACTGGCATCTGGTATCTGGACCGCCGTCTCCGCGGTATTGAATGGTATCCAGAGGAAGTATCTGGGCTATTGTCAATGTACGAGTGGTTTCGGCGCCATGCCTACAGTTTCAGTGACTCTATAACCTCGGGTCTTTGACAAGTATGTTTGTAGTCTTCTAGTCGGTTTCTAATTTGCCTGATTCAAACTGCTACTTCGGGCATCAGTGTTGAGATCATGGCGACGGAGTAAAACTCATGAACTCTTTTATCAGCGAGCTGGAAGATGAGTTAAGACCAAAGATAGACCGTGTCTTGCAGAGCCGATATCTTGCTCGACTCAGCAGTGGAACTCTTTCCTTTGAGGAGTTACGAGAGTTCGCCATTCAGTACTGGTACTATTGTCAGTATTTTCCACGACTCCTCGCGGCAGCAGCGGCGAACGTTCCGGATGATCAAACCCGTGATTCTTTAGTCAAGAATCTTTGGGAGGAACACGGCAAAGGTGATCCTTCGCGCTCGCATCGAGTCCTTTTTCTTAAATTCGCCTTGGCTCTCAATGTCGAAAGCGAACTAGATCAGCGACACCCGTTCGCGTCTACAGACGCTTTCGTACATGGGATGTTCAAGCTCTGTCAGTCTTCCCATTTCCTTGAGGCAGTCGGAGCTCTAAGTGTGGGTGGTGAATTCTATACATCCGAGCAATTCAGGCTCATCTTGAGTGGACTAGAACGGTACTCTTTTCTTTCTGCGTCCTCGCTGGAATTCTGGCGGGTTCATATATCGGTGGATGTTGGACACTATGAGGAAATGGCAATTTCTTTATCCCGGTGGACCGAAACCGAGGAGTGGAGAAGCCTGATCAGGCGTGGAGCCCATCAAGCCATCGCTCTCGATTTGGTGTTCTGGGAGGGCTTAGAGAACGAAGCGTTCGGTTCAACTGGGAAGCCATAGTGCCTGGGAGAACAAATGATTATGAATACGCCGTCAGGTTTCGGATCGCGAACGTAGATCACTCGTAAAATCCGTCACGCTTCAGTGCGACCTATTGCTACGCGAGAATTTTCTGTTCCCGTTCGATCTTCATCGTAATCCACCAATCCTGTTCAACTTCAAGCTCACTAACATCATGGTTGTAAATGTGTGGAATTCCGGTTGTCGACGTAGAACCTCGCTTTCACCGCTCTAAGATAGAAGTCGCTCAATAAGACCGCAAGTGAAAAACCTAGATCGTCAGCGCCTCGCGCACCAGCTTCTCCTGCTCCTGCATGTGCACCGAATAGTTACCGGTTGCCGGACTTGCCGATTCAGCGCGGCCAACATAACGCAGCTCGTCGCCGCCCGGTACCAGGTCTTCGAACTTGCCTTCCATAAAGGTCCAGCCGCCCATGTTCTTGGGCTCTTCCTGACACCAGATGAGGTCTTTAGCGTTGGGGTACTTCGCGATCGTCTGGGTGACGGCGGACAACGGGAAGGGATAGAACTGTTCGACTCTGATTATCGCAACGGTGCCGCCTGATCCGGTCGCTACCGCTCCCGGTACTGACACTGAGCCCTCCCTTACGGTCGGGCTACTGCCCCGTGCTTTCTTTCGAGCTTCACTTAGATCGTAAAAGACTTTGCCGCTGCAAAAGACAATTCGTTCGACAGCATTCGCGTCCTTGATCTCACCGTCATCGATCAGCGGCTGAAATCCACCGCTCGTAAGTTCCGCCACCGATGAACCGGCAGCCGGCAGACGCAACAGACTCTTCGGCGTCATCACAATCAACGGACGCTCGAAGCCTTCGCGAATTTGCCGGCGCAGGAGATGGAAGTATTGCGCCGGCGTGCTCGGATAACAGACGCACAGATTATTCGCCGCGCATAACTGCAGGAACCGTTCGAGCCGCGCGCTCGAATGCTCAGGACCCTGCCCTTCGTAACCGTGCGGCAGCAGCATCGTCAGGCGCGAACATTGCTTCCACTTGTCTTCGCTGGATGAGATGTACTGATCGATGATCGACTGCGCGACGTTGTTGAAATCGCCAAACTGCGCTTCCCACATCACCAGCGCATCTTTCGCAATCACTGAATAGCCATATTCGAATCCCAGCACGCCCGCCTCGGAAAGCGAACTATCGAAAACTTCAAAACGACCGTGCGAATCCGCCGGACCACTCAATTCGGATAGCGGCGTCCACGCCTGACCGGTTTGCGTGTCATAGAGCACTGCGTGACGCTGACTGAATGTGCCGCGACCTGAGTCCTGGCCGCTCAAACGCACGCGCGTTCCTTCGACCGCCAGCGACCCAAAGGCGATGGCTTCGGCAAAAGCCCAGTCCATCGGCACAGTTCCCTCGCCCATTTTCGCTCGCCGCGCCAGCTGCGTCACCATCTTCGGATTCAAATGAAAACCTTCCGGCACGACGGAGATCTGTTGCGCGATTTGCTTGACCACTTCCGCCGTCACGGGAGTCTCGACAATGTCCGAACCGTCGATTTCTGTGACAGGCGGCTCAGGCGTGAATGAAGACTTGGCTTCCGCGGCAACCTTCTTCGCGCGCGCCAGGGCGTCTTCGTAGCGACGAACGCGCTCTTCGATTAATTGATTGACTCCGGCCTCGTCAATGGTGCCTTCCTTGATAAGCCGCTGCGAATAGACAGCGCGCACGCCAGGGTGCTCTTTCACGCGTTGATACATCAGCGGCTGCGTATAGCTCGGCTCATCCGTTTCGTTGTGGCCCAGCCGGCGAAATCCGACGACGTCCATGACCACGTCTTTGTGAAACTTTTGGCGATAGTCGAGCGCGAGGCGCATCGTGCGATAAGCCGCTTCCGGATCGTCACCGTTGATGTGAAAGATCGGCGATTGCGTCATGCGCGCCACGTCGGTTGAGTAAATTGATGACCTTCCCGACTCCGGCGAAGTCGTGAATCCAATTTGATTGTTGATGATGATGTGAATCGTTCCACCGGTGCGATAGCCGCGCAGCTGCGCAAGTTGCAGGGTCTCCATCACAATGCCCTGCCCCGCGAATGCTGCGTCGCCGTGCAGCAACACAGGCAGCGCATGATTCATCGCGTCCTCACGCGCCAATTGCGAGCTGTCCATCATGGCATCCTGGCCCGCGCGGGTCATGCCTTCGACGACTGGATCGACGGCCTCGAGGTGGCTTGGGTTCGGCGAAAGGCGCAGCTGAATTGTCTTTCCGTTCGGCGTTTCGCGTTCACCTTGCGCGCCCTGGTGATATTTCACGTCTCCTTCATCAGCAGGAAAATTCGGGTGGATTGAACCTTCAAAAGACGTAAAGATGCGCTCGCAGAAATGGCCGATCACGTTTGCCAAAACGTTCAGCCGGCCACGATGCGCCATCCCCATTGTGATTTGCTCGATGCCCAGATCGCCGGCGCGATCAATCAACTGGTCGAGGAGTGCGATGATGGTTTCGCATCCTTCGATCGAGAAGCGCTTCTGGCCCAGAAATTTGGTATTCAGAAACCTCTCAAACTGTTCGGCGGAAATGAGCTTCCAGAGAATGCGCTGCTTAACTTCCGCGTCGATCGGATCGGGATGCACGAACTCGCGGCGAATCTGCTCGCGCAGCCAAAGCTTCTCTTCCTTGCTTTGAATGTGACGATACTCGGTGCCGACCTTGCCGCAGTAGGCGCGCTGGAGAATGTCGAGGATCTCTCGCAGGGTCGCAGTTTCCGTCCCGCCGAGGCCGCCCGTGATGAATATTCGATCCAGATCCCAAATCGTCAGTCCGTAGGTTTCGATGTCGAGTTCGGGATGATAAAGCAGCGGCATCGCATGCAGCGGATCGATGTCCGCCGTCAGATGGCCACGCACGCGATACGCATTAATTAATTCCATTACGCGCGCCTGTCGTAGCGCATGTTCCTGGGTTTGATCTGCGCCGGCGAAGAGCGGATTACGATCGACGCTCCAGCGCAGCGGCGCATGAGCAATTCCCAAATCAAGAAAAATGTCTTCGTAGAATTTGTCTTTGCCGAGTAACAGTTCATGCACGCGCGCCAGGAATGCGCCCGATTCTGCGCCTTGAATAATTCGATGATCGTAAGTGCTGCTGATCGTGATCGCTTTGCTGATACCCAGTTGCGGCAGGATTGCGGGAGCGATCGATTGATACTCGGCCGGATATTCAATGGCGCCGGTGGCAATGATCACTGACTGACCGGCCATTAGGCGCGGGGTTGAAGCCACGGTTCCGATCGTTCCGGGATTCGTCAGCGAGATCGTTGTCCCTTGAAAGTCAGGAATTTGCAGCTTACCTGTGCGCGCGCGCTTTACCACGTCGTCGTAGCTTTCCAGAAACTCCGGGAAGCGCAGCTCGTTCGCGTTCTTGATGTTCGGAACCAGCAGCGAGCGCGTGCCGTCCTTCTTTTCCAGATCGATCGCGATTCCGAGGTTGACGGCGTCGCGCTTTAGGCGCACAGGCTGATCATCGACCACGTCAAAGCCATCGTTCATCTGCGGAAACTCGTCGAGCGCGCGCAGCAACGCGAATGCGATCAGATGCGTGAACGACGCTTTGCCGCGAGCATTGTCTTGCAGATGACGATTGATGATCCGGCGATTTTCTTCCAGCAGTTTTACCGGAATACGACGCTGCGACGTCGCGGTGGGAACGCCGAGGCTGGCTTCCATGTTCTCGACGATCTTAAGCGCGGCGCCGCGAATAGGCACTGCTTCTGCTTGAGCTTGCGGCGCGGCTGGGGTTAGGGCTGGTGGTGACTTCGCCTTTTGAGGTGTTGCGGCTGTGGCGGATTTGTTGCCGTCACCGCTAGCGGGTGCGGACGCAGTTGCCGTTGTTTGCGTCGCTGCTGGCGACGCGGGCGCGGCTGGTTGACCGTTCCCGAGCAACTCTTCGAAATAAGCACGCCACGATTCATCGACGAGTGCCGGATCGCTACGGAAGCGTGCGAGCAGTGTCTCGACATAGGTCGCATTTGCGCCGAAATTTTCGGCAATTACTTCAGAGAAATCTGTTTTCGTTTGCTCTTGAGCCAAGGAGATTCCAGTTCCGACATTAAGATATTTGAGCGAATAGGTTAGCACCTTCCGTTTGTCATTGCATCCGCGTGTTATTGCATCCGCTTGTCAGAACCGCCTGCGGTAGCGGGCGGTTTAACCCGAGACTTATTAGCGCAATCTTTTCAAGAATCAACCACCCGCTACCGCAGGTGGTTCTGACACTGTGGTATCGTATGCCGCCAAAAAAGGTCGCCATGAAAAAATCAAACCACAAATCGATCACCCGCCGTTCGTTCGTCAAAGTCATTCCCGTCGCCGGCGCGGCTGCCATCGTGGCCACGAAAGCCCCGCTCAAGTCGTTCGCGCAAATGCCGACGCCATCGCCGCAGGCTTCGCCGAGTCCTTCTCCGGCAGCCACGCGCGTAAAGAAGGACGATCTCAAACATGCTGAGAAGATCATTGGCATTGACTTCAACGACAAACAGGAAGAGATGGCACTGGCGGGCGTAAACCGCAACCTCGACAGCTACGATGCCGTGCGCAAGATTGATGTGCCGCTCGACACTGAGCCGGCCATCGTGTTCCATCCCGAGTTGCCGGGCTTCCACGTCAAGCGCGCCAAGGTCAAAACAAAATTTCGCTTCGGCAGGAACGAGCCCGCGCAATACAAGTCAGTCGAGGACCTTGCGTTTGCTACTGTGCCGCAACTCGCGGAACTAATTCGCACCCGCAAGATCTCTTCAGTTGAACTGACGCGGATGTATCTCTCGCGCTTGAAAAAGTACGGGCCGAAACTCTTGTGCGTGGTGACGCTCACCGAAGACCTGGCGATGAAGCAGGCGCAGGACGCGGATAACGATCTCAAACGCGGCAAATATCGCGGGCCGCTACACGGGATTCCGTGGGGCGCGAAAGATTTATTCGCGACGAAAGGCATCAAGACGACCTGGGGCGCCGAGCCTTACCAGAATCAAGTTATCGATTACGATGCCACCGTGGTCGAACGTCTGCGCAATGCCGGCGCCGTGCTGGTGGCGAAGCTTTCGATGGGCGCATTGGCGCAAGGGCCGAAGTGGTTCGGCGGCGTCACGCGCAATCCATGGGCGCCCGATGAAGATCGGCTTGGCTCGAGTGGATCATCGGCCGGACCGGCGTCGGCAACCGCGGCGGGATTAGTGGGGTTCTCAATTGGAACCGAGACACTTGGATCAATCGTCTCACCTTCGTCGCGTTGCGGAGTCACTGGATTGCGGCCGACCTATGGTCGCGTCAGTCGTTACGGAGCTATGGGCTTAAGCTGGACGATGGACAAGATTGGCCCCATCTGTCGCGGCGTGGAAGATTGCGCGGCCGCACTCGACGCTATTTACGGACCTGATGGACACGACATCACGGTCGGCGATCCGCATTTCAACTGGGCGCCTGAGATGCCTTTGAGCGGCTTGCGCGTGGCTTATCTGAAATCGGAATTTGAATTCACTCCAGGCGCAAACGCGACTGATCAGCAAAAGCAGATCGCCGAAAAGCGTAATGCGATGTACAAAGACGCGATCGATGCGCTGACCAAAGCGGGCGTGAAGATGACGGCAATCGAGCTGCCAAAGTTTCCCACACAGAGTATTCGTTTCCTTCTGACGGCCGAGGCCGCTACGGCGTTTGACGACATCACCCGCGACGGGCGCATCAATGAACTGTCGGGACAGGACCCGGGCGATTGGCCCAACAGCTTTCGCACTTCACGGTTCATTCCTGCGGTCGAATACTTGCGCGCGCAACGCGCCCGCGTCTTGCTGATGCGCGAAATGGACAAGCTGATGAAAGATTGGGACGTGTTCGTTTCGCCGGCCCCCGGCAGCGCGAGTCTCACTATCACCAATCTCACCGGTCATCCCGCGGTCTGTTTACCCTGCGGCTTTCTTGATGTGCCTGCCGGGCCCAACGCTCCGGTCGCTCGCTTGCCGCAGGCGATCATGTTCACTGGCGGCTTGTACGACGAAGCGTCACCGTTGCGTGTAGCGCTCGCTTTCGAGCAGGCAACGAAGTGGCACACAATGCATCCGAAGGTAGATTGGGTTTGATCATCGGCGACGATGTAATGGGATTTGTTGACGCACAACTAAGCGCGCTCAAAGAGTACCGGCGTCACGGAATTCAACATCAAGAAAAGTTGACTTGAGAAGCAGCGTGACCTAGATTCAGCCCGACCTATTTCTTAGGGCCTGACCTGTAGTTATGAATAACTATCAGGCCTCCCGTCTTCAGATTCTCCTGGAGGTTTTATTGCTGATCTCAAAATTCACCGACACTCAATAAACGTTCGGGGCGGGATTTGTCCATGCACAGCCACCGAACGGAATTGAGTCGCCTAATTTCCCACTGGGAGGTAGAAAATGAAACAACGATTCCTTGAAGAAACACCTCAACGGATTCAACCCAATCGAGCGCTGGAACACGCAAGACTAACAATTCGGCGCGACTGGGCGGCAGGCTTTCACGGCTTTGAGCATTGGCACAGGGCCGAGATCAATCCTGAACCGCGGGTTCTCCATGATCTAAATGGGGCCGAGCTTTTTTATGAGTTCATGGTCTTCCATGATGACAAAGTCATCGGCGCAATTAAAACCAGCGCAAGCCGCACGCTGGGTAGCCCGGTAATTGCCGTTCAAATGGGACCGCCGCGATTCGATCCCGACAAAGCCGTAGGGCCGGCAAGGGAACAAGCGCGGCTGCAACATCCAAGAGCAGAAATCGTTGACAGCGCATTAGTGTGCTTCAGCTACCCCAAAGTCGGCGTGCGGGTCGATCTAAAGGAAGGACACGATGAATTCTCTGTGCTCTACGACGCTGCGAGTCTCTCGCCGGTAACCCGATTCGGTGCGGACGAGCTTGAGGGAGCGAGTGCATGGTCCTTCTATGAGGAGATCGTGCAGCGTGACGAGGAACGTAGATTGAGAAGATGGGAGTTGGCCGAGCGTGAGTTGGAAGCTGTCGCCCAGCGCAACAAGCGGGTCTTCGAATCTGCCTTCACCGATAGAGAAGCCGATCATCTCAGAGATAGTCTCACGATTGATAGTCCGTATAAGTATTTTCCAGCCTATTCGTCCCGCGTGCTTAAGTATGGTCCCCGATGCACTCCGCACGATTGTTTCGTGCTGTACTCTCAGCAGACTGATGTTTATTGTGCCGTCGCAACAGGACAGATGATTCTGGATTTTCATCGCTGGCCATTCACGCAGGATCAGATTGCCGCGGCGATGGGCACAGACGCCACAGGTACGAGTCTCAATGGTCAGGTTGCCGGCTACGAATCTCTGACCAACAATTCCTTTGATGCAACCTTAGACTCCACCGCCGACTGGAGTGAAGCTAAAGCGGAAATTGATGCGAACCGCCCACTCAAGAGCGGCATTCCCGGACATGCGCGAGCTTGCACCGGTTGGAAAAGCCAGAACGTTTTTCTCGTGACACAACCCCGGCGCAGATGGTTGCAAATCTATGATCCCTGGCCTTGGAATGAAGACCCCTGTCAGGGTGGAGCGATCGTCTGGGAAGACTGGGATGCAGTCACCCATACAAATTTCATCTATGTGCGACACGCGTGATTGCTGGAAGCTTTATGGTTGAGGCAAGGGTTGCACAAACTACGGCGCGCCGCGAAATTGAAACCGGACCGCAGCAGTCCGACTCGCATTTCAGCTCGTGGAACGGTGCAGTGCCCGGTGAGCCGCAAATGGTTCATGACCTAAGTGGACACCCAGCTTACTGGCTGGTGCCGGTTCAGCAACAGAAAACAGTTGTGGGCGCAGTGAGAGTTCTCGCCGACGGCCGGCCCGCAGCCTCACTTGCTTACCGCGGAGCCTCGGATCTTCTTACTATGGACCGCGCTGAGATTCTGAAACGTGCGCGTGGGGTGATTAATGAGAGCAAGGGAGAGCGCGTGGGAGAACTCATATTGGTTCATGACGGCCCGCCGGGGCGTGAGGCGTGGCGCGTCGAGGTGATTTTCGCCGATGAAATCGTTAAGTGGATTTTTGTCGCGTCCGGTGGCACTTACCAGCGCCTGCCTACTGAGATTAACCAGAGGGAATCTCTCACTGAATAGCCAAGATTGGGGATAGAGGCCTACCGCGAAATCGATGCTCGTACAATCAATTTACGATAGAATCGGCGCATGAGTCTTCGAACAACTTATCGGGGTATTACTTTAGTTATTGGAATCGTTCTAGTGTCGTTTACGTCGTCAGCAAGCGCACAATCACGCTACACGCCCGTCACGAAATATGATCCGAAACGCGACGCGGCCCAGGACATACGTGATGCTGCAGTCGAAGCTAAGCGCACGAACCGCCGCGTTCTGCTGGAAGTCGGCGGCGATTGGTGCAGTTGGTGTCATCACATGGACGATTTCTTCCAGGCGCACCCGGACCTCACAGCCCTGCGCGACAAAAGCTTCATCACCGTGAAGATCAATTTCAGCGAAGAAAATCCAAACAAAGAAATACTCGCGCAATATCCGGCAGTCGCGGGGTATCCGCATTTATTCGTGCTGGATTCCAAGGGAACGTTAGTTCACTCTCAGGACACCAGCGCGCTGGAAGAAGGCAAGTCTTACAACCTGGAGAGGTTCACAACTTTCTTAGCGTATTGGACGTGGGCGAAAGAGAAATAGGGAGTGAGCCTTACTGGTCGAAATTCACGTCGCCGTTCAACGAGACAATTACTTTCTTCACCATCGGAAACTGTTTTAAGGTTAGCTCAACGGCTTTCTTGAAACGTGCGGGAGCGATGTCTCCGGGAAAACCGCGCCAGTCTTCACCCACGACAAAATTGACTCGTGCCGTACCCTTTCGGATAGAAAGGCTGCCAATCTTAAACTCGCTCGCGCTCGCCAGCCCATCGAAGCCATTCTTTCGTTCAGCGGCGGTCGGCCCCGCCAATAATGCTTGAAGCGCCGCACGTGCCGGGCTTGCGGTGCGAATGGTGCGTGTCACCGGGCTGAGATCAATGTATTCGCCGGGCTCGTGATAGAAGTAGATTTTTATTTTCTGAGATTTTTGGGCAGCGGCCCGCATCGTGGCAACGGCGGGAAAAACCAAACAGACGAATATAGTTGTGAGGACAAAGGCGCGTCGATCAATCAACGTCACTTCCCTCCACCAACCGGGCGCAAGGTTTCGGTAGGCGCGATGTGCTCGCGTTCCGCAGTTTGATCGACCGATTGAGCTTCGGCACTCTTGCGCGATCGCCAACGAGGAACGCGCGCGCGCACCGGCTGGGTCGCAGCGTGCACGGTCTGCGCCCAACGACGCCAACCCGCAGTGGATCGCAAATCGTCGAGCAACGAGTAAGCAACGGGCGTCGCAATCAGCGTCAGCAAGAGCGAGAGAGTTTGTCCGCCAATGACGACCACAGCGATCGAGCGCCGTTCTTCCGCGCCCGGTCCGGTGCCCAAAGCCAACGGCAACATACCGGCGACCAATGCCAGCGTGGTCATCAAGATGGGTCGCAGGCGGTCGCGATTACCCTGCATGATCGCGTCGTAGCGATCCATTCCCATCGCGCGCAGGCTGTTCATGTGATCGATTTGCAAAATCGAATTCTTCTTCACCACCCCAAACAAAACCAACAATCCCAGCGCGGAATAAAGATTCAGCGTGTCACCTGTCACCCACAGCGACAACAACCCGAAGGGCATCGAGAGGGGCAAACTCAAAAGGATCGTCACCGGGTGGAAGGTGCTCTCGAACTGCGACGCCAGAATCATGTACATGAAAATGATCGAGAGGATGAACGCCCACACAAATTCAAC
>Ga0134126_10008711_pt1 | contig 12760 bp, 8 predicted proteins | sample KB31752_FD_96881 | JGI IMG/M metagenome (GOLD analysis project Ga0134126, IMG submission 96881) | Terrestrial soil microbial communities with excess Nitrogen fertilizer from Kellogg Biological Station, Michigan, USA - KB3-175-2 | ecosystem: Environmental > Terrestrial > Soil > Unclassified ...
TAGCGCACCTGCGCGAGTGGCGGCAACAGTTCACCAAGCTTGAATCAGTTGACCTTCGCTACGACCAGCAAATTATCGTGAATCCGGATCTACACGGGGCGCCAAGGCAGCCGGTACTTACACAAGCGGCAGCCAGGGCCGCAATGGCAGCGGGAGTAAAGCCCAGCGCTCTGGTGGCCCGTCAGCATACGGGAACATTGACGCCGCGTGCAGTTTTTGTGAAGCCTTTTAAGAAATCTGCAGCCGCGCCGTCGTCTGCTGTCTCGCAAAGATGGAAGAAGCACGGAACACTCGCTGCGAAGATCAAACCCGCATCCATCCGGCACGCCGAAAGACAGCCGCTGGCACAAAAGCGTTGGACACCAGCGAAGCATTCCGCGTGGAAGCCTAAAGCGCAGAGCACAGCAACCCAATCCAAAACGGCAGCGGGACTGAAAAAGCCCAGTCCCGCAATTGCCAAAGGACAGGAAACCCACTAATCATGCCCAAGCCGCACGAACAGTTCCTGACCGCGATTGATGTAGGCAGCGCAAAGACTTGTGTGCTCGTAGCCGAGTTCACCGAGAACGGATTGCGCTATCGCGGCCACGGACTGGCGGACTCGCGGGGATCGCGCAAGGGCATCATTGTGGATTTGGAAAAGGCCGTCGGCACCATTCAGAAGGCGGTAGAACGGGCCGAGGATAGTTCAGGCATCCCTATCGAGCATGCGATTTTAGGAGTTGCCGGATCGCACGTGCGTGGAGTGAATACGCATGGTGGGCTTATTTTCAGTAGGGCGCGCGAGATCGGACGGGACGAAATTCGCCAGGCCGTAGATAAAGCTCGCGCTATCCCACTGCCGCCCGACCGCGAAGTTCTTCATCTGCTGCCGCAAGAGTTCATTCTCGATGAACAGTCGGGCGTGCACGATCCCATGGGGATGATCGCAAGCCGGCTAGAAGTTCGCGTTCACATGATCACCGCCGCTACTTCGGCAACACAGAACGTGATCACAGCCGTGAATCGTGCGGGCGTGCACGTGGACGATACGGTGTTTGAGCCGCTGGCTTGCGCCGATTCGGTGCTGCGCTCTGATGAACGCGAACTGGGAATTTGCCTGGCAGATATCGGAGCGGGATCGACCAACCTGCTTGTGATTCAGGAAGGCGCGGTTGCTCACAGTGCTGTGCTTCCGGTTGGCGGCGATCACTTTACCAGCGACTTGTCTGTGGGACTGTGCACCCCGCTGATCGAATCGGAAAAGATCAAGAAACTTTTCGGCAATGCGATTGTCACCTTGATTCCGGAAGGAAATGAAGTTGAAGTTCCGTCAGTGGGAGATCGGCCGTCGCGCATGATCTCGCAGCGCATGGTCGGGGAAATTCTCGAGCCGCGGGCACGTGAACTTTTCGAAATGCTGCGGGAGAACTTGCGGCACGCGGGAATGCTCGAGGTTTGCGCCGCGGGAGTGGTCATCAGCGGCGGCGGCTCGCGATTGCCCGGACTTATGGATATCGCTGATTCCGTGCTGCGAAAACCAGTACGAATGGCCTGGCCAGCACCTATCGCGAAGATGCCTTCGACGCTCGCCGAGCCTGAGTTCGCGACGGTGCTAGGTATGGTGATGTACGGCCATCGGGCGCGAACTGCCAGAGGTGTGCTGGATGAGAGATGGAGTTCGAAGTTGAAGTCCATGCTGGTGGGCAAGGGAGCATAGAGCAGTGGTTAGTGGCTGGTGGGCAGTGCACGAATGCAGAAGTCAGAAGTGAGAATGCAGAAGTAAGAAGCTCAGGTTGAATTACCCGGCGACCAACGACAACGACCAACGACGACACTCAGGAGTGCGGTATGAAAAAAGAGAGCAACAACGAAATTCGTATCAGCTACAACGACGATACCCGCAACGACGCTCGCATTAAAGTGATCGGCGTTGGGGGCGGTGGCGGCAATGCCGTCAACCGCATGATTGATGCTGGCATGGACAGCATCGAATTCATCACTGCTAACACCGACTTGCAGGCCCTGCGCATGTCGCGCGCGCCTATGAAAATACAGCTTGGCGTAAAGCTCACCAATGGCTTGGGAGCGGGCGCGAATCCGGAGATCGGGCGCAAGGCCGCGCTCGAAGATTCCGACAAAATTATCGAAGCCCTCGAAGGCGCGGACATGGTTTTTGTAACCACCGGCCTGGGCGGCGGTACCGGCACCGGCGCGGCGCCGATTATTGCGTCGTTGGCGAGCGAAATGGGCGCGTTGACGGTCGCGGTCGTCACCAAACCATTCGCGTTCGAAGGCAAACGCCGAATGCAGCAGGCGGAGCGCGGTGTAGCCGAACTCATGGATGCGATCGACACAACCATCGTAATCCCCAACGAGAAACTGCTTGCCGTTGCGCAAGACGCGGGCTTCTTCGAGTCGTTCCGTGTGGCTGACGACATTCTCCGTCAAGGCGTACAAGGGATTTCCGACATCATTACGATTCCGGGAATCATTAATCGCGACTTCGCCGACGTGAAGGCGATTATGGCGCGCATGGGATATGCGGTCATGGGCACGGCCAGCGCCAACGGTTCTCGCCGCGCTACTGAAGCTGCGCAGAAAGCGATTGCCTCTCCGTTGCTCGAAGCTGGAGCCATCGACGGCGCGCGGGGAATTCTCATCAACATCACTGGATCGGCGTCGCTCAAGCTGGCCGAGGTGCAGGAGGCGTGCAGCATCATTCAGAATGCCGCGCACGAAGATGCGAATATCATTTTCGGCGCAGTGCTGGACGAGAAGATGAAAGATGCGGTGAAGATCACCGTCATTGCGACCGGGTTCAAAGATGAAGACCGTCCGCGGCGGAAAACCGAATCCACCGGATTCACTGTGCATTCGGACGACGACTTCGACTCTGAGCCAGCGCCTCCGCCGATGGTGATGGAAGCGCATCAACCGGCCCCGGCTGCTTCGCCGGAGGTCATTTCGCTCGACAACATGCGGACGGCCATGATCGCAAATTTCGAACAGGCGGACTTAGACGTGCCGGCGTTCTTGCGGAAGAACCGGGAAAACTAACTCGCGTAACGATCAGAGTGCCCCACCCTTCTCGCGACTTTTGCGAGCGGGTGGGGATTTTGTTTCAGTGTGCCTACCCAGTTATATTTGCCGTCTGCGATAAAATAACGCTCATATCTCATATGGCGTAGATGATTCCTGAAATTTCGAAATTTAGAGTTTCGGATCCTGGTGCTTACTAAGTGAGTCGGCGCTAGCCCTACCAATGCTGATAGCTGCTGAATCTTTTCATGCCTGAGAACCTGACAAAAACCGAATTGCCAAAAGCTTACGAACCGGGCGCTATCGAGGCTCGGTGGGCGGAACTCTGGGTCAAAGAGAAGCTTTTTTCTGTTCCTACGCCGGCGGTAGATGACACGCGTCCGGTATTCACTTTGCTTCTTCCTCCGCCGAACGTGACTGGCCGTCTGCATATGGGCCACATGCTCAATCAGACGCAGATGGATATCGTGGTTCGCTGGCATCGCATGCGTGGCTTCGTGACACTTTGGCTGCCGGGGACAGATCACGCTGGAATTGCTACTCAGATGATGGTCGAGCGGCAACTTGCCGGCGAAGGCAAGCGGCGAACTGATCTTGGACGAGAAAAGTTCATTGAGCGAGTTTGGGAATGGAAAAAGCTATATGGCGGCGCGATTCAGGACCAGATGCGCCGCCTGGGCGCGTCAGTCGATTGGGACCGCGAGTATTTCACCATGGACGAAAATCTTTCGCGTGCGGTGCGCGAAGTTTTTGTTCGCTTGTACGAGCAAGATCTGATCTATCGCGGCAAGTACATCGTGAACTGGTGTCCGCGTTGCGCGACGGCAATTTCCGACCTTGAAGTGAAGCACGAGGAAGTTCCGGGAAAACTGTGGGAGATTCGCTACCCGGTGGTTGGAACGAATGAGTTCATTACCGTGGCGACGACTCGTCCGGAAACGATGCTTGGTGATACCGCGATTGCGGTGAATGAGCGTGACGAACGTTATAAGCATCTGCACGGGAAAAGGGTTTTACTGCCGCTGATGAATCGCGAGATTCCGATCATCACCGACGAACTGGCGCAGCCGGAATTTGGAACTGGCGCAGTTAAAGTCACGCCAGCGCACGATGCCAATGACTTTCAAGCCGGACTGCGGCACAACTTGCCGCAGATCGAAGTCATGGACGAGCATGCGCGAATGAATCAGAATGCCGGGCCTTACGCCGGACTTAAGCGTGAGGAAGCTCGAAAACGCGTTCTGGAAGATTTACGCGAGCAGGGATTTTTGACCGGCGAAAAAGATTACACGCTGGCTTTGGGAAAGTGCGACCGATGCGGATCGGTGGTTGAGCCCAGGCTGTCGACTCAATGGTTCATCAAAATTCAGCCGCTCGCAGAGCGCGCGATCGAAGTGGTTGAGAAAGATTACATTCGCTTCACGCCAGCTAACTACCGGCAAATTTATTTGAACTGGATGCGCAACATTCACGACTGGTGCATTTCGCGACAGTTGTGGTGGGGCCATCAGATTCCGGCGTGGTATTGCGAATGCGGAGAGATCATCGTCGCGCGTGAAACGCCGAGCTCGTGTGCGAAATGTGGCGGGTCGAAGTTGAAACAGGATCCGGATGTGTTGGATACGTGGTTTTCGTCCGGGCTGCTGCCGTTTACCGCATTGGGTTGGCCGGAAGCGACGCGGGATTTGGAGGTGTTTTATCCGACATCGCTGCTGATTACCGGCTTCGATATTTTATTTTTCTGGGTTGCGCGCATGATTATGTTGGGCTGCTGGTTCATGGCGCCTCCAGAGAAGCCGGGGTCGTCGAGGGCAACTTTCGACGGGCGAGATGCCCGTCGCCCCACAGCATCAGAACTGAACAATCGAGAGGTTAGGGAACTGGCGTCTCGCCCGTTTAATACTGTTCTGAGTGATGATGAACTTCGCAGCTCTGTTCCATTTCGCGATGTCTACATTCATGCTCTGGTTCGCGATGCTGACCGGCAGAAGATGTCGAAGACCAAGGGCAATGTGCTCGATCCCATTCAAGTCATCGAGAAATATGGAACCGACGCAACGCGATTCACTCTGGCGGCGATGTCTTCGCCCGGAACGGATATTGCGTTCAACGAGAAGCGCACGGAAGGTTATCGCGCCTTCGCCAATAAAATCTGGAATGCGGCGCGGTTCATGTTCATGAACATTGAGCGGATTGATCCAGGCCTGCGGCCCGCAACCACGGGCGTGAACGCGCGTCCCTACATGGGCATTGCCAATTTTGGGGCCAGTGCCCTTGAAGATCGCTGGATTTTGTCGCGCTTCAATAACGTTGCGAAGAATGTAAATGAGTCGCTTGCGGCTTATCGGTTCGATGAAGCTGCGAACGCTATCTACGATTTCTTTTGGGGCGAGCTTTGCGACTGGTATCTTGAGTTGATCAAACCGAGGCTGTTGCCTGAGTCGGATCATGCGCGGGGGACGTGCGCTAATCTGATTGGACTGTTCGAAGCTTCGCTACGGCTGCTGCATCCGGTGATGCCATTCATCACAGAAGAAATCTGGCATGCAATGTACGATGGGAAGCCTCCGCTGAAGTCCCTGGCACTGGCTGATTATCCGCAAGCGGACGACGCGCAGGTTGATCGGACCGCTGAAACCGAAATGGCGATCCTGCAGGATTTGATTGCCAGCATCCGGAATCTGCGGGCCGAGCTTAAAGTCGAGACGAAGCAGCGGGTACCGGTAGAAATATTCATGGCGGATCCAGCAGTCAGGGGTCTGATCGAGAAAAATGTCGGGGCATTGGAGCGGCTGGCGAATGTCGAGCAAGCTCATTTCGTGGATGAAGGCTTGGGAAACAAGTCGGCGGTGCGAACCACCTCACGTTTTGATGTCCGACTGGTTTATGAGCAGAAGATTGATGTTGCCGCTGAGTGCGAACGGCTGAAGAAAGAAATGGAAAAGATTGAAAAGGGTATTGCTACCGGGCAACGGCAGTTGGGTAACGAACAATTTCTGGCGAAAGCTCCGGCGCTGGTGGTGGAGAACCTGAAGAAACAGCAGCAGGAGCTGGCGGTACTGCATCAAAAAACCCAGAGCAAGCTGAATGAGTTAGAGTGCGATTAAGGAAATAAGCGGGTCTGCAACCCGCACGACAGCCGGGGGCGGCTGTCGCCACATACAACAACTATGGACTTCAATAGCCGGCGCATTACTGCGATTCTCGAAAACGCGCTGCTCGAAGATCGAGCTACGCGCGACTCTACCAGTTACGCGTGCATCGATCCTAACCAGCGCGCAGCGGGCACGATTCTGGCAAAGCAAGACTGCGTTCTTTCGGGGCTGGGCGCCGTGGCCCGGATTCTCGACGTGTATGCCATGCTCGATGGCGCAGTGGTCTCGCACTATGAAGTGACCAGCCATCCCGAAATTTTTGATGGAGTGCGATTGCACAAGGGCCAGACGATCGCAGTCATTCGACATAATGCACGAGTGCTGCTCTCCTGCGAGCGGGTAATTCTGAACCTTTTGCAACGATTGAGCGGCATCGCTACGCTGACACGCCAATTTGTAGAGGCCATATCCGGCACCAAGGCCAAAATCCTGGACACGCGAAAGACCGCGCCCGGACTGCGCCCGCTGGATAAATATGCAGTGCGCTGCGGTGGGGGGCAAAACCATCGGCTTGATTTGTCAGATGGCGTATTGATCAAGAACAATCACATCGCGCTGGCGGGTGGAATAAAGCCGGCGCTGGAACGCGCTCACCGCAACCGGCGCGGCACGCAGATCATTGAAGTAGTAGTCCGAAATCTGAGTGAGTTGGAAGAAGCCCTGGCAAACGGCGCAGAAGCTATTCTGCTGGACAACATGCCCGTCGCGGAGACTCGCGCCGCGGTGGAGCGCTGTTCGATGTCAGAACGCCGCATTCCACTCGAGAGTTCAGGCGGAATTAATCTTGAGAATGTACGAGCCTATGCCGAAACCGGCGTGAACTTTATCTCCGTAGGCGCGCTGACACATTCGGCCCCTGCGGTGGACATGAGCCTGCGAATGACCCCGGCCTGAGTTCGGCAGATTTGCCGTGACAGCTTCGCTCCCGCATAATTTCAGCATCGCGAAAACAACGTCAATTCGGAGCCCGCGCCGAGCGTCAATCGCGCAGGCGAACGAACATCAGACGGATGAGCGCCTGGGGCGAATCATCGGCGTGCTGATGAATTACTCGACAACCGTAATCAGCGGAACCAAGCTGGCACAGGAGATCGGCACAACCCGTTCTGAAGTGTGGCGGCTGGTGCAGCAACTGCGAACCTTTGGTGTCGAAATCGCCGGACATCCTTCGAGCGGATATCAGCTGACCGCAGTTCCCGATCTTCTTTTGCCGGAATTATTACAGCCGCTCGTAAGGGGTACGATTTTCAAGGAGCAGATACATCATTATTACCGGGCGACTTCGACGAATACACTTGCCATGGAAGCCGCGGCTGCAGGCGCTCCCGAGGGAAGCGTGTTCCTTGCCGAGCAACAAACTGCCGGGCGTGGGCGGGGTAATCATCAGTGGCACTCGGCAGAATCGGCGGGGATTTATTGCTCTGTGATCGTGCGCCCGGCTCTACCTCCTTCTGAAGTTCTGGTCTTATCGCTTGCGGCAGGATTGGCGGTGTGGGCGGCCGTGCAGGAAATCGATCCGAAGGTGGTAGCTGACCTGAAGTGGCCGAATGATCTGCTGATCGATGGCAAGAAGTTTTGCGGAATCTTGACTGAAATGAACGCAGAAGCAACTCGAGTGCGCCACATCGTTATTGGTATTGGCATCAACGTGAACCAGACTGAGTTTCCGGACGACCTAAAGGCGACTGCTACATCGCTGCGCATAGCGACTGGGAAAAAATGGTCTCGAGTTGATTTATGCGCGGCTTTGCTAAAATCGCTCGACCGCGAATACCGGAATTTAACTTCGGATTCTGACGCTCACGAGGACATCCTCAAACGATTTGAGGAACAATCTTCCATGGTGCGCGGGAAGATGGTGCGAGTCGAGGAGAATGGTGGATTCGAAGGAGTCACGGAAGGGCTTGATCCGCGCGGGTTTCTGCAGGTCCGCACTCAGGCTGCATTACGAATTGTGTACAGCGGGACGGTAAGACTGATCACTGGTTAGTAATCACTGCTTATGCTTCTTGTTCTTGATGTCGGCAACACAAACACGGTGCTCGGCGTATTCACGCGGACTGCGTCAGACCCTCGAGGAAAATACGAGAAGCTGGCGGCAAACTGGCGCGTGACCACGCGTGCCGCGCAGACCATCGATGAATACGGCGTACTCTTTCGCAATCTTTTTTCGATGGAAGGATTGGAGCCGAAGGATATTGGAGGAATCGTAATTTCTTCCGTGGTGCCGCCGCTCGATTCCACCTTGCGTCGCGTGTGCGAGCGCTATTTCGAACGCAAGCCCTTGTTCATTGAACCAGGAGTTAAGACCGGCATGCCGGTGCTTTACGACAATCCAGCAGAAGTCGGGGCTGACCGGATCGTGAATTCAGTCGCGGCCTTCGAGAAGCACGGGGGGCCGTGCGTCGTAGTGGATTTCGGAACCGCGACGACCTTCGATTGCGTAACAGCCAAGGGCGAATATCAGGGCGGTGTCATAAGTCCAGGAATCGGAATTTCTGCCGATGCGCTGTTCACCCGCACCGCGCGATTGCAGCGAATCGACATTCGTAAACCGTCCCGCGTGATTGGGACCACTACGGTCGGAAGCATGCAGTCCGGTCTTTATTACGGCTACCTCGGGTTAGTGGATGGAATTTTGGAGAGGCTGCTCGCCGAACTCGGGAAGTCGACCAAGGTGATCGCGACCGGCGGACTGGCGCAATTGATTGGCTCAGGATCAAAATACATACAAAACGTGGACGAATTTCTGACACTTGAGGGGCTGCGCATTTTGTGGGAAAGAAATGCTGCCGACTCGAAGGGGGAGCACGCGGCGAAAGCTCGATCCGAACATGCCAATCGGTCGAAAGCTGGTTCTTAGATGCGAGTCTTGACATTATCGCTCGAATGCTTCTTTTCCTCGCTTGACTGAACCATTTACCACAGAGAGCACTGAGGTACACAGAGGAAAGCCACAGAGTGAACCCTAGATGTCTTGCTTTAAGCTAAAGGCTAAGAGCTAATAGCCAAGAGCTTCTTTTGCAAAACTACTTTAATTACTTCACAGAAATCGAAGAACATTTTCAGCGCCAGCGTGGCACCATCCTGATGCTCTCGACACTCGATTGGGCACTGATTGAAACCTGGAAAGACGCCGGAGTCCCTCTGGAAGCCGTGCTACGCGGGATCGACGCGACTTTTGAAAAGTACAATGCGCGGCCGTCGAAGAGCAAAAAAGTGAACGGGCTGGCGTATTGTTCTCAGGAAGTGCTCGCCGCCGCAGAAGATATGAAAGAAGCGGCGGTAGGCACATCGAAAGAGACAAATACAACTAAAGGTTTCGATTCGGCCGAAATTGCAGGCTTCTTCCGTCGCAATGCAGCCGAACTCGAATCGGCCAAACTGCCGGCCCGGCCTGGCATCTCGCCGGAAGCTGTGGCACGGGAAATATCTGCGGCCCTGAAGCAGCTGGCTGACGAAATAGAATCCAAAACTTCGACATCCCAGCTCGAAGATCTCGAACGAAGACTCACGGTGCTCGAAGAAAAACTGTTCGCGGTTCTTCTAGCTGCCATTCCTGATGACGACGCTGTCTCAGTTCGCGCCCAGGCGGATCGCGACCTCGCCCCTTATCGCAGCAAAATGCCGGCTGCGCAGATCGATCAACTGCAAAAACAGTACACCCACAAAAAGTTGCTCGAAAGGTACAGTCTGCCGAGACTGAGCTTGTTTTATATGTAGCTTTGTGGGACTGCACACACGAGAGCCCACTGGTATTTTCGTGAAACACATGGGTGAACAATACGTTCGGTGCACTCTATTGTTGCGTAGCAAGATATCTTAGATATCGCACCGCAAAATATTCATTGGTCGGACGGTCATCGCGCATCACGGGGGCTGAGGGCGACGCAGCGACAATGTCGTCGACATTGAACTCGTTATTCAGCAGAATATCGAACTGACCGACTGGGGTTATCGCGGGGCCCCACTCAATGAAGTCCCTGGTCGCGTTCGCGCTAAGTTCGCCAGCGAGATCGTGCGACGTACGCTCGGGAATTGGCCAGTCGCTGGCCAGTAAATGAACACCCCATCCTTCAATCGAACGAAAGGCTCTGACGTGATTGAATGAAAGCTTGATGGCTTGAGCTATCGATGAGCGGAGGAGTGGGTCGCCAGAGTAGGACGGCAGCCATTGCTCCAGAATTCCGTGCGGCTTGAGGTGTTTTTTGGCCGTCGCGTAAAACTCCTCGGAGTATAGGAGGCTTGAGCCTGCCGCAGAAAGTGGAGGAGGAGGATCGATCGTAATGAGATCAAACTTGTCCGAAGTCCGATCAAGATATCTTCTGCCATCATCAATGATTACATGCGCGAGCGGAGAGTGCAGCAATTGTGGCGCGTCGGCGTGGTAATACCACAGAAGCTTCGGGACGCTCGGGACCAGGTCAACTGCAGTTACATGGATTCCCCATGAGAGTGCGGAACGGAATGTGGTGCCCATGCCAAAACAAATCACCAACACGTTGTCTGGCCGATGGTCCATAAAAGCCAAAGGCAAGTGCGCCATGGCTTTGGTTGTCGGAGTCAAGGTTGTAATTCCGACTCCGTTGACCAACAAAACCCTGCTAAAGCCCGTGCCGGCCGCAATCACGGTGGCGGTGCTATCTCTCATCAGGGCGTGTCGTGGGTAGTGGCTTTCGAAACTCTTGGGTTTAAGGGTCGCGAAAAGCGTGAGTGCCAGGAAACAAGTCGCCGCAATCCTTTTTCGCCAGATAGCCACATTGGAATAGTGATGAACGAAGTTCGTTAATCCGAACAAGATCCACGGGGCCGCAAACAAAAACAGGCTCCAGCGCTCGCTAATTCTGGGAAGCAATATGAATCCGGCGACCAGCGGTCCCAGAATGCACCCAAAGACATTGACGGCATAGGCGTGAGCTGCGCGGTCAGCATCCCCTTGGGACCAGAGGTCGACCAATTGCGGCGTGATATAGCCTAGCGCCGCGGAAAACGGCGCTATACCCAAGAGCACTCGCAGCAAAAAATTCATGTGGCCGGGCTGGCATGCGAATAAGGGCAGGACAGCCAGCAGGGATAGCGCGGCCAAAGAAAACCAGGACTTCGATTCCGGATTTTGGGCAAAACTGCGGTACGCGAAGGAGCCTAGAAAAGTGGCGCTGAGATACGTAACCAGGATCAATGCGAATGAATACACCATGACGCCGACAAATGGGGTATATAACCGAATCCAGACGACCTCCATTCCCATGCTGGTAAGGCCGGTCATGAAAAGCACGGCAAGAATTCCCTGATTGCTGGCGCTTTTAATTGAGACGTTCAGTTCTGGTGCGATCTCTAAACCAATTTTTCGCGTACGCGCAAATGCGAACGCGGAAACGGCGATGAGGAAATTAAGCAGCATTCCGACAAACAAAGTGAAATGGAACCCGCGAAACTCAATGATGGCGAGCGGCAGGATCGCGCCTAGCATGGCCCCGAGCAAATTCGATACATATAAAAAACTGAAGGAACGGCGCGACTGGTATTGTGGATCGCTGCGAATCGCAAACATTGCCAAAGGAATAGTCGCACCCATAAGAGCGCACCAGGGCACCAGGGTGAATGCAATGCATACTCCAGAAATCAAAGAGTACGCAATTGACGAGAACTCAGTCGAACTCGCAAGATGCGAAAGGAATCGATGGCCAACCGCTAACTCGGAGGGAACAGTCAGGGCAGAAATGCCAATCAGGAGTTCCGATCCGGCGTACAACCACAAAGGCGGAAAGGAAATTTTTTGTCCGTAACGACGGATCAGCTTGCCGGCCATCAGAGAGCCGATTCCTAATCCACCCATGAATGCAGAGAGAACTATGGAGACAATCGGCGTGGTTACCCCGTACTGGGCCATTGCCAGGCGGAGCCAAACAAGCTCATACAATATTCCGCATAAGCCTGAGACCAGAAAGAAAATGAAATACCAGAGCATACGGAGTCTGAACACTTATAACTGAAGTGGTGGCACGCGAGAAGTCATCACACGGATGACTCTGGTTCCATCGCGAAAGATCCGAAACCAATGCAACTGAAGATCGAAAAACTTATATATGGCGGAGACGGACTTGCGCGCCTGCCTGCCGACGAGCAGGGATCCGGAAAAACTGTTTTCGTACCGTTCTCAATCGATGGTGAGCAAATAGAGGCGCAGATCGTCGAACAGAAGCCAGGGTTCGCGCGGGCACGGCTGGAACAAGTCATCGAGCCCTCACCTTATAGGGTTGAGGCGAGCTGCCCTTATTTTCTGAAATGCGGCGGCTGCCAATATCAGCATGTCAAATACTCGCGTCAGCTAGAGGCAAAGTCGGCGATTCTTCTCGAAACACTAAAGCGCACAGCCAAGGTCGAATTGCCGAATGATCTAAGGGTACATCGCTCGCCGGAATGGAATTACCGTAATCGCACGCGGCTGAAAGTGCAGAACACGCCTGAGTTCGCCGTCGGTTATTACAAGTTTCGTTCGCATGAACTTTTGCCGATTGAGCAGTGCCCTATCAGCTCGTCGCTTATCAATCATGCAATTGAACAGATATGGGCTGCGGGTCGGA
>Ga0134126_10008714_pt1 | contig 12759 bp, 9 predicted proteins | sample KB31752_FD_96881 | JGI IMG/M metagenome (GOLD analysis project Ga0134126, IMG submission 96881) | Terrestrial soil microbial communities with excess Nitrogen fertilizer from Kellogg Biological Station, Michigan, USA - KB3-175-2 | ecosystem: Environmental > Terrestrial > Soil > Unclassified ...
GAGGGCTCGCACGTGATCATGATCTCCCAGCCGCAAGCGGTCACCGACGTCATCGTGACGGCGGCACGCGCGGTCGCAGGCACACACCGGTAGCCGACATGCGCACGGCACCAAGATCGGCGTTCGTGGCGAGCTGATCATGGACGGGAAGGTGGCTGTCATCACCGGCGCCGCCCGGGGCGTCGGCGCCGGCCTGGTCTCCGCTTACCGGGGGCGGGGGTGGGCGGTGGTCGCCACCGCCCACTTGATCAAGCCATCGCTGGACCCGGGTGTGCTCACCGTCGCCGGGGACCTCGCCGAGCCTGCCACCGCCGGCCGGATCACCGGCGCGGCGCTGGACCGGTTCGGCCGCATCGACACCCTCATCAACAACGCGGGGGTGGTCATCTCCAAGCCGTTCACCGACTACACGGCCGCCGACTATGCCGCCGCCGTCGGGGCCAACCTCACCGGGTTCTTCTGGCTGACCCAGCATGCGATCGCCGAGATGGCGAGCCGCTACGGTGGCCACGTGGTCAACGTCTCGGCCGCCCTGGCCGAGGTTGCGGACTTTGGCGTGCCCCCGGTGCTGGCCGCGCTGACCAAGGGCGGCCTGGCCGCGGCGACCAGGTCACTGGCCATCGAGTACGCCGCCTACGGCATCCGGGTCAACGCGGTCTCCCCGGGCGTCATTCACACCTCGGCCGACCCTCCGGACAGCTACGAGCATCTCGGCGGTCGGCCGCCTCCGCTCGGCCGGGCCGGCCAGGTCAGCGATGTCGTCGACGGCGTCTTGTTCCTGGAGTCCTCGCCCTACATCACCGGCGAGATCCTGCATATCGACGGCGGCCAGATCGCCCGCCAGTGAGGCCCCGGCTACGCCGGCAGATCCGCCCGCCCGGCTTGCGTGAGCGCGGCGCGAAGCTGCCGGCGGGAGCCGATGCCGAGCTTGATGAACACCTTGCGCAGGTGCCATTCAACCGTGCGCGTGCTGATGAAAAGCTGCGCGCCGATCTCCGGGTTCGACAGGCCGTCACGAGCGAGCCGGGCGATCTGCTCCTCCTGCGGGGTGAGCTCATCGCGTGTCCCGGCGCTGCCCTGGCGCACGGTTTCGCCCGCTGCCATGAGCTCACGGCGGGCCCGCTCGGCGAACGCTTCCATCCCGATCGTGGTGAACAGGTCGAGGGCCGTACGTAGCTGCTCCCGCGCGTTGACGCGCCGGCCTTCACGGCGCAGCCACTCGCCGTAGACCAGGTGCGCGCGGGCAAGTTCCGGCCGCAGCCGGGTGCGCCCCAGACGATCGATCGCTTCTTGATGAAGGTTGTCGGCGGCAGCCCCGTCGCTCAGCAATGCCCGGGAGCGCGCCTCGATGCCGAGCGCGACGTCGGTGCCACAGGGCTGCGACGTCGCGGCCAGCCGCTCGAGCGCCTCATGGGCGAGCCTGGTGTCTCCTGCGCGCACGGCCGCCTCGACCAGTTCGGGCAGCGCCCGCGCGGACACGAAGTACTCGAAAGGGTTCGACGCGGCCTGCTGGGCCGACCGGGCCGCCTCCTCATAACGCGCCAAGCCGTTGTACAAGATCGCGGCGGCCCAGTGCGCGTAAACCGCCACGCCTGGCCCGCCGGTCGCGGCCTGCTCGATCGCCGCCGAGGCCTCGGCTTCCCTTCCTTGCAGTGCGAGAAGCTTCAGCAGGGCGTTGGGCGGGCACCAGCTTCCGGTTGCCGCCGCGACGTTGTCGGCCTCCGCGGCCAGCGCCGCGGCACCCGCGAAGTCACCTCTCCACGAGCGTGCCATGCCCAGCCCGCAGAGGTGGATCGGCAGCTCCGCAAGCGCGCCCGCGTCGCGGACAAGCCGGACCTGCCTCGTGCAGATCGCGTGCCACGCCTCGTCGGCCCACACGGTCATGCTCGCGGATTGCGCCATCCAGCCCCAGCGCAGGACGTCGTGTACGGGCATGTCGGCGAGCGCTGCCGCCGCTCGCTGCAACGTCGCAGTGGCGGCGGCGGGGCCGTCGGTGGTCAGCAGGGTGAGGCCGTCGAGCAGCAGGTCGAGCGGACGCGGGGCACCAGCCCGCGGCGGAAGGGCCCGAACGGCGCGGCATATCTCCTGAACGACCTCCCCACCGTCCGCGAGATGCCCGGCGAGGACCCCCGCGCCCCATGCGACCAGGTACGTCTCGCGCGCGAGCTCCAGGTCGAAGGGCTCGAGCCGCCTCGCTGCCTTCAGCAGCAACGGGGGAGCATCGCTGGCAAGGCCCGAGGCGAAAGCGACGTGGCCGCGCACCAAGTCCGCCCGGGCGCGCTGGAACTCATCGAGCGCGCTAGCCTCCGCGGTGGCCACGAGTCCGAGAGCCCCCTCGAACGCGCCGGCCTGCACGCTGACCTGGGCCGCAGCCAGCGCACGCTCGGCGTGACGGGCCGGATCGGCGGTCAGCGCCACCGAACGCTCCAAGAACGCCGCGGCCGCGGCCAGGCCGCCGCGGGCCTGCGCCCGCCCGGCCGAGCGCTCGAGTTCCGCTGCGACGTCCTCATCCGGCCCGGCTGCGGCCTGCGCCCAGTGCCAAGCCCGGCGGTCCGGATCGGCCTGCGGGTCGGTCACCTCGGCCAGCGCCGCGTGCATCCGCCTGCGGTCGGCGACCGGCGCCGACCGGTAGGCCGCCGAGCGGGCCAGTGGGTGCCGGAACCGCACCTGGGCGCCGAACTCGGCCAGCCCCGCCTCTACCGCCGGCGCCGCCAGGGCGACCGGGATGCCCAGCCGCCCGGCCGCCCGCCACACCAGCGACCGGTTTCCGGACGGATCGGTCGCCGCGAGCTGCAGCAGCCGCTGGGTCCCGGCCGGCAAAGCCTCGAGCTGGCGGGCGAAGCTGCCCTCGATCCGGCCGGTCAGCGGCACCGCGCCGGGCAGGCCGAACCCGCCCGCCAGCTGCGTCGGCGTCAGCCCGCGCGGCAGCTCAAGCAGCGCCAGCGGATTACCCCGGGTCTCGGCCACGATCAGGTCGGTGACCCGCTCATCCAGCGGCCCGGACAGCGCCGATTCCAGCAGCGCCCGCGCATCGCTATCGCCCAGCCCGATGACTTCGAGTTCGGGTAGCCCGGCCAGCTCCGCGCTCGGATCACGGGCTGCGAACACCAGCCCCACCGGGTCAGCCGCCAGGCGCCGCGCCGCGAACCCCAGCGCCTGAGCCGAGGCCCGGTCCAGCCACTGCGCGTCGTCGACCAGGCAGATCAGCGGACGGTCCGCGGCCACCTCCGAGAGCAAGCTCAGCACCGCCAGAGCGACAAAGAACAGGTCCGGCGGCGGCCCGGCGGCGACACCGAACGCGATCTGCAACGCATCACGCTGCGGCGCGGAGATCTTGCCGACGTGGTCCAGCATCGGCCCGCAGAGCTGATGCAGCCCCGCGAACGCCAGCTCCATTTCCGACTGCACACCCATCGCACGCGCCACCCGGCACCCCGAACCCGACGCCTGCCCGGCCAGGTGGTCCAGCAGCACGGACTTGCCTACTCCCGGATCCCCCCGCACGACCAGGACTCCGCTCTCGCCAGCCTGGACCGCCCCAACCAGCCGGTCGAGCGCTCTACGTTCGCTCAGCCGGTCTGTCAAGACGGGCGGATGCTCCCGAGGGTGGGCCATTCTCCGCTACGCCGCCTCCGTTGCTTCCGCCGCGGGGACGCTTGCTCGCGGAGCAGGGGGGTGCTTGCACCGGGTTTCCCCGTAGCGGTGCTGCCCGCACACGTTCACACGGCCTCCCCGTAGGCCAGGCAGTTGGGCCGGCAATGGCCGGGTAATAGGAGGTTAAATCATGGCAGCGCGTATGGCGATGGCCCGTTCCGTCACACAGCCCTCACGCATCTCCGGAACCACCAGCCGCGGTCAAGGCCGCTGTCCTCCCGTCGAGCCGGCCGGGTAACGCGGATTCCGCCTTTCGGCACCGTGTCGACGCCGGGACTACGGGACCAGGCAGCGGAACTCCCTGGTCGGCCGGCCAGGGTGCCGACCAGTGACTGTCAAGGGCGCGCTCGCCGTGCCAGGAGGCGACCGTGAAAGGACGCCTTGCCCCTGGACCGAAGGAGCCGAAATGACCGTGCACCCTGCTCACTGGCGGTACGCCGGACTGGCCGCCGCCTGCTGCGCGACGTTGGCCGCGCTCACCCTCGCGGCCCCCGGCGCCTCGGGCGCCCAAGCCGCCACCGCGGCCGCGGCCTGGGGCTCCGGCACTACCCCGATCGTGATTACCAGCGACGGCGCGGTCCGCGGCACGACCGCGGGCGCCGTCGATGAGTTTCTTGGCGTTCCGTACGCGGCTCCCCCCACCGGCCACCTGCGGTGGCGCCCGCCGCAGCCGCCGGCCAGGTGGCGCGGCGTCCGGGACGCCACCCGGTTCGGCCCGTCCTGCCCGCAGCCGCCTAGCCCGTTCGCGCCTCCCGGCCGGTTCAGCGAGAACTGCTTGTACCTCAACGTGTACGCGCCCACGGCGCACGACGGTGACGGTGACCATCGGCTCCTGCACGGCGGTGACCGGGACGGCCGGCCGGTGCTGGTGTGGATCCACGGCGGCGGCCTGACACAGGACGCCAGCCGTAACTACGACCCTGCCAAACTGGCGGCGGACGGCGTGGTGGCCGTGACCATCAACTACCGGCTCGGCGCGCTAGGATTCCTCGCGCACCCGGCGCTGGCGGCCCGGCCCGGTGGCCCGGCCGGCAACTACGGGCTGATGGACCAGCAGGCCGCGCTGCGCTGGGTGCAGGACAATATCCGCCGCTTCGGCGGCGACCCGGAGAACGTCACCATCGCCGGCGAGTCCGCCGGCGGACTGTCCGTGCTCGCCCACATGGTCTCCTCCGGTTCCCGCGGGCTGTTCGACAAGGCGATCATTCAAAGCGGCACGTTCGCGCTCAACCAGCGGCCCCTGGCCACCGCCGAGGCCGCGGGCGAGGCGTTCGCGGCCCAGGCGGGCTGCCCGGACCAGACCGCGGCCTGCCTGCGCAGCCTGCCGGTCTCGGACCTGGTGGACCCCAACTTCATCGAGATCCCCGGCGTGGTCGACGGCGCGGTCCTCACCGAGCCGATCGGGACGGCGCTGGCCGCCGGGCGGTTCGCCCGCGTGCCGGTACTCAACGGCACCAACCACGACGAAGAGGCGCTCTTCGTCAGCATCGGCCTGACCGTCAGCCAGGGCACCGACGTGCCGATACCCGGGTTCCCGGTGACCCTCGGCAACTACCAGGAAGACATCGCCGCGGCGCTGGGCGTGACAGCCGCGCGGGCCGCCGCGATCGCGGCCGAGTACCCGCCCGGCGCCTCGCCGGACAGGGCGCTCAGCGCCCTGGTCGGGGACGCCAGCTTCGCCTGCCCGGCGCTGCAGGTGGACTCGGTGACCGCCCGGCGGGCACCGACATTCGGCTACGAGTTCAACGATGACAACGCGCCCCAGGTCTTCGTGCCACCGGGCCTGGTGCCGCAAGTGGCGACGCACGGGTCCGAGCTGCAGTACCTGTTCGACCTGCCGAACGCGCCCGTCCCCACGCCGCTGAGCACCGACCAGCAGGCGCTCGCGGCCAGCATGCGAGCGGCCTGGGCGCACTTCGCGGCCACCGGCACCCCGGCGACCGCGGCCGTGTCCTGGCCGGCATTCGGCGGCAGCGCGCGGATGCTGTCGCTCGTGCCGCCGCAGCCACAGGTCGAGACGGACTTCGCCGCCCGGCACCACTGCGCGTTCTGGGCCGCCGGGTAACGACGCCCATCGCCGCACCCCTCCCGGCGGCCGCGCCGACCGGCGCGGCCGCCGGGCAGGAGTTTCCTGTGAGCATCTCGCTGAACGCGCCGCTCAAGCCCGGACCCGGACGATCGCATGACCTCACTGGGCTCCGGGACTGCGCAGACCAGTGAAACCCCAGGGTGCTCCCTGGGGCGGCCCGGCGATGGCGATCGTTAGCGTCATCCCTGACACAACCTGCAGGGAGGCGCCCATGACGACGGCCGAGGACCGCACCGGCGATACGACCGGGATGGCGCAGCAGCAGTCGCCATGGCTTGGGAGCAGCGACCTTCGTGAGGGCTATGCCGAGGTCGGGGACCAGCGGTTGCATTATGTCGAGGCTGGCGATGGGCCGCTGATTGTTTTGCTGCACGGCTTTCCCGAGTTCTGGTACGGCTGGCGGCTGCAGATCCTGCCGCTGGCGGCCGCGGGATTCCGTGTCGTCGTACCGGATATGCGCGGCTACAACCTGTCCTCCAAGCCGGACGGCGTCCATGCCTACGACACCGGCAAGCTGACCGCCGACATCCGCGGCCTGATCCACGAACGCGGCGCCCAGTCGGCGCTGCTGGCCGGTCACGATTGGGGCGGAAGCGTCGCCTGGGCGGTCGCGATGAGCCACCCCGAGGTGGTGGACCGGCTGGCCATCCTGAATGCGGCCCACCCGCGGAAGCTCTCGCAGGGACTGCACCACCCCGGCCAGCTCCGCAAGTCCTGGTACTTTTTCTTCTTCGATCTTCCCGACCTGCCCGAAGCCATTGTGCACGCCAACCACTGGCACTTCTTCCGCCACTTCCTGCACGATGCCCACCCGGCCTACACGCCGGAGGAGACCGACCGCTACGTCGAGGCGTGGTCGCAGCCAGGCGCAGCCACCGGGATGATCAACTACTACCGGTCCTCGGTGCGGACCCCGCCCAAGCAGGCCGAGGCGGCGCTTCGCCCGATCAATGCGCCCACGCTGGTCATCTGGGGTGAGCGCGACCGCTACCTCGGCCCAGAACTAGCCGAGCCCGACCACGACGACGTGCCCAACCTGGACCGCGTCGAGCGGCTGCCCGACGCCTCACATTGGGTGCATCACGACGAGCATGAGCGCGTCACCGAACTGCTCACCGAGCATTTCGCCCCCGCACTACAGGCCGGGAACTGACCACGGGCAACTGGCCATGACGCACGTCAGGGCCAGGTCACGGTGAAGTTCGCCCGGGCCGGCTTGCTGTTGCCGGCGCTGACGATGACCACACCGCGATAGGTGCCGGGGTGCGGGTAGGTGTGCGTGCCGAAAATGGTGTAGCGGCTGTTCACCGTGGTGCCCGTGGCATTGGTGCCGGTCACGTCGCCGGTCGAGGTGCTGCCATCGCCCCACTTGATCGTGCACCCGATGCCGAGCGAGGAATCGCACATGGTGAGCGTGCTGGCCGGATAGCCCGGCGCGGACAGCGTCGCGACCGCGCCATGGACCCGGCCGTGAGCGTTGGCGGTCTCGGTGGCACCGACGACCGTCAGCGGCCAGGGCACCTGGGTCGAGGGGTAGAAGTTCACCCCCGCCGCCTGCAGCCGGGCGCCCTGCCCGCCGAGGCGGCGCAGGAAGTCGTGGTAGGCGGGGCTGGCGGCAGTCCGGCGGGCGCTCGGTGACCAGGCGACTTCCGCCAGTGCGAGCAACCGCGGGAACACCATGTAGTCGGCGTTGGCCAAGGTCGCGACGGTCTCGCCCCACATGGCGCCTTCCACGCCGATGACGTTCCGGTCGGTGACACCGCTGACGAACCCGCCGGGGTTCCAGTTGTAGGCAGCCGACACATCGCATCCGCGGGGGCAGGCCCAGTTCATGCCCAGTGCGGGCGGCACGCTGGACCGGGCACCGACGACGTATTTCTGATCAAGGTAGGTGTGGTTCGCCGGCGCCATCACGATCTTCATGTGCTTGGCTACCGCCTCGCGGCCGGTGATCGATCCCGGCGACGAGCCTCCGGCGGGCTGCCAGTACTCGGCGATGGACCCAGCGGGCGGGCGGGTGCCCTTGCCAGCGATGTCGGCCCAGCCCATGACCGTCTTACGGCGCTGGGTGACGATGCCTGCTTCCTTGTTAATGAACGCGGCGTACTTCGCGGGGGCGAGCAGCGACGCCGGCACCTCGTCTCCGCCGAGGTCGTAATAGGGGCCGGGCGTGATCGCGCCGAGCTGGCCGATGATCGCCGTCATGATCGCCCAGGTGTCCGGGCTGCCCGGGCACAGCGCGCTGTAGCCGACGTTCTCGGTGTAGTCCCAGTGCGGCGGCTTGAACGCGCCGCAGTCGATCCCGTGCGGGCTGGCCGGCAGCGCAGGATTGCCGGTGTCGTTGTACTCCGACATGATGATCGCGTTGTTGTGGCCCGGGGAATCGACCTCGGGCACGACCGTGATGAAGTGCGCGGCGGCATCGGCGACGACGGCCCTGTACTGTGCCGGGGTCCAGAACCCGCCCGGGTCTGCCAGCCTGCCGCCGGTACCGACCGAGCCGCGGCTGCCGATGGCGGTCAGCCGCGGAAAGCCCTTGATCGCCAGCCGGAAGCCCTGGTCGTCGCTGAGGTGCAGGTGCAGCACGTCGATCTTGTAGGCGGCGATCTGGCCGATCAGTTTCTCGACCGCCGACGCGGGCTCATAGTGCCGGGCAATGTCAAGAAGCAGGCCGCGGTAGGCGTAGCGGGGGTAGTCGGTGATGGTGACGACCGGCGTCGTCCAAGGCCCCGGCAGGACCGCCGGGCTGCTGACCCAGGCCGGCAGGAGTTGCCGAAGCGTCTGGACGCCGTTGTAGAGACCATGCGCGGTCGGCGCCTCGATCGTCACGCCGGATGCGGTGGTGACGAGCTGATAACCCTCGGCCCGGTGGCTGGGCCCGAGCGACGCGGGATCGCCGATCTCCAGGGCGATGTCTCCCCGGCGCGGCGTGCCGGTGACGGCCGGCAGCCGGTACCCGGTCGAAGGCCGCAGGTAGGCAGCCAGGTCCTGGGCAACCGGCAACTCGGCCTTGGCGCTGGCGCCCGGTGCCGAGACGATCCGGGCCCGCGGGGTGAGCGTGAAATGACCGCTGCCGATCCTCGTTGATACCGGTTTGGGCACCACGCCGAGGGTGGTTGCCGGCCCGGCGGCCTGCTTCACCGAAGCGGAGCCCGCCTGCACGGCGAATACAACTGCGGGAACGCCGATCACCAGCACCGACAAACCGGCCGACCAGACCGACAGAACGGCCGGGCGATGCCGCCACGAGCCGCCGCGGGAGCCAGCCTGCCCCCTGCGTGGTCCGGCGAGCGTAGCCAGGAAATGGCGCCTGTCATTCATGCTGGCCGCCTCTTCGTCTTGGGCAACTGCAAGCACGGCTGATCCAGCAAGAAGGCGTCCCCTGCCGAGGTTGGCCTAAACTCGTCACGTGGGGACTATTCCGGCGGAGGGCTGGTATCGGGATCCCTTCGCCATCCATGAAGACCGCTGGATGTCGCAAGGGCGGCCGACCAAGCTTGTCCGAGACGGCGGTGTGGAGTCTTACGATCCTCCACCGGACCTGCCCCTGCCCGACGCACTCGTGCCGGTCGTCGCTGACAGCGAATCAACCGGCCCCGCGGGCTCGGGTGAGGACGGCCAGGAGCCCGGCTACAGTGACCGCCGGGCCCGCCGCGCGGCGCTCGATGCGATCACCGGCGGGGCCCTCGTGGACGAGCCAGGCGGCGACTGGTAGTTAAGCTGCCGTGACCAGCATGGCTCGGCAGGGCAAGGCGGCAGGCAGCAGTCCCTAGCCGCCGCGTTCCTCGGGCTCCAGGTCGAGCGCGTGGAGCACTTCGCTCAGGCTCTCGTAGCGATGCCCTGCCGGGAGCGAAGCCGCCCGCTCGAGCAACTGGTCCCCGGCGTTGCGCTCGGTCAGGATCTCCAGCAGCCGTTTCCGGCTCACCGGCCAGACGCTGCGATCAAGGTGGCGGGCCAGGTCGCTGCGTAGCTCGACCGCTTCCCAGTTCTCCGGGACCGGCGACTCGGCCAGCCTGGCCGCCGGGGCCCAGACCGCCTCCTGCTCCGTCTCGTCCTCGGGTTCCTCCTCAGGCCCGGGCCATTCCCCGGCGTACTGCCGCGCCTCGGCTTCGTCCTGGGGCTTGATCGCCTCATCGCGGCGGGGGCCGTGCGTGTCGCTGGCCTGTTCGCTCACTGGCGTGCCTCGCTTACTTCGCTCGCCCTGCTTACTTCGCTCACCCTGCCCGGTCCACGGGCCCGGGCGCCACCGTGGCTGCCCGTGCTAGCCCTTCCCCTTGCCGCTACTCATATCCAGCAAACGTCTCCGGCGCCACCCGGTCTGAGCGCCAGAGGGCCCGGCATCTCCCTCCCCCCAACGTAGTACCGGCGGTCACCTCTTCAGCCGAGCTACGGCGCGGCCGTCACCCCTAACGTGACGGCAAGACCACCAAAGGTCCGCAGCGCCAACCTGACCTACGTCGGCGAGGTGCCGTTCTCCTACATCTCCGAGACCGACCGTTACGTCGCGTTCTCCGACCTGCTGTTCCCTGCCCTGGCGCCGACGGCCACGCCGTCGCACCTGGCGCTGGTCCGGCTGGAGGACGTGGACCCCACCGCCGACCCGGCCGCGCTGCGACAGTTCGCCGACTACCTGTCCAGCCAGCACGTGCCGTTCAGCGTCGGGGTGATCCCGGAGTACACCGACCCCAACGGCTACTACAACGGCGGCAAGAAGCAGACGATCACGCTGGCGCAGCGCCCGCGGTGGTCTCCGCCCTGAAGTACATGCAGTCGAAGGGCGGGACGATCATCGAGCACGGCTTCACCCACCAGTACTCCAACGTCGCCAACCCGTACAACGGGGTGACCGGTGACGACGCCGAGTTCTACCGTGCGCAGTGCTCGACCACCCAGCAGCCGCCGTACAACTTCGACAGCCCGTGCCAGAACAGCGACTACATCGTCTGGACCGGGCCACTGCCGGGGGACTCCGCGCTCTGGGCCGCGGCAAGGGCCATGGCCGGTCGGCTCCTGTTCGCCCAGGCGGGCCTGAGCCAGCCGACGATCTGGGAGACGCCGCACTACTTCGCCTCGGCTGCGGACTACACGGGAATCGACACCGTGTACAGCACCCGCTACGAGCGGGAGATCTTCCCAAGTGGCCTGCTCGGCGGCTCGCTGGACTACAGCCACATCTTCGGCCAGTTCTTCCCGTACGTGGTGCACGACGTGTACGGCGAGAAGGTGATCCCGGAGAACCTGGGCAACTACGAGCCGGTCGAGGCCAACAACAACCCGCCGCGGCTGCCGGCGGACATCATCCACAACGCCCAGGTGAACCTGGCCGTGACGCAGGGGGTGGCCAGCTTCTTCTTCCACCCCACCTATCCCCTCAGCGATCTGCAGCAGATCGTTGCCGGGATCAAGGCACTGGGCTACACGTTCGTGAGCCCGACCAGTCTGCCCGGCTAATAGGGAGCGCGCCGGCTAGCCGGATAGCGGGCTGGCTGACCGGGGCGCGTTCGGCCCGGCTGGAGTCTCCCCTCCAGCCGGGCCGAACCACGTCCGGCGCGCGGGAAGGCAGGCCCGGGCGCCTGGGAGAAATGCGTGTCGGTCCCGGCGGGGGCTGGGGGATGATGCCGTCCGTGGAAAAACGGCCATCACGGCAGACCTGGCAGCGCGGCTGGTTGCGGAACAGTTCCCGCAGTGGGCAGGCCTTCCGGTGCGCCGGGTCGAGCCGGGTGGCTCGGATAACGTCACCTCCTGCTGACCGAACACGGCCGGCTGAGCGCCGTAATCGACTTCGGCTGCTGCGCCGTGGGGGATCCCGCCTGCGACACGGTAATCGCCTGGACCTACTTCTCCGGCGACAGCCGCAAGGTCTTCAAAGAGCGCCTTCCCGTGGACGGGGCGACCTTGGCGCGCGGCCGTGGCTGGGCACTGTGGAAAGCCATGATTGTGCTGGTAGACGCGCTGTGAGACGACCCAGAGGACGGCATCGCGACCAAGGGGGTCATCGCCGAAGTGCTGTCCGATAACGTCCATGCATAACCCGACAAAACGGGACTCGGGCAAGGGGGGCGCGGACAGCCGCGCCGAAGTATGATCCGTGCAAAGCGGCCGAGCGTAACGGGGGTCGCCCAATAGCGTCAGGAGCGGGTTCATGGGCCTTCTCAACGAAGCTCGCCGCGAATTCATCGCAGCGCCGGACAGTGCCAAAGGCCAGATCGTCTACAAGTGGCCCGACCAGAACATCCGCAAGTTCTCCCGGGCCATCGTGGAGCCGGACGCGCTCGCGGTGTTCATGAATCAGGGCCAGGTCATGGGCGTCCTCAGCCCGGGCCAGCACACCCTGGACGCCTCGGAGCTCCCGTTCCTCGGCATGTTCGTGGACTGGGCCAGCAGCAGCAACGCCTTCAAGGCGGAGATCTACTTCGTCGGCGCCAGGGAATACCCGCACTGCCGGTTCGGCGGCCGGCTCGACGAGGTCCAGGACCCGGTGTCCGGCCTGATCGTCACGCTCCGGGCGTTCGGCGAGTATGCGCTGCGCGTGCTCGACCCGGTCAAGCTGATCCTCAACCTGGTCGGCACCGTGGACGTGACGAACAACGAGGCCATCACCGGCTGGGTCGCGCAGCAGCTGCTGAAGGTCACCCGCACCACGGTCACCACCCAGCTCATGTCGGGCGCCTGGCCGATCCTCGGGCTTTCCATGCACAGCCCGGACATCGAGGCCGCGGCGGGCCCCGCGGCCAACGAGCAACTGGCGGACTACGGCCTGGCCATCGCCCGGTTCGGCAACCTCGACGTCAACCTCGACGACGACGACAGCGCCCGGCTGAAGAAGCTGGCCGCCGACACCTCCTACAGCCGGCTGGCCGGCGGCTTCCTGCAGGCAGCGCAGGCCGAGGCGCTGCAGGGGGCCGGTGAGGGCATGGCCCAGGGCGGCGGAGCGGTGACCCCCATGTTCCTCGGCGCCGGCCTCGGCATGGCCGGCCAGATGATGCAGCCGCCGCCGCAGGGCACGCCCGTCCCGC
>Ga0134126_10008716_pt1 | contig 12759 bp, 12 predicted proteins | sample KB31752_FD_96881 | JGI IMG/M metagenome (GOLD analysis project Ga0134126, IMG submission 96881) | Terrestrial soil microbial communities with excess Nitrogen fertilizer from Kellogg Biological Station, Michigan, USA - KB3-175-2 | ecosystem: Environmental > Terrestrial > Soil > Unclassified ...
CGTTCTAGCGACGTGGCTGTTACAGCCACGTCGTTGCGGCCGGGGAGGGCGGCGGCGCTGGCAGGGGAGGGCGGCGAGCTGGGAGGGGAGGACGGCGGGCTGGAGGGGCGGAAGGTGCAGGCGTGACCGGCGAGTGCTATGCGCCCGCCCAGTCGGCTCGGCTCGGTGCGGTGCGGTCAGGCTGACACGGCGTGGGCGATGTCGGCGATGTCGGCCGGGGTCACACGGCAGCAGCCGCCGATGATCCTGGCCCCGGCGGCGACCCACTGGCGCGGCTGGGCGGCGGCGTACTGCGACCGTCCGGCCCAGGCCCGCCGGCCCGCGTCCCACTCCTCGCCGCTGTTGGGGTAGACGATGACCGGCTTGCCGGTGACCGCGGCGGCGATGGCGATGGCCTCGGGCACGTCGGCGGGCGCGCAGCAGTTCACGCCGACGGCCACCACCTCGGGCACGCTCGCGGCCAGCGCGAATGCCTCGTCCAGCGGCTGTCCGGCCCTGGTGCGGGCGCCGTCGATGCTGTAGGTCAGCCAGGCCGGCAGGCCCAGGCCGGAGATCGCGGTGAGCAGGGCCTCGGCCTCGTCGGAGTCGGGCATGGTCTCCAGCGCCAGCAGGTCGGGGCCGGCCTGGGCCAGCACCTCCAGCCGGGGCCGGTGCCAGGCAGCCAGCTGGCCCACGCTGAGCCCGTACCGGCCGCGGTACTCAGACCCGTCGGCCAGGGCCGCGCCGTAGGGGCCGACCGAGGCCGCGACCCAGCGGGTGACGCCGTCGCCGGCCAGCTCGGCCCGTGCCGTGCGGGCCAGCTCGACGCTGCGCCGCATGAGCCCGGCGGCCTGCTCCCGGCCCAGGCCACAGGCGGCGAACCCGTCGAATGAGGCCTGGTAGCTGGCGGTGGTGGCGATCACCGCACCGGCCCGGAAGAAGGCCAGGTGCGCGGCGGTGATCTCGCCGGGCGCGTCCATCAGCAGGCGCGCCGACCAGAGCGCGTCGGACAGGTCATGCCCGCGCGCCTCCAACTCGGTGGCCAGGCCGCCGTCGGTCACCAGCACGCCGCCGCCAGGGCCGCCCAGGCCGCCAGGGCCGCCCGGCTCGAACAGACTCACCGAGTCACCCTAGGTGATGCTCCCGGCCACGATGACCCCGTCGGGGACCGGGTCGGCGTAGAGCAGGCCGGCCAGCGCGGCCCGGCGGTCCAGGACCCGGCGCTGGTTGACGTAGCCCTTGTCGGTGATCTCCCCGGCGTCCAGGTCGGGCGGGCGGGCCATGATCAGCAGGCGCTCGACGCGGGCCGCGGAGCCGGCCGACTGGTTGTGCTCGGCCAGGGCCGTGGCCAGCAGCCGACCCAGGGCCGGGTGTCTGATGATGTCGCCGTCCGGTGCCGGGAGCTCACCCAGGAGCCCGCTGGCCTCAACCGGGTTCAGCCAGCCCAGCGCGCCCGCCTGGTCGCGATTCTCGCCCGTGATCACCACGTCGGCCAGGATCGGCGCGGCGGACAGCAGCGCCGCGCGTACCGCGCCGACCCGCACGAACGTCCCGCTGGTCAGCTTGAAGTCCTCGGCCAGCCGGCCCCGGAAGACCAGCCCGCCCGCGGGGTCGTCGGGATCGGCCGGGGCGACGGCGTCCCCGGAGCGGTAGAACCCGCCGGCGTCGAAGGCCTGCGCGGTGAGGTCGGCCCGGCCGAAGTAACCCGGCGTCACCATCGGCCCGCGGGCCCGGATCTCGTAGCCGTTCTCGGCCGGGACCAGCTTCACCTCGGCGCCGGGCAGGGGCACCCCGATGCAGCGGGCGTCGGCGAAGTCGTAGTGCGCCGCGGTCACGGCGGGCCCGGTCTCGGTCGCGCCCCAGGACCCGGTGACGGGGATGTCCTGCCCGGTGACCTGCCGGGCGACGGCGGCCAGCCGGGCCCGCAGCCCGGCGGGCAGCGCGGCGCCGGCGTTGAACATCAGGCGCAGCCGGGAGAAGAACCGAGCCGCGAAGGCCGGGTCGCCCTCCAGGGCGGGCACCAGCTGCGCGTACCCGGCCGGGACGTTGAAGTACACCGTCGGCGGGACCTCGACCAGGTTCTCGAGCGTCGCCGCGAACAGCCCGGCGGCGGGCCGGCCCGCGTCCACGTGGATGGTGCCGCCCGCGGTGATCATCATGTTGACGTTGTGGTTGCCGCCGAAGGTGTGGCTCCACGGCAGCCAGTCCACGATGACCGGGCGCTCGGCGGCCAGGAACGGCCACACCTGGGCGATCATCTGCTGGTTGGCGGCCAGCATGCGGTGGGTGTTGAGCACGCCCTTGGGCGTGCCGGTGGAGCCGGAGGTGAACAGGATCTTGGCGATGGTGTCCGGGCCGAGGCGGCCGAACGCGGCCGCCACCTCCTTGCCGGGCGTCGTGGCCAGCAGGTCGTCGAGCCGATCGACGTCCGGCGGGCCGCCGGCCGTCACGATGGCGGGCGCCGGCCCGGCCGCGGCCAGCGCGGCCGCGAACCGGTCTCCATCCTCGGCGTACACCGCGCCAGGGTTGATCAGCCCGGCGATGGCCCGGATCCGGGCGTGGTCGCGGCTCTGCACCGAGTAGGCCACGCTGACCGGGGCCACGGGGACGCCGGCGGTCATGGCCCCCAGCGTGACCAGCAGGTGGTCCACGCTGTTGCCGGACAGCACGAGCAGCGGCCGGCCCGGGCCCAGGCCGCGGTCCAGCAGGCCCTGGCCGATGGCCTCGGCGGCGGCCGCGGCGGCCCCGTAGGAGCAGGTGCGCCAGCCGCCGTCCGGGGCCCGCTCGGCCGCCAGCACGTGGCCGGGATCGGCGTCGGCCCAGGCCCGCAGGCTGTGCAGCACCGTCGCGGGGTGCTCGCGCAGCGGGTCGGCCGAGCGCAGGATCAAGGTGCCGTCGGGGTCATCAGGCCCGGCGGGCCGCGCGACGATTCTCGGGGCCGCGAACAGGCCCCCCGCCGCGCCGGCGTTCGCTACCACGTGGTGCACGTTACTCCCGGGATCACCCCCGGCCACCAGCACCGGACCGTCACGAGGAGCAATATCCGAGACCGCGGGTACTCCGCTGGCGGCAGCCGGGCGTATGCCTTCCGGGCTACCTGGCCGATGGATCTATGGCCGAGCGGCCGATGCCCCGGCGGCGGCCCGGCTCCTAGCGTGACTAGTGGCGCGAGGACCCGCGCCGGCAGCGAAGGGACTGTTTCATGATTGAGGTGGAGAACCTCAGCAAGCGATACGGGGACAAGCTCGCGGTCGACGGGCTGAGCTTCGTGGTCCAGCCGGGGATCGTCACCGGTTTCCTGGGCCCCAACGGAGCGGGCAAGTCGACCACGATGCGGATGATCGCCGGGCTGGACCAGCCGACGGCGGGCCGGGTCCGGGTGAACGGCCGCCGGTACCAGGGCGTGTCGGCGCCCATGGCCGAGCTCGGCATCATGCTGGAGGCCCGCGCGGTACACACCGGACGGTCGGCCCGCAACCACCTGCTGGCGCTGGCCCAGACCAACGGGGTGAGCCGCCGCCGGGTGGACGAGGTGATCGGCATGGTCGGCCTGACCGAGGTGGCCGGCAAGCGGGCCGGCGGCTTCTCGCTGGGCATGGGCCAGCGGCTGGGCATCGCCGCCGCGCTGCTGGGCGATCCCCGCGTGGTTGTGCTGGACGAGCCGGTCAACGGGCTCGACCCCGAGGGCGTGCTGTGGGTCAGGAACCTGCTCAAGAGCCTGGCCGCCGACGGGCACACGGTGTTCGTGTCCTCGCACCTGATGAGCGAGATGGCGCAGACGGCGACCCGGCTGGTCGTCATCGGCCGCGGCCGGCTGATCGCCGACACCACGGTCGACGAGTTCGTGGCCCAGGCCGGAGGCGGCGCGGTCACCGTGCGCACCCCGCGCGCGCCGCAGTTGCGGGACCTGCTGCTCGGTCCCGGCATCACGGTAGCCAGCGAGACGTCCGACGTGCTGACCGTGCGCGGCCTGAGCAGCGAGCAGGTCGGCATGACGGCCTGGCAGGCCGGAGTGCCGGTGTTCGAGCTGACGGCCAAGCATGCGTCTTTGGAGGAGGCATTCATGCAGCTCACGGAGGAATCAGTGGAATTCCCCTCGAAGCAGCTGGAGACGGCGGGGGCAGCCCGATGAGCGCCGTAACCACCAGCCGCCACGCCGCCGGGGTGACCCCCCGCTCAGCGGCCCCGCTCAAGGTGACCCAGGCCCGGGTGCTGCGCTCGGAGTGGACCAAGTTCCGCTCGCTGCGCTCCACCATGTGGACCCTGCTCATCGCGCTGACGCTGATGATCGGCCTCGGCGCGCTGTTCTCGGCCGTCAACGCCAGCCAGTACCACACCATGGGCCCGGCCGGCCGGGCCACGTTCAGCCCGGTCGCCGTCAGCCTGACCGGCACCTTCTTCGCCGTCGTCGCCTTCGGGGTGCTCGGGGTGCTGCTGATGAGCGGCGAGTACGGCACCGGGATGATCCGGTCCTCGCTGACCGTGGTCCCCCGCCGCCTGCCCGTCCTGTGGGGCAAGCTGGCCGTGTTCGCGGGCGCGGTGTTCTCGCTCTCGCTGGTGGCCAGCTTCGTCAGCTTCTACCTGGGCCAGGCCATCCTGAACGGCCACCACCTGGGCGTGTCCATCACCTCGCCGGACGCGCTGCGGTCGGTCATCGGGGCCGCGCTCTACATCACCGTGGCCGGCCTGATCGGCCTGGCCCTGGGCGGGCTGCTGCGGGCCACCGCGGCCGGGATCTCGGTCTTCGCGGCCGTGTTCTTCGTGCTGCCGCCGCTGGCCAGCCTGCTGCCCACGTCGATCGCCGAGCACCTGACCCGGTACCTGCCCTCCTACGCCGGCTCGGCGATCTGGGGCGGGTCCCAGGGAGTCGCGGGCGGGGCGCTGTCGGCCTGGACCGGATTCGGGCTGCTGTGCGGCTACGCCGCGGTGCTCACGGCGGCCGCCGCCTGGCGGCTGCGGCACTCGGACGCCTGACCGGGACCACCTGACCGGGACGATAATGCCGAGCGTGAGGATACGCAGGCCGGCCGGATACCCGGCGTACCGCGAGTGGGTACGCCGGGTGTCCGACGTGCTGGCGGTCCTGCTGGCCGCCGCCTCCGCGGTCCCCTCGGCCTTCCGCCACGGCGAGTCCCACAGCATCGGCCTGGCCATCCTCCTGGGCCTGACCGCCGCGCCGCTGTATGTCAGGCGGAAGTGGCCAGTCCCGGTCTTCGGCATCATCCTGGCCTTCTGCATCGCCACCGATATCTGGGGCGATTACCAGACAATCAACACCCTGGCCCTGCTGTTCGCCCTGTACACCGTGGCCGCGATGCGTCCGCCGCGCGAGGCGCTGGCCTGCGGCGGATTGCTGGCCGTGGTGATCTTCTCGATCGCCGCCTCGGTCGGCGGGAGCAGCTGGTGGTACGACGCGATCCTCGTCTGCGGGGTCTACGCCGCCGGCCTGGCGCTCGGCCTGTACGCCGGCACCCGGCGGGCCTACCTGGCCCAGCTCACCGACCGCGCGGCCCGGCTGGAGCGGGAGCGGGATCAGCAGGGCGAGCTGGCCGCCGCCGCCGAGCGGGCCCGGATCGCGCGGGAGATGCACGATATCGTGGCCCACAACCTGACCGTCATGGTGACGCTGAGCGAGGCGGCCACCGCCGCCGCGCGCACCTCGCCGGACCAGGCCGCCGAGGCCATGCGCATCCTGTCGGAAACCGGCCGGCGCGCGCTGGCCGACACCCGCCGCCTGCTGGGCGTGCTGCGCCAGGACCCCGCCGAGGCCCTGCAGCCGGTGCCGGGAATGGCCCAGCTCGACGGGCTCATCGAGCAGGTCAGGTCGGCCGGCCTGGACACCCGGCTGGAGATCACCGGGACCGTGCCCGACCTGCCCGAGGGGGTGCAGCTCACCGTGTACCGGCTGGTCCAGGAGGCCCTGACCAACACGCTCAAGCACGCCGGGCCCGGCGCCACCGCCTCGGTCGGCCTGTGCTTCGCCCCCGGCGAGCTGCACGTCGAGGTCGAGGACGATGGCGCCGCGTCGGCCGCCGGGCCCGCCCCGGGCCAGGGCGGCGGCCTGCCCGGCATGCGCGAGCGGGTCCGCGCCTACGGCGGCGAGGTGCGAGCCGGCCCGCGCGAGCCGCACGGCTGGCGGGTATCGGCCCGGCTCGAGCTGGAGGCGTCATGATCCGGGTGCTGCTGGCCGACGACCAGTCGCTGCTGCGCATGGGCTTCCGGCTGATCCTGGAGGCCGAGCCCGACATGGAGGTGGCCGGCGAGGCCGCCGACGGCACCAGCGCCATCAGCATGACCAGGGCGCTGGCGCCTGACGTGGTGCTCATGGACGTGCGGATGCCCGGCCTGGACGGCATCCAGGCCACCGCCGAGATCACCGCCTCCGGCCCCGGCCCCCGGGTGCTGATCCTCACCACGTTCGACCTGGACGAGTACGTCTACGCCGGGCTCAAGGCCGGAGCCAGCGGCTTCCTGCTCAAGGACGCCCCGCCCGCCGAGCTGCTGGCCGCGATCCGCACCGTGGCCGGCGGCGAGGCCGTGCTCGCGCCGACCACCACCCGCCGGCTCATCGACCGGTTCATGCCGCTGCTGCCCGACCCTGGCCGGCGGCCCGTCCGGGAGGCCGTGCTGGCCAAGCTGACCGAGCGCGAGCAGGACGTGTTCATCCTGCTGGCCTCGGGCCGGTCCAACCGGGAGATCGCGGCCGAGCTGCACCTGTCCGAGGGCACGGTCAAGGTCCACGTCGGCCGGATCCTGGCCAAGCTCGACCTGCGCGACCGGGTCCAGGCGGTGGTGCTGGCCTACGAGTCGGGGCTGATCGCGCCCGGCGGCTGAGTCAGGCGTCGGGGGGCCGTTCGACGGGCCGTCAGCGCGTCGGCTCCAGCAGGAAGTAGATGTCGGTCCGCGTCGGCCAGACCATGCCCAGCGAGCGGCCGATCGTCTGCCCCAGCTCCCGCGGCGTGGTCACACTCCGGACCGCCGCGAGCCGCCGCGGCGCGGCCTGCTCGGTGCGCACCTCGATGGCCACGCCCGGACCTTACCACCGGGCGACCCGCACCCCGCGGATCATCATCGGCGGTAGCCCTGCGGGGCCGTCGAGATCGCGATGATAGGAGGCTGCGAGCCGTGCGTCCGCAGTATGTTTCCTGAGTCAATAATTCGCCTGCAGGTTGTAGGCTTGGGTGGTGCCGAGCCCGAAGCTAGTTCCCCTCAATCTGACGGATGACGAGCGGCTGACGCTGACGGCGTGGTCGCGGCGGCGGCAGACCGCTCAGGCGCTGGCTGAGCGGTCGCGGGTCATCTTGGCCTGTGACGGGGGCGGGACGATCGGCGGCGTGGCGGCTGGGCTGGGTGTCTCGCGGGACATGGTGTCGAAGTGGCGGTCGCGTTTCCTGGTCTCGCGGCTGGAAGGGCTGACCGACGAGCCGCGGCCGGGCCGCCCCAGGCTGATCGGCGACGAGCAGGTCGAGTCAGTGATCACCGCGACGCTGGAGCAGGCCCCGCCGGGCGGGGACACGCACTGGTCGACCCAGTCGATGGCCAGGTCGCAGGGCATGTCGCAGTCTGCGGTCTCGCGGATATGGCGTGCCTTCGGGCTCAAGCCGCACGTCGTTGAGACCTGGAAGCTGAGCACGGACCCGCAGTTCATTGACAAGGTCCGCGATGTCGTCGGCGTGTACATGGTGCCGCCGGAGAATGGTCTGGTCCTGTGCGTGGACGCGAAGTCGCAGATCCAGGCCCTGGACCGCACCGCCCCGTGCCTGCCGATGCTCCCGGCGACCCCGGCGCGGATGACGCACGACTTCGTGCGCAACGGCACGACCAGCCTGTTCGCCGCCTTCGACCTGGCCAGCGGCTCGGTGATCGCGCAGCCTTACCGCCGGCACCGGCACCAGGAGTTCCTGCGGTTCCTCAAGCTGATCGACGCCGCCGTCCCGAAGGACCTGGAGCTGCACCTGGTGCTGGACAACTACGCCACGCACAAGACCCCGGCGATCCACCAGTGGCTGCTGAAGCACCCGCGCTTCCACCTTCACTTCACCCCGACCGGCTCCAGCTGGCTCAACCTGGTCGAGCGCTGGCTTGCCGAGCTCACCAACCGCAAGCTGCGCAGGTCAGCCCACTGCAGCGTCACCGAGCTCGAGACCGACATCCGCAAGTGGGCCAGCGAGTGGAACAAGAACCCCAAGCCGTTCATCTGGACCAAGACTGCCGACGAGATCCTCGAAACCCTCGCCGCCTACTGCAGCCCCCTTAACAGCCCGGGCTGCTAAGACGAGCCGCCAGCGCCCGGCCGAGTGCGAGCACCTGCTGCTGCCCGTAGACCCTGAAGCCGAGCCGCTGCAGAATCGGCGAGGACGTCGGCTCGGCATGGACCAGGGCGAGCGTCGCCCCCCGGCCCGCCGCCTGGGCCAGGCGGGCGCGCACCAGGGCCCGGTAGACCCCGCGCCCCCGGAACGTCGGCACCACCCCGGCTCCCCACAGCCGCGCCACCTCGCCCGCGAGCGTATAGCCGCCGGCACCGGCCGGCGTCTTCTCCCAGTACCCCGTGAAATAACCCGGAGCCAGCGCGGCGAACGTCCGGTCGATGTCAGCGTCCGATGGCTGCCGGTAACCCCAGGCCGCAGCGCTGGCGCGCTCGTAATCGGCGGCATCCTGCCTGGTGAGAACCGGCCGTGCGGTGACAGCCCCGGGCAGCGCCCCGCCTGGGAGCGGACCGCCGAGCGGGTACGCGCAGATGTCGATCGTACGGTCCACGCAAGCCCCGAGGCCCTGCAGCACCCGGCCGACACCTTCGGGCACGAACCCGGGCCCCACCCTCCAGAAGGCCTCAGCCACGCGCCGGCTCCGCAACTCGGCCAGCACCCGGCCGACCAGCTCCGCCGCAGTCATGTCCCCGGGCGCGACCCGCATGACCGTGGCGCTCCCGTCCGCGACGTAGAACTGCAGCCACCCCAGGTCCGCGTGCACCGCATCCGGCGGGAACCAGATAGAGACCCAGGCCGCAGACGCCCGCAGCACCTCACCCGCCGGCCAGCTCACCCGAGCCACCGCACACGCGCCCCGTGCGCCGTCAGCTTCAGCGGCGTGATCCTCTGACACAGCACCCGCTCACTCTAACAGCTAACGGCGAATTAACGACTCAGGACACAGTGAAGCCTGACATGGGGGCGTCCTCAGCCACCCCAGATGTCGCCGACAGTGAAGCCGGCCGGGAACGGGTCGGTCGGGTCGAGGACGTAGCTGGCCAAGCCGGTGATCCAGGCGTGACCCGTGATCTCGGGCACGACGGCGCTGACGTCGCCCAGGCGGACCGTGTCCACGAGCCGCCCGGTGAACACGGTGCCGGTGATGCTCTCGTGCCGGAACTCGGCCCCGATGGCCAGCTGGCCGCGCGCGTGCATGGCCGCCATCCGCGCGCAGGTGCCGGTGCCGCAGGGCGAGCGGTCGATGCAGCCAGTGAAGCTGCTCGGGTTGTCCCAGCTCGACGTGCCGGTGGACATGGTCACCGCGTTGCGCCGGTGGTTGCCGGGCGAGCTGGGCGGGCCGGACAGCTGCGAGATCGTCACCCCGGCCAGGCTGGGGTCGACCGGATGGCGGACGGGGTACTGCTCGCGGGCGGCCAGCGTGAGCATCTCGCCGGACCGGACGATGTCGCGCCCCTCGTCGGGGGTCAGCCGGAGCCCGAACTGGCTGGCGTCGGCGATCGCGTAGAACATCCCGCCCCAGGCGATGTCGGCGGTCACGGTGCCGACGCCGGGGATCTCCACGGGCACGTCGAGGTGCGCGGCGAAGGCCGGCACGTTGCGGAAGGTCACCGAGGTCGCCTGGCCGTTCTCGACGGTGGCCCGGATCTGGATCAGGCCCGCCGGGGCCTCCAGGGTGAACGTGGTCACCGGCTCGGTCACCTCGACCATGCCGGTCTCGATGAGGACGGTGGCGACGCAGATCGTGTTGGTGCCCGACATGGCCGGGTACTCCACGTGCTCCATGATCACGTAGCCGTAGTCGGCCGCCGGATTGGCGGACGGAAGGATCAGGTTGCAGCACGAGGCCGGGTAGCCGCGCGGCTCCCGGAGCATCAGCCGGCGCAGGTCGTCACGGTGCGCTTGCAGGTAGCGGGCCTTGTCGAGCATGGTCTGGCCGGGCACGTCGCCGACGCCCCCGGTGATCACGCGCCCCGGCATCCCGTCGGCGTGGGCGTCGACGGCCTGGATCATCCGGCTCAGTCTCATGGCCTCATGATGTCTGGTGGCGGTCGGGGCACTTGATCTGGGCCAGATCTAGACGATCATGAGACGCAGTGGTCAGGAGGTCGCCCCTTGCCGACGAACGAGCCGACGAACGAGCCCATGACCGAGCCGATGAGCGAGCCGACGAACGAGCCGCACCCGCCAGCCCACGCCGTGGACTGGCCGCTGGTGACCAGGGTCGTGGACCGGCTCATCCCCGCCGACGACTACCCGTCCGCCTCCCAGGCCGGTGTCGTCGGGCGGCTGGCCTCCGGTGCGGCGGACGAGAACGAGGCCCTGTGGGCCAGCCTGCTCCGCCCCGGCTTCGCCGCCCTGCGTAGCGAGCTCGCCGACCGCGACCTGGACGCGATCACCGACGAGGAACTCGACCGGCTCCTGTCCCGGCTGGCCGACGGCCAGACCGCGCTTCCGTGGCCGGTCAGCCCGGCCCGCTTCCATGCCGAGCTCGTCCGCGTCACCGCCGAGCAGTACTACGGCAGCCACGGCACGGCCGGCTGGCACATGGTGGGCTACTCCCCCGCCGTCCGCCGCTCGGCCGGCACCCCCGGCCCGGCCCCCGGCCCCCGGCTGACCACCAGCCGCGTCCACGAGCTGCGCCCGACCTATGACGCCATCGTCGTCGGCGTCGGCGCGGGCGGCGGCGTGGCCGCCGCCGAGCTGGCCGCCAACGGGCTGACCGTCCTGGCCGCCGACCGCGGCGAGCTACTGTCCTACGAGCAGATCGGCAAGGACCACCTGCGCAACTTCCGGCTAGCCAGGTACGGGCACAACGCTCCGCCCGAGCAGCCGGCCGGCCCGCGGGTATGGGCCGACGCCGAGGGGAACGAGCACGTCGTCACCGACCCGTGGGACGCCAGGTGGTCGGCCCTGCCGCAGACCATCGGCGGCGGCACCCGGGTCTACCAGGGCATGGCCTGGCGGCTGCTCCCGGCCGACTTCGAGCTGGCCACCAGGTACGGCGTGCCCGAGGGCAGCTCGCTGGCCGACTGGCCCATCGGCTACGACGACCTCGAGCCGTACTACGGCGAGATCGAGTGGTCGGTCGGGGTCAGCGGAGACGGCGCCGCGCACCGCAACCAGGGCCGCCGGTCCCGCGCGTACCCGATGCCGCCCCTGCCCGACAACACCGAGGCCTCGGTCCTGCGCCAGGCCGCCGGCCGGCTCGGCTGGTCGACCGGCCCGATCCCGCTGCTCATCAACTCACAGGCGCGCGACGGCCGGGGCCGGTGTGGTCAGTGCGGGGAGTGCGTCGGGTTCCCGTGCCCCACCGACGCCAAGAATGGCCCGTACAACTCCGTGCTGCCCGCGGCCCTGGCGACCGGCAACCTGACCATCGCCCGGCAGGCGCGGGCCGTGCGGATCCTCACCGACGGCAGCGGCCGGGTCAGCGGCGTCGCGCTGCTGGACACCGCCACCGGCGCGGTGACCGAGGTGTCCGCCGGTCACGTCGTCATCGCCTGCTCCGCCATCGAGACCCCGCGGCTCCTGCTGCACAGCACCTCCCGCCATCATCCGGACGGTCTCGGGAACGCCGCCGGCCAGGTCGGGCGGCACCTCCAGGGCCACCTGTACGTCGGCGCCTTCGGGCTCTTCGACGAGCCGGTCATCGACGTCGCCGGCCCGAACGCGCGGATCGCCACCTGTGATCACATCCACCGCCACCCCGGCGTCCTCGGCGGGGTCCTGGCCAACGAGATTCTCAAGCTGCCCGTCATCCACTGGAACTGGGCCCTGCCCCCGGATGCCCCGCGGGCCGGACTGGCCGGGAAGGCCGCCATGCGCGAGGGGTACCGCCGCACCAGCCACGTCCAGGGCCCGATCCAGGAGATCCCGTCGGCCGCGAACCGCGTCACGCTGTCCCCCGGCATCCGGGACGCGCATGGCGTGCCCGTGGCCCGGATGGCCGGCCAGCTGCACCCCGAGAACACTCGCAGCGCGGACCTGCTCATCGAGAAGGGCATCGAATGGCTGACCGCGGCAGGCGCGAGCCGGGTCTGGTCCCGGCCCTACTCCCTCGACCTGTACGCGGGCCAGCACCAGGCCGGGACCTGCCGGATGGGCGACGACCCGGCCAGCTCGGTGACCGACCCGTGGGGCCGCGTGCACGGGCACGACAACCTGTGGATCATGGACGGCTCGGTCCACGTCAGCAACGGCGGGTTCAACCCGGTGCTGACCATCATGGCCCTGGCCCTGCGCAGCGCCCGCCACCTGGCCGGCGCTCAGAAGTCAGTCACTTCTTGTCAGCTGCCGCCGCCCTAGCCTCGTACTCGGAGCGGGCCAGCCCGGTCACCGTACATTCCAAGAAGAGCAGGTTCTGGCGCAGATCGACCTGGGCTTCGTCTACCTGGCCGCCGGCGAGGCCAGGGCTGGCGGTCATATCCTGGCCGGCCTGCGACTCCTGGTTCTGGAGCCGGTGACCGCGACGGCCGACCCGACGGGCCGCTCCGCTAGGTGCGGACCGATTTCATCATTAACAAATGTGCTCGAGGCCTGACCTGCGATCGCTACCCGGTTGACCGGGGCC
>Ga0134126_10008717_pt1 | contig 12759 bp, 27 predicted proteins | sample KB31752_FD_96881 | JGI IMG/M metagenome (GOLD analysis project Ga0134126, IMG submission 96881) | Terrestrial soil microbial communities with excess Nitrogen fertilizer from Kellogg Biological Station, Michigan, USA - KB3-175-2 | ecosystem: Environmental > Terrestrial > Soil > Unclassified ...
ATCACTGGAGCAACCAAGAATGTCAACGGATGAAGCAGCTACCCCACCACAAGAACCGATTCTCCCTATCTTCAAAGACGATCAAGCGCACCTAGTCAAGCTACGCAGGCGTCTCGAAGAAGCGTTCCGCCAAATTTACCTAGCTCATGACGTGACGCTTCTTGTTGGTGAAGTCTGCGCCAACAGAAACAAAGAAAACAGTCCAGAGATTGAACGTGTGCTGCGTGAGTGTGGCACGAACCGTCTTTTCTCTGCGATGAAGAATCTGACGTTCGTTATAGAAAAGTTGGGCGCTTCAACAGAGATCACGGAGGATGTGGAACGTCATGGACAGGAGCCGTCATAAAGAAATTGGTATCGCGTTTGGGAAAGCACTGAAGGTACTTCGTGTAGAGCGAGGGTTATCACAAGTAGACTTGGCCCAACTTGCGAACTTTGATCGCACGTATCCAAGCCTTTTGGAGCGCGGACTACGAACACCGACGTTAGCAATGGTTTTGAGGATTGCCGATGCGTTGGAAGTGCATCCAACCGTCTTGGTTGAAGAGACAAAAAAGCACCTGGAGACTAGGTGTACTCCATAATCTCTCGGATCAGCGGAAAGCGTATGTTCTGGACAAGGTTCTGGCCCGGTAATACACGCTGACGCTGATTGATATCGCTGATCCTCTGAACGGGCTTCTTTGGTGGCTCGATCCCTGGCTTAACCTTCGTTCGATATTCAAACGCAATGACGTGCTCATTCGTCTTTGTGTCGTACCATTGATTGCGCTTAATGACCGTCGAGCGAACCTTGTTCGGGAAACCGTATGCGTGGTCTAGTGCAATCAGTAGCTTGTCCACTTTCATAATTGTTTTCCTTCTGCTAGTCCCTGCATACGGGCAGCGAACAGTGCCACCGCACCGAGTTCTTCTGGTGGGGCATCTTTCTTGAGGCTGTTGTAACGCCAGGAAACGACGATCACATTTCCTTTCACGTAGCCTTTGCGGTTATCTATGCGATCGAGTGTTGGGGAATTTCGCCCCATATAGCCGCGTGTTCGGAATAGCGGGATTCCGAGCGCCGGGCATAGTTTAGGTATAACGATGTCTTCGATCTTGATATTGAACGGCAAACCGTTTATTCGAGCACGTCGTTTTGCTGTGGACCATAGAGTCTGTTCTTGATGTGCTTCTTTATAGAGCCAGTTCTTCTCAGGATCGTATTTCTTCTTTGGCTTTGAGGAATGGCATTTAGCCTTGCCTGGGATTGCGAGCGTGTTTCATGTTGGACCTCCTAAGAGGTATTTATTGCGGATAGTTCAAACCGCTATAAATAGTCCCTGGAGGTCCAACATGAACACACAAGAAATCAACTTTATAAAGGGATTGACAGAACAGGATGCGATCTACGCTATCCGCAATGCACGTGATGAGGGAAGACACTCTGCAAAAGACACAGACACTTTCAAAGCATATATGCAGATACTGCATATGATTCGTGAGTACATCCGTGACGGTGGGAAGGTAGGTCTTGATGTCCTGAAGTTCTACTTCTACTTGAACAAGTACAACGAACAGACTCGTCATCCAATCATCCCGAGTAATATGGCCTGGGACTGATCGGTGATTGAGCACATCTACGCTTTACATGCTGGTGATGTGATCTTCTACACGGGCAGATCAAACGATTTGAAACGTCGCTATGGAGAGCACATTCGGTCAGCGGATCCGGAAGGAACACTCAAGGAACGAGTGATCCACCAGCTATTGCAGGATGGGCACAAGATCGAACTTAGGATTCTGGAATCAGGAACAGCCGAGCAGCTACAGGGAAAGGAAGATGAGTACATCATCAACCTGCGAGCTGAAGGGCATCCATTGACGAACGACCGAGCAGGCGACAGTCCATTACTGATATTTGAGCCGTCAGGAGAACCAGTAATCCCTTGGAGCGTCGAGCTATTCGAAAACGCGGACTGGAAGAAGGATGATCCTAAAGCGAAGTCTGGTGAGTGGTGCGCCTGGATCAAAGGAGTACAGTTTTTCCGAGTCGGAAAGAGCAAGTTGCGTATGTGGCACCCTGAATTCGGTGAATGGCAACTCGGTCGTATAAATAGCGACGCATATGCCAACACGTGCGCCAAGTTGACACCGGGTACTGAACAGAACAAAAAGTTTCTTGAACAGGTAGCCCAAGTGCGCAGGCATAGAGGATAGTAACCGTGCTCAAACCTTACTGCTCCATCGGTCTTCGTTGGACTCCACCTTAAAAGACCACCAGTAAGTAACCCGAAAGCCCAGGAAGTCGAAAGCCTGGGCTTTCTTTTTTGCGCATCTAACATAACCGACAAAACGTGAACTAGTACCGACGAAAATACAACTATTCACTCTCTTGCATTAAGCGTGCCAAAGCGTATAACGCTCCGCGCCAAGCAACCGCTGGCGTTTTTTAGGAGTGAGTTATGAGTACGAAATTGGTGCAGCAGGTACTGGATGCGATGCCTGAAGAGTTTGACATACAGCAAGGATGCCCTGAATTCCTTAAGGACTGGTGGTTCGCGTGGTGTGAAGTAACAGGTGCGGTCGCGATATCAAATACTGAGGAAGACGCGAGAAACCGTCTCTTAGTGGAGGTCGGGCGTCGTGTGGCTCAAGGACTTCCTGCCCCGAAGCCAGTCATTAGTGACAAACCATACAAGGGAATGCTTTTCTGGATACAGGCTCCGAAGGAGACATGGGATAAGGTCTGTGAAGATGTGTTTGGCCTAGCAAGAGAGATGGACGGCCTAGATATCCTTCCCCTTAACCACTGGGACGATGAAGATCGTACTCGTGTGAGAATCTGGCTTAATCATCTCCAGGGGAACGTGGATGATATACAGGAAGAAGGACCGCCTCCTGGAACCACTATCCACTTCGGGAAGCTGCCATGAGTAAGAAAAAACCTGCCGCCAGCAAGAAGAAGTCGTTCGATGTGGAGATGCGTATTCAGAGTGAGCATTTCGTCACTGTCTCCCTCGTCGCAAAGAACGAGGAAGACGCTCAGAAAAAGGCGTTAAAGATTCCCCTGAAAAAGCGCCTAAAGTGGCAGGATGCAGGGTTTGATTGGCAGTCACTTATCGTCATGGACGTGCAAGAAAGCGACGGTTAGTCGTGGGCACTCTTGCGGACCTCAAAGAGTCATTCCCAGACATAGTCAAGAAACACCTGTCGCCTGAGGATGCGAGAGAGTTTGAGGACATTCACGAGATCATTGAGAACGTCGGGACAGATGAAATAGGGACGCCCGACAAAGGCATGGAGTCATTGGGAGCGCGGATGATTGAGCTAGTAGAGAAGGCGATGAAAAAGCTATATGGCGAGTAGAGGTAGGGCGGTCCCTTCAGCAAGGACCGCCTTTTCTCCCTTCCAGGGCAGGGGCCCCTCAAGTAGCGGATTTTGCTCGTTTTTGTCACTTTTCTTGTCATCCCACATATATACCTCCTGCATAGAGACACTTTCGACTTACAAACCCTCTGTGCACAGGAGTCCACATGGCAAATCAAAAGCCACAGGCATCACAGCCTGAAAAGTTGCATTCAATCCGAGTTCTCGGTTCACCAAACAATATCCGACAGGTTCTCAGCTATCTTGAGCTACTAGCTCGAAACACAAACGAGAAGTTGGAGTACACGTTCTCCGATCAAAAGGGAACGTTCATGGATATTGGTCTACAGGCCGACGGTTGGTATCGCAACGTTGGCAGAGCAATCAATACACAGAATTAAATGATAGAAGCAACGCGGCAGGAGAAGGAAGAGTTGCAGTACTGCCTGTCGCTAGCTCGAATGAGTAGACAACTTGGAGTGTATCACGTGGAGAAATGTGAACTCTGTGGGGAGGAATGTGGCGGGTGGTGTCATTGGTCTAAACAGATTTTTGAAGTCACTCAACTCTGGATGATTCTGGACAATATCACAGAAGAGGACCTTGGAGAGAAGCTGACTAAGCGGTTTAAGAATGGACTGGAAGAAATTAATCGTGCTGATGAGCCCGCACCGAAACCAAAGAAAAAGCGGAAGGCACGAAAGAAGTAGGTCAACAAGAAGGAGAACAATAAATGAGGTCAGCAGAATGGTACGCGACAGTCGTACAACGAAACTTCAACACGCGAATGGTCGAGCGGTGGTATCACGTTCGTGTAGACGAGTTCGATAGAGGCATTGAGGACATTATCCTACGAGCAGCATGCGGCAGGTATCGAAGCAAGGTATCGGAGCCGTTCGAGGATAACGCTCCTACGTGGGATGAACTAGAGGACTGGCGCAAAAACGAGTTCCAACCATCTTCATGGTACGAGGTGTACGACGAAGACGCTCCAGGCGCTCACGATGAGCTGGATTGGGAGATTCAACAAGGAAAGTATCGAAAGGGAGAAGCGAGACAATGAAACTAGCAAGTCTAATCAGGAAGCGATACCGCGAACGCGTGAGGCAAGAAAATCCAGTACGTTACGAGCGTTTGTTCGTTGCTCCACAGCGCCGATGGAATAAGAACAATCGTGCCAAGATCAATAAATGGCGCAAGAAATGGGAAAAGACGGAAGTTGAGGAAGGTCAAAACAATCTTGCACTGACCGAGCAAGAAGAAGGAACAGAGTGAACATCGGCAGGGTAATTGAATACTACGAATTTGGTGTTAGTTGTAAATGTGGAACCATAGGATGTGTAGGAAAGAAATGCAATCCAGTGGCGTATCAGGTAGCAGAGCTAAAGAACCGAATTGATAGAGCAGTAGCAGAGCTAACGGGACAGTCTGAACACAAAGAGCGGACGACCGAAACAGCATGAGCAACGAACTCTCTAACTCTCTACCTCCGAACAGTGAAGACAGACAGATAAAGGTACTGCTGCATAGGTTGGAGGTGTTGACTCGTAAGACGTGGGTACTCACTAGAGATGACAATTCAAATTGCTACCTTGGGCCAATGGAAGGCGAAACGCAGATGGTTGAATGGACCGGCAGCGAGAGCATGGTGATAGAAGAACTCAAGGCGAGGGTGGTACTCGAAGAACAGAAGCGCAGGGAGAGTCGCAAGTGATAGGGCCTGACCGTGGTACTTGACCATATTCTTCGTGACACTGTTACTACGTGTCTTTGCGACCGGAGTTTGCATGTGAGCGAATGGGACAATTCTTTACCAGAGGATTGGAATAGACGGTACTTAGCGCTGCTGCATGAACGGTACGTCAAGTTCGAAATCGATCCAGAGGATTGGGTGGATATCGATCAAGCAGTACGGACGGTGACGGTCTTTGATTCTGACGGCAATGACCATCAGTTGAGATACCCTAAGCCAACGTTTTGGGCGCTCGTAGTGTTTGAGAGGAAGCTACAAGAGGTAGAAAACAGAATTGCGGAGCCCAGATGAGTGAATGGGACAATCAATTCGAGCCAACACTAGAACACTTATGGAAGGTTCAGTGCGCTAGGTGTTGGGAGTGGGTGTTAAAGGAAACAAGGAGAACTAAAAATCCATACATCGAAGATTATCTTCGCGATATTTGCCTATCTTCACACCACACAATGACAGTTGAAAATAGTGAAAGAATGATCGAGGCAAAGAAATCGTTCGAAGCTGCTGGTGGGAAGTATCCTAACTATAGCGATGAGGGGAGCGCATATATGGCCAAGTAGTGGGTGGCTTGATAACTACTACAGTGAATCGAAAGCTTAACGTCCCTATTCCAGCTCCCCAAAGAAGATGAGAGGAATAGGCCAATACCTCAGCAAGTAGGATTCACCGAATGGTTCACGTCACGAACCAAAGAATTTCGGGAAGCCTGAACGTGATCTCATATAAATAAAAAGAGGCACGAACAGTGCCCGTCCCCGTGGTACGGGACGATAATACGACTGGCACAATAAAAGAATTAGTTAATAGGGTGGTGCCTGACACCCCCGAACTAAACCTCCAAGTGAGACGCCAGTCTGTACCACGCTTGGAGGTTTTTTATTGGGAAAAGTAAATGTTTACAAGAAAGTTCACATGGGAAGGTATGGATATCACGCTGTCTGAGTGTGATGTGAAGGGAGTTGGTGGCAAGTGTTCGCAGTTCACTTTTGACGAAACGGGGCACTATTTCATTGACCTCACTAATCCAAAAAATCTGACGCCAACACAAGCAGTAGAAAAGCTATCAAAGCACTGCCAGTCGCTCAAAGATGAAAAGGCGAGACTGGACGCACTAGACAAACAGTGGGATGAGTTCAATGCGCAGCAGGCGTGAACTGGCCGAATGGATGCAGTACGACGAGTACTGCTATCCATCGATGGAGTTCTACGACCGCTTTAAGGCCGATGCCCTGAGAGTATTACAGAACAATCAGGAATTGTTGAAAGATTCTTCACGTGGTGAGGAAGCTCTTAGTTTCATTCAAGAATGGATCGCGAACACGCACAAATTTCTCAGGCGCATAGACGGCCTTAAAGCGGACGGCTACTTCGTTCCAAAGGAATGGTGCGATGGTAAAGAGTATTGGATTGATTGGAAGTCGTTTCATGAGGATAAGGGCGATGCAGAGTTTGAAACCGTTCGCGATCTAAAATCCATGTACAAGTTCAAAGGAACTGATATCTGGACAGATGAGAAAGAACAAGCGCTCGAGCAAGCGATAGACAAGCACACACGATTTGCGTTCGCACACTTTAAGAAGGCAGGTGGTATTGGCTGGCGATTGCAGGCGCAAATTCGCCAGAGAATGATTGAGGGAGAGAATAATGAGTAACACAAAGGAATGGGCTAAGAATCAGCTCGAGAAAGCGCAGAAGGCCGCTGAAGAAGCACAATCGCGCCTCGATAAGGCATTAGATCGTATTTCTGAGTTTCAGAAGACCGTCGAAGGTCACAACGTGTTCTTCCTGAGCGATAGCAACAAGTACGCTCTATCTGATATCAACAGCAAGGGAAGCGTCGTCTGGACGTTCATTACAGCAGAGGCAGCAGCCAAGTTTTTCAACTTGAGTACCGCTGAAGAGAAGCGCACATTCGATGGTGTACTTCGAGAGCTCGGACGCATCAAGCTTCGTTCAGTCAATAGCTTCAACGAGCAACCAGCCAATGTCCTCAACCTAATGACAAAGGATGGATGGATCGACGTTGCGGATGGTCCATATGACGAGATTTTCGATGTACTGATGACATCGTTGAGCGGTGGACGCCAGCACGTGCGAGACCACATCGAGAAGGTACTTGTGTACAAATACCTTCACCCGGAGTGCTACAAGCTGCCATGTATCACGATCTCTGGTGAGGGTGGTGTCGGAAAGAATGAATTCGTTGAGCAAGTGCTAGGTACGATCTTTGGCAAGCAACAGATTGCCGTGCTAGGCAGTGAAGAAGCATTTGGACCGTTTAACGGTCAGATGCTTGGCAAGACTGTTGTGTTCATTGACGAAGCATTGAGCGAGAAAACCAATGCTGAATCTCTAAAGCGCAAAGTGGGTAATGAAACGATCCAGATCAACATGAAGTACGGTATCCAGGGAACGTATGACAACACACCTTGGTATTGGCTCGGAGGCAATGGAACAAACGGGGCCGTCATGCTCGCCGGTGATATGACAGACCGCCGCTATTCAGTAATCAGTGTCGATAAGTCCATTATGCACTGGGTAGCAAAACATTTGGGGCTAGATGATGAGATCACATCTGTCCTACCAGATTCGCACCCGTGCGTTCAGTGGTATGTCGAACATGCTAATGCGCTTTCTGATCGTGAACAGGTAGCCAAGTACTTTGGCTCAATAGTGTTGAAGTGGCGCGACCAAAAGTCACCACCAAGCGCATTGCATGACACAGACTACCGAAAGATTCTCCATGCACAAACATCCATTATTGATGATATTGTGGATAGTATTTTTAGTGCTGGCGACTTCGAACATATCGAAGCCAAGACGCTGTACGATGTGTACAAGCTGACGATGAAGCACGACAATCCATCAGGGCGCACAAAGGGTAAGAAAACGTTCTTGGAAGATGTGCGCAGAATCGCAAAGCGTCGATACCCAAATGTTGTCTACGAAATTGCTGACATTAAGGATCAAGGAACGAAAACTAGGGCGTATGTGTTCAAAGATGTTGCTATCGGTAAGTCGTTCTTTCTCAGAAATCGAGAGGAGTTCATTTATGAGACCTCGCGTGGTTTCGATGAGTTGGTGGAGAGATAAGGGGTGATGAGTCTCATAAACGACCAGGGTAACATCCGTTTATGAGACCGTTTATGAGACTCGTTTATGAGACTGGGACCCATGCAGAAAAATAGTGTTATTTGGATATAGTCTCATAAATCTCATGTAGAAATAGAAAGTATTAGTAATCCTCCCACTGATGTCTCCAAATGTTTGTAGGTGGTGTTAACGCCGTTTATGAGACTCGTTTATGAGACTGCGTATCTCACCACCCATAAAGAGCAGTTGGATAGCGCGAAGCCGCTTGAGAACTGAGAGAGTGGGTATAAGTTCGGGACACGGTGGTTGACGGTCTTGCACGCTGCAAAACAGTCATACAGAGAACTGTGGGAAAGCGTAGGAACCGTGGAGTGTGTCTTCCGTGGGATACATCACATGGGTCCCATTCTCCTGGGCTCCCAAAATTCAGGTTGGTATCCCTGCCTCGTCGTTCATGCGTTGTCGAAATCGGAAAGACCACTCGATGCTCGTTCTTTCACACAGACGAGTATCACATGCAGCGCCTTCTATCGATCAGTGCTTTCTACCGCAACGATGAACCTAATGGGATTGGAATCACACTCAGAGATGAAGCTGGCGACCTCACCGAAATCTTCCAGCTCCTCAAAGACTCCTACGATGCAATGTGGGAAGAATCTGAGAACGACAACGAGACCGACACTCTCACCGCCGATCTCTTCGAGCAATTACAGGCGATAGGCCAGTCCAAACCGATTACAGATCCCAAGAAGATGTTGCTAGTGATTGGCAATGTCTACCTGTTGGAGCGAGTTGGAGCGCTAATCACAGACGAGTTCAATGGTCTTCAGTTCGCGTACCTGAATCTATGACCGTTTTCATTCTTGGTCCTCCATTGGACAGTCCTAAATACCAATACGAGGTCCAACATGAAGACATTGATCCAGACATTGATTTTGACACTGCTGGTAGCGCCCATGGCGCACGCTGACGGTGTAAGTGATCGCCTTGCAATAGCTCGAAGTGAGGAGCTTGCACTGAGGGCCACTATCAGCTCAGACAAGCACACACAGGATGTCGTACTTGAATACAGCACAATGACGCTAGAACAGTTGAATGCTCTACCACCACAAAAAGACAAAGTGCGTCAGGCCCTCATCGACCACTACAAACGTCTGCACATCTGGGCGCATAATCGAGTTCAGCGATGCGCAACGAACGCCGAAATCCAGGCTCACTGCGACGCTGAGGACGAGGTTGACGCCGATCTACTCACCATCGAACTGAAGAATTGAGCACTAAGGCACCTATAAAGCCCGCAGAATTTGCAGGCTCAAGGCGGCCAAGAACTCTACTATTTTTCTACTATGCATCGATGAGGGGCACAGAAAGCCCTTAATTTCCTGCGTTTTGCGGTACACCGCATATTATCGCTAACAATATTCGGCGTTCTGGGCGCTCTATAACTGCGGATTCTCCGTAGGGAAATATATTCGTGGTTCCCAGTTGACTTCCGAAATCGCCAGGAAACCACGAGTTTCGCCGTGAGAGCGCGGGTATTCGCGTGAAAATCGCTTTTGGCGCCGTTACTTTTAGGACCTCCGAGCTAACAGGTCATTCCTCTCCGTCTCCACCCATTTCATTCACGAGACCGGCAAGCTTCGCAAGGTTCGCCATCTCTTGTTCGAGCGGGACTATGGCATATTGACGGAGCTGGTGAGCGATCTCCCTATCGTAATCAACGTTCTGCCCTTCTAAGGCGACAATCGAAACGATAAGAGTGATGTGAGCACGTTTAAGACGTTTGTGTGATTCAACGAGCGCTGAATGCGGGAGAACTATCTGCTTTGTTTCTTCCTGGTGCGTTACCATTTTCATTGCTTCTCCAGCAACGGTTGGTCCGGCTCAAGTGGAAGCGGGATTTCTGTGCCCATGAACTTCGTATATCGCCTTGCTATGACCTGCAAGGTATCGATCACGATTGTGGGTGTGGGGCTGCCAGTCTCTAGCGCACGTATGCTTGCGCTAATGACAACACGGTCGCCGATCTCGACAAGATTAAAGATGTCATCACCACGACCGCCAAACGCAATCATCTGAACCGTCGTAATTATCTGCTGGAGCTGTCTCGTTGCTGGTGAAACGACGTCATCGACACCGGCGACCGTGATAAGGACATAAGAGCCGCTTTCGTTCTGGAAGCGCTCGGGTTGTTTAATAACGTGACAAGAGGCGGTTAAAGAAAATTCGCTCACGGTCAACTCCGTTAGGAAAGTTGTAAACGTGAGCTACCGTCTATCCGTGGTTCAGGAACCGCAACGGGTGTTCTGAAATTCGATGCCTCCGCTGATCTCCCATGACCATAAATAATAGTTATTGGAGGGAAGCATGGCACGACCAAAAGGCTCGACAGGCTCAAAGCACACGTTCACGATCATGGGTGGCATCAACGCTGATGTTCTCGAACGCATTGCAACCCAATATGAGAACGATGCAACCATGCTCACACCACTCGACATTTTCGTGGCAGTGATGAGCGGTAAGGACAAGAACGGCAATCCTGTTGAAGCAGATTGGAACTTGAAGATCGATGCAGCCACCAAGGCCGCTCCTTACTTCCACTGGAAGATGCCAGCGGCCATTGAGGTCACTGGACAAGACGGTGGACCAATCGAATCCGCAACCACCGTTCACCTAAAGCTCATGGACATACTTTTCGGTGGTCCAGTGCAGCCAGCCATAGAAGCTGAGCCAGTAAAACAAATCACGGATGACAGAACTATTACTCTCACACCAACAGAATCCAGACTACCAGAGAAAGCTTGAAGCGCTAAAGCGCCGCAAACCAGAAACACTGTCTGTTCTCGAACGCTTCATTCTTCTCCCTCATGAAGAGAAGCTTGAGCGCTTCGCACAGTTAGATGACCACTTACAGAATCGTCTCCTAACTGACATTCGCTACAAAGGGCGTCCCGACCAACAGCTACCAAAGGAACTATTAGACCCGTCTCTTGAAGTTCCCTATATCTGGTTGATGAATTGGGGACGTGGAACGGGCAAGACAGAAGCGGCTGGTGGAAACCTTCACTGGCTGGCCGAAACCAATCCCGGCCTTCGCACATTCATCATTGGCACAACTGCTGCCGAAGTTCGCGACGCATTGTTGTATGGCCCATCAGGGCTAATGACAACAGCTAATCCAGACTTCATGCCGGTGCATACACCATCGCATCGATTGGTGGAGTGGCCTAATGGTTCACACGCTCTCACATTCTCAGCAGACGAACCGGACACACTACGTTCTGGTCAGTGTCACGTTATCTGGGCTGACGAGCTGGCAAAGTGGCGATACCAAGAACAAGTATGGCAGCAGGTTCCATACATTCTGCGTCTTCCACGCAAGCCAGCATTCACTACGTGGGTAAAGCCAATAATCCTTATCGGAACGACTCCGCAGCCCACCAAGACGATTAAGGAGTTGAAGAACGACAAAGCTTCTGTAATCCCTACAACTGTCTCATCTTTCATGAATGAGGCGAACCTTGATCCAATCTACATTCGCAACCTACGGAAGCTCGAAGGTTCACGTCTTGGTCGCCAAGAGATCCATGCAGAGATTCTGGAGGACAATCCAAACGGTGTAGATGGCTTTAGCTACGAAATCTTTGATGCGACCCGCGTAAAGACAGAAGCAGAAGCAAAAGCAGTACTTGATCGTCTCACACGCATTGTTATCGCAATTGATCCAGCCGTAACGAAGACAAAGAAGAGTGACGACACCGGCATTGTCGTAGCTGGCAAGGATGGCGAAGGGCACGGTTACATCATCGAAGACAAGACGATGAAAGGTACACCCGCTGAGTGGGCCACAACGGCAATCAACCTGTATCTCAAGTATGGAGCAAACGTAATTGTCGCTGAAGTGAACCAGGGCGGCGACATGGTTGAGGCGCTTCTTCGCAGTATCAACAAAACCGTCGCCTATGAAAGTGTTCGCGCTGTTGTCGGCAAGAGCATACGTGCCGAGCCAGTTGGCAACCTATACAAACAACGTCTCATTCACCACTTGGGCACGTTTTCGGAGTTGGAAACGCAAATGGTGGACTTCAATACGGATATTGCAGTCGATCAACAGAAGTCGCCCGACAGAATGGACGCTTTGGTGTGGGCTCTGACGTATTTGTTCATAGATCAGCCACCACCACGCATCCCTCGAATCATTTAACTGACCAAGACAGTCAGGGGAATAAATACCTAAAACAACAACCAAGGGTCCAGCGGATGGCGTCAATTTTCAAACAAGCATGGGATGCTCTATTTCCAAGAAAGTCACAGTACACACATCTCACCTATGACCAACTGAACGATTGGTTCCTTGGTGATAACTACGGTGACCAGTATCCGTACTGGAACTTTCCATTGATGGCACGTTTTGCGTTCGAGCGTAACGTTGTCGCATACAAAGGCGTGATGGTTCTTTCTACGGCAGTGGGCGACTTGTCTTGGTGCCTACACGATGCGCATACAGACGAAGAGATAGAAGACCCGAACCCCCCACAACCCAAGCTTCTCCACTCTCCGAACCCTAC
>Ga0134126_10008718_pt1 | contig 12758 bp, 8 predicted proteins | sample KB31752_FD_96881 | JGI IMG/M metagenome (GOLD analysis project Ga0134126, IMG submission 96881) | Terrestrial soil microbial communities with excess Nitrogen fertilizer from Kellogg Biological Station, Michigan, USA - KB3-175-2 | ecosystem: Environmental > Terrestrial > Soil > Unclassified ...
ACGGAGGCGACGCAGATGTCGAACCCGCTCAGGAAGCCCTCGTCCCAGTCCACGGTCCCGTCGGGGGCGATGTTCAGCTCGGTGCCGTGCAGCAGGGCCATTCCCGTGGTACCCGCCAGCGCGCGCAGCTGATCGCGCTGCGCGAGCATCTTCTCGTCGGTCATCCGCTGCATGACGAGGTTGGGCGCGTGGTCGGTGACCGCGTAGTACTCGTAGCCGCGTTCCCCGGCCGCCGCGATCATCCCCTCCAGGGAGACGATGCCGTCGGTGAGGTCGGTGTGCGTGTGCAGGTCACCGCGCAGGTCTTGGGCCCGAACGAGTGCGGGCTCCCGCTCCCGCTCGCCCCCCGGCTCCGCTTGCACGTGGGCGGCGAGGGCCGCGTAGACGTCGTCCACGGCGGGTTCGGCGGGCAGCGCGCGCAGGGCGTCGCGCAGCGCGGCGTCGCTCACCGCCACCGCGATGCCGCGCAGGATGCGCTCCTCGCTCTTGGGCCCGAACCCGGCCACCGCGCGCAGCCGGCCGCTGCGCACCGCCTCGTCCAGCTCGGCGACGCTGGTGACGCCGAGCCCGCCGGCGATCTGCAGCGCGCGCTTCGGGCCGACGCCCGGCACCTGCGCGAGCAGCAGCGCGCCGGGCGGGACGGTGGCCCGCAGGTCGTCGACCGCCTTGATCGTCCCGGTGCGGCGGTACTCGGCGATCTTCGCCGCGATCGACGAGCCGACGCCGGGGATCTTGGTCAGGGCGCTGTCCGGGATCGCGCCGATGTCGCCGGGGTACCCGCCGACCGACTTGGCCGCCTTCTCGTAGTTCCGCGTGCGGAACGGGTCACCGCCGGTGAGCCCGAGCAGCCCGGCGTACTCCCGCAGCAGCGCGGCGACTTCGGTGTTGATCGACGCCATGGCCCCATTGTCCCCCTCCGGGACCGGGGGGCGGGCGCGCGCCGGCGCCGGCGCCGCCCGGGGACAGGCGGTAAGCGCAGGCCGTTACCCGGCCCTGGGGTCTTCGGCCAGCTCAAGCCGTGAGGCGATCTGCCGGCGCGAGGAGATGCCGAGTTTCCGGAATACCTTGCTCAGGTGGAACTCCACGGTTGAGACGGTGATGAACAGCCGGGAGGCGATCTGCGCGTTGGTGCTGCCGTGCGCGGCCAGGACCGCCACCTGCCGTTCTTGCGGGGTCAGGTCGCCCGGGACGGGCAGGGTGCGCTTGCGGACGTGCTCGCCGGTGGCGAGCAGTTCGGCCCGCGCCCGCCCGGCGAACGGGACGGCGCCGCACGAGTCGAAAACCTGGTGCGCGGCGCGCAGGTGCGTGCGCGCTTCAGCGCGCCGCCTGCGGCGGCGGAGCCATTCCCCGAACAGAAGGCGGGTCCGCGCGAGGTCCAGGGCGGCCGGCCCCTGGCTGAGCAGCTCGACCGATTCCCGGTAGCGGTCCTCAGCCTGCTCGTCGGCGCTCATCAGGGCCTCGCAGCGGGCCAGGAGGCCGAGGCCCCAGAAGGTGCCCGCGGCCCGTGCGCGTTCGGTCATCCGGGCCAGGGCGGCGGCGGCCGCCTCGTGGCGGCCGGCGCGGACGCCGGCCTCCACGATCAGCGGCAGCACGAGGTTGCCAACTCCGGGCGGGTCGTCCCGGTAGATCTTCAGCGCGTGGTCGAGGGCGGCCTGGTAGCGGCCCAGACCCAGGTCAAGGACGGTGAGCGCGTGCAGCCCCAGGTGCCGGAGGTGCCCGTGCCCGCAGGAGCCGGCGAGGTACGTGATGCCGTCCATGGCGGTACGCAGCTCTTCTTCCCGGCCGGTCCAGGCGAGCAGCAGCACCCGGTAGATCGACCCGCCCGCCGGGAAGCCGGTCGCGGCGAAGAAATCGTCGGCCTGGGTATAGTACGCGTCCGCTTCGGCGAGCCGTCCGGCGACTATCTCCGCTTGCGCGGCGACCAGCAGCGTCTGCCCCAGCGCGTACAGCGCGCCCTGCCTGCGGTCGGCCGCGGCGAGGCGGGCCGCGAGTTCGCCGAGGGCATCGGCGTCCCATAGCTCATCGGCCGCGAGCGAGACCAGGACGCTGACCGGGATGCCGGTCTCCTTCAGCCCGGCGCTGGCCCGTAGCCGGGCCAGCGCCCGGCGCAGGACAGGGACCGCTCGCTCGTGGCCTTCCGCGACCCGGCGGGCCAGCCCCTCCATGAGCAGGTCGGCGGTCCAGTCGGGGGCATCGGGATCATGCCAGGCCGCGGCGGTAGCCTTGGCGACTTCGGCGAGCGTGGTCCCGCGGACGTGCTCGCGGGCCATGAGTGCCGCGTGCATCGCCCCGAACAGCAGGTCCCAGGTCATCCGCGGGTCCCGTGCCCCTAGTTCGGCCACGGCGTCCAGCAGCATCGCGGGCACGCTGGCGACACGGATGTGAAACATCTCGATCATCGCCCGGGTCCGCAGCGCCCGGGCCCGCGACACGGGGTCGTTCAGGTGCGCCGCCATGTCGAGCATGACCTCCGCGGCGGCTGGATCGCCGGAGATCAGGTGCGCGTCCGCGGCCGCCAGCAGGCGATCGGCCCGCCGCTGCGGTGCGCTGGTCAGCTCGGCCGCCCGGGACAGGAACCGCGCCTGCTCCGAGTACCCGCCACGGGTCCGGGCCAGCTCGGCCGCGGCTTCCAGCGCGGCGGCGACCTCGTCGTCGGCGCCGGCGGTGGCCTCGGCCCGGTGCCAGGCCGACCGCTCGGCGTGGCCAGCTGACCCGTGCGCCGCGGCGAGCGCCGCGTGGACCTGCCGCCGTTGCCCGGGGTCACCGTCGGCGTACACCGCCGACCGCAGCAGCGGATGCCGGAAGGCGAGCCGCGGCTCCCGGGCCAGCACGCCGCGTTCCACCGCGGCATTCGCCGCGCCGGTGGTCAGCCCTAGTGTCCCCGCGGCCCGCCAGATCAGCGCCGCGTCCTCGGCGGGAGCCGCCGCGATCAGCAGCGACAGGGTCCTCGCATCCGCGGGCAGCGAGGTGATGGCCGCGCGGAAGTGGGCGTCTAGCATGCGGCTGACCGGTAGCCGGGGCGGCAGCGGGGCGACGCCGGCCAGCTGCTCAGGGCTGAGCTGGACGGTGAGCTCGGTCAAGGCGAGCGGATTGCCGCCGGTGCCGGCGACGAGCCGGTCGGCCACCGCCGGGTCGAAGAACCCTCGCACCCCCAGGGCGAGCAGTGCCCGCCCGTCCTGCGGCGCGAGCCCGCCGAGGCGGTGCACGGGCAGGGCGGCGAAGGCGGCCTGGGCGCCGGCCTCGACGCGTCCCCCGAAGATGAAGGCGAGCGAGTCGGCGTGCAGCCGCCGCGCGGTGAAGGCCAGCGCCTCAGCTGATTCGCGGTCTAGCCAGTGGACGTCGTCGAACAGGCAAAGCACGGGGTACTCGGCGGCGACCTCGGACAGCAGGGTCAGCGTGGCCAGGCCGACCAGGTAGCGGTCGGGCGGCCCGGTGCCGCTGAGCCCGAACGCCGCGCTCAGCGCGCCGCGCTGCGGGCCGGGCAGCCCGGGAACGCGATCCAGGAACGGGCGCAGCAGCCGGTGCAGCGCGCTAAACCCGAGCTGGGTCTCCGATTCGACTCCGGTGAGCCAGATCACCCTCAAGTCAGTGGCGGCAGCGGCGGCGTACTCCAGCAGGCGGGTCTTGCCAATGCCAGGCTCCCCGGTCAGCATCAGTACCGCGGACAAGCCGTCCCGCGCCGCCGCCAGCAGCTTGTCGATCGCCGCGCGCTCGGCCTGGCGGCCGAGCAGCGGCCACTCGGAGCTGAACATGGACACGACGGTAGGCGCCCCCGCGCCCGGTATTCGAGCGTCACATGACGGTGTCTTAGCTGGAGACGCCGACCGTCACGCGCAGCTCCGACCGGGACGTCACCCCTAGCTTGGGGAAGATGCGGTGCAGGTGAGAGCTGACGGTGCGGTGCGACAGGTACAGTCGCTCGCCGATTTCCCGGTTGGTGAGCCCCTCGGCCGCCAGCTGGGCGATCTGCAGCTCGTGCGGTGTCAGGTGGTCGCGCGCGTCCGGGTCGCGGCGCTGGCTCGCCTCTCCGGCGGCGCGCAGTTCGCGTCGGGCACGCTCGCCCCACGGGATCGCGCCGAGGGCATCGAACATGTCACGCGCGGCGCGCAGGTGCTCCCGGGACTCGAGCGACCGTCGATGCCGGCGCAGCCACTCGCCGTAGGCGAGCTGAGTACGGCTCCTGATCAGCGGCCATGCCACCAGGTCGGCCCGCAGCGCGGCCTCGAACAGGTCCTCCGCCTCGTCATCGGGGGCCAGCAGGGCGCGGGCCAGCCGCAGGTCGGCGTGCAGGACCGGCGCCGGGGTCTGCGCCGCCGTTTCGGCCAGTTCGGCGACGACCGGGCGCAGGGGGCCCGTGCGGCCGCAGTGAGTGGCGGCGTCGGCTAGGTCACCGAGTGTCGTGAGGCGCAGGGCGAACTGGAAGGCCGGGTCAGCCGGATCGTGCAGCCGGCGCAAGTGCCCGTACGCCTCGTCGAACCGGCCGTCGCCGAGCGCGGCGAGGCCGCGGGCCATAAGCGCAGTCGCCAGAACGGGCCGTGCCCCGACCGGAAGGCCGATCTCCTCGGCCTCCTCCGCCAGGGCCAGCGCCCCGGCGGTCTCGCCGCGCAGCGCGGCGATCTTGGCCGCGGTGGCGGTCATGAGCGCGTACATCGGTTGCTGGGTCGTCTCGCGCGCCAGCCGCCGGGACTCATCGCAGGCGACGATGGCCGCGCTCAAGTCCCCGACCACGACCGCGCTCCACGCCTCGGCGCCGACCACGCGCGCCAGCAGCCCGAGCCTGCCCTGCGCCCGCAAGGCGGCATCCGCCGCGGCGGAGAACTCGCGCGACAGCGCGAACGCCCCGCACAGTAGCGCGCCGGTGCTGAGCATCCGGTACGCCCGCCCGTCATCGCCGGGCCGCGGGACCACCCGGCGCGCGCGGTCCATGACGACGGCCCCGCGACTGACCGGCGCGACATAGGCCAGGATGGCCAGCAGCCACGGATCGAGCTCGTCCAACGGCAGCCGCTCGGCCGCCTCGAGGATGAGCCGCCGTACCCGCGGGCCAGGCTCGGACCAGAAGCACAGTTGAGCCGCGCTCCACAGGATGCGCACCGCGAGCGCCACGTCACCGTCAGCGGCTACCTCTTCGGCCAGCGCCGTGAGCATCGCCGCGTTCGCGGCCTGCTGGCGCAGGCCCTCGTCAAAGCTGCCGCGCAGCCAGGACACCTGGACCCGCTGCCGCACGGACAGGCCGCTGTCGGCCGCCTGGTCCAGCAGGCGGGTCACCGTGTCGCGCCGGCCCAGCTCGACGGCGAAGTCCGCGGCGCGAAGCAGGCGTTCGACCCGCGCGTCGGCGTCTTCGCTGAGCGCCGCCGCCCGCGACAGCGCGTCAACCGCCGCTGCGACGCCGCCCCGGCGCGCGGCCCGGTCGGCCACCGCGGCCAGCCGGGCGGCGACCGATTCATCCGGCAGCACGGTCGCGGCCGCCTGATGCCTGACCCTGCGGTCCTCCTGGCTTGCGGGCAGCACCCGGGCCAGCGCCGCGTGCGCGGCGCGCTGGTCGGCGGCGGTCATCGACTGGTGGATCGCCGATCGCATCAGCGTGTGGCGAAAGCGGACCTCGGTACCCGCCACCTCAACCAGCAACGCGCTGACCGCCGCATCGAGGTCCGCCGGGCTGATGTCCGTCCCCGTCCACGCCCGCGCGGCCGCGACTATCTCGCCAAGCGCCGGGCCGTCGCTCACCGCCGCCATCTTCAGCAGCGCGTCGGTGGGGCGGGGAAGGGCGGCCAGCCGGTCGGTGAAGGCCCGCTCCAGCCGTTCGGTCAGCGGCAGCGCCCCGGCCGGAGCAGCCAGGCCAGACATCACCACCCGGGACAGCTCCGCCAGGGCCAGCGGGTTGCCCGCGGCCTCGGACAGCACTTGCCGTCGTCCCGCGGGAGGCAGGTCAGGGGCGATCGTGTCAAGAAGCGACTCGGCATCGGCGTCGGACAGCGCGGAAAGCACCATAGTGGTCAGCTCGTCGGCGGTGAGCCTCCCCCGGTAGCCTTCGCGGGCCGCCCCGAGGAGAAGGACGGGCTCTGTCCGCACCCTGCGCGCCATGAAGGCCAGGATGGTGATGGTCGGCTCGTCGAGCCACTGAATGTCGTCGGCTACTAGCAGCACTGGTGCCCGCACGGCCGCCTCGGCCACGACGTTCAGGGTCGCCAGGCCGACGAGGTTGACGTCAGGGACGGTCGATTCCCCCGCCTCGAGCGCCATGGCCAGCGCCGCCCGCTGGAGCTGGGTCAGCACGTCAAGCCGGGCGCCCAGCCAGTGTGCGAGCTGCTGGAGGCCGGCATAGGGCATTTCGCTTCCGGCCGGCTCGCCGAGTACCCGGACGACCGCGAAGCCGGCCGCCGACGCCCGCGTCTCCGCGCTGGCCAGCAGCGCGGACTTGCCGATGCCGGGGGCGCCCCGGACCAAGACCGCCCCGCCCCCGCCGCCGCCGTGGACGCGATCGATCAGCCCGGTCAGCACCTCGGTCTGCGGAACACGGCCGAACAGTGCCACGGTCATCCTCAAGGGTCAGCGACTGCCGGGATTCTCCAAGGTTACTGGTTTGCGTGTCTGCGACTGGGGTCAGCCCCCGGTGCGAGCGCCGCCGTGCGGTGGTCTGCTGGCGGCATGACGAATACAGCACCTGTTGTCTTCATCCACGGCCTGTGGCTGCACGCCAGCTCCTGGCAGCCGTGGGCCGACCGGTTCGCCCGCGAGGGCTACCAGCCGCTCACGCCCGGCTGGCCCGGCGACTCCGCCACCGTAGCGGAGTCACGGGAAAACCCGGAGAGCGTCGCCGGCTACGGCGTCGACGATGTCGTCGATCACTACGCCGCGATCATCGCTGGGCTGCCGTCCAGCCCGATCCTCATCGGCCATTCGTTCGGCGGGATGATCGCGCAGAAGCTGCTCGCCCAAGACCTGGCCGTTGCCGCCGTCGCCATCGACGCCGCCCAGATCAAGGGGGTGCTGCCGCTGCCGCTGTCCGCGCTGCGCTCGACGCTGCCGGTGTTCAAGAACCCGGCCAACAAGCACAAGGCGGTGACGCTGACCGCCGAGCAGTTCCGCTACGCGTTCGGCAACGCGCTCAGCGAAGCGGAGTCCGCCGCGCTCTACCAGCGCTGGGCCATACCCGCGCCCGGACGGCCGCTTTTCGAGGCCGCCGCGGCGAACTTCAACCCGCACGCGTCGACGAAGGTCGACACCCGCAACAGCTCACGGGGCCCGTTGCTGCTGATAAGCGGGGGCAAGGACCATACCGTGCCGGAAAGCGTGGTCCGGGCCACGCTGGCGCAGTACCGGCACTCCGAGGCGGTGACCGACATCATCGACTTCCCCGACCGGGGCCACTCGCTGATCATCGACGACAGGTGGCCGGAGGTCGCGGCTACCGTACTGGACTGGCTGCGACGGCAGTCACTGTAGACATGGACCTGCGACTGTCTGGTAAGACGGCCATCGTCACCGGAGCCAGCCGGGGCATCGGCCTGGCCATCACGCGTGCCCTGATCGGCGAGGGCGTGCGAGTCGTCGCCGCGGCCCGCGAAGGAGCCGACGAGCTGCGTGAGGCCGGCGCTATCCCGGTCATCACCGACCTCACCTCGCCGGACGGTCCGGCCGCCGTCATCGAGGCAGCGGCGCGGGCGTCCGGCGGCCTGGACATCCTGGTGAACAATGTCGGCGCGGTCCGGCCGCGCACCGGCGGTTTCGCGTCGGTCACCACGCAGGACTGGACCGCCACGCTGGCCGTCAACTTCCTAGCCGCGGTTCACGTGACCCGGCTGGCCCTGCCTCTGCTCGAGAACCAGGGTGGCGGAAGTATCGTCACCATCTCCTCGGTTAACGCCGCGCTGCCCGACCCGCTGGTCATCGACTACAGCGCGGCCAAGGCGGCGCTGAGCAACTTCTGCAAGGCGCTGTCCAAGGAGGTCGGCCGGCACGGGATCCGGGTCAACACGATAAGCCCGGGGCCAGTGGCCACTGACCTGTGGCTGGGCGGCGGCGGGGTTGCCGAGACCGTCGCCGAAGCCGCGGGCAGCACGCCCGGCGCCGTGGCCGCCGCCGCAGTGGCCGACATACCCACCGGTCGTTTCACCGAGCCCGGCGAAGTCGCGGACCTGGTGCTGTTCCTGGCCAGCCCGCGAACCGGGAACATCACCGGCGCCGACTTCGCCATAGACGGCGGGCTGAAAACGACCCTGTGAACGGAGCCCTCATGTCTTGATCTCGGCTAAGTGTGCTGGGCCCTCCGAGCCCCGCCCGGCCCTGCCTCCCCGTGTGCTCAGCCTGGGGTTCGGGTGCGTGTCCCTGGGTTCCTGTCGGCCTGGCTAATGCCAGGCTACGGCGCGGGGAAATGGCTGGCGGCCTGGCCGAGGGCCGCCTGGGCCTGGTCCCAGAGGTCACGGACGAGCTCTGCGGCGGGGGCGGCAGCCGTCAGCGGGTAGGCCTGCCCGGCCCATAGGTTCACGTAGTCGGCAAGGTCGGCCTGGCGGGCTGCCTTCCGCATCGGCGAAGTGAGGTAATGCACCTCAGGGTAGGCCGCCGGCGCAGAGCCGGTGTGGGCGCGCAGGAAGGCGTTCTCGATCCCGCGTGCGGTCCGACCGCTGAACGCCCGGGTGAGCCTCGTCGGCGCGTCTTGGTGTAGCGCGGAGCGGTGCACTGATGTGGTCGCCGCTTCCGGGCAGTCGAGGAACGCCGTTCCGAGGGCGGCGGCCCGGGCGCCCAGGCACAGCACCGCGGCAATCGCCCTGCCGGTCGCGATGCCGCCGGTAGCAACGACGGGCGTGGCCAGGCGCGTGGTGATGAGCTGCAGCAGCGCGATGAGCCCGGTCGCCTCTTCGGGGGCGTCGCTCGTCCCGCCCCGGTGCCCGCCCGCCTCGTAGCCCTGGACGACCAGCAGGTCCGCGCCTGCTGCGGTCGCCTGGCGCGCCTCGTCCAGGCTGGTGACCGTCACCCAGACTTCTGTTCCCCTGGAGCGCAGCCCGGCGATCACGTCCTCGCCCGGAATGCCGAACGTGAACGACACCACGGCTGCCGGGGTGTCCGTCAGATACCCGATCTTGGCTTCCCAGTCGTCATCGTCGTGCCGTGGCTCGCCCAGCCGCGCGCCGGCGCCAGCCACATCGGACTCGATTTCCGCCGCGAACTTGCGCACCCGGGCGGCGTCCCCGGCTGGACCGGGAACGAACAGGTTCACGCCGAACGGGCGACCGGTGAGCTCGTCCAGCCGGCGGCGCCGACCCGCTAGCTCGGCGGCGGACAGGTAGCCGGAGGCGAGGAAGCCCAGCCCGCCCGCGTTGCCCACCGCGGCGGCCAGGTCCGGCGTGGACGGGCCGCCCGCTAGCGGAGCCAGCACTATCGGGACGTCGCAGCTGTCGAGGATCACGCTCCAATCCTCCACCAGCACGGCAGGCGCGCACCGTGAGGCTGGTCACGTCGGCTGAGCTGTCCGATGCCGCCTCCCCGCGTGCTCAGCTCGGTGAACAGCTGACGCGGCATATACCTGTCCTGTCGGGCCAGAAACGGCTACGACCTGGTCACCGGCGTGGGCACGGTCAACGCGTCGTTCCTCGTCTACGAGCTGGCCAGCCGCTAGCCGGCAGCCACCGGAACCGGTCCGCGAATCTTGGCGGGCAGACGGCTTCGCCGGCGTCATCGAGCTCGGTGCGCCAGGGGTCAGCACCAACTGAGCACAGGGACGGGAATCGTCACGAGAGGTAACCGGCAGCTTCGCGGTGGCTGGGGGTCAATCACGCGCGAAGCGGGCGCGGTACTGAGACGGGCTGAGCCCGGTCCGGCGCCGCATCTGGGCGCGGAGGTTGGCGGTTGTCCCGAGGCCGCTGCGGTGGGCGACCAGGTCGAGGGGCGCGGCTCCTTGTTCGATAAGGCGGCGTGCGAGGTCGACGCGCTCAGCGGTGAGCCATGCCAGCGGCGTGGTGCCCAGTTCGGCGCGAAACCGCCGGTGCAGCGTGGTGGCGCTGAGGTGAGCGTGACGGGCGAGGTCCACGACGGACAGCGTCGTGCCGAGCCGTGCCCGGGCCCAGTCCAGGGTCTGTGACAGAGCGGGCTGACCGGGTGAGGCGACGGGTTGCTCGATGAACTGCTGCTGCCCGCCCTCGCGGAAGGCCGAGAACACCAGCCGGCGGCTGACGAAGTTGGCGATCTGCGCCCCGTGATCGAGTCGGACGATGTGCAGTGCCAGGTCCAGCGCCGCCGCGCTGCCAGCGGACGTCAGGATGTCGCCGTCGTCGACGAACAGGACGTCCGGACGCAGGTCGACCTCCGGGTGGCGGCGCTGGAAGTCGCCGGCGAGCTGCCAGTGCACCGCCGCGGGGCGCCCGTCGAGCAGGCCGGCCTCGGCGAGCGTGTAGGCGCCGGTACACAAGCCGACCATCCGGGCGCCTCGCTGGTGGGCGCGCTGCACGGCCTTGATGACTGCTGGGTGCGTGGGCGTTTCGGTGTCGGGCCGGTTAGGCACGAACACGGTGTGCGCGTCATTGATGTCGCGGAGGCCTCCGGCGCCGCTGATAGCGAACATCGCATCGCGCACGGCCACGCGGCGCCTGGGGGTCACGACGCGGAAGCGGTAGAGCTCGCGGCCGATCTCCGGGCGGCGCCGGGCACCGAAAACCTCGCACACGCAGGCCAGTTCGAACGGGTTGGATCCCTCGTCGACGATCAGGACGACCAGCCGCGGTCCGTGGCAGGAATCTTGCGGCATGTGCTATTTCTAGCACTGTCGGCGGCTCCCGCCCGCAAGCAGGATCAGTGTCGTGGAGAAAAGAAACCTCGCGCATGAAGCCGCGCAACTGACCGAGTTCTGGAGCCAGCGGGTAGTCGCGAACGGCAACGGCAACCTGTTCAAGGTCGCCAAGGGAATCGGTTCGACGAACTGGCACAGCCATGACGACCAGGACGAGATATTTCTCGTTATCGAGGGTCATATCACCATCCAGATGCAAGATCGCGACGTCGATCTGGGACCCGGCGACTTGTTCGTCATCCCGCGCGGCACCGAGCACTGCCCCGTCGCCCACGAGGCAGCACGATTCCTGCTCATCGGGCCTGAGGTGACCTCCAACGCCGCGGGCGGCAAACCAGACTGGAGCTACACCAGCGCCCGGTAAACGGTTATCGGCATCGACTCCTGTCGCCGCCGGTGAGTCCGGGCAACTCGGCAGGACACGGACGCTGCCCGGCTACCCGCCGCTGACGCGCTCAGCCCGGGCGGGCCATACCGGCCGGGAGCGGGTGCCGCCCCCACGGCACCCTTGGCTGCCTAGCCGCCAATGACGTTCACCGCGCTCATCTCGGCTATCAGGGCTTTCGCGCGGCTCCTCCGAGGGAGGGGACCGGAGTCTGGGGGAAGGGACTGGGATCCGGGCGCCATTCGTGTATCGGCACGACGCCGGGGTCGACGAGTTCCAGCCCGTCGAACAACCGGGCGATCTGGTACGGGCGGCGGGCGCGGTAGGGGACGGCGCCGGTGTTGTTGTAGTACTCGAGTGCGGCGTTATGCGCTGGATCTGTGTCCACGGTGTCGTGGAGTGCCAGGTATCCGCCAGAGGGCAGCGCGTCGGTGAGTTCCCGCACGACTGACCAGGCGAAGTGGTCGTCGTTTTCCGCGGGGTTGCCGAGGTTGCCGAGGACGCCCATCAGCATGATGGCGACCGGGCGGGAGAAGTCCAGCTTCTGCCGGGCGATTTCCAGGATGCCGGCGGGGTTGTTCAGGTCGCCGCTGATGTAGTCGGTGGTGCCGGGGGTGCTGCTGGTCAGCAGGGCGCGCGCGTGGGCCAGGACGAGGGGGTCGTTGTCGACGTAGACGACCCGCGCGCCGGGCGCGGCCCGCTGGGCGATCTCGTGGGTGTTGTCGTGGCTGGGCAGGCCGGTCCCGATGTCGAGGAACTGCCGGATTCCCGCCTCGCCGGCCAGGAACCGCACGGCGCGCCCGATGAAATACCGGCAGGACTGGGCATAGGTGAAGATGCCGGGGAATACCTGCGCGTACGCGTCGCCTGCTTCCTTGTCGACCGGGTAGTAATCCTTGCCTCCCAGCCAGTAATTCCAGATCCGGGCGGAAACGGGAACTGTGGTGTCAATTTTCGCCGCGAGGTCATGCTGGCTGTCACCCTGCGGGAACGCGGTACTATCACTGCTCACGATAGACCCCTAACTCCTAAATGTCCGGACCGGGACTGCGTATGCGGGCGGTTCACCGCCACCAGTAGCAGCAGCATAAACCCCCCTGTCTACCCGGTTACATGGGGTGCGCTCAGAAGCCCTACGGCAGCTGACTGAGACAGCCAGCCGATTCGGCTGGCTGAAGCGCCTCTAGTACCTGCCCGTACTCGATGACCTGCTGATGTTCATGGACGTAAAGCGCTCTGGTGAGCTGCTTGGTACAAGCCGTGCCCGTACCTCGCGGACGCGGAGGCGAATAGCGTTACGGGGGTAGCCGAGTATGGTGCGGATAGCGGTGGCCGAGAGTATCACCCGATATGGTGGCATCGGGCTTGGCGGTGGTTTCAATGAGATACCTGAGCTGGCCGCATGACGGCGTGAGGGCCAAGCCGACGGCGGAACGCGCTTTCCTCGATAATGGCTCGTGGTTTCCGCGGGTTCAGGTCTCCCGCAGAATCCGGCGGAGGACAGCTTCGGTATCGGCCGCCGGGGACGCCTCGGTGACCAGGCGGTTCAGGATGTTCCGGTAGTACAGCCGTTCGGCGGGCTTGCTCAGG
>Ga0134126_10008719_pt1 | contig 12757 bp, 7 predicted proteins | sample KB31752_FD_96881 | JGI IMG/M metagenome (GOLD analysis project Ga0134126, IMG submission 96881) | Terrestrial soil microbial communities with excess Nitrogen fertilizer from Kellogg Biological Station, Michigan, USA - KB3-175-2 | ecosystem: Environmental > Terrestrial > Soil > Unclassified ...
CCGACAAACTGCCCCGTCCGTTGCTGACTCTGGAGAGCCAGTCGGCCGGGTACGGCGGCAAGCCCGTTCTGGAGAACGTAACGCTGACTCTGGCCCCGGGCGAGCGCCTGGCGCTCCTCGGGCGTAACGGCGCGGGCAAGTCAACCTACATGAAGCTACTGGCGGGCGAGCTCGAGGGTCTCTCCGGCCGCCGTACGGAAGCCCGCGACCTGCGCATCGGCTACTTCGCACAACACCAGCTCGAGCAGCTTCGCGTCGAGGATTCGCCGATTGCTAACTTGCGACGGGTGGGCGCGCAGCGGGCCGCGGCGGCCACGGAGCAGGAGCTGCGCGACTTCCTCGCGAGCTTCGGCTTTCGCGGCGATCGTGTGTTCGAACCGGTGGCACCGTTCTCGGGCGGAGAGAAGGCGCGGCTGGTGCTGGCATTGGTCGCCTACCTGCGCCCGAACCTGCTGCTGCTCGATGAGCCGACGAACCACCTCGACCTGGAGATGCGGCAGGCCCTGTCGGTCGCATTGCAGGAATATGAAGGTGCGGTGGTGTTGGTCTCGCACGATCGGCATCTGCTGCGAACCGTTGCTGACCGATTCCAGATCGTCCATGACGGGCGCGCGACGCACTTCGATGGTGACCTGGAGGACTACGCGAAGTGGTCGTCGGAACGAGAGCCTGGATCCGATGGACCCCCGATGGAAACCGCAACACCCGCGGAGCCCGCGACAGGTGCTGCCGCAGCAAGGCAGCGTCGGCGCGAGGAGGCGGAGCGACGCAATCGGTTGACGCCTCTCAAGGCGCGCGTGGCGAAATGCGATGCAGAGCTGGCGCGGCTGGCGGAAGAAGTCCGGGCGATCCAGGGCGCGCTCGCCGAGCCGGCATTGTATGAAAACGAGTCGAAGGATCGGTTACGCGAGCTGCTCGTCAGGCAGACTCTGCTGACACGCCAGACTGCGGAGGCCGAAGCGGCCTGGCTGGAAGCCTCGGAAGAGCTCGAAGTCCAGATGCGGGACGCGGGCTGAGGCGAGCTGCTGGCGAAAGCCGCCCCTCCTTTGATCGGTTAGCACCGTTCTACGACCACCGAACAGGCCAGCGCGGAGGCGCTGGCCTGCGGTCGTTCGCCGGTCAGTCCCCCAGAACGGCAGTCATCTTGATCGACACAAGCAGGTTCGGAATCTCCGGGCCGAGTCTAGCGACAGCTCGCGTCGGTGGATTGGCGGGAAAGACGCGGGCGTATTCCTCATTGAGCCCCGCAAAGTCGCTCGGCCGGGCAAGCAGTACGTGTACCTCGATGACGTTGTCGAGCGTCGCGCCGGCGGCGCGCAGGATGTTCCCGCAGTTGACCAGCGCCTGCCGGGTCTGCTCCTGGATCGTCGGGCCCGCCGGCTGGTTGGTCGCCGGATCGATGCCCGCAATGCCTGAAAGATACAGGGTCGAGCCCGCCCTGATCGCCTGGCTGAAGAGCGGCGAACTCGGTGCGTTCCGGGGTGCGGATGATCTGCTTGCTCATGTCGTGCTACTCGCGAGTGGGGACGCTGGAGTTTAGGGGGTGCCCGGGCCATCTGCCGCTCGCTCGAGCACTGCCACGTCGACTTCGGTACGCAACTCGAAGCCCAGGGACTCATAGAGCGAAATTGCAGAGAGATTCGTCTTCCAGGCATGCAGGAATGCCCGTTCACCTCGAGCCTCGATGGAAGCCGCGACTGCCGAGGAGAGAGCCCGCGCGAGCCCTCTGCCCCGAAAGTCCGGATGAGTACAGACTCCGCTCACTTCCGTGTAGCCTGGAAATCGAAACCGTTCTCCGGCCATGGCCGCCAGACGCCCAGCCATACGGATCCCGATGAATTTTCCCATTGTGTGCGTGCGCGGCAGGAACGGTCCCGGTTCCGTCAGCTTCGCCAGCGCCAGCATCTCGGGTACATCGACGTCCGTCAGCTCCACGACGTTCTCAGGTGTGCCATCGAGATGTGGCCGGCGACCGGCCAGCATCTGAACGCCTTTCGCTCTCTGGAGCGCGACAAACCCCGGCGGAATCACTATCTGCGGCACCTGCAGCACGATCACCTGCTCACCAGGCTGCACCAGCTCTGCCAATGCGCTCATGTGAGCGAGCGTATCCTCACATGCGGAAGCGAAGATGTTGACATCGGGCAGATAACGCCGTGCGGATGCACCCCCTACAGACAGCGGCGCGTGAAATGTGGTGAGGCTTGCCCACGCGGGTCGATCAAGCGCCTGCATGCCGCTTACCTGCAGAAGTCCTGCGTGAAGCGCGCTCGGCCAGCGAAGCGGTCTCGAGTGCGTCCTCCAACTCGGTCACTTGCCCGAGAAATGATCCGCGCAAGCCCTGGCAGGCTTGCGCAACGGCCGCCTCTATCCTGGCCCAGGCCGATTGCTTGCCGCGCAGGACAAGTTGCTGACCGGCTCGGCTGAGCATGATCGGGCGACGGCGTCGATCAGCAGCGAGCTGTGACTTCACCCATCCTTCCGATTCCAGCTTTTCCAGCAGTCGCGTGACGCCTGGCTGGCGTACGCCCAGCGCCGCGGCAATCTCTCCTACGCTCAGCGGACCCAACCGGTCCAGAGCAGCCAGCAGCGGAAAATGCGAAGCGGAAAGGTTCATGCCCTCTTCCTCGAGAAGCTCCTGCGCCTGTGCCTGCAGACGCTCGCCGAGACGCTTCAACCTGCTGCCCAGTGCCAGATGTCCGAGTGCGCGGACGATATCCTCGGTCATTGCTCGCATTCCATATGCAGTTATATAACATGATATATAAATGCGGAGAACCTGACAAGTACCGACGCCCGCCCGGCGCTGGACGGTGGGCCACCCGTGTTCCAATCCTTGCCTCTGCCATCTAAAGTGATCCGCGGCCTTGCTTGATTGGCAACTGGAACGCTTCATGCGCACGCTGGGTATAACCCTCACCTTCCTGCTCGTCACAGCTGTCGCAGCAGGCGCTGGCAAGACAACCCAATCCCACGAACAGCAGACGCTGGCATCCGCGGATTGACGGCCAGGAATCGGGGCGACCTGCCGACTCCTAATGCGCCGCCGCCGGCTGTGCCTTGTAGGCCTTCCAGCTCTCGTCGATGAGGTAGGCATGGATGTCGTTCACGTCCTGCTCGCTCAGCAGATCGTCGAATCGCTCCATGCCCGTGGGTGCCACGGCGCCGCGCAGCACGATGTCATTGAAGGCCGCCTGCAGGCCGGGCCCGAGTCGCCGCAGGTCCGGCGTGCTGCTTGGTCCCAGCACGTGGCAGCGTGAGCACTCCTGGATGAATTTGACCTCGCCCGCGCGGATGCTCGCCTGACTAGCCGTCTGTGCCGGTGGTTTGGGCACGGGCGGCTCGCTCCATGGCGCAGGAGTCGGCACCGCGGGGCCGCCGAGCCTGAAGGCGATGATCCTGTTTGTGTTCTCATACTTGCGCGCGGCGCTGCCCGGCGGAATCGTCCCGACCGTGATCGCTGCTCCGCCGTAACCCGCCTGAATCGCCACGAACTGCTCACCGTGAACGGCGTAGGTCATGGGCGCGGCCATGAGGTGGCTTCCCGTCGGAATCACCTTGAGCACTTTTCCAGTATCGGCCGCATACACCCACAGCTCGCCGCTTCCTCGACCCTGGAACACGAGGTTGGCGGCAGTGCTCATCGCTCCCCCGTCGTAACCACGAAGCCCGGACGAAGTCTCGTGCTCCCATACCGTGCGCTGTGCCACGGGGTCCCAGGCGCGGATCAGCTCACGAACCAACTTCCCCTTGCGGCTGCTCTGGATCGCCTTCAGATCGGGCAGAGGACCGTACAACCGCTTGAGATCCGCGGCATCGTAGGTGTCGTCGGGCATGATACCGTTGACGGTGAAGAAACCGTCGAGAAACGTGACCGTCCCGCCGTTATGCACCATGTCCACCCACACGTTGGGGACGTCGATGACCGGTATGTACACCAGGTGTGTCGACAGACTATAGGACATCGGATGCCAGGTATGGCCGCCGGCCCAGGACGGATACACGTTCTTGGGCCCGCTGAACCAGTCGCCTTGGGCGGTTGGAACCGGGCGGCCGGTCTTCAGGTCCACGTGCGTGGCCCAGTTCACGTAGGTGTAGTTCGCAGCGGACAACAGCTCGCCGGAGGCGCGATCGAGGACGTAGAAGAATCCATTCTTGGATGCCTGCATCAGCACGTGGCGAGCCTTTCCGTTGACCATGAGGTCGGACAGCACCATCTTCTGCACGGCGTCGAAGTCCCAGCGATCGTGCGGGGTCGTCTGGTAGTACCAGGCCATCCGGCCCGTGTCGGCGTGCACGGCGAGAATGGAAGCAGTGAAGAGCTGATCGAGATCATTGACCGGACCCAGCAGGCGTGAGTCGTAGGGCGCCGCGTTGGCCGTGCCGAAGTAAACCAGGTTGAGCTCGGGGTCGTAGGCGAACCCATCCCAGACTGTGCCACCTCCCTTGTATTGCGCGCCGCGATGCGGTTCCCACGTCTTGTCAGCGATGGCCAGCTCGGGATTCTCGTAGGGCTGCCCGCGTGCCGGAGGCACGGTGTAGAACCGCCATTGCAGGGCTCCGGTGTCAAGGTCGTACGCGGAGACATAACCGCGGACGCCGCCGCGGCCCATGTCAGCCCCGCCGTTGCCGATCACCACCACTCGGCCGGCTATCTCCGGAGCACCGGTGCTCGAGTAGGGCGCAGCATGGTCGGCAATGGTGTCGACTTCCCACAGCTTCCTGCCGGTAGCGGCGTCCAACGCGTGAAGTCGCCCGTCGACTGAGGCCACATAGACGCGGCTCTTCCACACGGCGACGCCACGGTTCACCAGATCACAACAGGGCTGGCGTGCTGCGAGGTGCGCGGCGTGGGGGTCATAGCGCCAGAGCTGGCGTCCGGTCGCGGCATCGAGCGCGTACACGAATCCCCAGGTGCCTGAGGTGTACATGACTCCGTCGACGACGATCGGTGTGGCTTCCTGGCCCCGATGGGTTCCCAGATCGTACTGCCAGGCGAAACCCAGCTTGTCGACGTTTTGAGCGTTGATCTTCGTCAGGGGCGAGTAGTACGTGCCACCCTGGTCGCGCCCGTTGGCGAGCCAGTTGTCTGCATCGGTCGCGGCCGATCCCATGCGGTCGGTGTCGACGAAGCCCGGTGCGTGCGGGGAATCCGCCGCCGCATACAGAATGCCAGATGCAATAAGACCCAGAAACCAGGCGGTCACGGCTGTCAGAGTTCGCACGATGCGCCATTGTCGTCCCAAACCGCTTCGGCCGTCCAGATTACGCTTTGGGTGACACACTTCTTCAACGTCTTCAACGGGCCGGCGGGGCGACCGTTGTAGTCATGGCCAGCTCGTGAATCTCGCCGGGCGTCAGCACTCGGCTGAAGACACGCACCTCGTCGATGATCCCATCGAAGCCGCGCTCCAGATCGAACATGCGGTTGCCAATGGTAAGAGGGATACGCGAATCATCGGCCAATCCTCCAGCGCCGTCGACAGAGGCCCCGTCCGCTGGGACTCCGTTGACATAGAGGTGCACGCTGCTGCCTCTGTATGAGCCCTGCCAGCTCGCCGCGACGTGCTGCCAGGCGTTGCGGACAAGAAAGCGGCTCGTCTGTCGCATCACCGCGTTCGCGCTGAATTCGTCGCCCACGAACTGCAGGCCGCCGTTGCTCATCTTCAGCAGCCACCCATGCGAGTTGCCATCCTTGTCGAGGATTCTGCCGCTGTTGCCGTCGGAGCGCGGATTGACCCAGGCCATCACGGTCAACCCCCTCGAGTAAAGGTTGGACAGAGCCGCAGCGCCGCCGACACGCACAGCTGCCCGACCACCGCGAAAATCCAATGCACCGTCGATCTCCCCTCGGACCCAGACTGGGCCGTTCACGAGCACGCCGGGGTCTGCCTTGCCGGACGAGTCCTTCGCGACGGTCCCTGCGCCATCGTTGAATGCCCAGTAGCCGACCAGAGACTCGCCACTTGGCGTTTCGATGACATAGTCCCGAAACACACTCGCGACGGGACTGGACAGAGTGATGCGGAGCAGGGAGGCGGCGGTCACGCTTTCTGGTACGACGAACGTCAGAGATGATCCGCTGCCTGTCGCAATAACTGAGTCCTCCTTGCCCACGACCGCTACTGACCAGGACAGCTCCGCACCGACTCCGCGCGTGCTGACCCGCTCCCCCGGCGACAGCACGCTGCCCACGGCGGGCGCAATGATCTGAGGCATGTCGCTGCGCACCGTGAGTACCGCCTTGATGGTGTTGAACGAGTCAAAGCCGCCTCTCGTGCCGGAGAACACGCCCCAGAGGGCCCGGCCATCGGAGCTGATTCACTTGGAGGGAAACGACAGCCCGTTACCCTCTCCAGCAGTCTCAGTCAAGCCGCCCCAGTCGTCGTAGTAAGCAACGGTGTGCCACGGGCCCCAAGGAGCAGGGGCTTCGAAGAAACCCATGGCACCTGCGTCGTTGCCGTGCTGAGTGGCCATCAGATAGCGGCCCAACGGCGCATCGTAGACGACGGTCGTGTTGGCAGCAGTGCCGGGCGGGACACGTGGATCTTCGAAAACGGCCAGCGCATTCGCAGCACTGCTCGACCACAGGGGCAAGCCCTCCCCATCCAGCGCAGTCAGGTATTCAAAGTGTCCGGGCGTGGCCGGATCGTCGGTGAGCTCGCTCGTCGCAACCCTGCGCAGATAGATCCGCGTCGCATCGCTGGCTCTGTCCGGCTGATAGTAGAAATACACATGCGCGGGATCCATCGCGCCACGGTAATTCGGTCCGTATTGCAGGGAATTGCCGGGATCCGCCGCGCTGCTCCAGTGAGCCACCTCCCAGGTTCTGCCGAGGTCGGTCGACCATGTGAGCGTGCGAGCGCGCGGATTGTCGCCTGAGCGGTGCGTAGGATCGCTGCAATCACAGTTGGCAGCGGTCCACAGGCCTCCGTGGCCATACAGCACTCCGCCAATGGAGATCAGGTCATCGACCTTGCCACCGAATGTGGCGCGATGCTCGGCATATTGGGGTGCTGCGCCCCAGATGTTTCGGCCCGAGTAACTGCCGGGCTCCCCCCTCGCCGGTGTGCCTGAAATGCGGGCGAAGCCGAGACTGACGCGTCCGATCTCGTTGCTGTCGCCATCGAATCCTCCGCCATCGCCCCAGGCTCCATACAGATTGCCGTCAGCCGCCCAGGTCAGTGGCCACAAATCGCTGCCGTGAGCCTTCCGCATGGCTGCCATGTTGGTGAAGTCCCAGCTCAATGCAGTGATGAGGCCGCTCTTCGGATAGGGTGCCGTCGCGGCTGAGCTCAGGCCACTCAACGCGAGAGACGAGAGCAGCAGAGCTCGGAACACGCCTTCCTGGCGCGCAGGCGCATGACGTCGCATGTGGATTCCTCCCTGAATCGAGGCCCACAGTGTTCCAGTCGCGGGGTCGCGCGCCCAGCAGTCATTCCTGTCACGTTTCCGTCAATAAGCGTGACAGCTCAGCGAAGCGGCGACGGCGTGAAGCCCTGTTGTATCATGGGTGCTGAGCCGTCCCCGCAGGTACGGTCGGGCCTCTCGCGCGAAAGCGAGAGAGTGCGCAGACTTAATGAGCCGTGGGCCCCGCGTCATCGTCGGCTCGAGGAGTATGGCGCTGGACCGGCGTAGCTTTCTCAAATTAACCGGACTCGCAGCCATTGCACCCGGCCTGCCGGAGGCCGCGCGAGCTGCAGCGCGTCCACCACCTGCGTCAGCTCGGCCACCTGCGCTCGCTGAGTCCTCTCCATCGTCCGAGGCGAAAGCGGACTACACCATCCGGATCGCCCGATCGGACGTGGAGCTCGCGCCCGGACATTCCGTCTCGACCACGACCTATAACAGTCGGTTTCCAGGGCCGCTGCTGCGCTTCAAACAGGGGCAACGGGTCGTCGTCGACATTCACAACGACACCGCCACTGCGGAGCAACTCCACTGGCACGGACAAACACTCCCGGTCGATGTGGATGGCGCGGCGGAGGAGGGTTCGCCTTACATTCCCGCGCGCGGGATGCGCAGGATCGCCTTCACGCCCGGGCCGGCCGGGCTGCGCTTCTATCACACACACCTGATTGCCGGCTCCAACCTGCAGGCCGGTCTTTACAGCGGTCAGGCCGGGCCGGTGCTCATCGAGGACTCGCATGAGCCAGGCCGCTACGATCGCGAGGTGATCCTGGTGCTCAAGGAGTTCGAGCCGAGCCTCTCGCAGGGAGGCGACATGGCCATGGATTTTCTCGAGCCTTCCCGGACCGACCCTGATCTGAAGCGCGCGGGGGAATCCGCGATGGCCGCTTCACTGCGCCACCGTATGCCCCACGGCTACGAGGTCGGCTACAAGCTCTTCTGCATCAACGGCCGCATGCTCGGACACGGAGAGCCCATCCGAGTCCGAGCCGGCGAACGGGTCCTGTTTCACGTTCTCAATGCCAGCGCGACGGAAATCCGCAGCCTTTCGCTCCCGGGGCATACTTTCAGCGTCGTCGCCCTGGACGGCAATCCCGTGCCCGCGCCCGCTCGCGTGCACACTCTGTGGCTGGGCACGGCGGAGCGCGTCTCGGCGATCGTGGAGATGAACCATCCCGGCGTGTGGGTTCTGGGCGACCTGGCGGACGAGGATCGTGCCCGGGGCATGGGTATCATCGTCGAGTATGCAGGCGCAAAGGGCGAGGCGCAGTGGGCCGCGCCCAGGTCGAGCCGCTGGGACTACACCCGGTTCGGACACGGCGTCGCACCGGCGCCGGACGACACCATCGACATGGTGTTCGCGAAGGTCAACGCCGCACGCAGTGGCTTCAATCAGTGGACCCTCAACGGAGAGTCTTTCTCCATGGAGCGAATGAGTCCCCTCTTCAAGATCCATGCAGGCCGGCGCTACCGCCTGCGCATGCGCAATGCGAGCGACGACATCCACCCGGTTCACCTCCACCGGCACAGCTTCGAGCTCGTGAGCATCGCAGGCAAGCCCACATCCGGTGTGATGAAGGATGTCGTGATGATCGGCGGGTACCAGCAGGTGGAGGTGGACTTCGTCGCGAACAACCCCGGCCTCACACTGTTCCACTGCCATCAGCAGCTGCACATGGACTTCGGATTCATGGCGCTGCTCGAGTACGCCTGAGCCATCCCCGTTTGCGGCCCAACCTTTCGGCGGACGCAAGCGCCGGTCTGCGCCGCGCGACAGCCCCGCAACGTGCGATGATAGTCAGCGGACCGATTGCGGTCGCCACACAGTTCGCAACCATCCAGGGAGATCCGGGTCAATGAGGTACCTCGCCACACGCAACGAACGCTGTGCCGCTATCCCCGCTTGGCCGTGCCTGCTGCTCATTGCGAGCTTGCTCGCCTCCTGCAAGTTCGGCGACACGACGACCAAACAGCAAGCCACCCTCGGCACCCGCGGGCTATGGATTGCCAATGGCACGAACGTCATCGAATACCTTCCGGATCAGATGGTCGGTGGCCGCACGGCCGGTACTCCCCACCTGACCATCTCGAGCCCTGAATTCGGATCGCCGCAGGGCGTCACGTTCGACGCCGAAGGCAATCTGTGGGTGCTGGATGCAGCCGGCAAGATCAACGGCAAGGCCACACCGGCCGTGTTCGGCTTCAGTGCCTCCCAGGTCGCCGCGCTCGGCACCAAAAGCGATCCGGAGCCGGTCACCGTCATCACCTCGACGTCCCTGAAGCACCCGCAGCAATCGGTATTCGACGCACAGGGAAACCAGTGGATCGCCGATCATGACAGCAACACCGTACTGGTCTTCACGGCGGGGCAGATCACGCAGACCGGCCTCAACATCTCGCCCGCGATGATCATCTCTTCGACCGCGCTGAACGGCCCGTCCGGTCTCGCTTTCGACAGCAGTGGCAACCTATGGGTAGCCAACCAGGGAGGTGCGCCACAGAGCAACGGGGGGACAAGTTCCGCGGGTACCACACTTCTGGAATTTGCCGCGAAGAACCTTCCGGCACCTCCCCTTGCGGGGATGCTGACGCCGGATCTCACACCCGATATCACGTTGAGTGACGACGGGGCGTCGTCAATTCAGGGTCCCTGGGCGCTGAGGTTCGATGCCGCCGGCAATCTCTGGTCGAGCAACGGCGTCTCATCGACCTTGGTCGAATTCGATGCGGCCGGTCTGTCGAGCTCCGGCAAACCGACCCCGGCAGCAATCCTCAGCTCGACAAGTGTCAGCGGCGATCCCGCCCTGGATGCGCCACACGGTATCTGCTTCGACGATGAGGGTAATCTCGCCGCAATCAGCTCGGCTGGTACCTTCGCCGTGGCGCTCTACGGAAAGAGTCAGCTCACGACCGGCTCACCCACACCGGACACTCTGTTTGTCGGGTCGTCCACGCATCTGGATGCACCGCAGGGATGCGTGTTTGGAACGGCAGTGATGTAGCAGAAACTGGAGTTGGGGGGCGCACGAGCGCTCAGCTCATGCGCCCTTAGTGTCGAGTGAAGAAAGGTGTCAGGGTGTGTGTGTGGCGCCCGGCGAGCGGAACACAACGCCGTCCTTCATGACGAAGTCGACTTTCTCCATCAGGTGGATGTCCTGAAGCGGATCGCCCGGTACGGCGATCACATCGGCCATGGCGCCCGGGGCGATGACGCCGAGCTCGCCCTTCTTCTCCAGCAGCTCCGCACCGTGGGAAGTGGCTGACTGGATCGCCTGCATGGGCGTCATTCCCAGCTCGACCTCGCGAACAAACTCCTGGGCGATCGGGTCGCTCCACACGAAACCGCCCACGTCGGTGCCGAAGGCGATCTTGACGCCCGCGTGCACTGCCTTCTTGAAGGAGACGACGTGGTCGGAGATGCGCTTGCGGTCCCGCTTCCCGCTCGGTGTATCCGGCGGATCGGGGTCGTAGTAGTAGACCGCCAGCGTCGGCACGTACCAGGTCCCCTGGCGGAGCATCTGGGTGATCTGCGCATCCGTGATTTCCAGTCCGTGCTCGATGGAATCGCAGCCGCCATCCAGTGCCCGCTGCAAGCCCACACCGTTGTACGCATGACAGGCCACCTTGCGGCGCCAACCGTGCGCCTCGTCCACGATTGCCTTGAGCTCCTCGACGGTCAGTGTGGGTTGCGAGACGAGATCTCCCTTCTCATCGATCCAGGATCGATGCGTCATGTAGACCTTGATCCAGTCGGCTCCCTGGTCGAGCTGCTCGCGGGCGGCCTTGCGGGCCTCGATCGGGCCATCGATGATCTGCGCTCCCTTGGGGACCGTGATCTCGGGGGCGTAATCGTCGAGCGAATAGCCGCCGGTCGAGGAAATTGCGCGGGTGGCGACGAACATGCGGGGGCCGGGGATATACCCCTCATTGATCGCGCGCTTGATGCCAACGTCACCGTAGCCTGCGCCCTCGGTCTCCACGTCGCGGATGGTCGTGAAGCCCTGCTCGAGTGCCCGGCGGGCGGCGACGATCGCGCGAGCGACGCGGTAGGAGGCGGGGAACTTCAACAGCTGGATGTCGTAACCGCCGGCCTCCGGGACCTCTCCCTGAAGAAATATGTGGGTGTGGGAGTCGATCAGTCCGGGCAGCACCGTCTCGCTTGCTAGATCGATGAGCTGCGCATCTGCCGGCGGGGCGTGCGCGCCTGTCGGGTAGACCTCGACGATCCGATTGCCCCGGATCAGGATGTCCTCGCCGTGGCGCGCCTGTGCGCTGGTTCCATCGATGAGCGACTGCGCGCGAATGACGATCGCATGGGACGATGGGCCGGGCGCTGCGGGCGCCGTCCCCTGAGCGTGCGCGCCCACGCTGAGTGCGAGACAAAAGGGAATGGACAACCCGCGAAGCATGATGGATCCTCCCGGTGCGACGCACGAGGTCCCGCGAAGTGTACAAGAAAGTGCGGCCACCAATGGCCTCCGGCCTGATCCCCTCCCCGCGGTAGAACGAGTGACCGAGAACCAACGCGACAGCGGGTTGCTGCGCTCAGTAGGGCCCCTCGCCTTTGCTGCCAGCCTCTTCAACGCCATCATCGGGGCGGGCATCTTCGTGGTTCCGGCGGCCCTGTCGGCCTCCATGGGGCCATATGCCCCGCTCGCATTCGTGGTTTGCGCGATCGCGATTGGTTCCGCGGCCCTGTGCCTTGCCGAGGGCGGCAGCCGCGTCCCGACCAGTGGCGGCATTTATGGCTACATCGAGGTCGCCTTCGGGCCGATGGTCGGTTACGTGACCGGCACGGCGCTCTGGTTCGGCAACATACTGGCCTGTGGGGGCGTCGCGGCGGCGTTGGGTGATCTCGTCGCGGGCCAGGTCCCGCCCTCGTACGCGATCACGGTTCGCGCCGCGACCATCGTGGGTCTGGTGGGCGGCATCGCGTTGGTCAACGTTGCCGGCGCCAGGCAGGGAGCACGCCTGGCGAGTGTTGCCACGCTGCTCAAACTGCTGCCACTGCTCATCTTCATCGCGGCCGGCGCCCTCGCCTTGCACGGCTCCAGCTATGCGAGCAGCGGGCCGCCGAGTCTGGAAAACGTCGATCGCGGCATCCTGCTCGCTCTGTTCGCCTTCACCGGGATGGAAGTCACACTGTCAGCCAGTGGAGAGGTCGCGCAGCCTGCGCGCTCAATTCCGAGAGCGCTCGCGCTGTCGATCTCCGCCGTGGCTCTGCTCTACATCTCGATCCAGGTGATCGCACAGGGCATCCTCGGGCCGGCTCTCGCACACTCATCGACTCCACTGGCCGACGCCATGGCGCGCGTGAGCCCGCTGCTGCGCTGGCTGATGCTGGCCA
>Ga0134126_10008720_pt1 | contig 12756 bp, 11 predicted proteins | sample KB31752_FD_96881 | JGI IMG/M metagenome (GOLD analysis project Ga0134126, IMG submission 96881) | Terrestrial soil microbial communities with excess Nitrogen fertilizer from Kellogg Biological Station, Michigan, USA - KB3-175-2 | ecosystem: Environmental > Terrestrial > Soil > Unclassified ...
GGGCAGCACGTCTGTGTGTTGCGTCAGTACCGGCACGCCGCGGGCGGCTGGATCTGGGAACTGCCGGCGGGCAAACTCGAGCCGCAGGAACCGCCGCAGCGCACCGCGGCGCGCGAGCTGATCGAAGAGGCAGGTCGTAGCGCACAGTCCTGGCAGTCGCTGGGCACTTATGTCAGCTCCCCCGGCGTTTTTACCGAAATAGTGCACCTGTACCTCGCCCGTGGACTGGATTCGGTCAAAATGTCGCTCGAGGAGGGTGAATTGATCGAGGTGCACTGGCTCCCGCTGCCGGAGGCCTGCCGCAGAGCCGAACAGGGCGAGATCAACGACGGCAAGACCGTCGTCGGGCTGCTGCGAGCACGTGCCGTGCTGCTCGAAGGGCCAACATCCACCTCGCATACCGACACCGCGCCGTGAGTACACACGACCAGGACAAACCGGCTCAAGTCCACTCCCCTGCACCGGGCGTGGCAGCGCCTGCGGCTGCGGGACGGACGAGCTCGCCTGCGCAGCGCGTGCCTGCCCGACCGCCAGCAGCAGCGCCGGCAGCCGCGTCCGCGCCGGCGCCCGCGGGACAGCCGCTGCCACCGCGGCCGGCGGTCCCATCGCGCCAGGCCGTGCCGCCCCGGGCCGCGCCGGCACAACCCACTCCGGCACAGAGTGCCCCCCCGCGTGTGCCGCTGCGTCCGAACGCTCCGACGCCGGACCGGCGCGTCAGCCCGGCCACTGCGCCATCCGCTGCCGCGTCGCCCGCTGCTTCATCCCCGGCAGCGCCGGCAGCGGCGAATTCCGCCGCGGAACCTGACCCCCCATTGAGCCTGGTGGAGGATCCGCCGCCGAAGGATCTGGCGCTGGAGGACACGGTCGCACTGCGCAAGCGTGGGATGGCCGTGAGCGCCAATCCGGTCACCGGCTACAACCCCTATGACACCGGCCCTGCGGCCGGCGCCCACCCGGCACGCGACACCGCGGCGGCGTCCGCCAAGCGCACGGATCTGCGCAAGCTCTCCGAATGGATTCGGGTGCAGCGCCAGGTCGAGGTCCTGAAGAAGAAGGACGGCGACGAGGACGGCAAGTAGCCGCAGGCGCCTTCAGTCGTGCCGCTGGATGTGGCGCACCTTGCGCTCGCGGCTCAGGCGATAGAAGCGACGCAGCTCCACGAGCGCCTCACCGCGCTCGCTTGCCGCGCCGGCGAGCTGGCGGGAGAGCCGCAGGCAGAAGCGCGCCGCATAGTCATTGGCATCGCGATAGAGCTGCACCCGGCCGGCGGCGAGCGCCGTATCGATGCGGGCGCGCGCGAACAGCAGCGGATGCAGTTCTGCGGGAAAGCGCGCCGGATCCTGCTGGCGCAGCAGCCACCAGCTCGCCACGTACTTGTCGATCTCGGCCTGCAACTCCAGCTCCAGCAGGCTCACACCGCGATCGTGGCCCGCATTCCAGGCGAGATAGACGAAGTGGCTCACGCCCTCGAGCGCGGTCCAGTAATCGGCAATGTTGGCAGCGTTGAGGGTGCGCAGCGGATCGGCCACCGACAGACGCTCGAGCAGCGCCGCATCGAGGAACAAACCGATCGAAGCGACCTCGCCTTCCTCGACCACCAGCACCTGCTCATCGGTGCCCGAGGCCCGCATGCGCGCTGGCAGGCAGGCGCGATCGGTGAACAGGAAGTCGTGCACGTCATAGCGCAGCGGCGCATCGTAAATGCCGCTGAGCAGTCCCTGCAGCTGCCGGAGGAGTGCGGTGGCCATGGCGGGCAGGGCCGAGCGGCCTGCTCAGTTGCTCGCCAGTGCGACCGGCGTGGGTTCCACGCCCAGCTGGCGCAGCAGACTCTGCGCGCGCGTGCTGCCGGTCTTCAGCCAGATCTCATACAGACGCAGCACGTCGGCCTGCGTGTACTGCCGCGCCGAATCGGCGATCTCGCCGAGCGCTTCGACCACCGGCAGGAACTTCGCGGCGAGCTCGGCAAATACCTGAGCCAGCGCCTGCCGACGCCCATGCGCCAGACCTGCGGCGAGCGTGCCGTAGGCGCTTCCGCCCATCGCAATGTGATAGTCGATGTCCACGAGCTTGCGCGCAAAGCTGTGCGCAAAGAAGCCGGCCACGAACAGTGATACATCGCCCAGGCGCTGCAGGGCGCGCTCGCGCTCGAGGCTGCTTTGGGCCTCGAGCGCGACGGCGAGCATGTGCGCCAGCGGCTTGAGGCGCACGCCCTCGGGCGTGTGCTCGAACAGGTGCTCGGAGCGGGCGAACAGCGTCAGCAGGTTGACGACGTACTGCTCGGTCTGATCCGCGACCTCGACGTGCCGGTGCGCCAGGGCGCCCTGCAGCTCGCCGTGGAAATACTCCCGCAGGTTCGCAACCTTCAGTACGCCCCGGGGCGAATCAAAGTGCTGCATGCTCATACCTCTCGCGAAGCGAGCGGCAGGCGGCCCGCAGCCGTCCTTGCTGCTCGCAGGGCATAACCACTGTCAATGCGCCATAAGTTCAACACGAATCAACTATTCGGTTAGATAAGCCGTTCACGAAATGGTGCGGGTTGCATCGGCTTATCGCGCTGTCAGTCTTACTGTGGCGCTGCAAGAGTTCTGCCGTGCTGGCAGTCAGTCGGCGAGAGTGCTGACAGGAAAGCAGGCTGGCCGGCTGCCGCCTGCAGCAGCAGTCGGCGCAGACTGACGCGTCAGGGTGCGCCGGCGCGCGACAGATGCATGGACAGGGGGGCGCCGCCCAGCTCGAGTGCACCGTTATCGCCGACCGGGCGCTCGGTGAGCGACAACTCGCTGCCTTGCAGGCGCGCCTGCAGGATGGCCCACAGGCCCTTCGCGCGCGCGCCGGGCCGACAGCTGCGCGACACATCCGAGGTCTCGTAGCCGTCGTCCGTGCGTCGCCAGGTCAGATCGCACCCGGGCAGTGCCTGCAGATCCTTTGGCAGCGCCGAGGCCAGCAGATCCGGATCGTTGACGGCATCGGCCCAGCGGCGTGGATCCTTGAACAGGAAACTGTGCTGCACGATGCGCGGCTCGCGCTTGTCGTGATCAGCGGCGCTGCCCGTCTGTGGCGCGAGGGTCCAAATGCCCTGCCACAACACTAATTGCTCGTTATCGGCCGGGGTCTCACGCACGAAGAAGACGGCATCGCCAACGAGCTGTGCGGTGATGGGCGAGATGGTGAGAGTCACCGCGGTGTCGGCCGTCGGCGTGCCGCCCGCGGCGGCTGTGCTGCTGTAGACGCCTGCCAGCGCGTGTTGCAGGCTGGAGAGTGCCTGTTCCTGACGTCGCTGCGCGCCGGCCGTACAGCCCGCGAGTAGCACGGCAGCGCCAAGCGTCAGGACGATGCCGAGGTAGCGCCGCGCGCGTGTGCCGTGCCCGCAATCCATCATGAGTATTCCCGCCATTCGGCCCGATAGTTGCATCCGAGGGTCATGATACGCTCGAGCAGCGCCTGATAGTCGACGCCCGCGGCGCGCGCCGACTCGGCAAAGTCCTCGTCGCGTGTGAGGTTCGGGTTGGCGTTGGCCTCGAGCATGAAGACGCTGCCATCGGCTCGCACACGGAAATCGATGCGCGCGTAGCCCGACAGGTGCAGCGCGCGGTAGATGCGCCGTGAGAGCCGATCGAGCGTCTGCAGCACCTGCGGCGACAGATCCGCGGCCGCGCAGGTGGTGACGTCATAGCGCTGCTGGTAGCTGCGGTCCCACTTCACCTTGCGCGTGGCGATGGCCGGCAGCGACTGTGGCAGGGTACCGAAGCGCATCTCCCAGATCGGCAGGCGCGTGAGCCGCTCGTTGCCCATCACGCCCACGTACAGCTCGCGTCCCTCGATGTATTCCTCGACCAGTGCGTCCGAGCCGATCTGCTCGTGCATGAACTGCACCCGCTCGCGCAGGCGCGCATGATCGTCGACCACCGAGGCTTGCGCGATACCGAGCGATGCATCCTCGGTGGCGGACTTCACGAACAGCGGCGGGCGCAGATTCTTGGGCACGTGGATGCGCTGGCCGCGCCGGAAGACGGTGAACTGCGGGGTGGGAATGCGGTGGAAGGCCAGCAGCTGCTTGCACAGCACCTTATCCCGCGACAGCAGCAGGCCGCGCGGATTGCAGCCGGTATAGGGAGCGCGCATCAGCTCGAGGAAGGCGACCACGTGCTGGTCGTAGGTCACGATGCCGTTGAATTCCTCCAGCAGATTGAAGACGACCTCGGGCTTCCACTCCAGCAGCGCACCGCGCAGCTCCGTGAGCGAGTCCAGCACGCCGAGAATCTGCACCTCGTGCCCGGCGGCGCGCAGCGCCGAGATCACGTCGTACTCGGTGCGCCACTCATCGATTTGCTTGGCGGAGTAGCCGTCGAGCGTCTCGGGAGGCACCAGGCTCGTGTGTACCACGACCAGGGTGCGAAGCTTGCGAGCCGTCATGCGATCTGTTGCAGGCCCTGACTGGCGAGGTAGCGGCGCGCGAGCTGTCGTAGCATGCGGCGCGTATTGGCGAGCGCGATCCGCTGCGGGGCCGCGACGTACAGGCCCAGATGCTCGCTGCGCTCGATGGCGGCGCGCATGACCTGATGGGCGACGTAGCGATCCACGCCGGCTGTCTGCATCATCCAGTCGAGCAGCCGCGCCTTGTGGGCACGCAGCAGGGAAGCGGCACTGCGCCGCGCTGCCAATCCAGGGCGAGCGCTCGCCCCGGCATCGCCCGAGAACACCCGCTGCAGCAGCCGATCGACCAGCAAGCCACGTCGCGGCCGATGCAGCGCGCGCTTGCCCTGGAAGTACTGCCCGAGCGTGCGCTGATCGGCATGCAGCGGCTCGATGCGCGTGCGCCGACGCACCGGCGGAGACTGCCTGACCAGCTCATCGGCGAGCCGGTCGACGAAGTGCAGCTTGCGCAGCGCCGGCCAGGCTGCATAGCGGCGCTGCCAGTTCGAGCGCGGCGCGAGCCAGACGGCGAAGGTCTCGGCGAAATCTTCGGTCGGATGGCTCTGTGCATACCAATCGCCGAGGTGCTGCACGTGCCGGCGGCTGGCCGGGCGCACGCGGTAGCGATCGCGGTAGGGCCGCGAGGCCTCGCCGAACAGCGCTCGCCAGTGGGCACGCCGGCGCAGTCGGTACGCCGAATCGATCGCATGACCGGCCTCGTGACGCAGGATGCGCATCGCCCAGTTGGCGTTGCTGCCCTCCACGGCGCGCGTCATCTTGCGCGCCAGACGCATCAGGCGCGGATGCGCCAGATAGAACGGCACGGCGATGCCGGGCACCCCGTCAGGCGAGAACCAGTCGTCCGACAACCAGACATGCGGGCGGAAACGGATGCCGCGACCGTCGAGCTCCGCGTACAGGCGCTGCACGTAGCGCTGCAGCGGCGAGCGCGCCAGGTCCAGCCGCAGGTCGCACATGCGCAGCCTCAGCAGCTCCTCATCGGGCAGCCGCGCCCAGTCCGGCCGGCGCGGTGGCAGGCGGCGACGGGAAACGGCGGCGTCGAAGGGCATATAAAAACTTTACTCAATCGCGGCGAGGTTGTCCGCTGTCTCGAGGACGGCGGCCTCGGGGTCAGCGCCGCCCGCGGCGCCCTCAGCGCCCGCGGCGCCCTCAGCGGGGAGAGGTGCCCCCCGCAGGGCCGCAAAATTGAACAGCCGGGTGTCGGCCAGGGTCGCCGGCTCGACGTGCCGCAGCGCGGAGAAGATTGACTCGCTGCGGCCGGGCTGCTCGCGCTCCCAGGCCGCGAGCATGGCCTTGACGGCGTTGCGCTGCAGGTTCGGCTGCGAGCCGCACAGGCGGCAGGGAATGAGTGGAAAGGCCATGCCGCGGGCGTAGCGCGCGATGTCGCGCTCGCGGATGTAGGCCATCGGCCGGATGACCACGTGGCGGCCGTCCTGCGAGCGCAGCTTGGGGGCCATGGCCTTCAGACGACCCGCATGGAACAGGTTGAGGAACAGCGTCTCGACGATGTCGTCGCGATGGTGCCCCAGGGCAATCTTGGTGATGCCCTGCTCGGCCGCAAAGCGGTAGAGCGCGCCGCGCCGCAGGCGCGAGCACAGCGAGCACATCGTCTTGCCCTCGGGAATGACACGCTTGACGACCCGATAGGTGTCCTGCTCGATGATGTGCCAGGGCACCCCGAGGCTCTGCAGATACTGCGGCAACACGTGTGCCGGAAAGCCGGGTTGCTTCTGGTCGAGATTGACGGCCAGCAGCGTGAAGTCGATCTCGGCGCTCGCCTGCAGCGAGCGCAGCAGGTCGAGCAGCGTGTACGAATCCTTGCCGCCCGAGAGGCACACCATGACGCGATCGCCGGGCTCGATCATCCGATAGTCCGCGATGGCCTTGCCGGCGAGCCCTCGCAGCCGCGCGCCGAGCTTGCGTACGGTCGCGCTGGGGCGCGTGGCGCTGGGGCGGGCGGCGCTCTGCGGCGCAGCCGCGCTCACGCGCGGGTCTCCAGGTACTTGTGCTCCAGGTAGCGCAGCAGCGCATTGGCGGACAGAGGCTGGCCGGTGGCGTGCTTCATCAGTTCCTTGACGGTGACCTTGGCGCCGAGGCTGTGGACATTGTCGCGCAACCAGCCGAACAGTCCGGAGAATTCGCCGTGTCCGATCTGCACGTCCATTTCCGGCAGATGTGCGCGCAGGCTTTCCCAGAGCTGGGCGGCGATGACCGCCCCGAATACGTACGAAGGAAAGTAACCGAACGAGCCGAGCGCCCAGTGGATGTCCTGCAGGCAGCCATCGTTGGCACCGCTGGGACGCACCTCCAGGCGCTGCTCCATGCTCTCATTCCAGGCCGCCGGCAAATCGCGCACCGCGAGCTCTCCGGACAGCAGTTTCTTCTCGAGCTCGTAGCGCAGCAGGATGTGCAGCGGATAGGTCAGCTCGTCGGCATCGACACGGATCAGGCTTCTCTGCACGCGTGTGACCCAGCGGTACAGGTTGTCGACTTCCCATTCAGGGCCCGAGGCCGCAAAGTGCTTTTCCAGCAGCGAGCGCAGATAGCTGACAAACGGCCGACTGCGTCCCACGAACATCTCGAGCAGCAGCGCCTGGCTCTCCTCCAGGGCCATGCCCCGGTCGCGCCCGACCGGCTGATCACGCCATTCCTGGGGCAGGCCGAGGTCGTACATGGCATGCCCGGTCTCGTGCATCGCGCCGAACAGCCCGGTGAACAGGTCCGCCGAATCAAAGCGGGTGGTGACGCGAATGTCGCCGGGCACGCCCTCGGTGAAGGGGTGCTCGCTCTCATCCAGCCGGCCGCGATCGAACGGAAAGCCGATCGCGCGCATGACCTCGACCACCAGCGCGCGCTGCTTGGCGGAGGTGAACTTGCCGCTGATCGGCAGCGTCGGCGGCTCGGACTGCTGCGCCAGGACCTCGCGGATCAGGCCGGGCAGACGCCGCGAGAGCGCCTTGAAGATCGCATCGATGTCCGCGGTGGAGATGCCCGGGGAGAACTCATCGACCAGCGCGTAGTACGGCGGCAGCCCGAGCGCCTGCCCGAGCAGCGCGGCCTTGTCGCGCACCAGCTGTACGACCTCCTCCAGGTGCGGCGCGAACAGCTCGAAACTGTTCTGGCGGCGCGCCTCGGCCCAGTACACCTCGGCGCGCGCCGTCGCGCGTGCCAGGCGCGAGATGAGCGATACGGGGGTGGCGATCGCGTGGTCGCGCTGACGGCGCATCTCGCGCAGATTCGCCACCTGCCAGTCCTCCAGGCCTTGCGCGTTCGCCTGCGCGCGATCCAGCAGGCGCGTGATGCGCGGGGTCGTCAGCAGCGCATGGTGCTCGGTCTCGAGCGCGGCCAGCTGCTCGCCCCGCACTTCCGCGCTGCCTCGCGGCATCATGACCGCGGCATCCCAGCGCAGCAGCGCCAGCGCACCGTGGAAGGCATGTAGGCGGCGCCATTCCTGCTCGAGCTGTATGTAGGGGGTGGGGGACATGGGTCTGCAGCGGCTTCAGGCGGCGCTGGGCGCTGCCGTCGGCGCACCCTCCGCTTTGCGCCATTTTAACATTGGGAAGGTGGCAGCGGCGGCGTCGCAGGTGCCTGTCAGCACGATTTATTTCTAAAAATACCTATAATTATTAATAGCTTACATACGCAGCCGCCAGCCGCATGGCTCGGACGGCGCGCAGGGTGTCGGCGACGGAGGCCTAAGGGGTGGGATGCGCGTGCGGCCACCCGGGGGCGCACCAGTGCGCGCGACTGCACCAGGTCGGCCAGTCGGCCGCGAAGAACCCGGCGCTGAGCGAGAACCCCAGCAGCAGCAACAGCAGCAGATACACCCGCAGCGCGCGCATGCCGCATCATAACGGTTGGGGCACGGGGTCGGCACGGCGCGCGCCTGGCGGCGCGGCGGCCATCACGCCGGGCGGCTCGTGCGCTGCGATAGACTCAAGTGATGCCCCTTCGAATCTGTTTCGTGGCCGCCGAGCTCACCCCGCTCGCCAAGGCCGGCGGCCTCGCCGACGTCAGCGGCGCGCTGGTGAAGTATCTGCAGAGCGACGGACACGATGTGCGCGCCTTCCTGCCCTACTACGGCGGCGCCGCGGGGGCGATGGCCCGGCGCCTCGCGCAAGCGGGCATCGCGGCCGAACCGGTACCGGGCGTAACGGACATCGCGGTGCAGCTGGGCACGCATCGGCTGATGTTCTCGCTGCTGAAGGCGCGCATTCCGGGCTCGCAGGCGCAGCTGTACCTCGTGGACTGTCCGCAGTGCTTCGCGCGCGACACCATCTACGACGGCGCGCCGGATGAGTACCTGCGCTTTCTGCTGTTGACGCATGCGGCCTTCGTCAGCTGCCAGCATCTGGTGTTCGCGCCCGAGATCATGCATTTCCATGATTGGCACACGGCGATCGGCACGGCGCTGCTGCGCTCGACCTATGCCTGGGACCGGCTGTTCGCCGGCGCACGCAGCGTGCTGACGATCCACAACATCGGGTATCAGGGTATCGTCGGTGCGCAGACGGCTCCGGAAGTGCTGCCCAACGCCTCCCTGTCGATGTTCGATGGCGCGGATCTGGCTGCGGGGCACATTGGCCTGCTGCGCACCGGCATCCGTCATGCGGATTTGATCACCACCGTCTCTCCCACCTATGCGCGCGAGATCCAGGGACCCGAGTACGGCATGGGGCTCGAGGGGCTGCTCGCCGAGCGCGCGGGCGCGCTGGTGGGCGTGCTGAACGGCGTGGACTACGAGGACTGGGATCCCAGAGTGGATCGCTATCTGCCGCAGCACTATGACGAGACGCAGCTGGCGGTGAAGGCGGCGCTCAAGCAGCAGCTGCTCGGACGCCTCGGGCTCGCCCGGCCGCAGCTCGCGCCGCTGGGACCGGGACGGCGCGGACTTGCGCCCGAGGCGGCGGCGCGCACGCCGCTGTTGGGGGTGGTGAGCCGGCTGGTCACGCAGAAGGGCCTCGACCTGCTGTTCGATGCGCTGCCGCGGCTGCTGCCGGAGCGCAACTTCGCGCTCGCCGCGCTCGGCACGGGCGAGCGTGGCTACGAGGAATTCTTCGCGGCGCTGTCGCGCAGCTATCCCACGCGCGTGTACTTTCGGCGCGGCTACGACGATGAGCTCGCGCACTGGATCGAAGCCGCGAGCGACATTTTCCTCATGCCCTCGCGCTACGAGCCATGCGGATTGAACCAGATGTATAGCTTGCGATACGGCAGCGTGCCGGTCGTGCGTCGCACGGGAGGCTTGGCCGACTCGGTCGAGCCGGTGGATTTCGCGGCCGGCACGGGAACGGGGTTTGTATTCGATGAGTATTCCGGCTCGGCGCTGACGGCCACGGTGCGGCAGGCGCTGGAGTGGTATGGCGATGCCGGGACCTGGCAGGCGCTGGTGCAGCGGGGCATGGCGCAGGATTTTTCCTGGCCACGGCAGGTGCGGCGGTATGTGCAGTTGTATGAGGGGCTGGCGACGCGTTGAACAAGTTACCGAGCAGGTTGCACGCACAGCATTGAATGCAGCGCGCTGCGTTCAGTGCAGCGCGATTTCGAAGAACGTACCGTAGTTGTCGGTGCCGCCTGCGAAGGTCGTGCCGTAGAGATTGCCGTCGCTGCCCAGGATCAGATTGGCCTTGGGATTGGCACCGTCGCTGCCGCTGAAGGAGTGCACGACTGTCTCGACTCCGCCCGGCGTGAGTTGGAAGACCGTGCCATCGCCGTGAGCGCCTCCAGTGTAGGTCATTCCATAGAAGTTGCCGTCGCTGCCGAGGATCAGACCGGCATAGGGATCTGAGCCATCGTCGCTGCCGCCCGCAAAGGCGTGCACGACACTCTCGACACCGCCGGGCGTGATTTTGTAGATGGTGCCGCCACCGCCGGCGCCACCATTCTGTGTCGTGCCGTAGAAGTTACCGTCACTTCCCTCGAGCAGACTGCCGTAGGGATTTGCCCCATCGCCCGTCCCGCCGGTGAACGCATACAACACCATCTCGGTCCCACCCGGCGTCAGTTTGAAGACGACGCCATCGCCGGCCGCGCCGCCGATCTGTGTCGTCCCGTAGAAGTTGACGTCGCTGGCCTGGATGGGGACGTCTGCGGGCTCACTGCCGTCGCTGCCTCCCGCAAAGGAATACAACGTGGACCCAACGCCAGCCGATGTGATCTTGAAGACCGAGCCGTGACCGCTGCTGCCTCCCAGGTAGGTCGTTCCATAGAAATTGCCGTCGCTACCCTCAACCACACCGGAATAGGGACCGCCGAAGCTGACGGTCTCGGAGAAGGAGTACAGATCGCTCTCGATGCCGCTCGGTGTGAGCCGAAAGAACGCGCCCTCGGTGTGGGTGCCGCCGTTGGCCGTTGTGCCGTAAAAATTGCCGTCCGTGGCTTGAATCATGCCGGCAAAGGAAGGGTGACCGGTGAAGCTGTACAGAATGGTCTCGGTCCCGGCGGGCGTGATCTCAAAGACCGTGCCGTCATTGCTGGCGCCGCCATAGAGTGTCGCGCCGTAGAAGTTGCCGTCGCGGCCCTGGAGCAAACTGTATTGGTGGGGATTCGCCCCGTCGCTGCCGCCGCCGGCAAAGGAATACAGCAGAGTGAAGTTCGGGCCGCATGCGATGGTGATGCCCGTGACGTTTGCCGCGTCCATGGTGCCGGCACCGTTGCTCACGCGGCACACGAGGCCCGTCGGCGCGGTCTGCACCGTGACGGCATAGGCACTGCCGTAGGCAACGGCCGTGTTCATCGTGAATTGCGTGGCGTTCGCGGCAAGCGTGAGGGCGTCGCCGCCGTTGTCCAGCAGCACCAAGCCGCCGCCGGTGAGGCCACTGATCGAGCCGCCCACGCTGTAGGTTTCGTTCACGCAGCTCACGACGACATCGGTCACGTCGGACGATGCGATGGTGCCGGAACCGCCCGTGACCGCGCAGATCTGGCCCGTGGGTTGGGACTGGATCGTCACGGTATAGGCAGTGCCCGTGGCCAGCGAGCCGGCCAATGTTTGCGAGCTTGCCCCTGCGGGCACGATCACCGAAGCGGAATCAACGCTCAGTACCAGGCCTGAGGAGCTTAAGTTGCTGATCGAGGCGCTGAGAGAATAGGTCTGCGCAGGTGCCGGTGCGTTGGCCGATGCCGATGTGCTGGTGTTGGCAAACGCGCTGAAGGCGTTGTAGATGCTGCCGTTGTTGCAGCCGCCCAGCGCTGCCAGGCAGCAGAGCAGCGCCACGCCCACGGGTCGTCGTATCCAAGGCAGTTGAGGCGCAGACCGCGACATCGATGACCCTGTGTAAGCCAGCCAATGGGGGACGAGGTTGTGCACCCATTTGAGCCATCATTAGGGCCAGAACGTGCACGGGCGTGTGTGTGTGCGGTCCCAATATCGGTAGCTGTCGATTGGCTGCGAGCACTCCTTGATTTGCGACCGTGATGCAGTTCACGGGCTCGGAGATCGTTTGCTTTAGACAGCGCTGGCCATCGGGAAGAGTCGGCTAGCGGCTTTCTTCGGAGAGCAGGCCCTCGGACGCTGCCGACGGCGTGGGCAAACCCGGCGCTGGAGCGACTTCGCCTTCGATGTCCTTGCCGGTGTAGTCGGTCATCAGGCTGGTGGCAATCAGCGTGACCACACTGCAAAAGAGGATGTAGCCCGCAATCGCATAGGCCGAGCGGTAGCGCCCTAACAGCCAGGCAGCGAGCAGCGGGGCCGGCCCCCCAGCGATGACCGAGGAGAGCTGATAGCCGAGTGAGGCACCGCTGTAGCGCACGCGGCTTTGGAAGGACTCTGCGATCAGCGCGGCCTGCGGACCGTACAGCATGGCATGGGGGATGAGCGAGACCACGATCGCGGTAAAGATCAGCAGAGCCTCGCCGCTGTCGAGCAGGCCGAAATATACAAAGCCGTACAGGCCGGTCACGATGGCGCCCGCCATGTAGACTTTCTTGCGTCCAATGCGGTCGGACAGATGTCCGAACAGCGGAATGGTGACGAACTGCAGGCTGGCCGCGGCCAGTACCGCCATCAACAGGAAGTCACGCGACACGTGCAGCGAGTCGACCCCGTAGGTGAACACGAAGGCCGTGAAGATGTAGAACGGCGCCTGCTCGGCCATGCGGGCGAACATGCTCAGAACGATCTCGCGTCCGTGGCTCGTGAATGCCCGCCGCACCGGCGCGCTTTCAACCTTGCGTTCCGCCAGCAGACGCCGGAAGACCGGGGTCTCGAGAATTCCGAGGCGGATGTACAGTCCAATCGCCACGAGCACTGCGCTGAGCAGGAAGGGTATGCGCCAGCCCCAGCGGATGAATTGATCACCGGATAGGCGGCTGACGGCCAGCACC
>Ga0134126_10008721_pt1 | contig 12756 bp, 6 predicted proteins | sample KB31752_FD_96881 | JGI IMG/M metagenome (GOLD analysis project Ga0134126, IMG submission 96881) | Terrestrial soil microbial communities with excess Nitrogen fertilizer from Kellogg Biological Station, Michigan, USA - KB3-175-2 | ecosystem: Environmental > Terrestrial > Soil > Unclassified ...
CGATAGCAGTGCTGTCGATGGTTGCGGTCGCTGCGGCGGCTCCGTTCGATCAGCGCGTCGGGCGCGGAGATACCTCGGAATCGGTGGGCAGGCAAGCCCTCTATATCGTGCAGTCGAACAGTGCTGCGGCCGCTAGCGAGCGGGTGCGAGGTGTTGGTGCCCGCGTGAATCGGCCGCTCGGAATCATCAACGCGGTATCGGCCACGCTGACATCGCGCCAAGCTGATGAGCTGCGTGCGCGAGCGGACGTGCGGGTGTTTGCGGACCGCCGCGTGCGCGGCGCCAGCGTCACCTCCCTGCTGCAGGCTGTTACGAAGTCAGCGACGTCCACTGTTACAAAGGTCACGACGCCACTCGTAACGACCGTGGTCACGCCCCTCGCGCCGGTGGTCTCCAGCCTTGCTCCCGTGACCACGCCCCTCGTCTCGACAGTGGGTGGCGTAGCCGCCCCGGCGCTGCCACTCGTCACACCGGTCCTCGGACCTGTGGTGACTCCGATCGCCGCGCCTGCGGTTGTCGCCCTCAGCTCCGCCGACAGCCTTCAGGATGGGACCGGCGTCGCCTCGTCGGACCTGCTCTACCAGACCGACTATCCCATGCTCGTCGGGGCCGACCAGATCCAGCAGGGAGGCGTCACCGGCCGGGGCGTCACGATCGCGATCCTGGACTCCGGTCTCTGGCAGGATCCTAGCCAGAACTACGGCGCGCGCGTGCTGGCCAGCGTCGACGTGCTGAACGGCGGCTCCGGTCCCGTGCAGGGCGACCCCTACGGCCACGGGACACACGTCACCTCGATCGCTGCGGGTGGCGCGCAGAACGCCTCGCTCAGCTACCTGAGCATCGCGCCACAGGCGAAGCTGGTCGTTGTCCGCGCATTCGACGGCACGGGGGCCGGCCGCTACAGCGACGTGATCGCAGGACTGAACTGGATCGTCACGAATCAGAAGAAATACAACATCCGGGTGCTGAATCTCTCGTTTGGCGCGCCGCCTGAGTCCTACTACTGGGATGATCCGCTGAACCAGGCCGTGATGAAGGCGTGGCGTGCCGGGATCGTCGTGGTGACCGCGGCTGGCAACGAAGGCCCGGATCCCATGAGCGTCGACGTGCCGGGCAACGTGCCGTACGTCATCACTGTCGGCGCTCTGACCGATAACTACACGCCCTACAACGGCAGCGATGACCGCCTCGCCTCGTTCTCCTCGACCGGGCCAACCTTCGAGGGTTTCGTCAAGCCGGAGATGATCGCTCCGGGCGGTCACATTGCCGCCTCCATGTCACGCTCCAGCTACCTCGCCAACATCGATCCCAACTCCATGGCGCCGGGGCAGCAGATGTTCACCATGTCGGGGACGTCGATGGCTGCGGCCGTCACGACCGGGGTCGTGGCGCTGATGCTGCAGTCGGATCCGACGCTCACTCCCGACACGGTCAAGTGCAGACTGCTGGCGTCCGCGCGCCCCGCCGTCACGACGGCGGGCAAGCTGGCCTACAGCGTCTTCCAGCAGGGCGCCGGTCTCATCAACGCCGTCTCGGCAGTCAACAGCAGCGCAACGGGTTGCGCCAATCAGGGTTTGAACATCAGCGCTGACCTGGCCGGCACTCAGCACTTCGGGGGCCCGGCCAACCGCGACGCCAGCGGCAACTACTACATCATGAATCTCGGCGCGTCGGCCTGGGGGACTGCGCTCAGCGGCGACGGCTATACCTGGTCGAGCGGCTACACCTGGTCGCAGGGCTATACCTGGTCGCAGGGTTACACCTGGTCACAGGGCTACACCTGGAGTCAGGGCTATACCTGGTCGCAGGGTTACACCTGGTCACAGGGCTACACCTGGAGTCAGGGCTATACGTGGAGCCAGAGCGTACCGTGGTGGCAGACATCGCGTCCGGGCGCCGCCGCGGCGACGCCGGCCTCGATCGAATCCTGGGTACCGAACGAATAGTCGGATTGTGACGGCCTTCGCGTAAACCGGCGTCGGCGCGCGCCGGCGCGCGAACCTGAGTCAACGAACCACGCGGCGGCGTCGTGCATGGTAGGCCCAGTGAGCACCCATCTACACAGGGGCATTCGGCGCGCCTCGCTACTTGCCGCTCTGGTGTGTCTTACGGGCGCAATGCTTGCGCGCGCGGCCGACTCGTCCCCGCTCATCCTCGAGCACCTGACGACGGCGGATGGACTGCCGCAGGGCACCGTGTTCGCCACTTTGCAGGACTCGCAGGGTTTCATCTGGCTCGGCACCGAGGATGGCCTGGTTCGGTACGACGGCCACGAGCTGCTGCGCTATGCGTATTCGCGCGATACGCGCGGGAGCCTGCCGGGAAACTACATCCAGGCGATCGTGGAGGACGCTCAACACGATCTGTGGATCGCGATCAAGGATGGCGGAGTCGCCCGCTGGCGTCGCGCCACGGACAGCTTCGAGGTGTATCAACACCGGGCGGCGGATCCCGGCTCGATCGCCAGCAACGCCGTACACGATCTGCTGGTGGACGGGCACGGTCGCGTCTGGATCGCGATGACCGATGCGGGTGTGGACATCCTCGATCCGCTTACCGGTCGCGTCGAGCACCTGCGTCACGCCGCGGACGATGCGCGTTCGCTCATGGACGATCGCATCCTGACTCTGATGCTGGATCGCCACGGCGTGATGTGGATCGGAACCCGCAGCGGTCTGGACCGGTGGCGTGCCGATCGGCATGCCTTCGCTCATTTCAGTCGCGATGGCGCGGAGGCCGATGGGGGAGGGCACCAGGTCTCGCAGGTCATAGAGGATCCGGATGGCAACCTGTGGGTCGGCACGCACGATGCCGGTCTTGAGCGTGTTGACCCCGATGGGAGCGTGCTCGAGCGTTTCCGGCACGACGCGCGCCAGCCCACCTCGCTGGGCAACGACGATGTGCACGCGATACTGGAGGACCAGTCAGGGCACCTGTGGGTCGGGACCGCGGACGGCCTCGACCTGCTCAACCGCTCTTCCGGCCAGTTCAGCCATTACCGCCGCGATGCGAGCGATGCCGGCTCCCTGCGCGACTCCTACATCATGTCGCTCTACCAGGATGAGACCGGCCTGGTCTGGATCGGTACCCGCGCCGGCGGCGTCAGCCGCTGGAATCCGCGCAGCTGGGAGTTCGGCGCCCATCGGCCGGTGTGGCTGGGAGACAAACTCGTCACCGCTTTCGCCGATGCCTCCGACAACCGCGTCTGGATCGCGACTCTGGGCGGCGGTCTCGTGCAGTTCGACGCCGACAGCGGCAGGGCGGTGAGCCTGGAGGATCTGCTGGGCAGAGCCGATCCCGTTGGCGACCGGCGCGTGATGTCGCTCCGCATGGACCACGCCGGCAATCTGTGGATCGGCACCATGGGGAGCGGTCTGCGCGAGCTGCGGCCCGATGGGGCGGTGGAGTCGATCGCCGCGCGCGCCGGCGATGCCCACAGCGTGAGCGCGCCGGGGATCATGACCATCCAGGAAGCGCGCAACGGACAGATCTGGATCGGCACGTTCGGCGGTGGCGCGGACATTCTCGATCCCGCCACCGGCTTGATCCGTCAGCTGCCGTTCGGATCTGCGCCCGGCGCCATCAGCTCAGCCAACGTCAGCGCAATCGCTGAAGATCCGCGCGGCTATTTCTGGGTCGGCACCGACGGCGGCGGGCTGGATCTCGTGCGCGCCGATGGCACGCTGATCAAGGTGTTCAGGCACGATGCCGCGGCTCCGGCCAGCTTGCCGGCCAACACGGTGTATTCGCTGACGGTCGATGCCCACAACCGTGTGTGGGCGGCGACCGATGGCGGCGGCCTTGCCGAGGTCGTCGGCTCCCCGGCATCTGCCGGGTCGATAAGCTTCAGGACGCTCTCGCGCGAGAATGGGCTGCCCAGTGACACGGTCTATGGGGTGCTGACGGATGCCGGCGGGCACCTGTGGCTGAGCACCGATGCCGGGCTGGTGCGCTTCGATCCGGACAGCGGCTCGATCAAGAGCTATCACCGCGAGCACGGCCTGCAGGGCGAGGAGTTCGACTCCGGCGCCTTCTTCCGGCTGCGCGACGGGCGGCTGTGCTTCGGCGGCCCGGGCGGCTTCAACATCTTCGATCCGCTGCGCCTGTCGGAGGGCCGCCTGGCGCCGCGTCTGGCGCTGACGCGGGTGGAGATCATGGGCGTACCCGCGCCCGGCCCCCGGCCGTACTGGCTCCTCGACCGCATCCGTCTCGACTATCGGGCCAACATCCTGTCGCTCGATTTCGGCGCGCTCGACTTCACCTCGCCGAAGCGCAACCGGCTCGCCTACCGCATGGGCGGCCTGACCGATCGCTGGATCGACCTCGGCACGCAGCGCCGGATCACGCTGACCAACCTCGAGCCCGGCGATCATCTGCTCGAGGTCGCCGCCGCCAACGCCGACTCGGTCTGGAGTCAGGCTCCGCTGCGGCTGATGATCCACCGCGATCCCGCGCCATGGCGATCATCGTTCGCCTACATGGTCTATGCGCTCGCGATCCTGGCGCTGATTGCTTTTCGCTGGCGCTCACAGCGCATGCGGTTCCAGCGCATCGTGCGCGAGCGTGCGCGACTGGAGTCGGAGGTTGCCCTGCGCACCTCCGAGCTGGTCGAAAGCAATCGGCAGCTGGCGGAGGCGGTGCAGGCGAAGAGCAATTTCATGGACCGCATGTCGCACGAGCTGCGTACCCCGATGAACGGCGTCGTGGGCATGACCGAGCTGCTGGCACGCACCAGCCTGTCTGCCACTCAAACGCAGCTCACCAGGACCATCCGCTCCTCGGCGCAGGTGCTGCTGCAGATCGTCAACGACCTGCTCGATCTCTCCAAGATCAATGCCGGCAAGGTGCAGCTCGAGGAACTGCCCATCGAGCCGGTGCAGCTGCTGGAGGACTGCGCCAGTCTGTTCATGGGCGCCGCCGAGAGCAAACGCATCGATCTGATCGTCTGCCCGCCGCGCGTGATGCATCCGCTGCGTGGGGATCCTCTGCGCCTGCGTCAGGTTCTGATGAATCTGATCGGCAACGCCGTCAAGTTCACATCCCAGGGCGAGATCGTCGTCACTGCGGACATCGAAGTGCCCGAGCCCTCGAGCGCGGTGCTGCGAGTGTCGGTGGCTGACACCGGCATCGGCATGGACGCGGCCACCATTGCCCGCATCTTCAAGCCATTCACCCAGGCCGATGAATCGACGACCCGGCGCTTCGGGGGCACCGGGTTGGGGCTGGCGATCTGTCGGGAGCTCGCCGTGCTCATGGGCGGCAACATCACGGTCGCCAGCCGCCCTCAGGTTGGCTCGACCTTTCATCTCTCGGTACCGCTGAAGGTAGTGCAAGCCGGGCAAGCAGAGGCGCCCGCGCGGCTGCCGCCGCGACCGGTCCGGATCATTACCCGTCGGCCTGCGCTCGCCGAGTCCCTGTCGCGCTATGTGTCGGGCTTCGGGCTGACGGCATTCCTCGGTGAAAGCGAGGCGGCTGGCGGGCACGAACTGGCGATCGTGGACGCCAGCTCGGGCCTCGAGTACCTGCGGGCGCAGGCCCACGGGACACGTGCGCAGCAATCACTGGTGGTGGTGGCGAGTTCTGGGGACCTCACGGCAGCGGGCATGGATCGTCTCGCAGGTACACCGTCGATCGTCCTGAAGCCCGTTCGCGGCGACACTCTGCGTGGTGCGCTTGCCGCAGCTTTGGGCGTGCCGAACGCGCTCGCCGCCGCGCCCCTGAAGACCCCAGAAGCCGAGGCTCCGATCGGCGGACATGTTCTGCTAGTTGAGGACGAGCCGGTCAACGCCGCGGTGGCCCAGGGGTATCTGACTGCGCTTGGCTGCACCTCCGTATGGGTCAAAGACGGGCCGGAGGCAGTGGCGCGCAATGCGGCCGAGCGGTTCGACCTCATCCTCATGGACCTGAGCATGCCGACCATGGATGGGTTTGCCGCAACGGCATTGATCCGTCAGCGAATGGGCACGAGCCGTCACGTCCCGATCGTCGCGCTGACCGCGCACGATCCGGTCAACTACCGTGAAACCTGCCTCCAGGCGGGGATGGACGACCTGCTGAGCAAGCCCTGCACGCTGAGCGAGTACGCGCGGGTGCTACACCGCTGGATTCCCGCCGCCAGGGCCGCGTCTGCCTGGCCGCAGCCAGTCAACGTGGGCGTGCCCGACCAGGGCGCGCCGCCCACAGCCTCAAGGGGAGTTCCGAGCCAAGGCGCGATCGCCGCGGAAGAATCACCCGGAGGATCGGACCTCGCCGCCGTGGATGCCTCGGCTGTGAGGCGCCTGAGAAACCTCCGCGGCGGAGCCTCGAGCGACCTGTACGGCCAGCTCGTCGATCTGTTCCAGTCCAGCTCGGGACAGGCGATGCAAGAGCTCGCCGCCACTCTCGCGGCTGGCGATCTCCAGAGAAGCGCGGCGGTGTGCCACAGGCTGGGCTCGAGCGCGGCCAACGTGGGCGCGCTGTCCTTCGCACAGGAAGTCCGGACACTCGAGCAGGTTTGTGCGAGCGGGGAGGGGAACCGGGCGCGTGCGATCCAGGCGCGCCTGCAGCAAGCGTATCCCGCGCTCGTGGACGAGCTGCTTTCGATCCGCTTGAAGGCGAGCGCATGAGCGGGGAGACCTCAACCGCACCGGTCGCGATCGTCGCCGATGATGAGGATCTCGGGCGCCTGCTGCTGGCGGAGTCGGTGGCCGCCTCCGGGCTCGTGCCCGTCTCCTGTGACAACGGGATGGCGGCGCTCGAGGCGGCACTCTCGAGAAACGTGTCCATCGTGCTTCTCGACGTGGACATGCCGGGCATGGACGGCTTCACGGTCTGCCGGCGCCTGCGCGCGGAGCCTCGCCTGGCCAGCGTTCCGATCGTGATGGTGACCGGGCATGAGGACTCAGCCGCGATCAGTCTCGCCTTCGAGGCCGGCGCCACGGATTTCATCTCCAAGCCAGTCAACTGGGCCCTGCTGCCGAGGCGCCTTGCGTACATCCTGCGAAATGCGGCCGCAGCCGAGCGCATCGAGCGCCTCGCGTACTATGACACCCTGACCGGATTGCCCAACCGGCAACGCTGCATCGAGACGGCGCAGCGGCTGTTCGCGGAGGCTTCGGCAGCCGGGGAATCGGCGGCCATCATCTATCTGGATCTCAACAGCTTCAAACGGGTCAACGACACGTTCGGGCACTCAGTGGGCGATGCGGTCCTCAAACGTGTCGCGGACAATTTGACTCGAACGCTGCAGAGCTGCCGGCGGACTCTCGAGCACGTGACCGTAGCGCGATTTGGTGGCGATGAGTTCGTGATCCTGCTGCGTCACGAGAACGCCCGCGCTATGGCTGCGCAAATAGCCGAGGCCTGTGCCGCGGCCTTCAAGGAGCCGATCGACTACGAGGGACTCGAGTTCTACTCGGCGCCCAGTATCGGGGTGGCGATCTATCCGGACGATGGGCCGGATGTCGCCACGGTCCTGAAGAACGCGGACACCGCGATGTATCAGGCCAAGACCGGGGCGACGGCGGGCGTGGCCATGTATGCCCCCGCGATGAGCAGCCGGCTTCGCGACTGGCTGGACCTGGAAACGCGGTTGCGCCACGCGGTTCAGGACGAGACGCTGCGCTTGTGCTTCCAGCCCAAATTCCGCCTGAGCGACAACCGACTGGCGGGCGTCGAAGCGCTGCTGCGCTGGTGCGATACCGAGCATGGGGATATTGCGCCGCAACGCTTCGTCGAGATTGCCGAAGACAGCGGGCTGATCATCGACATGGGCAGCTGGGTGGTGCGTGCCGCCTGCAGACAGCTGCGCACATGGCTCGATCGGGGCTTGAGAGTGCCGGTTGCCATCAATGTTTCGGGCAAGGAGCTGCTGCACGGAGATCCGGCCCGCGTGATCGAGGCCGAGGCCGCCGCAGCAGGTGTGCCGCCCTCGTTGCTGGAGGTCGAGATCACCGAATCGCTCCTGGTGAAGGACTCCGCGACGGTGCGCCGGGCGCTCGAGAGGCTGCGACAGCTTGGCTGCCGGATCGCGCTGGATGACTTCGGCACCGGCTACTCCTCCTTGGCCTACATCACTCGCTTTCCGCCCGACCGCATCAAGATCGACAAGGCCTTCGTGCACAACGTGGACCGCTCGGCCAGCGATGCCGCGATTGCCAATGCAATATTGTCGCTGGGGACGAGTCTGAGCCTGATCGTCACGGCCGAGGGCATCGAGCGGGTCGGGCAGCTCGAGTGGCTCCGCACCCGAGGCTGCCACGAAGCACAGGGATTCCTCCTCTCCAAGCCGCTCGTCGCGGAGGAGCTCGAGCGGCGATTTCTGCGAGCCCCGGGGGGCTCGCCGCCAGCCGCGGCTACGGATGCCACCGACCTCCAGAAGCAGGTCCGTAACCAGTAAGAGCAACGTCGGCCCGAGCGTCGAGCACGGTCCGCCGGAACCGCCCGCACGTTCGCGCAAGACCGGTCGTATTTAATCAAGCAGCCCCGCAGCCTGGATGCGAGAATGTGCAATCCCGTGCGATTCGACTATCAACTCGAGGAGCCGTCATGGCAATGAGCGAGACGAAGAGGAAGGAGCTGGGCCGCCGGCGAGCGGCGCCGCTGGTCACCCCGAGCGATCTGGGCGCGAAGGCCTCCGTGCAGATCGCAGGGGGCATGAACACGATTTTGGCGGATGTGTTTGCCTTGTATCTGAAGACCAAGAACTTCCACTGGCACATGAGCGGGCCGCATTTCCGTGACTATCACCTCCTGCTGGACGAGCAGGCCGACCAGCTCTACGCCATGACGGATCCGATTGCCGAGCGCATCCGCAAGGTGGGCGGCGAGACGTTGCGATCGATCGGGCACATCTCCCGGCTGCAGCGCATCAAGGACAACGACGCGGAGTATGTGGATCCGCTGGACATGTTGGCTGAGCTCCGCGAGGACAACCAGTCTCTGGCGGCGCGCCTGCGCGAGGTCCATGAGGTCGTCGATGAAGTGCATGACATCGCGACGGCCAGCCTCATCGAGAACTGGATCGATGAGACCGAGCGGCGCACCTGGTTTCTCTTCGAGGCGAGCCGTCAGCAGCGCTGAGCGGAAGTGTCGCCGGTCGCAGACATTGACTCGGCGCGGGCTCGTCGATCCAACACCGTCGGACCAACACCTCGGGCGCGACCGTTGCGGCAGCCAGATGACGTGAGCTTGACAATCACTCCGTTGTAGTTGCGCAACGGTTGAATTGCGCGCCGCGAAGCTGTGGCAGTATCCGCGTTCTGGCGGTTCTCAGGGGGCGGGTCGTGCACTTCGTGCGGTGGTTGAGGTTGCGGGCGTTAGCGCGCGGAATCGCGATGCTGACGATCTTGATCTGCGTCAGCGCCTGCGGAGGTGGCGGTGGCGGCCCGCCGGCGCCGATGATGGGCGCTACCGCGTTCACGACTAATGAGAACGTGGCGCTCCCCGGACAACTCAGCGCCACGGGCGGCAGCGGAACGCTGACATACTCCGCATTGAGCAAGCCTGCCTCAGGCACTCTCACGAGCTTCTCCACCGCCGGCGCGTTCCTCTATACACCTGCCGCGAATTTCGTCGGCTCCGATTCGTTCAAGGTGCAGGTCAGCGACTCGCAGGGGCGGAGCGCTTCGGCGACAGTCGCGATCACCGTGCATATGAACCACGCGCCTACAGCCGACGCTCTCGTAATGCGTGCCGACGGTACGGCACTCGCGAAGATAAACGTCCTCGCCAGCGCGCACGACACGGACGGGGATCCGCTCACCGTGTCCATTGCGACACCCGCACTGGTGGGCAAAGCAACGGTCAATTCGGATAAGAGTGTGAGCATCACCGGCTTGCCGAGCGGCTTCAAAGGGCTGACGCGATTCCGGTTCACCGTGACCGATCCCAGTGGCGCCACGGCGAGTGCCAATGCGGCGATCTTCGTCGGCGCGGACCCCTTTCGCGCGGTGTTCGCGGGCGACGCCTCCGGCAACGGTACGCCAGAGGTGTATCTCACCGACTTTGCGTCTGATCCAGAAGCAATCAGCGCGGCGACGCAGGGCAGCTTCCGTCTCGCGGGTTTCGCGGTGTCCGCGAACGGCGCGACCGTGGCCTACCGCAGCGAGGCAGCGTCCGGCTCCAACCTGGTATTCGTGCGCACCTCGGCACCGGCTCAGCAGGTGGGTATCGACCTGCCCTCGGGCGCGGCACTCATTCAGGATGCTCAGGGAAAGGACCAGTTCCAGGTCAGCCCGGACGGCCAGTGGATCGCGCTCGTGGCGGGGCAGGCTGGCGCCAGTGCGATCTATGTCGTCAATGTGTCCAAGCCGACCGTGGTGAGTCGCGTGGCGCCGGCGGGAGCGGTGTTCATGAGCCAGCTGGCGTTCTCAGCGGACTCGAAGAGCCTGTATTTCCTCGCAAGCAGCGTCGCCTCCGGTGCCAACGAGTCGCTGTACCTGGTCGCGCTCGCCGATCCCGGAGCAACGGCGCTGATCTCCGCGGCCAGCGCGCCCGGCAGCAGCGACCAGGTGCTGCAGTACTCGGTCTCGCAGGACCAGACGCGGATCCTCGAGGAAGCCAACCGGCACGGTGCCGTCGGCCTTTACTACATCGACCCGCAGCAGCTGCAGGCTGAGGTCCAGATCAGCCAGAGTCTGGTGGCCGGACAGTTCATTCCCCAGACCCCGTTCAACTCGCCACCCGGCATCGCCGTGAACGCCAGCGGAGCTCAGGTCGCCTACCCGGTCCAGTCTCTGGCGGGAATCAACACCTACGCCGCCAATGTAGCGCCCACGCCTGACCCGCAGGTCGTCGCCACGGGCGCACGGGCGATAGGTTTCCGGCCCGACGGCGCCGCGCTGCTGTATTCAAGCGGCGCGCAGGTGTATGAGAGCGCGGTCAAGAGCGGCGCCACGGGGCAGCTCGTCGGCAACGGCGGTGCGGCGTGGTACGACTCCACCGGCAATATCGTTCTGCTCGAGCAGTTTCTCGCCTCGGGCGGCACCCCTTCCTCCTATCAGGCGCTGGCCGCGACCGTGCGCGGCTCCTTCGGAACCGCTCAGCCGATCGGGACTCCCGTGCTGGCCGCCCAATACTTCAACGTCTCCGGCTTTGATCGCGCCGTGGTCCTGCTCGGCGAGGGACCGACCACGGGGCAACCTGCCGCTAGCGTGCATCTGTCTCTCGTCAATGCCCTGGCCCCGGACAAGCTGCTGTATCTCGCCGATTTCCAGACGCCCATGTCGCTCACCTCCGAGGCGGCCAGGATCGTCACCAACTGACTCGCCCGGGCAGCGCCGCCGTGGCACTTGCCCGGCCTCGCCCCACCATTGCCGGCGCGGCTGTAGCAACAGTAGGACATCGCTGACGCACGAGTGTCGCGAGCGCCGATGGCGCTTTTCGTGCGTGGACGCCTAAGTTGGAAAAGTCTTCAGGAGGAGATGGATATGCCGGAGAGAGAGACATTGGAGAGAGCCAGGCGCGACAGGCGTCAGGGCAAGGCGCCGAGCACACAAGCAGGCGAGTTCGTCCGCGAGGAGATCGAGCACATTCGGCAGGGTGAGCACGGTGCCCGCTCCAGCAAACAAGCAATCGCCATCGGACTCTCGAAAGCCCGCCGCGCAGGCGTGCAACTTCCGCCGCCGAAGCGCGGACAGGCCTCGCGCAAGACCCGCAGAAGCGCGGCGCGCGCTTACGCTCTTGGGCAGGGTGCGCCTGCCAAACGCAGATCGACACCCAAGCGACGGCGAGCCTCCGCTGCAGCGCTGAAGCGGGAAGGCTCTGCGGCCGCGTCGCCTCGCGCGCTGGGCTCGCAAGCCAGATCGGCATCGCGCCGTCGTACGCGCAGCCAGCGCTCCGCCTCGGCTCGCAAGGCTGTAACGACGAAGGGGTCAGCGCGGCGCTCGATGGCAGCCCGCAAGGCAGCGCGAGCTCGCGAGGCGCACGCCTCCGCCCAGTAGAGTCGGGTGGGGCTGCGGCCTGCGCGGCCGGCATCGAGCGGATCCAGAGATTGCGACCGTCCGCACGGCAGCGTCGGGCGGATGGCTGGTGCTAGACGCTGCGGATCATGCCGCCGTCGATGCGGATCACGCTGCCTGTCATATAAGCAGAACGGGTGCCGGCCAGAAAAGTAGCCATGGAGGCGAACTCCCCCACCTCGCCGTAGCGGCCGGCGGGAATCGTCGCGAGCGACTGCTTCCGAGCTTCCTCCGGGCTGATTCCTTCCCGGCGCGCGCGGGCATGGTCCAGCTCGGCCACGCGATCGGTGCTGATCCGGCCGGGCGCCAGGCAGTTGACGGTGATGCCTTGACCGGCGACCTCGGCAGCCAGCGTCTTGGCCCAGCCCACCAGCGCCATGCGCAGGGCGTTCGAAATCGCGAGATTCGGAATCGGCTGGATCACGCCAGAGGAGACAATGACGATGATCCGGCCGAAGCCGCGCTCGCGCATGCCGGGAAGACTCAGCCGCGAGAGCCTGATGGCGCTGAGAAACATCGCCTCGAAGTGCTCAGTCCACGCGCTGTCAGCGGTATCTGCGGCTGATCCCGGCGGCGGCCCGCCGGTGTTCAGTACCAGAATGTCCGAGTGTCCGAGCACGCCGCCCAGCTCGCTGATGGCTCGTGGATCTCCCAGGTCGCAGGCGTGCGCCGTGATCGTGCCGGGACCCGTGCATTCCGAGGCAAGGGCCTCGAGGCGCTCGAGCTTGCGGGCGACGGCAACAACATCGGCGCCTTCAGCCGCCAGGCCCGAGGCGACTGCGCGACCCAGTCCCCGCGAGGCGCCCGTGACGAGGGC
>Ga0134126_10008722_pt1 | contig 12755 bp, 13 predicted proteins | sample KB31752_FD_96881 | JGI IMG/M metagenome (GOLD analysis project Ga0134126, IMG submission 96881) | Terrestrial soil microbial communities with excess Nitrogen fertilizer from Kellogg Biological Station, Michigan, USA - KB3-175-2 | ecosystem: Environmental > Terrestrial > Soil > Unclassified ...
ACTCCGGGGAGATCAACACCGAGGTGGCCGACCCGACGGGGGCGGTCGAGGCGGTGGCCGCCGCCGAGGCCGCCGCCGGCTTGGCGGTCGACCGGTTGGACGGGCTGACGGTGGACCGGGGGGACTGGTGGTACAACCTCCGGCCGTCCAACACCGAGCCGCTGCTCCGCCTCAACGTCGAGGCGCGCACCGAGGAGGCGTGCCGCCGGCACGTCGACGAGGTCCTGGACCTGGTGGCCCGCACGTCGGCGACCTGAAGACACGAACACGGAGGAGCGCCGATGCCGCTTGACCAGTTGCTGGTGGACGTCCTGGCCTGTCCGGTCGACCAGGGCCCGCTGCTGTGGTTCTCGGACGAGGACGTCCTGTACAACCCTCGGCTGAAGAAGGCCTACATCGTCCGCGACGGCATCCCGGTGCTGTTGGTGGACGAGGCCACCGACGTCGGCGAGGCCGAGCACCAGCGGCTGACGGCCAAGGCGGCGGCCGAGGGGGTGGCCGAGACCGGCCAGCTGGGGACGGCCGGCCAGACCGGCGGGACGGGCGGGACCGGGGGGTGACGCTGCCGGATTCTCCGGGGCCGGATTCTCCGAGGCCGGGCTCCCCGGGCTGGGTGGACTCGCAGGGGATGTGGGAGGCGACGGCCGGGCTGCCGGAGCAGATGGCCGCGGCGCTGGCGGCGGCGACCGGCGGCGACCGTCCGGCGCCGTCGGGCCCGGTGACCAACGTGGTGGCCTGCGGGATGGGCGGCAGCGGTATCGCCGGCGACGTGCTGGCGGCCGTCGCCGGCCCGGACCTGTCGGTGCCGGTGTCGGTGGTGAAGTCGTACGACGTCCCCGGGTTCGTCGGCCCCGACTCGCTGGTGTTCGCGGTGTCGTGCTCCGGCAACACCGAGGAGACGGTGGCCGCCGCCTTCGCCGCCGGCCAGGCCGGGGCGCAGGTGGTGGCCGTCACCGGCGGTGGCCGGCTGGGGGAGCTGGCCACCGAGCACGGGTGGCCGGTGTTCGACGTGCCCGGCGACATCCCCCAGCCGCGGGCCGCACTCGGGGCCATGGCGGTGCCGCCGTTGGTGGTGCTGGAGCAGGCGGGGTTGCTGGACGGGGTGACCCGAAGAGTGGCCGCCACGGTGGACTCCCTGTCCGCGCGGCGGGACCGGCTGGTGCAACCCGGCAACCTGGCCGAGGACCTGGCCCGCCGGATCGGCCGGACCATCCCTCTGGTGTACGGCGCCGGCTCCGCCGCGGTGGCCGCCCAGCGGTGGAAGACGCAGGTGAACGAGAACGCCAAGTCGCCGGCGTTCTGGTCGGCGTTGCCGGAGCTGTGCCACAACGAGGTGGCCGGGTGGGGGCAGGGCGGCGACGTCACCCGGCAGGTGCTCACCCTGGTGAACCTCCGCCACGGCGGCGAGCACCCGCAAGTGTCCCGCCGGTTCGCCCTGGTGGCCGACGTCCTGCTGGAGGTGGTGGCCGACATCCTGGAGGTCCGGGCCGACGGCGCCGATCCGATGGCCCGGCTGTTCGACCTGGTGATGGTCGGCGACTTCGTGTCGCTGTACCTGGCCGCCCGGGAGGGGACCGACCCCGGCCCGGTGCCGGTGCTCGACGACCTCAAGCGGCAGCTCCGGCAGTAGCGATGCCGCCGAACCTGCGGCCAGGGCCAGCTCGACTCCCCTCGTCGCTCCCGGGAGCAAGTCTAGCTATTTGCGGAATTTATAGCCGTCTTGTCTATAGGTAGCTAGAAATCCATATACTTCGTCCATGGACCCGGTCGCCAACCCCTACGCTCCCGGTGCCGGTACCCGCCCTCCGGCGCTGGTTGGCCGGGGTGACCAACTGGCAGACATGGATGTTGCCCTTCGACGGCTGCTCGTCGGCCGAGACGGCAAGAGCCAGTTGCTGACTGGCCTTCGTGGCGTCGGGAAGACGGTTCTCTTGAACGAGTTCGAGGACCTTGCGGATAGGGTCGGGTTCGTCCACGAGCACATCGAGATCACAGACGACGGCAACCTTCCGGCTCGTTTAGTGGCGGCCTTGCGCTTCGTCATTCTCCAGCTCGACACCGCCAAGCGCATCGGTGTGGCCGCCGAGCGAGTCCTCGGGGTGCTCCGAGCGTTCTCGCTCACCTTCCCGGACGGCTCTGCGCTCCGTATCGACGTTGACGCCGTTGCCGGGCCCGCGGACAGCGGAGACCTCTCGATGGACATCGCCGGGCTCTTCGTCGAGGTTGGGACGCTGGCTCGGGACCACGGCACCGGAGTACTGCTCACGATCGACGAGCTGCACTACGTGCCGCTTCCCGTCTACGCCGCGCTCATCGTCGGGGTCCACCGGGCCAACCAGAAGAACCTGCCCATCACGATCGCCGGCGCCGGGCTGCCTTCTCTGTCCGCACTGACCGGAGAGGCCAAATCGTACGCTGAGTGCCTGTTCGACTTTCCGACTATCGGGGCTCTCGGTCGAGACTTGGCCGATCAGGCGCTGATCGAGCCTGCCACCCAAGAAGGTGCCGTCTGGGAGGCCGATGCGTTGGATCTCGTCTGGGACATAGCCAAGGGCTACCCGTACTTCATCCAGGAATTCGGCAAACAGGCATGGAACGCTGCCCCTGGTCCTTCTGCCATCACCGGCGACGACGTTCGCCGGTCTGTCCCGGTGGCCAATGCCAAACTCGACGAAGGGTTCTTCGCGGTGCGCACCGGCAAGCTCCAGAACACCGAGAAGCGTTACCTCCGAGCGATGGCCGAGCTCTCCCCGGGGCCGGTGAAGACCTCTGCGGTCGCCAGGGCGCTCGACAGGACCCCCAGTCAATTGGGTCCGGTCCGTGATTCGGTGATCAAGCGAGCCCTCTGCTACGCGCCGGCTTGGGGCGAGATCGACTTCACCGTCCCGCTCTTCGACCAGTACATGAAGCGGTGGATGCCGAGACTCCCGAAACCAAGCTGAAGTCGGGCAACGGTTAGTTCGGCTCTGTCGTCGGGACGACGCCTCGCCGCTTCGGCCTCCCGCCCCTATGCTGCCGGCCGTGCCCACCCTGGACGCCGTCGAAGGCCGGGTGGTCGGCAGCCTGATCGAGAAGCAGCTGACCACCCCGCAGCAGTACCCCCTGACCCTCAACGCCCTGGTGCTGGCGTGCAACCAGTCGTCCAACCGCGACCCGGTGGTGGCCTACGGCGAGGACCAGGTGGCGGTGACGCTGGACCGACTGAAGGACCGCCGGCTGGTGCGGTTCGTCCTGCCGTCGCACGGCCGCTCGGTGGTCCGCTACCGGCAAGTCCTCGACGAGCTCCTCGGCATCGACGAGCCGCAGCTGGCCGTCTTGGCGGTGCTGTTGCTGCGAGGACCGCAGACGCTGGGGGAGCTGCGCATCCGCACCGACCGGATGGCCAGCTTCGACGGCCTCGAACAGGTCCAGCACGAGCTCGACCTGCTGGCCGGGCTGGAGGAGCCGCTGGTGGCCCGGCTGCCCCGACGGCCGGGCCAGAAGGAGGAGCGCTGGGCCGAACGGTTGGCCGGCTCGGCGCCGGACGCCGACGGCGGGGCGGGCGGCCAAGGGCCGGCGACCGCCGGGGAGGACCCCTGGTCGACGGCCGGCCGTGGTCCGTCGGGGGCTGACGTTCCGACCGCGGTGACCGAGGGGGCTGACGTCGCGGCCCCCGGGACCGCGGGTGCGGTCGGGGCCGCCGGGACTGCCGGGGAGGTCGCCGGCGCAGTGACGGCGGGTGCCATCGCCGAGCTCCGGCGGGAACTGGCCCGGCTGGGGGCCGACGTCGACGTCCTGAAGTCTGAGCTGCGGGAGCTGCGGGACAGCCTCGGCGGCTGAAGAAATTCGACCGTCGTTGTCCCCGGCGGGGCGGCCCGTTCGTCTCGATGTCGAGAGATGATCCCCAAGGAGGCCACCATGAAGTACGCAGTGCTCATTTTCCCGAAGCCCGGCAGCCATGACGGGCTCCCGCCCGAGGAGTACGCCCCGCTGAACGCCGAGTACGTCGCCCTGCGGGACGACCCACGCTGCATCGGCGGCGGCCACCTGCAGCCGGCGGAGACGGCGACCACCGTCCGGCAGGGTGCCACGGGCGGGACGTTGGTCACCGACGGGCCCTTCGCCGACACCAAAGAGGTGCTCGGCGGCTACTACATCCTCGACGCTCCCGACCTGGACGAGGCATTGGCCTTCGTCGAGCGGATACCGGCGATCCGGCTCGGTGGGGCGGTGGAGGTCCGCCCGATGGTCGACGTCCCGACGGAGGACGCCTTCTGATCGACGACCTGTTCCGACGGGAATGGGGCCGGGTCCTGGCGTCCCTGATCGGCCTCCTCGGCGATTTCGACGTCGCCGAGGAGGCCGCCCAGGAGGCCTTCGCCGTGGCGGCCGAGCGGTGGCCCCGGGAAGGGGCGCCGCAGCACCCGGTGGCCTGGCTGGTGGCGACCGGCCGCAACCGGGCCATCGACCACCTCCGGCGGGAGCGGACCCTGGCCGACAAGCGGCGGCTGCTCCAGAACGACCGGCCCAGCCTCCTCACCGACGGGATCGACATGGACGAGCTCGACCTCGACGACAGTACGATCGCCGACGACCGCCTCCAGCTGATCTTCACCTGCTGCCACCCGGCCCTGCCGGTCGAGGCGCAAGTGGCCCTCACCCTCCGGGCCCTGGGCGGCCTCACCACCGTCGAGATCGCCCGCGCCTTCCTGGTGCCGGAGGAAACGATGAAGCGCCGGCTCTCCCGGGCGAAGGCGAAGATCAGGGCCACCGGGATCCCGTTCGCCGTCCCGGCCGACCGGGTCCTGGCGGACCGGCTGGCCGCCGTGCTGGCGGTGGTCTACCTGATCTTCAACCAGGGCTACCCCGACCGGGCCGAGCTGGCCGCCGAGGCGATCGGCCTGGGGCGGCTCCTGGCGGAGCTGATGGCCGACGAGCCCGAGGTCTATGGGCTGGTCGCCCTCATGCTCCTCCACGACTCCCGGCGGGAGGCCCGGGTGGTGGACGGCGAGCTGGTCCCCCTCGCCGAGCAGGAGCGGGCGCGCCACGACCGGGCCGAGGTCGACGCCGGCCGGGCCGCCCTCGACCGGGCGCTGGCCCTGGGGGAGTCGACCGGTCCCTATGTCGTTCAGGCGGCGATCGCCTCGCTGCAGGCTGAGGAGGCCATCGACTGGCGGGAGGTCGCCCTCCTCTACGGGCGGCTCGAACGCCTCACCGGGTCACCAGTGGTCACCCTCAACCGGGCGGTGGCCGTCGCCGAGGCGGGGACACCGAGACGGGCCCTCGACCTCGTCGACGCCATCGATCTCGACGGGTATCGCTACCTCCCCTCCACCCGGGCGGAGCTGCTCCGCCGCCTCGGGCGCGACCGGGAAGCCCGGGAGGCATTCGGCGAAGCCCTCGGTCTGGCGGCGTCCGAACCGGAACGTCGCTTCCTGGCCCGTCGTCTGGCGGAGCTGAGCCCCACCTGACGGGTATTAGCTGAGGCGCTCCACGATCATCGCCATGCCCTGACCGCCGCCGACGCACATCGACTCGAGGCCGAAGGTCTTGTCGGCGTCCTCCAGGCCGTTCAGCAGGGTGGTCATGATGCGGGCCCCGGTCTGGCCGAAGGGGTGGCCGAGGGCGATGGCCCCACCGTGGACGTTGAGCTTGTCGTAGCCGATCCCGAGCTCCCGGGCCGACGGGATGACCTGGGCGGCGAAGGCCTCGTTGATCTCCACCAGGTCGATGTCGTCGATGGTCATCCCGGCCCGCTTCAGCGTCTGGCGGACGGCCTCGACCGGGCCGAGGCCCATGATCTCGGGGCTGAGCGCCGACACGCCGCTGGCGACGATGCGGGCCAGGGGGGTGATCCCGAGCTCGGCGGCCCGGGTGTCGCTCATCACGACCACCGCGGCGGCGCCGTCGTTCAGGGGGCAGGCGTTCCCGGCGGTGATGGTGCCGCCCTCCCGGAACACCGGCTTCAGCTGCGACAGGCCCTCCAGGGTGGTGGACGGCCGGGGGCCGTCGTCCTTGGTGACCACCGTGCCGTCGGGGGTGGTGACCGGGACGATCTCCCGCTCGAAGAACCCGTTCTGCTGCGACTCGACGGCCCGCATCTGGGAGGTCAGGGCGAACTCGTCCATGTCCTGACGGGACACCTGCTTGTACTCGGCCACGTTCTCGGCGGTCTGGCCCATGGCGATGTACACGTCGGGCAGTCCCGGCTGGGGGGACCAGGGCTCGCCCACTGCCGTGCTCCGCGCCTCGGTCCGGGCTTCGGCGTCGGCGAACCGCGGGTTGTGGGGACCACGGTCGGAGGCCCCGTTGGCGAACCGGCTGACCGTCTCCACCCCGGCGGCGATGAAGACGTCGCCCTCACCGGCCTTGATGGCATGGGCGGCCATCCGGATGGTCTGCAGCGACGACGAGCAGTACCGGTTGACGGTGGTCCCCGGCACGTCGAGGCCGGCCAGGATGCCGGCCACCCGGCCGAGGTTGAAGCCGGACTCGCCCGCCGGCTGGGCGCAGCCCACCATGATGTCCTCGACGGTCTGGGGGTCCAGCTGGGGCAGCTTGGCGAGGACGGCCGTGATCACCAGCGCCGTCAGGTCGTCCGGGCGGCAGTCGACGAGCGAGCCCTTCATGGCCCGGCCGATGGGGGTGCGGCCGGTGGCGACGATGACGGCTTCAGGCATTCCTGGCTCCTCGGTTCGGCGGCGGCGGTGTGGTCCCCGATGGCCGCGCTGGCTGTCGGACTCCTTACGTACTACCCGGAGCTGTACTACTCAGAGTTACTGCTTGGTAATAACGGTGCTCCGACCACAGGCTAACGGACGGCGCCGACCCCCGAACGGGCTGGCCCGGCAGCCGGCCGGACTGTAACGTGTTCTAGTACCGGCCCGAGGGGGAGGACGTCATGGAGATCGGGTACACCGCCGAGCAGGAAGCCCTCCGGCAGGAGCTGCGGGACTACTACGACCGGCTGCTCACCCCCGACGTGGAGGCGGAGCTGGCCGAGAGCTACGGCATCGGCCCCACCGTCCGCCGGGTCGTCCGACAGATGGCCGCCGACGGGTGGCTGGGCATCGGCTGGCCCACCGAGTACGGCGGCCAGGGCCGGTCGGCGATCGAGCAGTTCATCTTCTTCGACGAGTCCATGCGGGCCGGTGCCCCGGTGCCGATGCTCACCATCAACACCGTGGGCCCCACCATCATGAACTTCGGCACCCAGGAGCAGAAGGACTTCTTCCTGCCCAAGATCCTGGCCGGCGAGCTCCACTTCTGCATCGGCTACACCGAGCCGAGCGCCGGCACCGACCTGGCGGCGCTGACCACGCGGGCCGTCCGGGACGGGGACGAGTACGTCATCAACGGCGCCAAGGTCTTCACCAGCCTGGCCGGCGGGGCCGACTACGTCTGGTTGGCCACCCGGACCGATCCCGAGGCCTCCAAGCACAAGGGCATCTCGATGTTCGCCGTCCCGATGGACACGCCCGGTGTCCGGGTGGTCCCCATGCAGCTGCTCAGCGACCACAACATCAACTACACCTTCTACGAAGACGTCCGGGTGCCCGCCTCGGCGCTGGTCGGCGGGGAGAACAACGGCTGGACCCTCATCACCAACCAGCTCAACCACGAGCGGGTCACGTTGTGCTCACCGGGCATCGTCGACCGCATCCTCACCGACGTCCGGGCCTGGGCCCAACAGACCAAGCTGCCCGACGGCCGCCTGGTCATCGACCAGCCGTGGGTGCAGGAGCACCTGGCCCGGGTCCACGCCGAGCTGGAGTTCCTGCGCCTCATCAACTGGAAGGTCGCCTGGCAGGCCACCCAGGGCCACCTCGACGTCGCCGACGCCTCCACCATCAAGGTGTTCGGGACCGAGTACTACCTGCGGGCCTTCCGGCTGCTGATGGAGGTCATCGGGCAGGCCGGCTACTTGAAGCGCGGCTCGCCGGCCGCCGTCGCCGCCGGCCGCCTCGAGATGTACGCCCGCAGCCTCATCATCCTCACCTTCGGCGGCGGCACCAACGAGATCCAGCGGGACCTCATCGCCATCTTCGGCCTCGGCCTCCCGCGGTCCCTTCGATAGAACGGAGACAGACATGGACTTCGCCTACGGCGACGAGCACGATGCCGTCAGGGAGCTGGCCGGCCGGATCTTCGAGGACCAGTCCACCCATGACCGGTTGAAGGCCGTCGAGGCGGCGGCCGGTCCCGACGGCCCATTGGACCGCGACCTGTGGTCGGCCCTGGCCGACGCCGGCCTGCTCGGCATCGGCCTGCCCGAGGACGTCGGCGGCGCCGGGCTCGACTTCCTGGCCGCCTGCCTCGTAGTCGAGGCCGCCGGCCGCACCGCGGCGCACGTGCCGGTCGTCGAGACGTTGGCCTACGGGGCGGCCGCCATCGACCGGTTCGGCACCGCCGAGCAGCGACAGGCGTGGCTGCCCCGGGTGGCCGGTGGCCAGGCGGTGGTGACCGCGGCGCTCGTCGAGCTGGTCGGCGACGTCGTCCTCCCCGGTGGCCCCAACCCGGCCACGACCGCCACGCCGGACGCCGCCGGGTGGCGGGTGGACGGCGCCAAGGCCTGTGTGCCGGCCGGGCTGGTCGCCGACCTCGTCCTGGTCCCCGCCACCGTCCTGGCCGACGGCGGCCGGCCGGCCGGCACCGCGGTGTTCCTCGTCCCCACCGACGCCGCCGGTCTCACCCGGACTCGCCAGGACGGCCCGGCCGTCCCCGAGGCGCTGATCGAGCTGTCCGGGGTCGTCGTCGGTGACGACGCCCGCCTCGGCGGGGCCGACGCCGACGGCGCGGCGATCGTCGACTTCGTCACCGAGCGGGCCACCGCCGCGCTGTGCGTCCAGGAAGCCGGGGCGACCGCGGCGTCGGTCGCCCTCATCAGCGAGTACACCAAGACCCGGGAGCAGTTCGGCAAGCCCATCGCCACCTTCCAGGCCGTCGGCCAGCGGGCCGCCGACGCCTACGTCGACACCGAGGCCATCCGGCTCACCGCCCTCCAGGCCGCCTGGCGGTTGTCGGCCGGCCTACCCGCCACGGCCGAGGTCGCCGTCGCCAAGTTCTGGGCCGCCGACGGTGGCCAGCGGGTGGTCCACGACGCCGCCCACCTCCACGGCGGCGTCGGCGTCGACCGCGACTACCCGCTCCACCGCTTCTTCCTCCTCACCCGACAGATCGAGCTCACCCTCGGCGGCGCCCACGACAGCCTGGCTCGGCTGGGTGCCCTCCTGGCCGCCGACCCCGCCTGAACGAGTCGCCGACCTGGGAATCAAGTCGTCAGTGGTCCGGCCGGTCGTCGGTCCCGGACGGCCCACCCTCCGTCGACGTCGGCTGGGTCCGTGGGCCCGAACCGACGGTCGGTGAGGAGGTCGTCGACCGCGGGGTGGTCGGCGCCGTGCTCGACGGCGTCCCGGTCGTCGCCGAGGGCCCAGCTGATGATGAGCCGGTTGACGGCGAGCCGGTCGTCGGAGGCGACCCACTGGTCGATGGCGAGCCGGTGGTCGAGGTCGTCGTTTGGCCTCCGGTTCCCGTGGTGGGTGGGGCCGAGGGAGGTACCGACGAGGTCGGCTCCGACGGCCATCCGGTCATCCCGTGGGTGCCCGATCCCGACGAGGTCGGGCCGGGCTGCGACCACACCGGGCGTTGGCCGGACTCGGGCACGGTGCTGTGGGGTGGCGGACTGCTGGGTGGCGGGCTGGTGGGTGCCGGCAGGGTGGGGTCGCCATGTGGTCCCCCCTGCCCCTCCTGGTGCCCGTCGGGGCGTGGATCGGTGCCGGTGGTTCCCGGGACCGCACCCGCCGACGACCCGGAGCCCGGGGTCGGGGCCGTCGGATCCGGGCGGGCCGGATCCTGGTGTGCGGACGGCGGGGCATCACAGAAGGGGAGACCACCGGGCCCGCTGACCGACACGAGCAGCTGGCAGGCTCTGGCGACGAGCCCCTCCGGGTTCCCCCCGACCTGGGCCAACTGTTGAGGGTCGAGGTGGTCGAGTTGCGTCGCCAGTGTCCGGGTGGCCTTCGCCAGGTTGTCCCTCGCCAAGGTGCCCGTGGCGACCGGCCCTTCACCCATTTGGCCGGGGGCGGCGGAACCGCCCAGCGCGGCGAGCGCCGTCTGCACCGTGCTGGCGGCCTGGCGGGCTGTGGCCACTGTCGGTGACGCCACCGGGAGCCCTATCTCGCTGGCCACCGTCCGGACGGGCCGGGGGATGGGCGCTCCGGCGGCGAAGGCGACGCCGGAGCCGAGGACCAGCGCCCCGATGACGCCGGACACTACGGCGCCCGAGCCATGCCAGCCGCGGCGCCTCCGTCGGGGCCGCGGGGGAGGCGGGCGGGTCGGCAACGGCGACGGTTCCCACTCCGCCCGGATGGCCGATCGCAGAGCGGTCAACCCATCCGCCGGAGGGTCGAGGACGGCCGGCGCCAGGGCGGCGGCCAGCAGGTCCAGCAGGGCCTCGTCGGACTCCGGGAGCGGCGGGTGCAGGGAGTCAACCACCGTCGCCCTCCACCAACCGCCGGAGGTGCCCCAGCGCTCGGGACTGGGCGGTGCGGACTGCTCCCGGGCGCTTGCCGAGGACGGTAGCCACCTCGTCGGCTGACAGTTCGGCCACCACCCGTAGCTCCAGCAGCTCCTGCTCCGCCGGCGACAGCCGGTGGAACTGCCGGCGGACACGGTCGCGATCGTCCTGCCGTTCGAGCCCCTCTTCGGGGAGGGCCGGCGGATCGGTGTCGACCGCCACCTGTTGGCCGGCCACCACCTGCCGTTGCCGCCGCCCGGCCTGGCGGTAGTGCTCGGCGATGACGTTCCGGGCGATGCCGAACACCCACCCGTCGAACCCGGCCGGGCCGAACCGGAAGTCGTCGATCCCGGCTACGGCCCGAGCCATGGTCTCGTTCACGGCGTCGTCGGCGTCGTCCGTTCCCATCCGCCGGCCCAGGAAGGCCCGCAGGCGGGGATAGACCTGCCGGTAGAGGTGCTCCCAGGCGTCTTCGTCGCCTTGCCGGGCGTCGTGGACCGTGGCCCACTGCCCGGCGCCGACGATGACGTCGCCCACGGCGTCGCCCCCGCGGCAGACCGGATCACCGATTCTCGACTCGGTAACCTGCCACCCGGCCGACACACCCGGCGCCTCACCGGGCTCTGGCAACCAGGGGTCTCGCTGAGGATCTCCGGAGCCCGGCAACTTCCCGGTGATACCCGGCGGGCAGGCGGCGTACACGCTGGCGTCGCCTACGTGGGGTCATGTCCGGCTTGTAGCGTTCCGCTGCGGCGGTACCGGAGCGGACGGCGGTCGACGATGGGGAGGGTGCACATGGGTGCGAGTTGGGGACCGCCGGCGGTCAACCACGTCGAGATGGTCCATCGTCCGGGGGAGCGGGCGCTGGCCCGGGCCGTGTTCGACCTGTTGGGCTGCCGGACCGTCGACAACGGCGGGACCTGGGTGACCGGGATGGTGGACCCCGACCGGGGCGACGTCGGGGACTCCAACAACGTCTTCTACGTCTCCGAGGCCACCCCGGAGCAGTGGGCGTTGGAGTCGGCGCTCTCGACGGCGCTGGCGGCCGGCGGCTCGTTGGGTGCGGCCTGGGACGGGTACCGGGACCGGATGCGGCGCGAACCGCAACGGTCGGCCCATTTCGGCCTCCGTTGTGTCGACCGGGCCGCCTTCGAGGGCCGCTTGGCGGCCATCCGGGAAGCGTCGCGGACGGCGGCGCTGGAGGGTCGGCTGGCCGTGGTCGGCGTCTACTACCCGGACGACCCGGGGGCGGTCAGCCCGAAGCTGGCCCAGGGGTTCGTCTGGACCGACGTCGTGGCGTCGGCTTCGTTGGCGCTCGGCCAGCACATCGAGCTGCAGTGGCAGGCCATCCAGTGAGCTCGCCGTCCGGGCCGACGCCGGTCGACGGGGTGGCCGGTGCCCGGGTGGCGCTGGTGACCGGGGCCGGGCAGGGCGTGGGGCGGGGGGTGGCCGGGGCCCTGGCCGCGGCCGGCCTGGCCGTGGCGGTGAACGACCTCGATCCGGCTCGGGCGGAAGCGGTGGTCTCCGCCGTCGTCGCCCAGGGTGGTGTAGCCGTCCCGGTGCCCTTCGACGTCAGCGACGCCGCCGCCGTGGCCGACGGGGTGGCGGCCGTGGCCGAGTCGCTGGGGGAGGTGGACGTCCTGGTGAACAACGCCGGCAAGGGCGGCCAGCACGGGATCGGTCGGTCGCTCTTCGTGGACAGCGGCCCGGAGCACTGGGACGGCCCGATGGCCGTGGACTACCGCGGCGTGGTCCACTGCACCCGGGCCGTCCTCCCCGGGATGTGCGCCCGCGGCTGGGGACGGGTGATCAGCGTGGCGTCCGACGCCGGCACCGTCGGCATGCCCATCGGGGTGTCCGCCTACGGGGCAGCCAAGGGCGCGGTGATCGCCCTGATGCGCCACCTGGCGGTCGAAGTGGGGCCGCAGGGGGTCACCGTCAACACCATCGCGCTCGGCCACATGGCCGGGGCGGTGGACGACGAGTACCGGGCGGCGGTGGTCACCCGGGTGCCGCGGCGCCGACTGGGACGTCCCGAAGACGTCGGCGCCCTCTGTGGCTACCTGGCTTCCGACGCCGCCGACTGGATGACCGGCCAGAGCATCCATCTCAACGGGGGCGAGGTCACCAGCTGACGGGGTCGCCGACCGGCCCACTGGCCGACCGGCAGAGCGGCAGAGCGGCAGAGCGGTTCAGCCGACCAACTCGGCCATGGTCCGCAGGGTGGCGGCGTCCCCGCTGACCAGCAAGGTGGTGGCGA
>Ga0134126_10008723_pt1 | contig 12755 bp, 14 predicted proteins | sample KB31752_FD_96881 | JGI IMG/M metagenome (GOLD analysis project Ga0134126, IMG submission 96881) | Terrestrial soil microbial communities with excess Nitrogen fertilizer from Kellogg Biological Station, Michigan, USA - KB3-175-2 | ecosystem: Environmental > Terrestrial > Soil > Unclassified ...
CGGTTTTGGACTTCTTGCTCGATTTCCTGGCGGCCGATTGTTTCGCTGTCTTGCGGGTGGCTTTCTTGGCGGTTTTCTTGACTGCCTTCTTCGCCGTTCTCGGCGCGGTTTTCCTGGCCGTTTTCCTGGCCGTTTTCTTCGCGGCTTTTTTGCCGGATTTTTTCGCGCTCGTTTGAGCCGGGCCTGCCTTCCGCTTCGAGACGGTGCGTTTCCTTCGGCGAGGCGCCGGAGCTGCGATCGGCGGCACCAGCATCGGATCGGACACGAGGCCCGCAGCGCCGAGCGGCAGCGGGACCGCCACCACGTCGTTGTCTTTGAGCGGCGGTTCTTCGGCCCTCAGCGCCGCGCTGGCAGCATCGGCCGCTGTACTGGCGATGCCTTTGACGGTGTCGGTGAATTTTTCGAGTATCGATTTGTCGTTGTCCATGACGCTTCCCCGGGATTGCCTGTCTTGTGCGAATTCCCGGGGTAACCGCCGGCAACGCCGCGAGTTCCCGAAATGAAACTTACTCGGAAGCCAGGTCGGCGAGCTGAAAGCGCTCGAAGCGGTGCAGCTCCTGCTCGATCCTGGCTTTCAGATCCTTGCGCCCGCCTTTGCGCGCGGGGCCGACCCAGCTCCATTTCTGCATCAGCAGTTTGCGGTTCTGCCGGTCGGTCTTGAGGTCGATGGCGGCGACGATCTCTTCGCCGGCCAGCACCGGCAGCGCAAAATAGCCGAACTGGCGCTTTTCCTTCGGCACATAGGCTTCAAAGCGGTGGCCGTAATCGAAGAACAGTTCGGTGCGCTTGCGCTGGATCACCAGCGGATCGAACGGGGAAAGGATGTGCACCAGTTCGGGCGCGGCGGCGGCCGGCTCCAGCGTCTCCGGCCGCGCCCAATGCTCCTGCTTGCCGGCGCCTTCGAGCGCGACCCGGATGAGCTCCTTAGCCCGCACCCGGGTCTCGATCAGCCGCTTGACCGCGGCCTTGCTCGGCGCGTCGAGGTGACAGATCGAATCGAGGCTGACGAGGCCTTGCGCGCGCAGCCCGCGGTCGAGCAGGTAGGCGGTGGTTTCGCGCGCGCTCGCCGCCTTGGGCGTCTTGTCCCAGCCGAAATGCCGTGTCATCAGCTCATAGGTCTTCAGCATGCCGTTGCGCTCGCTGATCGCCAGCGCGCCGGAATAGAACGCCAGTTGCAGCGCCCGCTTCGATGGCTTGCGGCTGGCCCACAGATGCTCCTTTTCCGTCAGCACGTCGTCCTCGATGTCGCGGATGGTCAGCGCGCCGTCGCGCCGGATCAGCCGCATCACCTTGCGCAAATCAGCAGGCGTCACCGCGGCGAACCAGCGATGGCCTTCGCGGGCGTGCAGCTTCATCGCCGGGATGAAGAAGCGGATATCGCGGGTCGGCACATAGGACAGCGCGTGGGTCCAGTATTCGAACACGCTCTTCTCGGCGCTCTGGGCCTGGCGCAAATCGGCTCGACGGTAATCGGGGATGCGCGTCCACAGCACGTGGTGATGCGAGCGTTCGATGACGTTGATGGTGTCGATCTGGACATAGCCGAGATGCTCGACCGCGGCCGTGGTGGCCGCGGCGCCCGCGCCAAACGGCGCCGGCGTGTCGAGCCGCTGCGCGCGCAACCAGATGCGCCTGGCCTCGAGCCTGGTCAGGGAAAAGGATTTATCTGATGACGACATGCTTGCGGCACTGTAGCCGGATTCGCGCCGCTCACCACATGCGGAAAACGCAAATGAAAAGTGCAGGTGGAAATGTCAGGACATCAAAAAGCCGCGCCGCCCGAAGGCAGCGCGGCGAAGCCGAACGTCCCCCTTGGCGTCACTTCATCATGCCGGCCTTCTGCGCCATCATGTAATGCTTGCAGCCGCCGCGCATATTGCCCTTGCTCATGTCCGCATTGGCCAGCGCGATATGCTTGCCCATCGATACCTTGGCGGGGCCATCCTGCATCGAGTTCATCGCCACGGTGGTCTTCATCATGTTGTCCGACGTGCACTTCATCATCGCCGCGGATGCGGGCGACAGCGCGAGCGCCGAGAACATCGCGGCAGTAACCAAAATAATCTTCATCAAAAGCCTCCCTTGGAACGAAACCGGCGTGTTGCCGGCTTTCGAGGTACGCATCCTCCACCAGCAATGTTTCCGCGAGAAGCTAATTTTGCGTGCTGCGTTGCAGCGATTCGCGCGCGCGGATCTTGATCCCAACGGCCAGTGCCCGCACGCCAGCAGCGAAAGGGTCAGTGTTTCGCACGCTCGCCGATACTGCCGGTGGCCGTCGTATCCTGTTCGCAGGAGGCCCTTCCCCGCTCACTCGCCTGGCATTTGTAGACATTGCCGGTGAGGCGATCGATCAGCCACATATTGTCCTCGGAGGGGCTGTCCATGCCAACGAATCGCGTGCTGACGGTGGTAATCAGCGTCGACAGCAGGATAGCGGTCGCGATCAGCGCGGCGCCGAGCAGCACCGGCATCGCGCCCGCCGGGCGATCCGATGCTCCCCCACGATACCCCTGATACTCGTTTTGTCTTTTCGGTGACGGAAACCCAACCAAACGCAACCCGCTTTCTTGCCGCTTCTTGTTCTCGTTGAACGAGGGTCGTAACCACCCATCTGGCCGAATTATTGTCCGCAGGTCGGCGTTCCTGCGACGGCTGCGATTTCCACAACAGAAAGGCCGGCCATCAGCGCCTTGTGCTCCAACGTGTTGAGGAAACCGGTTTTCAGGTAACCCGTGCCGCCTGCCGGCGCAGAATCATGGCGCGGGTGGCTTCGTCGAACTTGCCGCCGGCCTTGACGTCGAAGCCCCAGGGATTTCCCGCGCGATTTTCCCCAACGTGATCTAGATCACATTCCCGGCTTTGAACCCGTCCTAGGTTCGCTGCATCAAAACGTCATCAGGCGTCACAGCGAGGACCACCACAATGACCCGCTTTCACAGACCAACCGCGTTCAAGGCGATCGCGCTCGGGGCCGCGCTGTCGATGACAGCCGGTCTCGCCTTTGCCGGCGACAACGTCTCGTCGGATCAGATCATCTCGGCGCTGCAGCCGAAGCCGCTGACCCGCGGCCTGTCGGTCGGTCCGCAAGTCGATCCGGCCGCGAAGGCCAAAGAGGCCGGCTTCGTCGAGACCCTGCGCAACCGGAAGAGCCGGTCGCTGTCGATGGGCGAGCGCGAGGAAATTGCCGACATCGCCTCGACCAAGCCGAACATCGATCTCGACATCCAGTTCGATTACAACTCGGCCGACATCCGCACGGCCTCGCTGCCGTCGGTGCAGGCGCTGGGTCGGGCACTCTCCAATCCCAGCCTCAAGGGTTCGGTCTTCGTCGTCGCCGGACATACCGACGCGATCGGCGGTGAAGCCTACAACATGGGCCTGTCCGAACGCCGCGCCGATACGATCAAGAGCTATCTGGTCAGCAAGTTCGGCATCGCCGGCAGCGATCTCGTCACCGTCGGCTACGGCAAGGACAAGCCGAAGGATGCCAACGCGCCGATGGACCCGATCAATCGCCGCGTCCAGGTCGTCAACATGGACACCAAGACCGCGGCGCAGTGAACAACGAAACGGCCCGCCTGCCCTCGCGCGGCAGGCGGACGTTGCTTGCCCCTCACCCGAAATTCGCTTTCAGCGAATTTCGACCTCTCCCCGCAAGGAGCGGGGCGAGGTCGGGTAAAGAGCCGGCTTATTCGCTTCCAGCCAGCGTCAGCGCGACGGTGACGCCGCTCTCCAGAATTTCGCCGGACAGTTTCTTGTCGTTGACGGCGCGCGCGAGTTGCAGCGTGCCGACGATCATGCCGTAGATCGCAACGGCGTTTCGCCGCCGCTCGGCGGACGAGCCCGTGGGAATTTGCGTCGCGATCAGCTCAATGAAGGTCGAGACTTTCGCGGTGAAGGCATCGCGCGTCGCGCCCGGATGCCGCGCGACTTCCGCAACCAGCGCCGCGGTCGGGCAACCATTGTCGGGATGATCGCGATGGCGCGGCGACAGATAGTCGCGGATCATCGTCTCCAGCCCGGCATTGTCGGCGGCGACCGCCCGCAGTCTCTGTTCGCGCCGGTCGAGCGCGTTGGCCAGCACCGCCTGGACCAGATCCTCTTTCGATTCGAAGTGGTTGTAGAACGCGCCGTTGGTCAGTCCCGCATCCGACATGATGCCGGCAAGGCCGACCGCAGCGACACCATGCCCACGAAACTGCCGGGACGCGACATCGATGATGTGCTGCCGGGTGGCGTCCTTGTGTCCTTTTTCGTAGCGCATCCCAGCTTCCTGTCACCGGCGGAGGCGGCCCGCATTTTCCGAGCCCCGGCAAAAATGCAACGCGTTCGTGACAATCCGCAGCTTGCCGTTATTGAATTACGACTATAATAATAACTTACGATTATAATGCAATGGCAATTTGCCGGATTCGCGGCCTTTTGAGGGGTTGAAGATGGGACTGGAAGCTGCCGCCGTAACGCTCGACGACCGCGATGCCCCGCCCGACGCCATCGAGACCGTGATCGAGGCAAAGCCGTCACAACCTCGCGCGGATGCAACCCGCGCGGCCATCCTGACCGGAGCGATTCTCCCGACATTGATCAGACTGGCGCTGCCGACCATCGCGGTGCTGGTGGCGCAAACCGCGGTCAATATCGCGGAGGCCTATTATGTCGGCTTTCTCGGCACCGACGCGCTGGCCGGCGTCGCGATGGTGTTCCCGGTCTTCATGCTGATGACCATGATGTCGAATGGCGGCATCGGCAGCGGGGTCGCCTCCGCGGTGGCGCGCGCGGTCGGCGCCGGCCGCAAGGACGACGCCGACGCCCTGGTATTCCATGCCATCGTCATCGCCATCATCTTCGGCGCCGTCTTCACGCTGGGCACGATCCGCGGCGGCCCGGTGCTGTATCGCGCCCTCGGCGGCCGCAGCGAGGCGCTCGGCGCGGCGCTGCAATATTCCAACTACCTGTTCGCCGGCGCGATCCCGGTGTGGATTGTCAATCTGCAAGCCGCCGCGCTGCGCGGCTCGGGCAATGTCAAGGTCCCCGCCACCGTGACGCTGGTCGGCGCGCTGGTGTTGATCCCGACCTCACCGCTGCTGATCTTCGGCCTTGGACCGGTGCCAAGGCTCGGCATCCAGGGCGCCGGCATTGCATTCGCACTGTATTATTGCGGCGCGATGCTGGTGCTGCTGCGCTACATGGCGTCGGGACGCGGCGGCCTGACCTTCAAATTCGTGCCGCTGCAAGGCCGGTTGTTCCTCGACATTCTCAAGGTCGGAATCCCGACCGCGGTCAATACCGTGCTCACCAATCTGACGGTGATCCTGGTGACCGCCGCGGTCGGTTTGTTCGGCACCACGGCGCTTGCCGCCTACGGCATTTCCTCGCGGCTCGATTACGTGATGATCCCGCTGTTGTTCGGCCTGTGCACGGCCGTGCTGACCATGGTCGGCGTCAATGTCGGCGCGGGTCAGATCGGGCGCGCCCGCAGGATCGCATGGATCAGCAGCGCCGTCGGCCTGACGCTGACCGGTTCGATTGGCCTTGTCGTCGCATTGTTTCCACTGCTCTGGCTGCATCTGTTCAGCCACGATCCGGACGTATTGCGCCAGGGCATGATCTACCTGCGCATCGTGGCGCCGGCCTATGGCGCGCTGGGGTTCGGTTTTGTCGTGGCCTTTGCCGCGCAAGGCGTCGGCCATGTGCTGTGGCCGTTCGTCGGTTCGGTGACGCGTATTCTCGTCGCCGCGGGCCTGGGGTGGATCGCGGTCGGTTATTTCGGCGCCGGCATGGCGGGGTTGGCATCGATGGTGACGGCGTCGCTGCTCGCCTATGCCGCGATCTGCGCCTTCGCCATGCTGTCGAACAGGATATGGACGAGGGACAAGTGAGCAGACAAGGCGCTCACCCGTCTTCATAGGCTTTCTGCAGCGTGGCGATGTCGAGTTTCGTCATTTTCATCATTGCAGCCATCGCGCGCTGCGCGCCGGCATGGTCGGAACCGCCGAGATACCGCATCATGGCCGACGGCACGATTTGCCAGGACACGCCGTAACGGTCCTTCAGCCAGCCGCATTGCCCGGGCGATCCGCCACCGGCGGTAAGCCCGTCCCAGAGATGGTCGACCTCGGCCTGGTCGGCGCAGTCGACCTTGAACGAGATCGCATTGGTGTATTCGAACCGCATGCCGCCGTTCAGCGCCATATATTCCTGGCCGGCCAGCGTGAACTGCACCACCAGCACCTTGCCTGCCTTGCCGGACGGCGTGTCGATCGGGCTTTTCTGGACCTTGTCAATCCGGGAATCCGGCAGCAGCGAAACATAGAACTTGGCGGCTTCCTCGGCCTCGTCGGCAAACCACAGGCAGGGGGCGATCTTGGACATTTCTTCCTCACGTTTTGGTGGCGTTCGTCCCGAGGACGAACGGAACCGGGCCGATCCGACAGCGGGTTTGAGATCTTTTTATGCCGCGCAAGCCACCGTCATTGCGAGGAGCGTAAGCGACGAAGCAATCCGGTCTTCCGCTTTGGCCCTGGATTACTTCGTGGAGCCTGTCATCGGGCGGGCATTCGCCCGACCCGTTGGCTCGCAATGACGGGGAAAACTCGCCCCTACGTCGCAATCGGCGCCGGCATGGTCAGGAACGCGCGCGCGACGTGCCAGAACAATTGCCGGTTGGTCGCCAGCGTCACGGAGTGCGCCGTGCCGGGCAGGATGATGAACTGGCGGTCGCCGTTCGGCAGCAAATTGAAGAACGCCTCGATGTCGGCGACGGTGGCGATCCCGTCATATTCGCCGCGCACCAAAAGCACCGGGGACAACACCTTGTCCGGATGCACCACGGGCAGGTTCGAGGTCATGTCGAGATAGGTGCCGGTCGGGATCTGGTCGCCGAATTGCATTTCCACGTCCGCCAGCGCCTCGACGGCGGCCGCCTCGCTGGTGCCGGGCCTGTCGCGGGTGGCGATCGAGCGGATCATGTCGCGATCGCGCTTGCGCATGTTGTGGGTGCGATAATAAGCCAGTTGCTCGGCGCGTTTTGCAAGTGTCGGCGAGCCCTCGCCCTTGTAGGTGAAGGCGGCCAGCACCAGCCGGCCGGCGCGGTCGGGCTGCGCCATGGCGTAGGCGCCGGCGCGCAGCGCGCCGGAGGATTCGCCGAGAAAATGGTATTTCTTCTCGCCGGTTTCGCGCAGCAGCACGTCGGCGGCGGCCTTCAAATCCTCAACGCCGCTGGCGATGTCGGCATTCCCCGGGGTGCGGCCGGACTTGCCGTAGTTTTCGTGATCCATAGTCCAGCAATCAAAACCATGACGGGCGAATTCGTTCATGATCGAGTATGGGCCGTGGCCGGGCACGTCGAGATCGAACCCCCTCGACGTCACGGACGAACCATGGACGAAAAACAGAATGGGCCGCGCCGGCTCGCCGGGTTTGGGCTCGCCGATCCGCTTGCGAAACATCCAGAGTGGAATGTCGCCCTTCTTCGCCCAATATTCATGACTCCAGATTTCGCCGCCTTCGGTCGCGGCGGGCTCGGCAGCTTGCGCGGGCGTGGTGCCTGTCAGTGCGCCGGCTGCGAGCCCAACACCGGCCGCCTTGAGCAGGTTGCGCCGCGCCAGCGGTTGATCGAGCTGGGTCATGATTTCCTCCGATCTTCTGTTTGTTGCCTGGGAATGTAGCAGACATCGCCGGTTCCGGAAATCAGGATGCGCGGCAACGCGAAACACAAAGTAATCGAACAAGGCTTGCCGATTGTCCGGGGAGGTCTAGTCTCCGCCACAACCTGCGGGTTCAATCGCGGGGGCCAGATCAGGGAGGAAGTCATGAGCGGCCAACTGACCGAACAAGAACTCGAAGCCCTAATGCCATCCGAATTGTGCGCCTATAAAACCCCGATCCCGACCCAGATCGTGGCCAGCGACGAATTCTATCCCGATCCGCAGAACGAACGGCAGCGCGAGGTCGAGCAGCGGCTATTGGCGATGGCCGACGATCTCGGCGGCAAACAGGGCCTCGATCGCCGAAAATTCTTCCAGAGCGCGGCCGGCATGGCCGCGTCCTTTGTCGCGATGAACGAAGTCTACGGCGCGCTGTTCGATGCGACGCCGGCGGAAGCGGCGACGCCAGCGCTGGCCCAGGAGCGCGCCGACGCGTTGAAGGACCAGTTCATCATGGACATGCACACCCATTTCCTGCGCGACGACACCCGCATCACCACCTTCGTCGACATGCGCAAGGCGGTGGGCAAGGCCGGCTGGAACAAGCAGTTGAGCGACCACGAGCAGACCATCGCGGACCTCAAGTTCAACAACTACAAGAAGGAGATGTTTCTGGATTCCGACACCAAGATCGCGCTGATCTCGTCGGCGCCGTCCGACATCGAACAGGACTGGTTCCTGACCAACCGGCAAATGGCCGACGCCCGCAAGAAGGTCAACGATGAGGCGGGTTCGCGGCGGCTGTTCTGCCACGCGATCTTCACGCCGGGACAGCCCGGCTGGCTGGAAAAACTCGACGCCGCCCTCGAGTTGAAGCCGGAATCTTGCAAGGGCTATACCATCGGCGACAACACCCACAAGGACATCAGCCACTATCCCTGGCGGCTCGACGACGAGAAAGTGGCCTACAAGGGCTACGAGAGGATGGTGAAGGCCGGCATCAAGAATGTCTGCGTGCACAAGGGATTGTTCCCGCCCGGTGTCGAGAAGGCGTTTCCGAATTTGCGCGGCTTTGCGGATGTCGCCGACGTCGGCCAGGCGGCCAAGGACTGGCCGCAGCTCAATTTTGTCATCTATCACTCGGCCTATCGCCATGTCGGCGGCGACCCGAAGCAGGCACTTGCGGAGTTCGAGCGCACCGGGAGGATTTCCTGGACCAGCGACCTCGCCGACATCCCGGCGCAATATGGCGTCAGCAATGTCTATGGCGACGTCGGTCAACTCTTCGCCACCACGCTGGTCGCCGAGCCGAACGTTTGCGCAGCGCTGATGGGCACATTGATAAAAGGTCTCGGCGTCGATCACGTCTGCTGGGGCACCGACGCGTTATGGACCGGCGCGCCGCAATGGCAGATCGAAGGCTTGCGCCGGCTCGAGATTCCCGAAGCGATGCAGAAGAAATTCGGCTATGCCCCGCTCGGGGCCGCCGACGGTCCGGTCAAATCGGCGATCTTCGGCGGCAACAACGCGCGGCTCTATAACGTCCAACCCAAGCGCGCCATGCTTGACCTCCAGGGCGACCGTTTTGCCATGATGAAGGCGGAATACGACAAGTCCGGACCGGAACCGTCGCACACGCGCTACGGCTATGTGGTGCCGAACGGCCCGATCGATCATTCGGTGTTTGCGTAAAGCGACGCCGGCCGCAACGTTCCCCGGATGCTGCGCAGCGCGCCGCACTTGCGGCGTGATGCGCTGCTGATCCGGGGTCCACCGCCGCTGCCGATACAGGTGGGTCCCGGTTCTGCGAAGCGGCACTGCGCGCCGCATCGCGCCCGGGACACGAGGCAGCCGCGCAACGGCTTCCCTTACTTCCCCTTGAACCGCGGCTTGCGCTTTTCGCGGAAGGCGGCGACGCCTTCCTTCAAATCTTCGCTCTCGCGAATGGCGTCGATGGTCCGGCGCACCTCGGCGACCGTCTCGAGCGGGCCCTTCGGCATCGCGTCGCGGGCGAGTTTCTTCAGCGCTTGCATCACCAGCGGCGCGTTGCCGGCGATCTTGGCGGCCATCTCCTGCGCCAGTGCGACATGCTGGCCCTTCGGCGCGACCTTATTGACAAAACCGATCTGATAGGCGCGCTCGGCCGACAACTCGTCGCCGACCAGCAAGAATTCCATCGCGATCTTGTGCGGCATCCGCGCCACCACCGACGAGACGCCGCCGGCGGTGGTGCCGATCTTGCCTTCGGGATAGATGAAGCGCGTGGTCTCCGAGGCCACGCACATGTCGGCCATCTGCACCAGCACGAAACCGCCGCCGACCACCCAGCCGGAGGTCGCCGCGATCACCGGCTTGTCGAGCTCGACGCCTAAGCCCGGCACCGCATGCCACATGTTGACCGGGAGATCGCCGACATCGGCTCCAACAGAGAAATACGCTTCTTCCGCCGAAGCCAGCACCGCGACGCGGTCGTCACTGTCGCGGAATTTCAGCCAGGCCTCGCGCAACTCGTCACACAGCGCGTTGTTGAGCGCGTTGTGCTTTGAACTGCGATCCATCGTGATGGTGGCGACGTGACCGGCGCTTTCGTAGCGAACGAGCTTCATGGGGTTCCCCGCAGATGTGACCCAGACGGCGACGACGCTTATTTCTTCTCCGCGGGATCGCGATGCACCGGATCGACCCAAAGCACCGTCTCCGGCTTTTCCACCGGCTCGATATCGAGATTGATCGCGACCGCCTCGCCGTCGCTGCGCACCAGCACGCATTCCAGCACCTCGTCGCGGCTGGCATTGATCTCCTGATGCGGCACATAGGGCGGGATGAAGATGAAATCGCCTGGGCTGGCTTCCGCGGTGAATTGCAGATGTTCGCCCCAGCGCATCCGCGCCTTGCCCTTCACCACATAGATGATGCTCTCGAGATGGCCGTGATGATGCGCGCCGGTCTTGGCGTTCGGTTTGATGTTGACGGTGCCGGCCCACAATTTCTGGGCGCCGACGCGGGCGAAATTGATCGCGGCGGCGCGATTCATCCCGGGCGTCGACGGCACGTTGGTGTCGAGCTGGTCGCCGGGAATGACGCGAACGCCGTCATTCTTCCAGCGCTCGGAACCATCGTGAGAGTGCGAATGATCGCCATGCGGGTGGGTATGATCGTGTGTCATCGTGTTGCCTTCGTAAATCCGTTCCAGGGAACCGTAACCAAATCGGCGCCCGCAAACCAGATCAATGCGGAAACTTTTGCTGCATGGCGGAGTTGTCTTGGTGAAGCTTAACCAAAGGAGTGTTCCCATGGGTGCGACGGTAGACAAGGTCAAGGGCGCCGCCAATGAAGCCATCGGCAAGGCCAAGCAGGGCGTCGGCGAAGCCACCGGCTCCGCTCGCCTGCAGGGCGAAGGCGTGATCCAGGAAGTCAAAGGCAAGGGCCAGCAGGCCGTTGGCGATGCCAAACAGGCCACCAAGGACGCGGTGAACAACGCGGCCGCGGCGGCGAACAAGAACCTCTGATCAAGCTGATCGGACGGAAAAGGGACCGGCCTCGCGGCTGGTCCCTTTTTTGTCAGCGCCGCCCGGCCAGCGCATCCGGATTGACCACGTTTTCCGGTTTGCCCGCGGCGTAAGCGAGAATCTGGTCGAAAATATCGGTGAATTGAATCTCATACTCGTCTTTTGAAACATAGCCGAGATGCGGCGTGCAGACGACGTTGGGCATGTTCAGCAAGGGATCGCTGGTGTCGCGCAGCGGCTCTTTCTCGAACACGTCCACCGCCGCCATGCCGGGCCGGCCGGCGCGCAGCGCGTCGACCAGCGCGTTCGGCTCGATCAGTCCGGCGCGGCTGGTGTTGACGATCAGCGCTGATGGTTTCATCCGCGCCAGATCGGCCGGCTTTACGATGCCGCGGGTAGCATCGACCAGCCGCATGTGCAGCGACAGCACGTCGCAGCGTTCGAAGAATGCTTCCTTGCTGGCAGCGGCCTCGTAACCATCGGCACGCGCTTTCGCCAGCGCCGCCTCGCGGGCCCACACCAGCACTTTCATGCCGAACGCCTTGCCGTAACCGGCAACCACCGACCCGATCCGGCCGTAGCCGTAGATGCCGAGCGCCTTGCCGCGAAGGCTGTGGCCGACGCCGATCTGCCAGCCGCCTGCCTTCAGCGACGCCATCTGCTGCGGAATCTGCCGCATCGCCGCGATGATCAGGCCCCAGGTGAATTCGCAGGTTGCGTAGGACGGCGAATCCGCATGCTGGCCCGACGACACGATGATGCCGAGCTTTGTGCAGGTGCCGACGTCGATGTGGGGATAGACGCTTCGCTGGCTGATCAGCTTCAGCTTCGGCAACTTTTCCAGCAGCGGCGTACGGATCTGCGTGCGCTCGCGGATCAACACCAACGCCTCGGTATCGGCCAGCCGCTCGGCCAGCGCATCGACGTCCTGGACATGGTCGTTCCAGATCTTGACGTCGTTGCCTCTAAGCTTCTTGAAGCAATCGAGGGTGCGGACGGTGTCGAAATAATCGTCGAGGATCGAAATCTTCACGATGCGCACTCCCCTTCAAATCGGCCTGACGCGTTACTTCACCGCGAGCAATTCGACGTCGAACATCAGCGTCGCGTTCGGCGGAATCACGCCGCCGGCGCCGCGCGCGCCATAGCCGAGCGCGGGAGGAATGATCAGGGTGCGCTTGCCGCCGACCTTCATGGTGGCGACGCCTTCGTCCCAGCCGGCGATCACGCGATGCTGGCCGATCGGAAACTCGAACGGTTCGTTGCGGTCGACCGAGCTATCGAACTTCTTGCCCTTCTTGCCATCCTCATAGAGCCAGCCGGTGTAGTGCATGACGCAAATCTGGCCCGGCTTGGGCGATGCGCCGGTGCCGACTGCTGTGTCGATGATCTGCAAGCCTGAAGCTGTGGTCATGGTTTTTCCTGTCTGGGCCAATGCGGCAGACGGCGCCGCGGAGAGAAAGCCGATCGCGCCGATGATGATGGCGGCGAGCAGCGGAAGTTTGCGGAAAATGAGAGTTCGCATGTTGCGGCGTCCTTGTTTGGAGTGAGGCGAGAGGCTCAATAGCCGAGCGCGCACCCGTCCTTGCGGGGATCGGAG
>Ga0134126_10008724_pt1 | contig 12755 bp, 10 predicted proteins | sample KB31752_FD_96881 | JGI IMG/M metagenome (GOLD analysis project Ga0134126, IMG submission 96881) | Terrestrial soil microbial communities with excess Nitrogen fertilizer from Kellogg Biological Station, Michigan, USA - KB3-175-2 | ecosystem: Environmental > Terrestrial > Soil > Unclassified ...
CGATACCAGTTTCGTGACCGAAGGATATGGTATCGTTTGCAATGACCTGGAAGTTTTGGTCTTTACAATAATATTGTTGCAGGCCAGGCCACCTTCGGCGGCGGAACCCATAATAAAAAACACCACCTGCCCGCCCGCCGTGTACGCGGCAAAATAATACATGTTAAAATTATACACATACACCGGGATCGGTTGTAAGCCCTTGCCCCCGGCTTCATCATACTGTATCTCATAACTGTTATCGTTTATCTGCAGAACCAGCGGCGGCACAATATCGCTGGTACCCATGGGCTGGTAATATTTTCCGCTGAACACGGAAACAGGAATAGGATTATTGTATGTTGAGCCCGTCACAATGGTCGGCGACTTCTGACCCGGGAGGGTGATCGTACCGGAGCACGAGGCCGTAGGGCCTTCGCTGCCATCGTTACGCGTAAAGGTGAGCGAAATATTTAAGCCGTCGCTACTGTTTTGCTGCAACAGGCCGCCGTTAAAACTGCCTGTATAGGTAAACTTTGCCGAGGTTTTTCCGTCCAGCGATATCAGCAAATCAATAAAATAGCCCGGCCCCGAATCGCCTATTATAAGCATATTGGTATCGATGGCAAAAAAAGCGCCGGGTGTCGTCAACGCATAATAACCATTGAAGGCGCTCAATTGCGCGTCGCCGGTCATGGCCTTTATATCCTCCGGCGCGCTATGCCTGTATTTTTCAATTATCTGGTGTTGGTAATTGACCAGGTCGATTTTTTTTGCGGTGATCAGGTTTTTCATGGGGTTTAAGTTTAGATCAAAAATACATTTTACTTTTATAAAAACGCTGATTTTTGCATAAATTAACGCTCTGCGATCTTATCCGATGTCAGTTCCCTGCCCTATCCCGTACGCCGGTTCAGGCATCCTGCCTGAACCCAAATAAGTGTAAGCGTCCCGCTTACATTAGCCACTTTGCGAAGTGGGAAAAAACGCCATGCAATCATCGGGATACGTCAGCGGGACGCTGACAGCGGTTTGGGTTCAGGTGGGACACGGGAACCGGCGGGGGGGGGGTAGAGAATGGGATGACAAACAAGAGCATGGCACGGTAGTCACAGACTACCGGCATAGTACATCCGTAGACGGAGTCTACGGACATCAGGGGATGCCACAAAATAGTAATTCCCGACAGTTGTCAGCCAGGCATTAACTATTTGTCGCTTCAATAAATTTATAACCTAAGACGGTTTGTTTAAATACCGCGCCTTGTTGCCCCAGTTCGATAAATTTTTCCGTTGAATCTGCTGGGCGCATATTTATGGCTGCTTGCATTGCTGGCATTTCGTCAATAAGAGCACGGTCGAAGACGTGTTCCAAAAGACCGAGGCGAACAAGATTTTCCAATTCAATCCTGGTTGGCAAAATGTTATCCCATCCAATAAATATTTGCTCGCGATCACTCACAAATGCGACCCAAGATGCCAATCCCTTCGGCTGATCATAGAGGAGTATCGTCAAGTTGCTTTCATTTCTTAGTGTTGACTCTGAAATGACATTAAAACCGAAACTAATGAGTTTATATTCGTTCGAAGAGATCTGACTCATAATATATGGAAAAACATGATTGTCAATGTTTTTTTCCGAATCAACAAGATTAGCCAGTAACGTAGACCAATGAGCCTCAAGCACTGGATCTTCCTCGAGAGAAGCGTATTCAAGTAGAGGACAAAGCAATTTTAATGAAATAGCTTTAGGGGATATTCCATTCTCTTCGCACTTTCTTTTTGCATCGACAAGTACCTTGATCTGTTTTCTAAACCGATAGCCCCGGATTTGGTCCGAAATAATTCCTCCGAGTTCACTAGCTCCGGGAGACAATATTTTGCCTAAAAAAGATTTTGCACCGTCGATCAATGATTCCGCAACACCCGACGTTATATCGACGCGAAACGCTGCCGTTTTTTCTTCTTCCATAAGTTTAGATTAAATGCTCACCTTATACAGGAAAAGGCTTAAATTTAAGGAATAATACCATTAGGATGTGGAAAACTTTGAAGACTGTACACAGATTATCCGATAGGGTCAACTGGTTACACGTAGCAATAGGTATGCCTCTTTATTATCTGTTGGTCATGATAAGGTTAAACTTAGTTTGTTGCGCGGGTTTCGGCATTATATTATGTAAAAAAAATTCCGCATATTTATCGTGTAGCATAACGCTCCATTCGACGAACTTGACCCGCTTAAACCAGGTGGGTGTTACGTTCAAGCTTATAAATCGCACGATAGTTGCAATCTTCCCTCTTCTATTATTTGGGGAATAGCCAATGGTTGACCGGCGTGTTACGAATTTCACGTAAACGCCTTCTTGCCGGTGGCAGCCCCTGTGTAATTAGGTAATAAATGTCATTTAATAACGATTTGCTTTTAAAAATATAACCGTGGCTGTCGTTTGACTCGACGTTGGACACTTCGACGGTATCAAGGCCTTCGGCAACAAAAATATCTCGGCCAGCTGTGCCTAAACGGTCACGGTGGCTACGTAGGTTGCCTGAAAAATGCAATGCCTGATCATGATCGGATGCGTAAAGCGTCCTTCTGCTACCCACTTCTTTAAATGCTGGTAATATAGAGTTACGGAATTCCCTCTGGTCGATATCTGGTGCCCCAAGAATCAACTGGTGTATCTTTCCCAATGTTTCTGCGCGATACGGTTCACTCGTTAAATCCTTTAATGCCAACGTTAGTACGAGACCGCCCATACTATGGGCAATAATATGCAGTTGTTCTATGCCCGTCATATCGCAAACTTGCGTAATGAAGGCTTTGAGAAAGGGTGCGCTGCTGCGCGCCGCGGCGCCGTCTGCTGCGTAAGGTAACAATGTACCGGCGGATGGCCAGCTGTAAAAGCCGGTATAACCCTCAAACTGCAAATCCCATGCTAATTGTGCGGTCCGATAAGCAGCATCGTCGAATGTGTTGCGGTAGCCATGCACAAACAGCAGTGCCTGCTGACTGTATTTATAATTCAACTTTTGTCTGAAGTCATGCCAAAAGTCGTCCGCTTCCAGTTCGTTGACTTCCGTAATGATGAAGTGATCGTCAGGTTTCTCGGTTTTCCGCCAAAGCACTTTCATGAACCTCCCGGGACGCTCCAGTTCCCCTTGCTGGTGTCCGGTAGGAATATCGACTTCACAAACGCCGTATTTCAGTTCAGCGGTTTCTTCATCGCCATAATTTTGGCGGTTACCCTTGGAATCTTCCCGATTGCGGTTGGTCGCATAAAACAATTGTATGGCGCCACCTTGATCTTCCTTACGCATATCGAGCAATTTCGATTCTTTGGAGAAAAGCTTTTGTTCGATGTAATGAGGGCGGTCTAATAATTTGTAAGCCTCAAGTGCCTCATCAAGCCTCGGAGGCGGCATTTGGCGCAAGATTTCGTCTAGCTTTGAGCCGAATCGCTCTTCGATCTCAATAACTTCAAGCCGGTTGAGCCGCTGATACTCCTGTTCAGGTTTGAACAGCGGCCGTTCCGTTTCACCCAATTCAGATGACGGCACCCAGTCCACAGTTAATTTGAGCTTCTCGTTATTTACAATATCGCGGTCACTGATATAGCCCACTCTTTCGATGCGTTGGTCGATGAGGCCGAAGATGCGGTCGAACTCATGGATGTCCCTACTGAACCAAATAGTATTGGTGATTTCTTTGATCTTTATTTGGTTTGCCTTGGGCATGGCCTGTGCTACCGCGATCTGTATGTTTTGTTTCTGGTCGTACACTTTGGCCTTCAGCCGTTCCCAATGAAAAGTTAGTTCACTTTGGTAATCGTTCAGGTTTTCCCAGCTGCGGTACTCACTTTCATCCAGTTGGATGCCGTAAAAGTTAATATTCGACAATCCGTGTAAAGGCCTATCACTCATTAATTGTAAGGTTTATCGATGGCAAATATCCGTAATTATATTTAAAATAACACCATCTTTTCTTACCCGTTGCCTGAAGTCCGGGCCATCTCTCAAACAAGTGTAAGCGCTCACTTGCACTGGTTATATTGACATGAAAAGAAAGTATTTCGGATACCCTGTAAAATTACGAGAGATTAAGTTGAACAGGGTGGTGTTTTATTTACAGTGCAATAAATACCTTTAGGCTATGGATGCCAAAAAAATAACCCCTGCATTACTAAATACATTTGATGAGAAAGTGGCCTGGTGGCTTAGTTACTTATATGAACACGGAGGGAAAGAATATAAAGAACAGAAGTTTAATTCTGACCGTGCATATTCCATACCCGAAGTTAAGCACCCAGATGAATTTAAACAGATGATGACCGCATTGAAAGTAAAAGGATGGGCAACTTGGGAAATTTCGCCCGTATTTGGTCGCGAGTTTTATTATATAAAAGTTTTACTTACCGAGCAGGGAATAAGGGAAGTGGAGAAAGGGATGCCCCAGATTCCTTTGATCGGCCTTGTAAGTCAAGAAATAACGACCGGCGACAGTGCTATTGACGCCAAGATCAATCAAGCAAGAAGTCTATTCTTTAGTGATTATCCGAGTATGGACAGCATGAGAAGTGCATGTGAAGCACTTTGTTTTGTTTTGGAGCCATTACGATACAATGGCCTAAAGTCTGTTATTGCAGATGCAGATGTAGAACTCTTCTTCCAAATGGTAAACAAGTTTGATATAAGGCACAATAACCACCACACAAAAACTCTTAAGCACCCTGAGCAGCTTGAATGGGTGTTCTATTCCTTGCTAAACACTATCAACACTTACACTAAGCTAAAGAAAAGGCTTCAGCCTTAGAGGACAATATATTCGCTTAAAAAAACATCCCGCATATTTATTGGGCCCAGGTAACGCTCCACTCCACAAACCTGTCCCGCTAAAAAACATTGGCTGAATCAGCGGGCCGCTTACCCAAATTTAGGTACTGGCAGGTGCTACACTCTCATCACCTACATTAAGCTTAAAAAGGCCCCATAATTTTAGTGGTGACAAAATTCTGTCACCATGAAGGGGTCGTTTTTTGGCAAATATTTTTTGTTATTGGCTGTTAATGAGGGTTTTGCAAAAACACTGGCGTGATGAACATGAACATGAACACGAATTTAAAAGGCCATCCCGCGCCGCCTGTTAAAGCGTCCGCTTACAACAATTTCTTAGGCTTTAAATGGCTTCTGTGTAATCTAAACTTTTATCGAAGGTTTCTTCAAGGTTGCTCAGTCCCCAAAAGGCAAGCGATATTGCCAGTATGCCCACCACCAGGGCGGATATGGGTGCGCCTAAGCCCGGTACCAGCCAGCTGAATAACAGCGTTTGCGGAATTACGGTGGCCCGGAGCATATTTAAGGCAGAGGTGGTTACGGTGGAGCGAATGTTTGTTCCGTACTGCTCGGCTGCCAATGTGAGTACGACGATGGAATAGCCTGCTGAAAAACCGAGGAATAACAAAAGCCCATAATACAAGGTCAATGACTGGCTACCTATTGCGAAGAAACCGATCGCTCCAACTGCGCTGAACGCAAGATATAAACGGATAGCTTTTTTCCTGCTTTTTATGTACTGACTTACCAAGCCACAAGTTATATCGCCAAAGGTAAGCCCGATAAAATACCAGGTAAACACCGACGATACGGAGGGGAGCGGCGTCATACCCCAGGCCTTGCCAATTTCGGGGGTAAAGGTCATCAACACGCCATTCACAAACCAAACCGGGAATCCCAATGCGCAAATGCTGATATATCTTTTTATGTAGATTTTGTTTTTGAACAATAATCTTAAATCGCCCCTGTTCTTTGTTTTTCCTTTCATTTGGTTAAACAAGCCCGATTCGAGCACGCCCAGCCGTAAGATGAGCAATGCGAAACCCAAAGCCCCGCCTAATTGGTAAGTAAATTGCCAGGAGTATTTCCCCCCGATATAAGCGCCTGCAATGGCCCCCACCATACCGCAGCCGCCGATCAGTGCAGGCCCGATCCCGCGATATCGCTGCGGCATCTGCTCGGTTACCAGCGTAATAGCAGCGCCTAATTCGCCTGCCAGGCCCACGCCTGCCAAAAACCGCAGCAACAAATACACCTGGAACGAATCGGCGTATGCGTTGGCGAAAGTTGCCGTTGAGTAAAGGATGATCGAGCCAAAGAGCACGGATAGCCTCCCGAATTTATCACCGATGATACCCCATATAAACCCGCCGATAAGCAGGCCGGCCATTTGGATATTGATGAGCCAGACCCCTTTTGAAAGCAATTGCGCATGCGGGACGCCAATCGCCAGCAAGCTTTTCGAACGCACTATACTTACGATAATGATATCATACAAGTCCACAAAGAAACCTAAGGCCGAGGCGATTACGGCTAACCAGATGTGTCGTTTCATTTAATCTCTTAAACTTGGTAAGCCTATTCCTGCGGCGTCAAAGCCGCCATCGGCAGCAATGATCTGTCCATTAATATAACTTGCTTCGGGACTGCATAAAAAATAAACCGTGTTAGCTATTTCTTCGGTAGTGCCATAACGGGCCATGGGTATGGCATCATTATAGTAGGCCCGGATATCTGCACTGTGTACCCGTTTTGCCATTTCGGTTTCTACCGGTCCGGGCGCTACGGCATTTACCCGTACGCCGATGTTGCCATACTCAACGGCTTGCTGTTTGGTAAGATGCATAACAGCGGCCTTGCTTGTGCCGTAAGCAATCCTTAAAGTGCTTGCCCGCATACCCGAAATACTTGCGATATTCACGATACTCCCTTTGGCCCTAATTAACTCGGGCAGGCATGCCTGGCTGCAAAGAAAAGTGCCATCGAGGTTGGTTGACATTACAGCGGTCCAATCCTCAAAAGTAAGTTCCGGGGCGGGTTTGAAAATGGCGATGCCTGCGTTATTGACCAGGGCATGAACAGCAGGAAATTCTGAAGATATTTTATCGAAGGTTGTTTTTACCTGTACGGCATCTGAAACATCACATAGAAAAAACGAATACCTTTCTTCGCCATTCAATAGCATTTTACATGATCGCATGGTTTCCACGTCGCGGTCGATGATAGCCACATGATACCCTTCACGGTGGAACCGCTGTGCAATACTCAGCCCGATACCGCGTGCAGCACCGGTAACTACTGCCACTTTTAAGTTTGAAGACATATTGGCTTTTTATTGCTGTGTTTAAGGACTGTTGAGGTTGAATTTAATAAAAAACAATAATAAAAATAGCGATTTAGATCAATAAACATTCCCGCCCCAGATAAAATCCGAAAAATTGCTGTTTGAAAGATGCCGGCCGATGACAAAATATTTGTGGATATCAATGGCCAGCGCCCGCTGTTCTACCGTTTGCATGTCTTGTTGCGTAGCGGTTTCCTTTACCTCTAATGCCGTGTTTCCGTTAAAAATAAAGTCAAATAGTGTTACTAATTGATTTAATTTCTATCAAATAGTATTACTAATTGATTGTATTTTCAGCAAAAAGTTACGCTTGTGTTCTTTCTTCACCGGTTCAAAGCGCTTAAACCAAAATAAATGCGGGCGCACCCCGCGCGATAAAATAGCAACATAAAAAAACCCTCCGCATAGAACAAAGTAGTTTTTCATAAAGAGGACAGCATCAGTATATTCCCGAGATTTTTCAGCATAATAAGCACAAAATGCTTCAAAACATAGCGTGCCCGACCATATTCATAATTTTCCTGTGAGATATATTTATTCGTCTCACTTCTCAAATCTCATATCTCACGTCTCAAAATTGCAAATAACACATCATTGCTTATATTTGCGTTCGCAAAAAACAGCATTACAACAACACGATGAGAGAAATACAGTTCAGGGAAGCGCTTCGGGAGGCAATGTCCGAAGAAATGCGCAAGGATGATAAAATATACCTGATGGGCGAAGAGGTTGCCCAATACAATGGCGCTTACAAGGTTAGCCAGGGCATGCTCGACGAATTCGGTCCCAAACGGGTTATTGATACCCCCATCTCTGAAGCTGGTTTTGCCGGTATCGGTGTTGGCTCGGCCATGAATGGTTTACGCCCGATCATCGAGTTTATGACCTTCAATTTTTCACTGGTTGCCATCGACCAGATCATCAACGGCGCGGCAAAAATAATGTCGATGAGCGGCGGTCAGTTTTCTGTTCCCATCGTTTTTCGCGGTCCAACCGGCAACGCGGGGATGCTCAGCTCGCAGCATAGCCAGTGTTTTGAAAGCTGGTATGCCAATTGCCCCGGTTTAAAGGTAGTTGTACCATCAAACCCTGCCGATGCGAAAGGCTTGTTAAAATCTTCGATCATTGATCCCGACCCTGTTATTTTTATGGAATCGGAACTGATGTATGGCGATAAAGGCGAAGTGCCCGAAGAAACCTATTATATCCCTCTCGGTAAGGCCAATATCACCAAAGAAGGGGCCGATGTTACGCTGGTTGGTTTTGGTAAAATTATGAAAGTGGTTAACGCAGCAGCAGCCGAGCTTGAAAAAGAAGGCATCCATGCCGAGGTGATCGACCTGCGCACCGTGCGCCCGATTGACTACGATACGGTGATCAACTCGGTTAAAAAAACAAACCGCCTGGTAATTGTTGAAGAAAGCTGGCCCCTTGGCTCAATAGCCACCGAAGTTGCTTTCAAGGTGCAGAAAGACGCATTCGACTACCTCGACGCGCCGGTTTTGCGCATTATGGGCGGCGATGTGCCTTTGCCATACGCACCCACGCTAATACAAGAATACCTGCCAAACCCCGAAAGAGTTATTAAGGCGGTTAAGGAAGTGATGTACGTGGCGAAGTAGTTGGTTGGATTGATTTAGTGAGTGGTTGATTGGGTTGGGCCGTTGTTGGGCGTTTTTTTTGTTCTTTCGGATCACATACATCTCATAAATACCGCTATGAAATACCCCTTGTTTAAATCAGCAATATTAGCCTGTATTATTTGCTGCTGCCTCGGCGAAGCAAAGTCGCAAATCGTTGCCCGGCCCGTTGCTGCAAAGAAAACCATTGTAAAGCCGCTTCCAGCATTAAAAACACCCGCAGCTCTCATAGATACTTTTTTTTCGAAATACAAAAAAGACGGGACCAGCGTTGCGATAGATTATCTTTTCGGCACAAATAAAATGTTTAATAACGAGGCCGCAATAGCGGTTTTAAAAGGAAAGCTGGATTCGGTGCAGAGATCGTTCGGGCAGTATATCGGCAGGGAACTGATCAGTCAGAAAAGCGCGGGCATCAGCCTGGTGTTCTATAGTTACCTTGTTAAGTTTACGGTTCAGCCCATGCGGTTTGAATTTATGTTCTATAAGCCGCAAAACGATTGGCTGCTTTACCGGTTTAAATACGATGACCAGATGGACCTGGAGCTGGAAGAAGCCGGGAAAATAAATAATAAAAAACCTTAAGAAGAGTCAAGAATCAGGAGCCAGGAGCCAAGACAAAAGAAAAAGCGCTTCTTTCTCTTCCTTTTTGATTCTGGTCCTTTACGTCTTAATTCTCCTCGCCGGTCAGGCTACTTGCCCGCCAAAATTTCAATAATACTATCCTTCACCTTTGGGTCGCCAAAATTTGGGGCAAGGTGGCCCAGGTCGCTGTTTAGCACCACCAGTTTAGCAGGCAGCAGTTTTGAAAATTCAATCGCCGGGTTTGGGTTAACCATGTGGTCCTGCAGTGAGGTGATGATCAGCATTTTTGCTTTGACGCGTGATGCCGCATTTTTCATCGCGCCGTAAGGTTTTGAAATATCGTGTGCAATGATGGCTGTGATCTGGTACCAGGAATCGTTCCAGTCACCGTTTTTTTTGTTTTCGGTGTTTTGCATCCATTTCGGAAAATCATCGTGCGACATGTTTGCTACCCTGTTCGCTGGTGTAGTAAGAAAAAGTTCCCATAGCATATTGGCGGCTACGATATTTGGGTTGACCTTATAGTCGCCGTGGTTATAGGCGCTATCGGCTTCAATATCTTTTTTGAAGGTACTATAAAGCATCAAATCGTAGCTGGTGGGCTGCGGGCTGCCGACGATGGGGACCAGGGCATCCGTAAAATCCGGGTAGCTAACGGCCCACTGAAAAGTTTGAATGCCGCCCATCGAGATACCCATAATGGCGTGTACATGCGCGATGCCGAGCCTTTTGGTAAGCAGCAGGTGCTGGCTCTCGACCATATCCGCCACAGAAAAAACCGGGAATTGCCGCCCATGCTGTTTAATGCTGTTTGAAGGCGATGAAGAAACCCCATCGCCAAGCGCGTCAACAATGATCAAAAAATATCGTGTAGTGTCAATGGCTTGCCAGGGGCCGGTGCCTTCAACGTCCAATGCCCGGCCTCCAAACCAGGTGAGGAACAAAACAACATTGCTTTTTGCGCCGTTTAGCCGGCCATATGTGCGGTAACCAAGGGAGCAATCTCGTATCACATTGCCCGATTCCAGCTTAAAGTCGCCGATGGGCGCGAATTGCTGGCGGTTATCGCTTTGCGCGAAGGACGTGGCTGTTAAAAGAAAAAAAAAGACCGCGGCGATATATTTCTTCATCTTTACATTTTACGAATTCGCGTGTTTCTTGATATAGGTGCCTGTTTGGCGAAGGAAAGTTGAAGGCGCAACAATCGAAGCTTTACAAAAACCCGTTCTCGTCCAGCCAGTTTCGGCACCAATCAATCCATTTATCCTTGCTCTTTGGGTTATTTAGTCCAAAGCCGTGCCCGCCTTCTTCAAAAATGTGCATTTCGGCCTTAACTTTCGCTTTGAGCAGGCCTTCGTAAAACATAAGAGTGTTTTGTACAGGCACCACGTCGTCGTCGGTTGCGTGTACAAGGAAAGTCGGCGGCGTATTGGCTGTTATTTGTTTTTCGTTGCTGTAAAGGGCCAATAAGTCGGCTGAAGGCGTTTTACCTACCAGGTTTTCGCGCGAGCCCACATGCGCCATCGGGCCAAAAGAAATTACGGGATAAATAAGCGCCATAAAATCAGGACGAACGCTTATATTGTCTTTATCCTCTATTACCAGCTTGTCAAAATGCGTCCCCTCGGTTGAAGCAAGGTGCCCGCCTGCTGAAAAGCCTATAATACCTACCTTGGCTGGATTTACGCCCCAATCAGCGGCATGTTTGCGCACCATTAATACAGCCTGCTGGGCGTCCTGCAAGGGGCCTATGGTTTTATCAACCATTATTTCATCGCTCGGCAAGCGGTATTTCACAACGAAGGCGGTTACTCCAAATTCATTAAACGCCTTGGCAACCCTGTAACCCTCCTTATCCATTGATAAACCTGCGTACCCACCGCCGGGAAAAATAACTATTGCCGTACCATTTGGGTGCTGCGGTATAAATGGCGTAAGCGTTGGTACGCTGACCATGGTAACCCATTCATCATCGGTTTTTTCCATTTTTTCTGTATAGGCAGCCGGTGTTGGCTTAGCATTGGGTATGCCGTTTGGATATAAGGGAATTGCCTTTTGCTGGGCATAGGCCGAAACAATGGAGATCATAAGGATTAAGGTACACGAAATTGTTTTCATAATTTATCGGGGCTAAAAGATATATTAAAACATGGGCGCAATATTTAAAAAATTACTGATATCTCGTTCACCTGATCAACCAGCACATTAATTCTTGGGCCCGCCAAACTCCATCAAATAGGCCTTTAAGAAATCATTAAGGTCCCCATCGAGCACCGCGGCGGCGTTTGATGTTTCATGATCGGTGCGCAGGTCCTTCACCAGTTTATAAGGGTGCAGCACATAATTGCGTATTTGCGAACCCCATTCTATTTTTTTCTTATTGCCTTCAATGGCGTTGGTGGTTTCCAGGCGTTTTCGCATTTCGGCTTCATAAAGCTGCGATTTTAACAACCTGATGGCATTTTCCTTATTTTGAAGCTGCGAACGCGATTCCTGGTTCTTTATAATAATGCCCGACGGTTTGTGGTAAAGGCGAACGGCAGTTTCAACCTTGTTCACATTTTGCCCGCCGGCCCCGCCTGAGCGGAAAGTCTCGAACTCAATATCCGCATCTTTAACTTCTATATCGATGGTATCGTCAACCAGCGGGTAAACGTAAACCGAGGCAAACGATGTGTGGCGTTTGGCATTGGAGTCGAAGGGCGAAATGCGCACCAGGCGGTGCACCCCGTTTTCTCCTTTTAAATAACCGTAGGCAAAGTCACCCTCAATCTGCAGGGTTACCGTTTTTACGCCGGCTACGTCGCCCTCCTGGAAATCCTGCTCGCTAACTTTGTAACCATTCTTTTCGGCCCACATAATATACATACGCATCAGCATGCTGGCCCAGTCGCAGCTTTCAGTACCGCCGGCGCCCGCAGTAATTTGAAGTACGGCGTTAAACTGGTCTTCTTCGGCCGAGAGCATGTTTTTAAACTCAAGCTCTTCAACGGCTTTCAGGGCAGCGCTGTATTGTTCCTGCATTTCGGCCTCGGTGGCGTCGCCGCTCTGAAAAAACTCAAATAATACACCGGCATCATCAACAATGCCCGACACTTTTTGGTAAGCGTCTGTCCAGATTTTTTTTGTCTTGATGGAAGCGAGTACTTTTTCCGCTTCTTTCGGTTCGTCCCAAAAGCCGGGGCTGATTGTTATATCCTGCTCTTTTTGCAATGCTTCAAGTTTAGCATCGATGTCAAAGATGCCTCCTCAGGGACGTTACTCTGTCCCTTAAATCCTGTATCTGTTCTTTAGTCATTCGGCAAATATAGGCTTTTGCTTCTAATGGTTTAACGGGCAAAAAAGGTTTTAAGGGTCAAAGCGGCCTAAACCGCC
>Ga0134126_10008728_pt1 | contig 12749 bp, 8 predicted proteins | sample KB31752_FD_96881 | JGI IMG/M metagenome (GOLD analysis project Ga0134126, IMG submission 96881) | Terrestrial soil microbial communities with excess Nitrogen fertilizer from Kellogg Biological Station, Michigan, USA - KB3-175-2 | ecosystem: Environmental > Terrestrial > Soil > Unclassified ...
ACATCGACCCAAGTTTCTTGAGACGTTTGCCTGCCACTAACGTCTAAGATGGAAAGAGAAAAAGAGCTGGAACTTTTGAGGGTATTCGAGCGTATTTAAAGTTGAAGGGGAAAGGGAGTTGGGCCATGGTGATGAGACTAGAGCACGAAGTAAACATTGAGAATCCGCGGCATCACTCGCTGGAGCGGGTAGAGACCCTCCGGCGGTTGCTGGCAGGCGGGGCGCGCGTGGAATGCGACCCCAAGCGCCCGGATTTCTATGAAGTTGAGAGCGGTTCTGACGTCTACTACATTCATATCTCGCCGGTTACCGGGAACATCCTTCTGCTGGCTGCATGGCCGAAGGGTGGCGTCCCAGGCGACGAAGTGCGGGCCACCCAGGCCGCATAACGCGCGCAAACAAACACTCACAACGGTTCACATCAATAAATCGGCGGCCTTGAAGTCCAGGTCCTTGAGGATTTGCGTGTTCAACTCATAGACCTCCGGCCCGGCGGTAGTGCGCACGTACACGCTATCGCCGACGGCCGCGGAAATGTCTACTGTGATTTTCTTCCCGGATTTATCGGTGAGAATCACTTCAATGGCGGGCTTGGCCAGATGCGCCAGGATGGCCCGCGACGGCGTATCGTAAATTTGCTTCGCGCGTGCGTTCTGGATCGGATCCAGTATCTTCCAGCTTTGAATGGCCTTCCCCTTGTCGGCCGCGGGCTGAAGGATCGTCCACTGGTCATCTTTGCCTTGCGCGCACTGAATAGCTCCGTTCGCGTTGTGGACTTCCACGGTGGCCACGTTGGCGGGGTCAAAGTGCAGGATTGACTTGTCGCGCAGGTCGAAGAACTTTTTATTGAGCGCGTCGTAGACGGTTGAACCTATATCGAAGATCATCGGGCGCGCAGCATCGCGCGCGTAATAGTTGTCCCCGTTTTTTTTGCCAACAAGCAGATGAAACTCCTGCCCCTTGATCGTCGCCGTGACGCTCATCGACGGGTGAGTCAGCCCGTATTTTGCAAGGTCGTCGGGAGATTCGCTTACAACATCAGTGAATTTATCCGTCGATAGCGCGTTTGCAAGCGAATCGACGGCGCCGGAATCCCCCAGCACTTCCTTGGGCTTCGCGATTTCCCACGTGGAGTTTTTCTTAGTGACAGCAAGTGTCCCACTCGGACTATCAATCGTGATTCTCGTGACTTCACCGTTGTTTAGCTCTAAAAGCGACCGGTCGCGCAACTGAGCGAGTGGCTTATCGGTTTCGTCCAATAGGGAAACTGGCAACAGGTCAACATTCTTTGACGCGTCGATGAGAGCATAAACAACGTTGCCGGAAAAATCCTTGTCGCCCAGTCGAATCGTATGTTCAGCGCCGCTCTTTTGCTGAAAATCAATCGTGACAGCGGGCTGAGCCAGTCCGTATTTCGACAGGCTGTCCGTGGGCGCGAATGACCGGCGGATTTTGGCGTTGCTCAGATCGCTCACGATTCCGTCGATGCTCGTCTGGTCGGCGCGCGTAGAAACGGGCTGCGTTATCCGCCAGTCTTTACTTTGCTTGGCGAGAACTGTCTTGCCGGTCCCGCTCACAAGCGTCAGACCCACGATCTGGTCTGCACTCACCGCAAAGGCTGGTCTCCAGGAGGCTTCCTCCGTCGGTGGAGCGACGCTATGTTTGCTGTCGTAGAAATAAACGAACGCTCCCAGGGCAACCGCAAGTACGACTGCAATCAGTGTGCTCTTCTTCATGGCCGGCTAACGACGTTTCACCCAAATATAAATCCCGCCAATAATCACAATCAGAGGCAGAAATACCATGCTGAACCACGACAATTCCCGCTGCTGCGCTTCGGTTAGCGTCACGCGGCGATTCGCAACCTCCTTCGGGCGGATGGAAATCAGATTTTCTTCTTCGGTCAGCCAGTTGATGGCATTGAAAAACAGATCTCCATTGCGCTGCTGCCCCACCCACTGATTCGTCGCAAATTCGGAATTGCCGATCACGACCAGCCGTGCATCCGTCGAGCCCGATTTCTTTTCCGCCGCGACGCCAAGGGGCAGCGGCCCCCGCTGATCCGTCTTCGCATCGTATCTCACGGTCCCGTTTCCTAAATTCGGCACGGTGAAACTGCGCGCCGAAGTTTTTAGCAGTTCGACCGATTGAGGCTCCGCTTTCGCAGCGTCCGCAATCGAAACCGTCCGCGCCAGCGGAAAAAACGTCATCGAACCTTTGAAATTCTTCACCACCGGGCTATCGCCGTAGTCCACGACCAGCGGAATGCCCGGCCCCGCTCCGAAGATGCGCCCAACGCCGCTCACATCGATCACGTAGTTGTCGCCCAGCTTGATGTTCCAGGGCTGCAGGATATCGTTCAGTTTTGGATCGGTGCCCGGATCCAACAGCAGCATTGCTTTTCCGCCGCCATCAAGATATTTCTCGATCATCTGCGCTTCTTGCGGAAAGAGAGACTTCTGCGGGCCCACATCGACGAGCACGCTGCAATCGGAAGGCACGTCGTTCGACGTCACCAGATTTACAGACTTAACCTGGTAATTCTCTTTCGCGAGTTCCGCGGCCACGCCGCTGTAACCCTTGCTGTCGGATGCGCTCGGGGATTTTTCACCGTGTCCCTCCACGAAGCACACAGTTTTCACGGTGGTAGAAGTGGCTTTCAGAATCGCGGAAGCAAAATCCTGTTCCGTCGTTTCTTCCAGCCGCTGGATGTTCTTCCCGCTAACGACAATCACCTGTCCTTCTCGCGCTACTCCATATTGTTTCGTCAGATCCGGATTCTCCTGCGGATCCACCGCGCGAAAGTGAATGTGAGGATTCAGGTTCTCATACTCCGACATCTGGTCGCGAAGCTGCAGGACTTCGGGATCCGTCGATTTTGCAAACAGGAAAATATCGACGTCGGATTTTATCGGCTTGACGATTTTCTTCGTCTGATCGGAAAGCGTGTAAAGTTTTTCACTGGTCAGATCGAATGTCTTGTGATGCCGGAATCCCAGGTAATTGATGAAAATCAAAATGGCGAGCACCGCGATAACCAGCACGGAAGTATTCGTGCCCAGCTTCGAGGAACGCTTTGAGAAAAATCCAATCAGCGTGCGGAAATCTAGAACAATCCACCCCAGCACCAGCACGCCGCCCGCGATCAGCAAAACCTTATTGGTGAGCTGGAACTGCTCCAGTACGGTGTAACGAACGTAGCCGGCAATCAGCAGCGCCAGTCCGAGCGCTCCAGCAAGCCGCGCCAATTCCCTGCGATCCCATTTCATCTTGCCTTACCCTCTTTCCTCCTGAAAATTAAGCCCGCCGCCAGCGCATGGAATCCACCGCCCGCATCGTCAAAAATATGGCGAAGAAAATCCAACTCCCGAAGAAAATCAGCCCCGTGGTATCGATCACGCCGCGCACAAACGGGTTATAGTGCTGCAAAATGGCGACGTATTGCAGTGTTTGCGCGATTAACCCGTTCCCAGTCCCCGCGAAGAATCCAACAACCCACAGAAGCAGTGATATTCCCAGCACCAGCACTCCCGCGACGATCTGGTTCTCCGTCAACGCGGAAAGAAACGAGCCAATAGCAAGAAGCGTCGCGCCAAGAAGCAGCACTCCCAAATAGCCTCCCGCGATCAGCTTCCACGGCGGCACAGGCTCGCTGTGCGCGAACATGTAAACGACGTAAAGCACCGTGGGCAGGATCATGATGATGAAAAGACTCACCGAAGCGAAAAATTTCCCGAGAACAATTTGCCAGTCCGTGATCGGGGACGTCAGCAACAGTTCCATCGTTCCGCGCTTCCGCTCTTCCGAATACACGCCCATGGTCAACAGAGGAGTTAGAAAGAGCAGGATCGTGCCCACAAGACTCAGGAATGCTCCCGTTACAGCGCTCGGCACATCAAACGGGATCGGAGCGCCGCCTTGCATCGCTTCCATACTCGCCTCGAAGGATGCCTTGATTCCATCCGCCAAATACATGTTGAAAAACACCGCGCTCAAAATCAGAAAGATGGGAACAACGGCGTAGGCAACGGGCGACACGAAATAGTGGCTCATCTCTTTGCGATAAATAGCGTATAGGCCGCGCATGTCAGTTTCGCTCCGCTTTTTCGGCTGGATTTTGTGTCGTGTCTTCGGTGGTAAGTTGCAGGAAAATTTCTTCCAGGCTCAGGTTCATGCCGCGGAGCTCGTAAAGCGCCCAACCCTGCCCGACAACTTTGGCGGCGATTTGGCTGCGCAGGTCCTTTCCCTGATTCGCTTCGACCGTTGCAACCAAGCGTCCCGCCGACCCGAGCGACGTGATTTCCACTTTTCGGACGCCGGGAATTTGCGCCAGCGCGTCGCGTAAAGGCCTTTCCGGCGCTTGCACCTCCACGCGGATCCGCTCTCCGCCCTTGAGTTGCAGCGTCAGATTCTCTGGAGTATCCACGGCGACGATTTTCCCGCGGTTGATGATGACCACGCGGTCGCACGTCATGCTCACCTCAGGCAAAATGTGGGTCGAAAGAATGATCGTGTGGCTTCCGGCCAATCCCTTAATCAGGTTGCGGACTTCGATAATTTGCTTCGGATCCAGACCCACGGTCGGCTCGTCGAGAATAATCACATCCGGATCATGAACGATCGCCTGCGCCAACCCTACGCGCTGCTTGTAGCCGCGGGACAGACGCTTTATCAATTCATTGCGCTTGTCCACAATCTTCGCCATTTCGAGAGCCGCATCCACCCTCGCAGCACGCATTTCCGGCGGCACATTCTTGATTCGTGCCACAAAGTCCAAGTACGAACTCACGGTCATATCGAAATAGAGTGGCGGGTTCTCCGGCAAATATCCGATGCGGCGCCGCACTTCCATTGAATCGTCAAAAACATCGAAACCGGCAATCTTGGCCGTGCCTCCCGTCGCGGGCAGGTAGCCAGTGAGCACGCGCATGGTGGTCGTCTTGCCCGCGCCATTGGGCCCGAGGAAGCCGAGGATTTCACCTTTTTTTACGGAAAAAGAAATGTGGTCGACTGCGGTTTTGTCTCCGAAGGATTTCGTCAAGTCCTGAACTTCTATCAATCCGCTACCTCCCAGGTACAAAATGAATCCCGCATTAACCGGCACAGACCACGCAGACAAATCAACAACGCCGCATTCGAGCCGACCTTTATACTAAAATTCAGTCCCGCTCGCCAAGACATCATGGCAAAAAAATGATTCATCGATAAGTCCGATAGTCGTGACGGCAAGCAGGGTTGCCCGCCAATTTGCAGAACGCAATGGCGGCTCAAAAAAACCGGAAGGAAAAGCGAAGCTAATCTCCGATATTGTAACTCACCACGGTCCTGAAGACTCCGCAGCCCGGACGCGGTTTGAACTTCATTGATTTCGCAAACGATTCTAATTGCTTGGCAGCGTCCTCTGAGGAAGGATGCAATGCAACGGCCGCCACGACTCCGCCTTCTTCGCTAATCTCGATCGCAACCTCACCACGAATTTTCGTCTTGGGTTGCTTCTTACCTTTCGGTTGCTTCGGCGGAGGAATGGACTCCGGTGGTTTGCTACAGCTTGTCTTTTTCTGTTGGCCCGCTTCCGACGAAGGCCGAACCGGCATTGCCTGGATAAAGGCGAACGCTATCGTCAAGACAAGAACAGCTCGAAATGTTCGTCGCAATGGCATTTCAAGGCTGAAACTACCGCAATTCTCGAAATGATTCAATGTCAGACCGGCGCCGTTCTCTGCGTTCACCAAGAATGAAATACCCGCTGTGTTCTCCCATTGACTTGCGCGCGCGACAGGCATAACGTTCGCCGCCAATGATTCGCGGATGCAATAGCGGATGCACGAGAAGATGACGAATCGCCTTTTGATCGCGTTCTTGGCGCTGTGCGCAATCCTCGCGGCGCTGGCTTTAATCAGTCACGGCGGAGCGCGGTATATCGCGCCCGTGGTGCTCATTACGCTCCGGTGGCTGGCGATTGTATTGCTCGCCGCATACGCCACGGCGCGTCGCTCATTGACGCTGTGGATCCTGGTCGGCTTGCTTGCGGGCGCGGAGGTGGGTCACGACGCTCCAGCGACCGCAATGAAACTTCAAATCCTCGGCGCGATTTTTCTGCGCCTCATCAAGGTCATCATCGCTCCGCTGCTGTTTGGAACGCTTGTCGTCGGCATCGCCGGCCACGCGGAATTGAAAAAAGTCGGACGCATGGCGGTCAAGGCGCTGGTGTTTTTCGAGATTGTCTCGACCATCGCTCTCATCATCGGCTTGATTGCCATAAATCTCAGCAAAGCTGGCGTGGGCGTGCATCTTCCCACCGAGGCCGCGCAGCAATCCATTCCGGCGACCACGCAGACGGCCAGTCAGCTCATCCTCAACGTCTTCCCTGAAAATATCGCCAAGTCGGTCGCCGAAGGACAAATCCTGCAAGTTGTCGTTTTCAGCATTTTGTTCGGCATCGGCCTGGCCCTCGTCAAGGAACCCAAGCGCCGGCCAATGGTGTTGTTCGCGGAGAGCCTTTCCGAGGCGATGTTCAAGTTCACAAATCTCGTGATGTATCTCGCCCCGCTGGGAGTATTCGGCGCGATCGCTTACACCACGGGACATCTCGGCTTGGGCGTTATGCTGCCTCTGCTCAAACTGCTGGCAACGTTGTATGTCGCGCTCGCCGTATTTGTATTTCTTGTGTTATTGCCGATTGCGCTGATGGCTCGCGTGCCTCTGCGCGAGTTTTTGCACGCGATCGCGGAACCGTCGACGATTGCCTTTGGCACAAGCAGCTCGGAAGCAGCGCTGCCGAGCGCCATGGAAAACATGGAAGGAATTGGCGTGCCGCGCGGGATTGTCGCATTCGTGATGCCCACGGGCTACAGTTTCAATCTCACCGGCTCCAGCCTCTACCAGTCGCTAGGACTGATTTTCATGGCGCAAGCCGCGGGAATCCATCTCACGCTCGGCCAGCAATCCCTGATGATGCTGACCCTGCTCCTGACCAGCAAAGGCACCGCCGGCGTCGCACGCGCGAGTTTGGTGATTGTGCTCGCCGCAGCCACGTCATTTCACTTCCCGATTGAATCGTTCTATTTGTTGTTCGCTGTGGACCCGCTGATGGACATGGTCCGCACGACCGTGAACGTAGTCGGAAACTGTCTCGCCACAGTGGTCGTCGCGCGGTGGGAAGGCGATTTGCCACCGACGAGTCCGGCGCAGCCCTAGAAATTAGTCCTTATTCCACTCGCAATTCGGGCCGCGCACCGAAAAACTTAAAATAAAGCACCAGACTCACCCCAATTACCGCCGCGTAGGCATAGAAAGGCAGCGCAATATCGGAGACATCAAACATGTATCCGGTAAACGCGACGGCTCCACTTGAAGCCGTAAGCCGCGCCACTTGATTCATCGCCAGCGCGCGCCCCATTTCATTCTCACGCACCATTGCCGTCAGCGCCGTCTGCTGTGCCGGGACCGCAATCACTCTCAGCGCGGGTGTGATTAAGTAAATCGCCAGTGCCAAAGCAAGAATCCGGGTCAGCGGCAGCAATAGCAGCAACAATGCTCCGAGTCCGCGCGTAACTGCTACGCCCTTGACGAAACCGAATTGCCGCTCAACCCGCGGCGCAATTAGAATGGCTCCAGCAGCCACTAATTCGCTTACGAATCCGTACACCGACATACGCTCTTTCGACACGTGGTACACAATGACGAAGAACGGAATCAGGAACGGCATTATCAATCCCTGCGAAATTCCGTTCACTGCTCCAGTCAAGGAGAATTTGCCAATCACCTTTCCGCTCTTCAGCCGCTTCCATTCGCCGCGCTGTTCCCGCAACTTCATCGGCAACAAGAACAAAACTCCCGCGGCGCTGGCTGCTGCCGCGACGAGAAATGCATTTCGCGCAGTGAACAGTCCTGCAACCAGCAAGCCCGCAGCCCCCATCAGTCCGCTCAAGAACGTGAAAAGCGAAAAATAGAATGTGCGATTCCCGACCGCCGTCAAATCGGCGATTACCGCGTTCTGGATCGGCTGAGCCGCTCCGCCCACGCTCCCAGCCGCGCGCGAGCCCGTCGCGGAAAAACCGCCGAGTATCGCCGCGAGAAACAGGACCGGAAGCCTACCGGAAGCGAAGGCCAGCAATGCCCCCGCCGGAAGAAGAATCCCGGCAAGCACCAGGGTTCCTTTGCGTCCCCAGAGATCAGTCAAGAATCCAAACAGCAATGCGAATCCCGCCGTCCCCAATGTTGCGGCTGTGTAGAGCAAACCCAGCTCGAGTGCGCCGTAATGAAGAGACTGCAAGATGTAATACGGAAAAACGAGGACGATGATTCCGGCCGAGAAACTCCTTGTGACGCGGAACAAGATCAACAGGAGCAATTGTTCGTAATTTTGGCTCACCCTCCAGTCTACCGGAAACGCGCTCCCGTACCGAACAGAGGAGTTTCCGAGCAACAGGCTGGGGCAACGAGAGCGCGTAAAAACGCATCCAGTTGGCCTGGAGTCGTGGTCTACTAGGCCGGTATGGATCGCGCATGCTCATTTACCGGGCATGCTTGAAATGCGCGACATAAGATGCGCGTTGACACGATGGAGCCATTTTGCTATTCAACCTGTTTGCTTTGTGCTCGGGCACCTCTTGAGCCTGCCGCACGCCGCGATTGACCTCACCTGGTCAATCTGGCCTCCCGCGAACGAGTATGCTGCTGAATCAACGGAGGATTGCTGTCTTGGTCTCGGATAAGATTAGGAAGCCGTTGCGTAAATTGAGTCAAAGGACAGAATGAAGACCAGTCGCCAGCTCATGACCAAATTGATTTTTGCATTGGTGGCTGCCGTCTGTTTGGCTGGCTGCGGCGGCGGACCCAGCGGACTCATCGTTGTCATCACTCCCGGCACAAACCAATCGGTCGACCAAAATCAATCTGTAGCTTTCACCGCCTTCGTGGCCAACGACACGTCGAATGCCGGCGTCGCTTGGAGCCTCATGGGGGCGCACTGCGCTGCCGCAGCTTGCGGCACGCTGACGAACAGTACAACGAGTGGGGTCACCTACCTCGCGCCGAAATCAGTCGGCACGCTCTTGAATGTAACTCTCACAGCTACCGCCATAGCAAATACCAAGACCACTGCCACCTTGAATATTTCGGTTAGCCCCGTCCCAACCATCTCTACAACTTCCCTGCCCGGCGCTATTAATGGCCAAAACTACAGCCAGCAGATTATCGCGAATGGCGGCGTGGCGCCTCTCTTCTTCAGTGTCACTTCAGGCAGCCTGCCGCCGGGATTCCACCTCGACACGAATGGGCTGGTCACGGGTCGATCCACATCCAGCGGAGGCACTTTCAATTTCACTGTGCTCGCAACGGATCAGGGGAATCCACCGCTGACCGCATCTCAGGCGTACACAATCATAATCGCGCCCGCGCCTCCTCTGTCAATCCTTACAACTTCTCTACCCAACGCTGCCCAAGGAAGCTCCTACAATCATCCTCTTACCGCTTCCGGCGGTGTGCCCGCGCTTACTTGGGTGATTACCGGAGGGGGTTTGCCACCCGGACTCTCGTTGAACACAACTACCGGGCAAATTTCCGGCATACCTACAGTACAAGGCACATTTTCCTTTACTGTCAAAGTGACCGACTCGGCGCTTCTTCCGCCGAACCAACAACCGCAGACTGCCACACAGACTTTAAGCCTAACGGTCGGCGCGCCGGGCTCTCTCTCAATTGCTACGACTTCGCTCCCGCAAGCAAACACGGCAACTCTTTATAGCCAGCAACTCCGCGTGAGTGGAGGCGTTGGTCCCTTCAATTGGAAACTAACGGGCGGAATATTGCCATCAGGACTCGCTCTGAGCACATCAGGTGTAATCTCCGGAATACCCACTGCCGTTTCGGCAAACACCTTTTCGGTGCAGGTCACCGATTCAGAACCCACGCCGCAGACCGCTTCGACCAGCTTGACCATTTCCATCATCAGTTCCGTCAACAACAACGCGCTGCTGAACGGCAACTACGTATTCATCTTCAGTGGGTTTAATTCTTCCGGCCCTGTCGTACTCGGCGGAACATTGTTCGCAAACGGAACGGGCAATATTTTCGGCTCGGAGGACAGCAACAACAACAATCCTACTGGCTCAACTCAGAATAACGGCCCCGGACCCGTTCAGAACACTACTGTCGCGGGCAGCTATTCCATGGGCTCGGACGGCCGCGGCAGCTTTACGCTTAACTCGGCTTCCATTGTTTCCACCTACCAGTTCGTGCTCGACGCGAACGGCGACGCGCAATTAATCGAAGCAGACAGTACAGGGACTCACGGCACGGGCGTATTGCGAAAGCAGACCAATTCCAATTTCACGCCGCAAAACTTCAGCGGAAACTATGCCTTCGAATTGTCAGGAACCGACGCTTCCGGCAAACGTGACGCCCTGGCCGGCGTTTTTAACGCCGACGGCGTCAGCCTTTTCAAGAATGGAAATATCGACACGAATTTCGCGGGCACACTGGGGACAAATCTGAATGGTGTGACGGGCACGTTTCTTCTGGCTCAAAACGGCCGCGGTGCCGCATCCCTCGCGTTGCCGACTCCGACGACCCTAAGTTTCGTGTTCTACATGGTTACACCCTCCGACGCGTTGTTTATCGGCATGGACCCAATCAGCCCAACAAATCCCATGACCGTTGGAGAAGCCTTGCTGCAATCCCAACCGTCGTTCGATAAGACTTCGCTCAACGGCTCGAGCATCGCCACGGCTTCCGGGCTCGCGAGCTCGGGTAACGCTACCGTTCTGGCTGGCCTTCTGACTGCGGACGGAAATACGGGCATCAGTTCCACACTCGACACGAACGCTGGCGGCATTATCACTTCTAATGCAAGTGCCAGCGGTTCTTACTCTGTGGCTTCCAACGGACGCGTCACGACCAGCGGTCTCAGCAACCAACTTGCGGTCTTGTACCTCATCGGAGCCAATCAAGCTTTCGTGATCGGCCAGGATTCGGCCGCCTCAGCCGGGATCGTCGAGCCACAAATAGGAGCGCCTTTCGATGCGACCTCCTTCACTAGCTACTTCACCTTTGGGCCGCCCTTGCCTCCCCCTTCGTTAACGTCTGACAAGTCATCGAATAATTTCGTCGGTTCTCTTTTGGCCGATGGTGCTGGAACTCTCTCGGGAAAGTTGGACGAAGCTGGTCCGACTGGAATTCCCAGTTCAAATTTGGCTCTCAAGGCGACATACACCATCGGCGCGAATGGACGTGGCACCATCTCTGCAAGCTCTCCTCCGCTTCTGCCGCAGCTGTTCGTTCTCTACATAGTGTCGCCAACGGAAGTTCGAGTAATTTCTACGTCCGCCGCCGATACACATCCTCAAGTTTTCTTCTTCAACCACTGAGTTGTCACCCGTTCGCTCACACAACAATGCTGTTCTTGCGCTGCGCGCCGGAGGAATACCCATGCAAACTTGCATTCATATCAGACCCTCAAACCTTTGCAGCGCCATGGCTCGTACGTCGATCTTATGGCTTGCGGCTTTCGTCCTTTTTGGAACGCTCACGCCTTGCGCAATTGCTCAAGCGTTGCCTTCAGCTCCTGTCTCGCGCTTGATTGATCTGACTCCTCATCCTGGATTCTTCAACGAGCCCTCAATTGCCGTGAATCCAAATAATCCGCGTCAGATTGTCGCGGCCTATCAGGTCGGCGCGACCGCGGCCTTTTCCACCGATTCTGGAGAGCATTGGGCATTGGCTTCCGCAACGGCGCCGAAAAATCACGCGGTTTCGGGCGACGTCTCAGTCACCTTCGACAACAAAGGCCACGCATTTCTCTGCTACATCGCCTTTGACAAACTGGGCACGGAGAATTACTGGGCGCACAACGCAACGCGCAACGGCATCTTCGTGCGGCGCTCGAATGACGGCGGCAAGACTTGGAACTCGGAAGCCTCCACCGTCATCTCGCATCCCACCGAACCGGGCATTCCTTTTGAAGACAAGCCCTACATCGTCGCGGACACCAACCCAAAAAGTCCACATGCCGGGAACCTCTACGTTGGCTGGACACAATTTACGCTAACGAAATCGACGATTTTATTTTCGCGCTCCACCGACGATGGCAACACGTGGTCGGCTCCTATTGAAATCAGCTCTCACGAAGGTCTCCCGCGTGACGACAATGGCGCGGTCGAGGGATTCAACGGCGCCATCGCGCCAGACGGAACCCTCTACGTCGTCTGGGCCGACGGTGACAATATCGCGTTTACCTATTCGAGAGACGGCGGCGAAACATTCGCCCCTTCGAAGGAAGTCCTCGACGTTGCCCCTCTATATTTCAAAGTTTCCAGCGTGGATCGTGCCAACGGCTTTCCGCAGATTTCCCTCGACCCAAAAACGGGACGCCTCTTCGTTTCCTGGAGCGATTATCGTAATGGCGACGTGGATATTTTTGTCTCGACTTCGGAAAACAGCGGAGCATCTTGGTCTCCCGCGGTTCGCGTGAATTCGGATCCGATTCACAACGGCTCTGACCAATTTTTCCAGTGGCTATCAGTGGACCCGAAAACGGGCGCGGCCTACGTCGTCTTTTACGACCGGCGCGCCGACCCTAAAAATAAGAACACGACTGTCGTGCTTGCCCGCTCGACTGACGGTGGCCTCACCTTCCAAAACTACGCATGGACACGCGAACCCTTTGAATCACGCGACGATTTCATCGGCGATTACACGGGCCTCGCCGCATTCAACGGGCATGTCTACGGAATCTGGGCGGAAGAAAC
>Ga0134126_10008729_pt1 | contig 12748 bp, 10 predicted proteins | sample KB31752_FD_96881 | JGI IMG/M metagenome (GOLD analysis project Ga0134126, IMG submission 96881) | Terrestrial soil microbial communities with excess Nitrogen fertilizer from Kellogg Biological Station, Michigan, USA - KB3-175-2 | ecosystem: Environmental > Terrestrial > Soil > Unclassified ...
CCCGGCGAGCTCGACCTGGACACCGCCGAGGACCGCGATCCGACGGGCGGCATGCTCTGGGTCGCCCCCGTGCGCGACGCCGACGTGGTCGCCGAGGACACGCTGGCAGCGATCGGGCGCGGCGCGCACGTCGATCTGCTGATCGGCGACACGAGCGAGGAGGGGCTGCTCTACCTCGCGGGCGTCCCCGGCTTCGACGACTTCCCGGCCGAGGCGCTCGACGCGTTCGCCGCGCGGCTCTCGCCCGACCCGGCGGGGCTGCTCTCGCTGCTGCGCGCCGCCGAACCGGACGCTCCCGCGGGCAAGCTCGCGGCCCAGGCGATCACCGAGATGGCCTTCCACGGCCCGACCAGGGCGCTGCGCGAACGCCACGCCTCGTTCGGTGATCGCGCCACCTTCGGATACCGCTTCGCGTGGCGTTCGCCGGCACTCGGCGGCCGGCTGGGAGCGGCCCACGCGATCGACGTGCCGTTCGTCTTCGACGGCGTCGCCGAGCCCCAGTACGCGGGCGCCGACGACCGCGTGCTCGGACCTCACGGAGGCCCGCAGGAGCTCGCCGACCGCATCCACGGCGCGTGGCTGCGCTTCGTCGAGAGCGGCGAGCCGGGCTGGCCCGAGCATCCCGCCGCAGAGGTCTTCGCGGACGAGGTCGGCGCCGCGGCGGCCTCCTAGTCAGAAGTCGGGCCCGCGCACGCCCGTGGCCGCGCCGCGTTCCGCCAGCGCCTCGACCTCCTCGACGTCCAGGGGCCGGGGCGGTTCGGCCCCGCGCGGCAGGGCACGCACGGATCGCACCCCCAGGAACGCGACCGCCGAGGCCACGCCGAGCGCGCTCATTCCGAACAGCGTCGCGCGGGTGCCGAGCGCGACGGCGATCGGCCCGGCCAGCGCGATTCCGACCGGCATCAGCGCCGAGCTCGACAGGTAGTCCCAAGAGGAGACCCGTGAGAGGGCATCGGAGGGGATGTGCTCCTGGAGACTTACCTCCCACAGCGTGAAGAAGGCGGTCACGCCGATGCCTGCGAGGAACTGCAGCGCGCAGGTGAGGGCCAGCCCCACAGAGGCGCCGTAGACGGCCGCCTGCATCGAGGCGAACACCAGGCCGACGGCCGCCGTCCGCAGAGCCCGGTGCGGGCGGATTCGCAGCAGGAGCAGATCGCCGACGATCGACCCGAGCCCGAATGCGACGACGACCGTCGCCCAGGCGCCGGGCCCGCCCAGGCGATGCGAGACGTACACCGGCCCGAGCACGAACACCGCCGGCAGCACGAGCGCGTGGTAGGCGCTCATCGCCACGAGACCGGAGCGAAGCCAGGGACGCGAGACGACCTCACGCCAGCCTTGGCGGACCGAGGCGAGGATCGACGGGTGCTCATCTTGCTCTGCGGCCACGACGCGCGGGCGCAGGCGCAGCAGGAAGAGAACGCTGACCGCGAACGAGCCGGCGTCGAACAGGAACGCGCCGCCCGCGCCGGCGGTCGCGACGAGCACGCCGGCCAGCGCAGGGCCGGCGATCGCGGCCGCCGAGAAGGACAGGCCGCGCACGGCGTTGGCGGGCTGCAGCTGCACGGGGTCGGAGATCGTCTGTGGCAGCAGCCCGGTGAAGGCGGGCTGGAAGAAGGCATCCGCGGTCCCGTAGACGAGGACGAGGCCGGCGAGCATCGCGGGGGTGGCCGCGCCCGCCAGCAGGAGCGCTGCGCCCGTCGCCTGCACGAGCAGTCGACCGAGGTCCGATCCGATCAGGATCCGCCGGCGGTCGGAGCGATCCGAGATCGCTCCGCCGATCAGGCTGAAGACCACGAACGGCGCCAGCTCCGCGGCCACGACGAGCCCGACGGCTCCCGTCCCGCCGCCCGATTCGAGCACCGCGAAAGGCAGGGCGACCAGCATCATGCGGTCGCCCACGAGCGACAGGAGCTGGCCGGTGAACAGCAGGCGGAACTGCGGCTCCTCTCGCAGCACCGCCGGGATCACGCGTTGTTTGATCGCTCCTCCCCCTCGAGTTCCCCTCGCCTGCGCCTGAGCTGATCAGCGTAAGACCTGTTCTTCGCGGGGTGCCCGCCTGTGTCCTCCGTCGCGTGCGGCTTGGCTCCTCACCCGGGCACGCCGGGCGCGCCCCTCCCACGCTCGCGGATCACGGGGGCGCCGACGGCGGAGCCGACGAGCCGCTCGGCCGCCTCGCCGGCGGCCCGGAGGAGCGCCCGCGTGTCGCTGCCGCCTCCCTGTCCCATCACGACGCCGGCAGCGGTCAACCGGCGCCCACCGCTCGTCACGCGCGTGAAGAAGGCCAGGCACCCGCCGGCTGCGGAGTCGGACCCGGTCTTGCCTGCGAAGCCCGCAGCGATCAGGGGGTTGAAGTTGGTGAGCGTGCCGGCGACCGGCAGAGTCACGCTGGGCATCGAGACGATCCCGCGGAACACCGCGAAGCGCATCGCGCGCCGCAGCAACCGCAGCTGGTCGGCGGCGGTGGAGACCGTGCCCGGATCGAACCCGCTGGGATCGGTGTAGGTGGTGCGCCGCATGCCCAGGGCATCTGCCTGCGCGTTCATCTCCTCCAGAAAGCCGGACTCGCTGCCGGCCACCGCGGTGGCGAGCATCTGGGCGATGTTGTTGCCCGAGGGGATCAGCAGCGCCTGCAGCAGCTCACGCTCGGTCAGCCGCTCGCCGGGGCGGACTGCCACCACCGACGCGCCCTGCGCCGATTCGCGCGCCTCGGCCTGCGCCTGCGCCGCGCTGACCGTGATCGTGAACCCTTCCTGCTCGCCGCGCAGCGGGTGGCGCTCGAGCGTCACGTAGGCGGTCATCACCTTCGCGAGGCTTGCGATCGGGGCCGGCTCCTGGTGGGGGCTGGCAGCCGCCCGGCCGCTGCCGAGCGCCAGCGCCGCCTGTCCCTGCTCGGGCCAGGCGATCGGCGTCTCGCGCGATCCGCCCGGCAGCGGAGGCTTGCCGTAGGGCGCCTTGCCGGGGTCGTAGAGGAGCTGCCCGGCTGCCGAGTACGCCCAATGGGCGAGAAGCAACGCGGGGACGGTGAGGATCAGGACGAGCCGCCGCCGCACGGCGTCGGCGGTCGATCGGGTGCGGCGGGACTGTGCCCGCTCTGGTTCGCTGTGGGCCACGCCCCCCAATCTGCGCCCCGCCGCGTTGTGAGCACGTATGTCGTTTTCGATATGCCGGCGATATGCGCGGCTCGTAGCATCGAGCTGTGCGTGTTCTGATCGTCGAGGACGAGCCCTACCTGGCGGAGGCCATCCGCGACGGCCTGCGCCTGGAGGCGATCGCGACGGACATCGCCGGTGACGGCGACCTCGCTCTCGAGCTGCTGGGCGTCAACGCCTACGACATCGCCGTCCTCGACCGAGACATCCCGGGCCCCTCCGGCGATGAGATCGCCGAACGCATCGTCGCCTCCGGCAGCGGCATGCCGATCCTGATGCTCACCGCCGCCGACCGGCTCGACGACAAGGCCTCGGGCTTCGAGCTCGGCGCCGACGACTACCTCACGAAGCCGTTCGAGCTGCAGGAGCTCGTGCTGAGGCTCAGGGCGCTCGACCGCCGCCGGGCGCACAGCAGGCCACCGGTGCGAGAGATCGCGGGCCTGCGCGTGGATCCGTTTCGCCGCGAGGTCTACCGCGACGGCCAGTACATCGCGCTCACGCGCAAGCAGTTCGCGGTGCTCGAGGTGCTCGTCGGCGCCGAAGGCGGCATCGTCAGCGCCGAGGAGCTGCTGGAACGGGCGTGGGACGAGAACGCCGATCCGTTCACCAACGCCGTGCGGATCACGGTCTCGGCGCTGCGCAAACGCCTCGGCGAGCCCGGGATCATCTCCACCGTGTCAGGCGTCGGGTACCGGATCGATGCTCAACCGGACGCGGGAAGCGGCCTTGAGTAGCGCGGCGCACCCCCGTGCCGGGCGCCTCTCGCCGGCGGCACTGGCGCGGCGCCGGTGGCTGCAGCTGCCCGCGCGGACGGTCCGCCTGCGCCTGACGCTGCTCTACAGCGGCCTGTTCTTCCTGTCGGGCGCGGTGCTGCTCGCGATCACCTACGTCCTGGTGCGCAGAGCCTCCGTCCCCGACCTCGTCGTCGCCGGCGGAAGCCAGACCGGCCCGGCCGGCCCGCGCGCCCTCAAGGAAGCCCTGGCGAACCCGGACGTCGCGAGCTACGTGCGCCATGCCGCCGAACAGCAGTACGCGCGGGCTCTCCAAGCTCACGCCAACGATCTCCACCAGCTGCTGATCCGGTCCGGCATCGCGCTCGCGATCATGACCGTGGCCTCGATCGCGCTCGGCTGGCTTGTCGCGGGCGGCGTCCTGCGCCCGCTGCGGGAGATGACCGCGACCGCCCGGCAGATCTCCGAGCGCAACCTCGACGAGCGCCTTGCGCTCCCGGGTCCCCGCGATGAGCTGAAGGATCTCGCCGACACCATCGACGGCCTGCTCGCACGCGTGCAGGCGCACGTCGCCGAGCAGCAGCGCTTCGCCGCCAACGCCTCCCACGAGCTCCGCACCCCGCTGGCTGTCATGCAGACCCTGCTCGAAGTGGCCCGCAGCGATCCGGACCGCGACGACGGCGAGCTCGTCGACCGTCTGCACGCAGTGAACAGCCGTGCGATCGACCTCACGGAGGCGCTGCTGCTGCTGAGCCGTGCCGACCGGCGCAGCTTCACGCAGGAGGAGATCGACCTCTCCCTCTTGATCGACGAAGCCACCGAAACGCTGCACCCGCTCGCGGAGGAGCTCGGCGTCCGGATCGAGACCTCCGCCGAGTCGGCGCCCACCACAGGCTCCCGCGCGCTGCTGCTGCAGCTCAGCACGAACCTCGTCCACAACGCGATCGTGCACAACACGCCAGGCGGGGGCCGCGTCCGGGTCTCGACCAGGACCGGCTCCGAGCACGTGGAGCTCACGATCGAGAACACCGGCGATGCGCTCGCGCCCGAGACGGTCTCGAAGCTCTCCGAGCCGTTCCTGAGGGGCGACGAACGGGTCCGCGCCGACCATGCGGGCGTCGGTCTCGGTTTGGCGATCGTCGAGCGCATCGTGAAGGCCCACGACGGCACGCTCAGCCTCGCTCCGCGCGCGGGCGGTGGCCTCCTCGCGACGGTGCGACTGCCGCTGGCGGGCCCGCGCCCGAGCCCGCGAGAGACGCACCCTGCCGAGCACGGCTGAGCCGCCCGGCGGCCCTTCCGATGTGACGGACTCCCGAGTCAGTCCTCGGGCAGCGCCGCGAAATCGCGCTTGGCCTGCCGGTACCAGCCCATGCCGGCGAGCGGGTTCTTCCAGCGGCCCTTCATCTCCTTCAGCGCCTGCTGGTGCGTCTCATCGCCGGCGGCGACCGACTCCTTCAGGTGCCGGTCCTGCGCCTTGATCACGTCGTTCGCGGTCGCGCCACGGTGGGCGACGTCGCACGGACCGCCGAGTTCCTTGCAGGTCATGGTCTTCACAGGCTCACGCTCCTCGATCGTTTCTCATGTGCGCGGCGCACCTCCGATTGTGGCCGCTCTCTGCCCTCGAGACGAACGCGCCGCGCGAGAATCGACAACCGCGGGGTCAGGGCGCTTCTCCGAGCACGATCGTCGCGCTGGCGCTCGATCTGCAGCGCTCGTAGGTCACCTCGACGCCCGCGACGGCGATCAAGGCCCAGATGGCGCGGCGCGGCCGGTCCGCACGGTTCGGCCACGGGCTCATGGGTACGCATCGACCCTACCCCCGGGCGGGGATGAGCCCCAGAAGAGACGCGGCTCCCGGCGCCGCATCGCACCGGGAGCCCGCTCTTTCCCCGCCCTCCAGTCAGCGTGGCTACGTCACGCTGAACGAGGTCTTTCTTGCTCGCCCGTCTAGTTCAGATGGAGCGTGGGCCCGATCGCGTCTTCTTCGACTGAGGCCGGCGTCCACGGCAGGGTGATCCATTCGTCTTTGGACAGGCGCTGGGTCTGGTCTTCGTAGTAGGGAGACGTCGGGTCTTCCGACTGCGAGTAGGCCAGGAGCGCTTTCGAGAGCGGTTCGTGGCCCGCGAGCAGTTCCGTGAACATCACGAGGCTCGTGCCGCCGGTGACCTGGGTCTGCGTCGAGCTGGGTGTCGGGAAGAAGCCTCCGATGGCCGCGAAGCATTCGCCCGAGTCCGAGCAGCCGGGCAGCGGAGCCGCGCCGGGCTGCGGTGCGCGCTGCACTTCGCCGGTGCTGGCGTCTAGCGGGATGCCGCGCGCCTGCATCGAGCTCACGGCAGCCGCGAGCGCTTCCTTGCTCGCCTGCAGCGAGGTGTTGAGCGTGTTCGGCGTGTAGACCGGGTCGCTCGCCGTCCACGGGTGCACCCAGAAGCCGGCCTGCGTGCTGGGCGCGCGCTGGAACCATTCCTGGAACAGCCACGCGCCCCTGTCCTCGAGCGTGGCGCTCGCGCCGTAGGCGTTCAGCACAGGGCACGCTTCGCTGACGTTGACGCCGTCGATCACGCCGCCTTCTTCACTCACCGCGTTGGCGCAGATCTCGCGCAGGCCGGGGAGCGCACGCTCGGCCGGGAGCGAGCGGAACTTGGTCCACGAGTCCTGCATCGTCTCGGCGGTGAACCCCGGCGTGGGCGAGATGCCGTCGGTCGGGACGCCGCTGTTGTTCGTGCCCATGCGCTGGGCGACCATGTCGATCCCCGTCTGTGCGCGCATCCCCGGGTTCACTTCTTCGCCGCCGAGGGCGGGCGAGAACCCGGTGAGGGGGCTGTTCGCGTTCGCCAGCCAGAAGGAGTTGTTCGAGTTCTCGACGTAGTCGCGGCGCACCAGCGACGGCTCGACCGAGCCCGCGAGGATGCCCGGAGTGATCGCTCCCGGGCTTTCGGGCGCTTCGCAGATGCCGTTGCCGAGGTACGGGCCGGTGAGCGATCCCGGCGCGAGGTTGCACTGCGAGCTGACAAAGCCTTTCGTCAGGCTCGCGGCCACGGCGATCTCCGTGTAGAACGCGTTCCCTTCGCTGTCCGCACCGATCGTGTTCACCCACGGCACGCCCTGGATGGTCCGCTCGGCTTCGATCACCTGTGAGGCGTTTTCGGCTTTGCTGATCGCGAGCCACTGGTCGGGACCGCGGAGGTTGTCGGCGTTGGAGTCTTCCGCCGCGACGCGCGTGCCGCCCTCCCAGAACACCGGGCCGTATTTGCTGTAGTAGAGATCGCCGGTGCGCGGCACGAGTTCACCGTGTTCCAGCGCCTGGACGGTCACGGTGCGCTTCTTCACCTTTGCCGTTTTGCCTTTCCAGCGGTACTTCCCAGGACCCCCGATTTCGGGCAGGTACCAGAATTTGATCGTCGTGTTCGTCGCGACCGTGTGCGTCCAGGCGACGTCCTGGTTGTGGCCGATGTTGATCCCGGGCAGCCCCCAGATGCCTGCGCCGGTCGCGTGGTAGAGCCCGGGGACTTCGACGTTCATCTCCCAGAAGCGTTCCGAGCCGTGCCACGGGAAGTGCGGGTTGGCGAGCACGACACCGCCTCCGTTGGTGGCGTCTTCGCCGCCGACGGCGAGCCCGTTGGAGCCCACCAGCTCGCTGTGCCCGATCTGCGCGAGTTCGGTGAGCGACTTCGTGCCCGCCGAGGCCTTGCGTGCGCGCTTTTTCGCGGCGGAGGTCGGCGGACCGTAGGCGGGATTCGCCTCGGCGGCAGGACCGAGGGCGGAGTTGCCCGCGAGGTCGTCGATCTGGTAGATGCGCAACCAGACGTCGATCGCCTTGATCGGCCTCACCCAGCCCGCGCCTTTGCACGCCGGGTTCGTGACTCCGGCGGCGCCGCCGATCTGCTTGAGGTAGGCGTCGTAGCCGGCGGCGTAGCCCGCCACCACCTGGCGAGCTTCCGCCGAGGGGCCGTGCGGGTAGGGGAGCTTGATCAGCTTCTGGACGGTGTGCTGCTTCTTGAGCGAGGTGTAGTAGAGGTCCGAGTTGAGGTTCGTGAACACCACGCCGCCCTCGGATTCGTTCTTGAAGGTCCCTTCCGGGCCGAAGAACGCAGACCGTTCGCCGTCCACCGTCAAGAACGTTTCGGCGAGCAGGCAGATCCCGTCCTGGGCCTGCGCGTAGCCGATCCCGTAACCGAGGTCACCGAAGTTCGCGGCGGAGATGTTCGCGACGCCGCCCGTGGTCCTGATCAGCGACGCCTGGTAGGACGACGCCGACGCTGAAGCCAGGAGGCACATCCCCGCGGCGGCCACGACGAGCAATGCAAGCAGGCGGCTCCTCATCAGCCGCGCACCGCCACCGACACGGCCGTGCTTCCCGCACGGCGCAACGCCCATCCCCATGCTCTCTCCCTCCGGATGATCCGATCCCGAGCGTCCCGCGACAGTGGCGGATTGCTCAGTCCTCTAATCTGGAGTAAGGTACCAGAGTGTCCACCACTACGCAAGGCGCTACCGAACGGCTCCCTCGGGGGCCTCACCGGCTGTCTCGCGAGCAGGTGGAGATCCACCAGCGCGAACGCATCCTGTCGGCGCTCGTCGCGGCCGTCGGGACAAAGGGCTACAGCTCGACCACGATCGGCGATATCACCCGTGGCGCCCGCGTCTCGCGTGACACCTTCTACGAGCAGTTCGCCAACAAGGAACAGTGCTTCCTCGCCGCCTACGACACGATCTCGCGCGAACTGATCGACGCGGTCGTGGCCGTCGGAACGAGCCAGCCCAGCTATGTGGAGGCGGTGCGCGACGGCATCCGGGCCTACCTGCGGTTCTGGAGCGAGCGCCCCGACGCGTTGCGCGTGTGCACGCTGGAGGTGATGGCCGCCGGCGAGGAGGCGCTCGCTCACCGCGAAGGCACGCTCCGCAGCTTCGCGCGCCTGTTCCGGGTCATCGCCGAGCGAGCCGCGACCGAAAAGGCGGACCTGCCCACCGTGCCGGACATCGTCGTGCGCGCCTGCGTGCTCGCCGTGCTCGAGCTGGCCACCGAGTACACGCGCCAGGACCGCGCCCGCTCGCTGCCCGAGCTCGAGAACGAAATCGTCTACTTGTGGCTGACGGGGCTCGCAGGGCACGAGGTGGCCGCGGCCGCGGTTGCGGACGCGCCGCCCGCCGAGCCGGCCCGGTTCCACAAGAGCCGCTGACCCGTCGCCTGCCCTCTTCGGTGCGGGGCTAGGATCGGCCTGCGTGAACCCCTCGGCCGCGACCGGAAGGAGAAGTGCCTGATGTCAGCCGCACTGGTGATCGGCGCCCGCAACCTCGGCTTCTCGATCATCGAGCGCCTGCTCGCCGACGGCTGGGACGTCGCCGGCGGCGCCGTGTCGGACGAGACCCTCGACCGCGTTCGTGTCGCCGGCGCGCAGGCGATCGAGGTCGACGTCACCGACCAGGCGTCGGTGCTCGCCGCGCTCGAGGAGACCGCCACTCGTTTCGGGCGCGTCGATCTGGTCGTGAACGCGGCGTCTCCCTACCACGCCACCAGCGGCGGCCCCTTCGGCGGAGGGAACCTGGCCGACAGCGAGCCCGACAGCTTCGAACGCTGGGCGACCCGCCCGGTCCGCGGCGCCTACGGCGCGCTGAGCGCCTCGGCGCGGTTCCTGAAGGCGCAGGGCGGCCCGGCGACGGTGATCCAGGTGACCGGCGGCTCCTCGCGCCGGGCGATGCCGGGACGCGGCCTCTGGGCGGCCGGTGCCTTCGGTGTGCGAGCGCTCACGCAGGCTGCCGCGCTGGAGCTGCGCGAGGAGGAGATCCACGTCGCGCTCCTGATCGTCGACGCCGGCATCGACCGCTCCGGCGAGGGCGATGCCCGCACCGCCGACCAGCCCAGCCTCGCCGCCGCGGTCGCGTACCTCGCGAGCCAGAGCCCGCGGGCCATGACCCACGAGCTGCAGGTCACGCCGGCGCTCGACAACTGGACGCCGTAGGCGAGCGCCGGCTCGCTCAGGCCGCGAAGTCCTGCTGCGAGTCGTGCCTGCTCGCGACCACCGTCGTGAGAGGGACTCCCAGCGCCGCCACCTTGCGCGGCAGATCGAGGTGCAGCCATCGCGAGACCCGGACCGGCAGCGTGCAGAGCAGCACCTCATCGAAGCCGTGAACGTTCAGCGCGTCCTGAACCGCGGCGAGCGGGTCGTGCGACCCGATCATCCCCTGCACCGGGGAGCGCGCGGCACGTGAGAGCAGCGGCAGCGCGTGCACCAATCGCTGCCGGGCCTCGTCCACCCCATGATCCTCGGGATCGACGACGCGGTGCAGTCCGTGCGATTCGGCGGGGATCAGCAGCGTGAACGCACACCGATCGGCCGCGCGGCGGGAGACCGCGGCGGCGAGCTCCGGGCTCGCGGCGGTAAGGCGCGCGACGACGAGAACGCGCGCAACAGGGTGAAACGTGAGAAGGCTGGGAGAGGGTTCCATGCCGTGAAGGACTCCAGGTTCTCTCCGATCCTTTCCCGGAAGGGAACCGCCCGGCATGGAGTCTCTTAAGAGCAGGCGGACACAAATGGCTCCGCCGCCCCCCCCTCCAGATTGGAAGTGAATGAAATGCGGCTTGTTCTCAAGGCAGCCGTGCCGGCGATCGCCGCCGCCCTGCTCCTCGCTGCGTGCGGCAGCAGCTCGAGCAGCACGACCACCAATGCAAGCGGCGCGTCAGCTGCAACAGTGAAAACGGGCTCGAGCTCACTCGGCACGGTCCTCGTCGACAGCAGCGGAATGACGCTCTACGCGCTGAGCGCCGAGCGGAACGGGAAGTTCATCTGCACGGCCTCGGCCTGCACCGCGATCTGGCACCCGCTGACGGTCAGCGCCGGTGCGACCCCGGGCGGCGTCTCATCGCTGAGCACGGTCAAGCGGCCCGACGGCATGACCCAGGTCACCTACAAGGGCGCGCCGCTGTACACCTTCGCTCAGGATCGCGCGCCCGGCGAAACCAAGGGCCAGGGGTTCAAGGACGTCGGCACGTGGAGCGCTGTCACGGTCGGCGCAGCCGCGGCCCCGGCCGCGAGCACGACGACCGAAACGCCGGCCGGCGGCGGCTCGCGCTACTGAGCCGGCTGCGGATGCGGGTGAGCGCGCCGAGCGGCACTGCGTCGGCGGCGTCTCGCCTGCGTGCGCGACTGCGCCGCGGCTGCGATCACTTGCGCGGCGGCGGCCTCGTCCGGGCTCGGCTCGTGCCCGGAGGCGAGCAGCTGCTGCACGAGCTGGACCGTGCTCGCACCCTCCCCGACGCCGGCGGCGACTCGCTTGACGGAGCCGTGGCGGACGTCGCCGGCCGCGAAGATCCCGGGCATGCTGGTCTCGAGCGGCAGCGGCGCGCGCTCGAGCTGCCAGGCCGCCCTGTCCAGATCGTCTCCGGTGAACAGGAACCCGTGCTCGTCCCGCGCGATCTGGGCGGGGAGCCATGCGGTCTGCGGCCGCGCGCCGATCAGCACGAACAGAGCGTCGGCCGGCACCGTCGTCCGAGCTTCGGCGGCGTCGGCCAGCACCAGCTCCTGCAGCCCGCCTTCGCCGCCACCCCCGACCACGGCGGTGCCGGTTCGCACCTCGATGCCGGGCGTCGCCTCGACGGCTCGAACGAGGTACCGCGACATGCCCTCGTCCAGCGACCCCGCCCGCACCGCCAGCGTCACCTTCCGCGCGTAGCGCGCCAGATGGAGCGCGGCCTGCCCGGCTGAGTTCCCTCCGCCGACGACGTAGACGTCCTTGCCCGCGAGGCCCGGAGCCTCCGAGCTGGCGCCTCCGTAGAAGACGCCCGCGCCCTCGAGCTCCTCGAGGGAGGGGATGCCGAGGCGGCTGTAGCTCGCGCCGGTTGCGAGGATCACGGCGCCCGCTTCGACCGTCCGCCCGTCGGAGAGCGACACGCTGTAGGCGTCGCCGACGCGGACGATCTCGGTCACGCGGTGCATGAACAGGAAGCTCGCTCCGAACGACGCGGCCTGCTGGTGGGCCTCCTCGGCGAGACGGGTTCCGCTGACGCCCCTGCTGAAGCCGAGGTAGTTGCGGATCAGCGAGCTCGAGCCCGCCTGACCGCCGATGCCGCCCGAGTCCACCACCAGCGTGCTGAGGCCGTCGGACGCCCCGTACACCGCCGCCGATAGGCCCGCGGGTCCCGCGCCCACGATCACCAGATCGAAGCTCTCGTGCTCGAGCCCGGGCGGCGCGCCGGCGGCCTCCGCGATCTCTGCGTTCGACGGGTCGTCCAGCACGCGGCCGTCGGGGAGGATCATCAGCGGCAGCTTCGCCTCGGCCGGCGCTTTCGCGACCAGCTCGCGCCCTTCCTGCGAGTCGGCGAGGCAGAACCGGTGGGGAACCGCGCAGCGTTCGAAGGTGTCCCTCAGCTCGTAGGCCCTGCCCGACCACGACTCGCCCACGATGTGGATCGTCTGCGGCACGAGCCGCTGCTCGCGCGCCCAGTCGAGCAGGAAGTCCGTCACGGCCTCGTGGAACACCTCGTCCTGGGTGGGTGCGGGGCGGGTCACGTAGTAGTCGACTCGCCCCAGCGCCAGCACGGTGCGGATCGCCGTCGCGCTCCGCGGGTCGGCCCAGGCGTCCGGCGACACGAGAAGCGCGCGCTTCGCGTGCGGGTGCAGCCGGCGCACGAGGTCGAGGAGCTCGTCCGCCACGTCCTGCCCCACGAGCACCAGTGCCACCTCGTCGTTGCTCGCCTGCATCTCGGTGAGCCGCCGCCCCGCCTCGCCCGGGTCGAGGAGGCATTCGATGCCGTAGTCACGGTCGTAGCGTCGCGTGAGCTGGCTCTCCACGTTCGCGAGCAGCCCGGGGTCCTGCTCGACGGCGGCTATGAAGGGGAGCGTCATGGTGCTGCAAGCTTCCCCGCCGCGC
>Ga0134126_10008730_pt1 | contig 12747 bp, 13 predicted proteins | sample KB31752_FD_96881 | JGI IMG/M metagenome (GOLD analysis project Ga0134126, IMG submission 96881) | Terrestrial soil microbial communities with excess Nitrogen fertilizer from Kellogg Biological Station, Michigan, USA - KB3-175-2 | ecosystem: Environmental > Terrestrial > Soil > Unclassified ...
CAAGTATGTCATTGCCCTCCCAAAGAGAGAGGGAACTATGACGCTGTCGTGTAGAATGCGTCGAACTGTCGCACTCATGGAACGCATAATCTTTCTCGAACGCAACACGATCCAGGCCGAGTTTCGCCGGCCGAACTTTGCCCACGAATGGATCGAGCATTCCGAAAGTTTTCCCGAGCAGGTCGTCGAACGTGTGCGCGACGCGAGCATTATCATCAGCAACAAGCTGTCGCTGGGCGAAGCACAATTGGCCGCTGCGCCTGACGTGAAGCTGATTGCGATCGCTGCGACGGGATCAGATTGTGTTGATCTCAATTACTGTCGCGGCCGTGGAATCACCGTCTGCAACGTGCGCGGATACGCCGCCAACTCAGTGCCTGAGCACGTGCTGATGTTGATTCTTGCTTTGCGCCGCAACCTGTTCGCTTATCGCGCCGATGTGAGAGCAGGGAAGTGGCAAGAGTCGAAACAGTTTTGCTTGTTGAGTCACTCGCTGCACGACATTAAAGGCAACACGATCGGAATCGTCGGCTATGGCGCCATCGGCAAATCCATGGCCCGTCTGGCCGAAGCCGTGGGCATGAAGGTGCTGCTGTCTGAACACAAGACCGCGCGCGAAACTCGTCCAGGCCGCACCCCATTTTCGGAAGTGCTGCGCCAGAGCGATGTCGTGACGCTGCATTGTCCTTTGACCGACGAAACACGTGACATGTTCGGCGCTGATGAATTCGCGTCCATGAAACCGAACGCGCTCGTAATCAACACTGCGCGCGGCGCTTTAATTCAGGACGCGGCGCTGATTGATGCTCTGGAGAATGGATTGATTGCGGGTGCCGCCGTTGATTGTTTGCGCGAAGAACCGCCGCGCAAAGGAAGTCGGTTACTTGATCTTAACCTGCCGAATTTTATTGTCACGCCGCACGTCGCCTGGGCCAGCGACGAAGCCGTTCAGGCCCTGGCGGATCAGGTGATCGACAACCTCGAAGCCTTCATCGCGGGTAGTCCACAGAATGTGCTGACTTGATGCTTAAGAACTCGCCGCTTCGCTGGCGGGATGATCAACTTCTTCAGTGGTATAGAGGTTGAGAATTTCCTTGCCTTGTCGCGAACGCGGGTCGATGGTCCGTACGTGTTTGCGACCCTTCATTTCCCAAATCGCGGTGACCACGCCGTCTTTCTCAACGGCTTGATAAGTGATTTCGTCTTCCGAAGTTGTTTGCGCGGCGGTCTCAGTTAGCGCCGACTCGTTTTCTGCCATGAAAGTCTGAGTTACTCCTCGTTGTGCGCGGATTTCTTGACACCGATTCTGTCATAGCGACAGCGCAACTTCAACCGCGCGCCGCGCATTGACCACGCCCCAGCCCTGTCGGTCGACCTCGATGTCAGGCACGCGTTCGGCCGTCGTGATGAGCACGCGTTTGATTTGTTGCGGCGTCAGCCTGGGATTTGCTTCGAGCATGCAGGCCACGATCGACGAAACGATCGGGGCCGCAAACGAAGTGCCATCGACGTACTTGTAATGTTCATTGATGACATTGCCTTCAAGTAGCTTGATCGTGATCAGTTGACGCAAGAGCGGCAGGCGCAGTCCGGACGCCTGATCGATGTCCTTATCGACTCCTTTGTTCTTTTCCATGAGTTCGAGAATTTCCTCGTCGGCCGCGGCATCGAGCTGCGCATAAAGTTCCGCCTGTTCGGCCGTCGGTGTGTGAGGCAGGATGGGCGCCGCCACCCAAATCCCCGGAGCGATCACTTCCGGTTTTTGCAGCCCATCGAACGTGGGCCCATAAGACGATCGGTACATGCCGCGACGCGCGCGATCGAGCGAATTCTGATCGTCGAGGCCGCCGACTGCGATTGACGAGGGCGCGCTTGCCGGGGGCAGCACCGGATGCCCGGGCATGTGGCCGGCATTTCCGACGGCGCAAACGATCGTCAATCCGGCATCCGTGCAGCGTTCAACCGTACGCGACAACTGGTTCGTCAGGTAACTCTCTTCGAAGTCGCCCCCCGCCGAAATGTTGACGACGCGGATGTCATGTTCTTCTCGATGCGCCAGCACCCATTCAAGTCCGCGGCGAATCTGATCTTCAGAAATGCGGCCGGTCAATCCTATTTTCACCAGCACCAGGTCGGCTTCCGACGCGATGCCGCGGTAGAAACCTTCAGACAACGCGCCGCTGCCCGCGGCGACGACCGAAGTCATCATGCCGTGCCAACTCGCGACATCATTCGTGTGCAGAGAAGTCTCGTCGCCGGCGGCCGCGAAGATGCTGTGGTAAGCGACGATACGCTTTCTCGGTTGCATCAGATCGGGATGCGCGTAAAAGCCTGAGTCGAGAAAAGCCATGGTCACGCCGCGGCCAGTGAACCGTTCATCAGCGTCCATGCGCCACGGCGTGGGCAGAACGAACGCGTTCTGCTCAAAGACCGCCCCCTGTGAATCGATCTGGCGCTGCGCTCGTTGAAAGAGTTCAGCGCAGCGCGCACAGATTTCGACGGCGTTTGGAGCCTTCGACTTGAGAATGGATCGCACACTCTCCGGCAGCGCGGACACAGCGATGCGCTCGCCGGGAGCCAGGCGATCGCAGACGGCGCAGACCTGCGTCAGCTCGGGTTGTCGTTCAAGTATCGATTCAGCCATGTCTCATACAATTGATACGTACGCATCCTGCCGGCTTCGCATCCGCGTAGCGGCAAAATATTTATAGCACGCAATGCTTTTGTACATCAGTTCGCGAGGTGAAGTGGCGCAGAGCATTTCACCTCGCGAAGGGGATGAGATACTTGAGTAATCAACGGCTCGTGCATTAAACGCCGAGGGCGTTTGCTACCTTCAGCCCAGGGTTGCGCGCGCCAGCGCACTCCCCTGGGTAGTCAAGACAAAACGGATCCCAACCCTGAAAGGGCTGCGAAATAGGTTTGGCCCAAAAGGTTCACATTTTTGTGAATCCCAATTCAACACCGGTGTGCCTGCAGGGTTCCGCAACCCTTTCACGGTTGGCCTGCCGTGTTGGCTCATTACCCAGGGTAGCCGCGCTAGCGCGCGTCAACCCTGGGCTGGAGGTGGTGAACGCCTTCGGCGTTCATGTTCGCGACACTCAACACTTCCTGATTATTCAAGTGTGTCATGGCCCTCGCGAAGGGGAACATCATCTGGTTTCTACAAGAATCTGACACCTACGGCGGCGCTTGAACCGCTACAAACGCTGTCTTGCCGCAGATAGGGCTGCTTCTACGTGTGCAGGCGCAGTACCGCCGGTGACTGCCTTTCGCGCCAAAGTTCTTTCCAGCGATAAAGCTTCTAATACATCTTCGTCGATGAGATGGGAAAAGGTTCGCAGTTCATCCAGCGGCAGTTCGTTCAGCTCGACACCTTGTTCAATCGCACGCATTACGATGCGGCCAACTGTCTCGTGCGCTTCCCGGAACGGCATCCCCTTGCGCGTGAGATAGTCTGCCAACTCTGTGGCGTTCAAATATCCGTGCGTCGCTGCGTGGTGCGCGCGCGCTTCGTTCACCCGGATATTGCGTAGCACGGTCGCCGTTATAGACAGGCACCCCCCCACGGTGTCCACGGTATCGAACAGCGCTTCTTTGTCCTCTTGCATGTCCTTGTTGTAGGCGAGCGGCAACCCCTTCATCGTTGTCAGGACCGATTGCAGATGGCCGAAAACCCGCCCCGTTTTCCCGCGCACCAGCTCCATCGAATCCGGGTTCTTTTTCTGGGGCATCAAGCTCGATCCAGTTGCGACAGCATCGCTCAATTCAAAGAAACCAAATTCGCTGGTGCAGTAAAGTATGACGTCTTCGGCCAGGCGCGACAGGTGCATCATGATCAAAGCGGCGGCACTGACAAACTCGATGACAAAATCGCGATCGCTAACAGCGTCGAGGCTATTGCGCGAGACTGAATCAAAACTGAGGGCCCGAGCCACAGCCGCGCGATCGATTGCGAAAGACGTGCCCGCCAGCGCTGCGGCACCCAGCGGCATCACGCTCACCCGCGCCCGCACTTCAATTAACCGTTCGCGATCGCGCGCCAGCATTTCGAAATATGCAAGACACCAATGAGGCAATAAGATCGGTTGCGCGCGTTGCAGGTGCGTGTAACCCGGAATCGTTACTTCTCGATTTGCTTCCGCGAAATCGAGCAGGGCTGTCTGTGCATCACGCAGCAAATCTCCCAGCGCATCGATCTCGTCACGCAGCCAAAGCCTGAGGTCGGTAGCAACTTGATCGTTGCGGCTGCGCCCGGTGTGGAGCTTGCGGCCGAGGTCGCCAATCGACTCGACGAGGCGAACTTCGACAAACGAATGCACGTCTTCAGATGACAGCTCCTCGAAATAACCAGCATCCGAATTTCCGTGGTTGAGAATCTGCTCGAGAGCTGCCTTGATTTGCGCGGCTTCTTCGCTCGTTAACACGCCGGCGCCGACCAGACCATCGCAGTGTGCCATGCTCCCGCGCACGTCAGCTGCGAAGAGCCGGCGATCGAAAGAGAACGATTGATTGAAGCGGGCGAATCCGGAATCAGCTTCGCCGGTGAACCGGCCCCCCCATAATTTGCTCGCGTTTGTTTCGCTCATTGTCAGCGCGCTTACTCTAGCATCGCTCTAATCGCGCCGGCCGTCGGCTTGACGAATCCGGCATAATCATCGTAGTTTATGCAGGTATGCACAGAAAATGCAACTATTATGCATGACTGTGCGTCTGAAGATGGGCGGCTTTGGGCCTCCCGCGTACGGTAAATGGTTAAGCGAGAGAGACAAAAGCGGATTTTGAATCTGATTCGCGCCAAGCGCGTGGGGACGCAGGAAGAGCTGCGCGCGCACCTGGAACGAGCCGGAGTTCCGGCCACGCAATCCAGTGTCTCGCGCGATCTGGAAGAACTGGGCGTGGTAAAGCATCACGGGTTTTATGCGAGGCCGCACGCCAACGGTGACGCCGCCCGCGGTCTGCTCAGTCTGGATATCGCTGGTGACGTGTTGGTTGTGGCGAAGTGCCTGCCGGGACGGGCGTCAGCGGTCGCGGTGGAAGTTGACGACGCCGGGATTCCGGAAATCGTGGGCACCTTGGCGGGTGAGGACACCATCTTTATCGCGGTTCACGATCAAAAGTCGCAGCGGGCGGCAATTAAAAAGATTTGGGAGATGTTCGGATGAATTGATTCACTTAATCAATGAATCAATGGACCAATGAAAAAATGAATCAATCCGTGAAGAAAATAGTTCTCGCTTACTCGGGTGGGCTCGACACCTCCGTCATGCTGCGCTGGCTGAAGGAGAAATACCAGTGCGAGATCGTCTGCTACTGCGCGGATGTCGGCCAGGGTGCCGAGATGGATGGCCTCGAAGAGAAAGCGAAGGCAACGGGCGGGTCGAAACTTTACATTGAAGACCTGCGCGACGAATTTGTGCGCGACTACGTTTGGACTTCGGTCAAGGCGAATGCGGTTTACGAAGGCGTTTACTTGATGGGCACGTCGCTGGCGCGCCCGGTGATTGCCAAACGCCAGATTGAAATCGCCCAAAAGGAAAATGCTGATGCGGTGGCGCATGGTGCTACCGGCAAAGGAAACGATCAGGTCAGGTTCGAGCTTACCTACTATGCGCTTCAGCCCGATATCAAAGTGATCGCGCCGTGGCGCGAGTGGGAATTCGGCGGCCGTACTGATCTGATTGCGTATGCTGAAGCTCACGGAATTCCGGTAACGGCCACTGTCGACAAACCGTATTCGACTGATCGCAACCTAATGCATGTTTCGTACGAAGGCGGAATCCTGGAAGACCCCTGGGCCGAACCGCCGGAAAATATTTTTCAGATGAGCGTTTCGCCCGAGCGCGCAAAAGACGAAGCGGAGTACCTCGAAATCGAATTCGCGAGAGGCGAGCCCGTCGCGATCAATGGTGAACGGTTGGCGCCCGTCGCACTGTTGGAAAAATTGAACGAGGTTGGCGGCGCGCATGGCATAGGCCGGGTCGATCTGGTTGAGAACCGCTTTGTCGGAATGAAGTCCCGCGGCGTTTACGAAACTCCCGGCGTGACGATTCTGCATGCAGCCCATCGCGCGCTGGAGTCGATCACGATGGATCGCGAAGTGATGCATCTGCGCGACTCGCTGGGCGTGAAGTTTGCCGAAAACGTTTATTACGGCTTCTGGTTCGCGCCTGAGTTCGAGTTGATGCGCAAGATGATTGAGGAAACCCAGGCTACCGTAAACGGTGAAGTGCGTCTGAAACTATTTCGCGGAAACGTCATTGTAGTCGGCCGCCGGTCACCCAATTCGCTTTATGACGAACGTATCGCCACGTTCGAAGCTGACAGCGTCTACAACCAGCGAGACGCCGAAGGGTTCATTAAGCTGAATGCATTGCGTTTGAGATTGGGAGGTGCACGATGACTCAAATCGAAATCGATAAGATTGGCTCAGCCACATCGCCGTTGCATCTTGCGCGTACGGTCTCGATTGGTCCGGCAAACGGGAAATCGCGCGCGGGCGATGTTGTCGTCGTGCGCGTGCTGACTGACAACGCAACTTACAACATGCTGGAACTCCCCACCGGCCGTCTCGCGAAAGTAAACCCGGGCGACGTCGTTGCCGGCGTGCTCGGTCGTCGTCGTGCGTTGAAGGGTTTCGTGGGCGATGTTCCGGAAACGGTGAAAGCGGGCGATGAGCTTCACTTGCTGAATCTTGGTGGCGTGATTGGACAATGCAGTGGTCATCATTCGAGCCTGAATGACGCGATCAAAGTCGAAGTGTTAGGACTGGCTATTAATGGCGGTGGGGCGATCCAAAACATCGGCGACGCTGCCTTGCCCTCGCGCGAGACACTGGGGCCAACCGCACCGCTCGTTGTGATTGCCGGCGCGTGCATGAACAGCGGCAAGACATACGCGGCCACTGAGATTATTCAAATAGCCACGCGCAGCGGTATGCGCGTCGCCGCCGCAAAGCTTTCCGGCATTGCCTGTCTGCGTGACACCTTGAACATGCAGGACCACGGCGCGATCGCCACGGCGAGCTTTCTCGATTGCGGATTGCCGTCAACGGTCGGCGCGCCTGATTTGGCGCCGGTCGCGAAAGCGATCATTGCGCGCCTGAATGAAAGCGCGCCTGATTTGATCGTGATTGAGTTGGGCGATGGAATTCTCGGCGGTTATTCAGTGGAATCGATCTTTGAAGACCATGAACTTCGCGCAGCGATGAGCACGCTGGTGTTTTGCGCTTCGGATTACGTCGGCGCCTGGGGTGGGATCGAATTGTTCCGCCGCCGCGGCATAAGAGTCGATTTAGTCGCGGGCTCAGTCACCGATTCACAGATGGGCGAGGATTACATCGAGCGCGAATTCGAAGTACCGGCGGCGAATGTGAGAAGGAACGGGACGAAAATGTTTGAGGTAGTCAAGAGTAAAGTTTCGAGTTTCAAGTTTCAGGTTTCAAGTTCGCTGGCGAAAGATGAGTTGAAAACACCAGGGGTCATGATTTCGGGCGTGGAGGTCGAGACATGAACTCGAAACTCGAAACTCGAAACTCGAAACAGCCGTCGGCCGAAACTCGAAACTCGAAACTAAGAATAGCTATTTTCGGCGGCTCGGGTTATGGCGGATCGGAACTGCTGCGCATTCTGCTGCAGCATCCGCACGCCGAGATTCAATTTGTCACTGCGAACGAGCAGGCCGGCAAAGCTGTCAGTGATGTGCACAAAAACCTGCTCGGCCTCACCAAGATGACATTGGAAAAAGCTCCGGAAGACGTCTCTGATTTGGCAGACATTGATTGCGCATTCTTAGCCTTGCCGCATGGACAGGCCATGGAGATTGCGCCGAAGCTGCCGGCGAATGTGAAAGTCATTGACCTCTCAGGCGATTTTCGGCTGAGCGACGCCGAAGTTTTTGCGAAGCACTACGGTCGCGAGCAGACAGCGATGGATGCGCAATCGCAGTTTGTCTACGGCTTGACTGAGACCAATCGCGAGGCAATAAAGTCGGCGACGAAAATTGCGAATCCCGGATGCTTTGCCACCGCAACCTTACTCGGAATGGCGCCGCTCGTCGCGAATAACCTGCTCAGTTGTCGCGTAATCGTAGACGCGAAGACTGGTTCATCAGGTTCTGGCGCGAAGGCTGCTGCGAACACACATCATCCGCAGCGTTCGACTTCCTTTTACGCCTACAAGCCTTTCACGCACCAACATGTCCCGGAGATTGAACAGGAACTAAAATCGATCGGCGAGTGGAGCAACGAACTCGTTTTCATGACGCACTCACTGCCGGTGGCTCGCGGCATCTTCGCGTCGATTTACTGCGAATTAAAAAGCGAGATGTCCGCGGTCGACGCGCGCGCCATGTTTGCCGACTTCTATCGCGAGTCGTTCTTTGTGCGGCTGGTCGAGGGTTCGCCTGACATTAATTGGGTGAAGACTACCAACTTCTGCGACATCGGATTTGCTTCGCGCGGCCGGCAACTGGTTGTCTTCAGCGCCATCGACAATCTGGTAAAAGGCGCGGCAGGTCAGGCCGTGCAGAACATGAACTTGATGTTTGGGTTGGACGAAACGACTGGCTTGATGTTGATCGGAACTAATCCATGAGTGAAGCATTCGTTCCCGCGCAAGTGAAACCAGCGATCGCTTTCGCCGAGATCGAGCGCCTTGATATACGCGTCGGTACGATCCTGTCGGTCGCCGAAGTCAACGGATCTGACAAGCTGGTAAGACTGGCGGTCGATTTCGGCGATCGTCAACGCAACATTTTGGTAGGAATGAAGAACGAACGAGAGAATCCGAAAGAGATCGAAGGATGCCAGGCGTTGTTCGTCGTCAACCTTGAACCGAAGAAGATGATGGGCGAGATTTCCGAGGGGATGTTTTTTGATATCGGTTATGCAGATGGTTTGAAGTCAGCACTCGCCGTTCCCGAACGGCAGATGCCAAATGGAGCAAGGGCGGGATGAAAGCAGAGGCGGTCATTAATTCAGAGTCGACAATCGCGCGCGAAGAAACTTTTCAGCTGGCCACTTACAAGAAGATGCCCATCGTCGCCGAGCGCGGCGAAGGTGTCTGGGTCTTCACCAGCGACGGCGAACGTTATCTCGATCTTTATGGCGGCCATGCCGTGGCCGGCACCGGGCATTGCCATCCGCATGTGGTGAATGCGATTAAGAAGCAGGCCGATGAAATGCTGTTCTATTCGAATTTAGTCTATTCGGAAGCGCGTGCGCAGGCCGCGCAGAAGCTGGTTTCAATTGCGCCTGAATCGTTAACGAAAGCGTTCTTTTGCAATTCAGGAACAGAAGCTAACGAGAACGCGATGCGCATGGCGCGCGTGACCACCGGTCGCGAAAATGTAATCACTTTCAGCGGCGGCTTTCATGGACGCACAGCCGATGCCATTAGCGCGACTTTCCTCGGCAAGTATCGCGAGATCGGAAAGCCGAACGTGCCGGGGCACTTGCAAGCTGAATTCGGGAACATCGATTCAGTGCGGGCGCTCGCCGACGATTCAATCGCCGCGATCATGCTCGAACCGATTCAATCAATGGCCGGAGTGCTGATGGCGGGTTCGGAATTTTATCAGGCGCTGCGTGAGCTGTGTGATGAGCGCCAGATCGTTTTGATTTACGACGAAGTACAAACCGGCGTGGGGCGCACCGGCGAATGGTTTTTCGCGGGCAGCAAAGCAGGCGACGGGGTGGTGCCCGACATCATTTCGCTGGCGAAGGCTCTCGGCAGTGGCATTCCCGTGGGAGCGTGTCTGGTTACGGAAAAGATCGCGTCGCACATCAAAGAGAATGACCTCGGCACTACTTTTGGCGGCGGCATGATTGCGATGGCGGCGGTGACGGCGACACTCGAAGCGATCGAAACTGATGGAATGCTGGCGAACGTGCGGTCAGTCGAATTTCATCTGCGCGAACGTTTGCGCGAGATCGAGCAAGTCGTCAATGTGCGCGGCCGCGGGTTTCTTCTCGGCCTCGAATTCGCGGACAAAGCGAAGCCGATTCATGAGGCATTGCTGGAAAAGAAGATCATCACCGGCACTTCGAGCGACGCCAACGTGCTGAGACTGCTGCCGCCGCTGTGTCTGACCAAGGCGGATGCCAGCATGTTTGCCGATGCCCTGGCTGAAGTGACGCGAAGCTAAGATGCAATACGCCTGGTACGATTTCGCGGGCAACGTTGGCGTAGCGCTGATGGTGCTCGCTTATTTGCTGTTGCAAGCCGAAAAGATCCGCAGCAGCGACTTGAGCTATTCGCTGATGAATGGTGTCGGCGCGTTGCTCGTGGTTGTCTCGCTCCTTTACCGCTTCAATCTTTCCGCATTTCTCGTCGAGGGGTTTTGGTTTTTGATCAGCGTCTACGGCCTCATCAAGTTTGCTGCTCGGCCGCGCGCAAAGGAGAGCCGCTGACGCGATGCCACGCGATTTTCTCAAGACGAGCGATTGGTCTGCGCCGGAACTCAGTGAGCTGATCGATTCCGCAATTCGCTTCAAAACGCGCGAGGACAAGTCTCGCGCACTCGCGGGCCAGTCAGTCGCTTTGGTTTTTTTCAATCCAAGTCTGCGCACGCGCGCATCGATGCAGGTGGGAATTTACAACCTGGGCGGCAACGCCGTTGTGCTCGAGCCGGGCGGCACCAGCTGGACGCTGGAGCATCGCGACGGTGTGGTAATGGATTCCGATAAGACCGAGCATGTCGCCGAATTTGTGCGCGTGCTGGGCCGGTATTGCGTGGCGATCGGGGTCCGCACTTTCGCGGCTTTAAAGAACTGGAATGAGGAGCGCACCGATCCGATCCTCAGCGCGTTCGCGAAAAACTCCGAAGTGCCGATCATCAATCTCGAATCGGCGATGCATCATCCTTGTCAGGCAATGGCTGACATGATGACAATCCGCGAGACGCTGGGCGCGGAACCCAAGAAAGTCCTGCTGACGTGGGCGTGGCATCCGAAGCCCCTGCCGATGGCGGTGCCGAACAGTTTTGCTCTAGCGGCGGCGCAGATGGGGCACAATCTCGTGATTGCGCAGCCGCAGGGTTATGAGTTGGACGACGAACTGATGGATGAAATCAGGCGGCAGGCGGCAGGAGCAGGCGGCAGTGTCGAGATTTCGCACGATGTCGATGCTGCGTTTGACGATGTCGAAGTCGTTTACGCGAAGAGTTGGGGCAGCCGGAATTTCTACGGCGCGACCGAGAAAGACATTGCCGAGCGCGCGCAGTATCGAGAAAAGTGGATTGTCGATGAGCAAAAAATGGCGCGCACGAATTCAGCCGTCTTCATGCATTGTCTGCCCGTGCGCAGAAATGTGATCGTGACAGATGGGGTGATCGATTCGGCTAGATCGGTTGTTATCGATGAAGCTGAGAATCGGTTGCACGTGCAGAAAGCGATTATGGCGAAATTGATTCATTGACTCATCGGTTCATTGATTCAATGAGTCAATGGACCTATGAACCAATTTGTCGACAGCCAGTTGCGACTCGATCTACTCCGCGAAGCTCTGCCGTACATTCAGCGCTTCAAAGGCAAGACTTTTGTCGTCAAGTTCTCGGGCAAGGTGACGGAAGATCGCGACCGCCTGATTTCTTTGTGCGAAGAGCTGGCGCTGCTTTACCAGGTCGGCATCCGCGTCTGTGTCATTCACGGCGGTGGCAAGCAATTGAGCGACTTGGCGAAAAAGATGGGCGTCGAACAGACCATTATCGAAGGCCGCCGCGTCACCGACGACGATACGTTGGAGATGGCCAAGATGATTTTCGCCGGAAAAATCAACACAGACATTCTGGCCGCGCTACGTCATCGCGGAATTCATGCGGTTGGTTTGTCAGGCGTTGATGGCAACATTGTTCACGCAGAGCGCCGGCCGCCGAGGGAAGTCGTCAATCGAAAAACCGGCGAGAGCACTGAAGTTGATTTCGGTCACGTGGGCGACATCATTGAAATCGATGCGAGTTTACTCACGGTCTTGCTCGATCACGGCTACCTGCCGGTGATCTCTTCACTCGGAGCGGACGCGGAAGGCAAAGTCTTCAACATCAACGCAGACACAATCGCTTCTGAGATTGCCGTGCAGTTACAAGCCGAGAAGCTGGTCTTGCTTTCGGATGTGGACGGAATTTATTTGAGCGGCGCTGAGCCGGGCACGAAACTTTCGCAACTTACGGCGGCGGAAGCACAGGCTTTGATTGACGGCGGTACGGCAACGGGCGGAATGATTCCGAAACTTCAGAGCATCATCGACACTCTCACGCGCGGGGTGAGGAGCGCGCACATCATCAACGGCAACGCGCGTAACTCACTTTTAGCGGAAGTCTTCACCGATGAAGGCACGGGCACCATGATCGCGGCGTAGTGACAGCGACAATCGGTGCCACGGGCTTTACCTCAAACCTTGAAAAACAGCGACGTCTTTAGAATCGCGACGCGCTAGCGTCGTGAAATACTTGACGAATCCGAGCTAAACGCCGAAGGCGTTCGCAAACTTCAGCCAGGGCAACGCCCTGGGATCGAAGTCGATGAGAAGGACGGATGAACTCTGAAAGAGTTATGTCCCGAGTACCCGGCCTTAAAAAAGGGCAATGACATACTTGAATAATCAGGAAGTGTTGAGCGTCGCGAAGATGAACGCCGAAGGCGTTCACCACCTCCAGCCCAGGGTTGACGCGCGCTAGCGCGGCTACCCTGGGTAATGAGCCAACACGGCAGGGCAACCCTGAAAGGGTTGCGGAACCCTGCAGGCACAC
>Ga0134126_10008731_pt1 | contig 12747 bp, 17 predicted proteins | sample KB31752_FD_96881 | JGI IMG/M metagenome (GOLD analysis project Ga0134126, IMG submission 96881) | Terrestrial soil microbial communities with excess Nitrogen fertilizer from Kellogg Biological Station, Michigan, USA - KB3-175-2 | ecosystem: Environmental > Terrestrial > Soil > Unclassified ...
AGTGTCTGGAACAATGTCGGCATCTATAACACTGCCGAAGCTGACTTTTCTGATGTAGAGGTCAGCGTTTCTCGCATCAATGTGCACTTGCCCCAGATTGCCCTAAGTAGTGGCGCGTTAGGTGCGATGTCCGCTTTTGACCCAAAGCGGACATCGGAACTGATCAATGTTTCCGAGCGCCGTTGCGCGCTGATTTATGGCAAACCACCCGGCCGCAAAGTGCTACGCTTAAGCCTTGCACAAGGCGCGGTCCTCGTGGGGCACATGAAGCGGCGTGATTTCATCATACTTCTTGGCGGCGCGGTCACTTGGTCGCAGTCTCTAGTTGCTCAGGAGAAAAAGAGACTTCAACTCGTCGGCATTCTTGCGAATGAGGCATGGCCTCCACTCGACGGATTAAGGAGCGGATTGCGGGAGCTAGGCTACATTGGAGGGCAAAACTTCAATATCATTTACCGGTTTGCGGAAGGGCGGACAGATCGCTATCCCGCACTGGCGGCCGAATTAGTTCATTTTCCGGTTGATGTCATCGTTACCTGGGGCACCCCCGCCAGTTTGGCGGCAAAGGATGCGACCAGCGAGATCCCTATTATCATGACGAGTGGAGACCCTATTGCCGTCGGCCTCGTTCCGGGTCTTTCCCATCCGCGCGGCAATGTAACAGGGTTCTCTACGCAGGCTGCGGATTTGGAAGGAAAACGCCTTGAACTTATTGGCGAACTGCTTGGTCGGTTTTCACGTGTTGTCGTATTGTCGAATCCAACAAATCCTTATTGCATCGTTGCTGTAGAAAGCGCGCGCCTCGCCGCCGTCGTCTTTCGTGTGCAGATTGATGTTGTCGAGATTGCCAAGGAATCTGATTTGGACGACGCCTTTCTCAAGGTTAGGAGTATACGTCCCGACGCGATTCTCGTCGTCGCCGACCCACTTCTGGCAAACCTTCAACCGCAAATCGCCGCGTTTTTAATACAGAACCTGTTGCCATCAATCTACACCTACCGCGAACAGGTATTGGCAGGGGGCCTCGTTTCCTATGCCACTAACTATCATGAACTGTTCCGGCGCGCGGCAACCGTAGCCGACAAGATCCTAAAAGGCGCAAAGCCTAGTAATCTGCCGGTTCAACAGCCGACCAAATTCGAGCTGGTCATCAATCTCAAGACCGCTAAGGCGATCGGCCTTACCGTGCCGCCGACGCTGCTCTCGCGCGCCGACGAGGTGATCGAATAGCTGACAAAACCAAGTTTGTCCGATGTCCAATATTGGCACTTAGCGGACATTCGGCTGGCGACCATTCATACATAACAAAGATTGGAATCATTCTCACCAGAATCCTGCACGACAACAAACGTGCAGCGAGTATCACTACACACTTCCGACGCTTGCTGAAGAAACAGGGAGAAGCGGAAACAAGGGAGATCGACCTGAATGATATCATCACCGAGACGATGGAGATTGTCGGTGCCGAGGCCTTGAAGAACGGAGTTGATCTAGTCGTCTACAAACCTAATGGCGCTTTGCCTGTCCGTGTTGACTTCATTCAATTGCAGCAGGTCCTTATCAATATTGCGATGAATGCGATCGACGCTATGCGCCATTGCGATCGCGGTGAACGCAAGTTGTCGGTTGACACTGCGCTAAATGGTTCGTCGGTGGAAGTCTCGGTCGCGGACACCGGAACTGGCATTCCTCCAGAAAAACTGAATGCGATTTTCGATGCATTTTATTCGACCAAGGGCCACGGCACAGGCCTCGGCCTGTCAATCGCACGCACGATTGTCGAAGCCTTCGACGGAAGAATGTGGGCCGAGAATCGCCCTGGAGGTGGCGCACTGTTTCGTTTTACGTTGCCGCTATCTAAAACTGCGGATGCAACGCGCGCCAGTTGATGTCCGCTTTTGGCCCAAAGCAGACATCGCCGGGTGCAGCGCACATGTCTGCTTTTGGGGGTAAAGCGGACATACCTTTCGTCAACCCAGATCACGTTTTTGATGATTGGACCGACTGGTTTGAGCCATGTCCGCTTTCGGGAGTAAAGCAGACAGGGCCCGGTCATCATGGAATGTCCGCAAGTGACCCAAAGCGGACATAACTCTTCCAACTATGCGGCGAAGCTCTGTACGATGGCTTGTTCTAACTTGAGCCTCGGGGGCGACAATGAGGCGACGCGAGTTCATCACGCTCATCGGTAGTGCTGCGACCTGGCCACTCGTGGCCGGGGCACAACAGCCTGCACGTCCGGTCTTTGGCATTCTTCTTATTTTTTCGGAGGAGGCCGGCCGTACTTTCACCGAACCACTTCGCGCCTATATGCAGGCGCTGGGCTACGTGGAAGGTCGCAACATCGCGTTTGATGTTCGCTATGCCGACGGCAAGGTAGACCGTCTGCCGGCACTCGCAATCGAACTCGTGGCGCAGCGCCCGGCCGTGATTGCAACCTTCGGCGATGCTACAGGCCTCGCCGTCAAGGCTGCGACCAATACGATTCCCATTGTGTCCATGTCGGAAGATCTTGTTCGAGCAAAACTCGTCTCTGATTTGCGAAGTCCTGGCGCGAATATTACCGGCGTAAGCGTCATGGGCACCGAACTCGACGCCAAACGTCTGGAGATACTGGCTGAGCTTCTGCCCGCGCGCAGCACCATACTTCTGCTTGCAGACCCGACGACACATCGCGAGTCCAGACCCGCGCTCGATGCAACCGCGGCGTCGCTTGGGCTTACGCTGCGCGAAGCCGTAGTTGGTACGCCGGACCAAATTGAACAAGCGATGCGCGAAGCCAAAGACCAAGGTGCCGCTGGGGTCAACGTGTTGTCTTCGGCGCTGTTTTTTGCGTTGCGGGGGCACATCATCAGCATCGCCGCAAAACTCGGCCTACCTGCGATGTATCAATGGCCAGAAATAGCCGAGGAAGGTGGCCTGATCGCATACGGGCCCAGTCTGCGCGGCGCTTTTCGTCAGGTGACGACTCTTGTCGATAAGGTACTGAAAGGGGCAAAGCCCAAGGATATCCCGGTGGAACAGCCGACGCGTTTCTCACTCGTGATCAATCTTAAGGCTGCAAACATGCTGGGCCTCACGGTCCCGGCGCTAACTCTCCTCCGCGCGGACCGTGCAATTGATTGATGAACGATGTCCGCTTCTGGCCCATAGCGGACATCGGCTTGTGCGCTGCACATGTCCGCTTTTGACCCAAAGCGGACGTGGGACTTCCTGCGAAAGTATTGAGAGTGATTCCGTACCTCCGGCGTCGTCCGTATTGCTGATACGTTGTGGAAGAACGGGGGGCTGTTCATGCGCACTTTAGCAGTTGCGTCGGTCACGGCGATTTTCACCGTTGTACTCGTGCAGATCGGTTTGGCGGCCGACCTTCGGTTGAAGGCCCCGGTGATGCCGCCGACCGCCGCACCGTATAGCTGGACCGGGTTCTACCTCGGCATCGAAGGCGGTGGTGGTTGGGCGGACACCCGTCACACGAACCCACTCAACGGCATACATTCCGGCGACGTCAGCACCAATGGTGGTCTGTTCGGTGGCACCTATGGATACAATGTGCAACTTGGTTCCTGGGTGCTTGGCTTTGAGGGCGATTTTTCATGGAGTGGTATCAAGAAAAATTTCCATGACAGCATTCCAGACCAGTTCTTCTGCAGCATTCCCGACAGTCCTGTAAATTGCATGACTAAATTGCGTTGGCTCGGCACCGATCGTGCTCGCCTCGGTTATGTCTGGGATCGCTTGCTTGTCTACGGCACTGCCGGTGTTGCCTACGGCAACGTGCAAGGTACCCTTGCCAATGCAGACTTTCTTGTTTCAATTGGCAATAACACGCGCGCGGGCTTCATATATGGCGGCGGTGTTGAGTGGGCATTCGCACCCGCTTGGTCAGTGAAGGCGGAATTCCTGCGGACCGACTTCGGAACCAGAACCACCTACTATATTAGCAACAGATTCCCGGAGAATGTGTCGCTGACAAACATTGATGTCGTTCGCGTCGGCCTCAATTATCATTTCCGGTAATAGACCGAGCAGCGTTAAATTGCTGGGGGCAAAACATGCGCTCAGTTGGGGCCTCTTCTGCTAATTTGAAACATAGGTGGAAGGTCCGCTATTGGCCCAAAGCGGGCATCTCTAGTTGCACTGCACATGTCCGCTTTTGGGCGTAAAGCGGACATGGCCTACTGCAGTGCAAATGTCCGCTTATGACCCAAAATGGACATACCTTAAACATCACCCGCGTCGCCCAACAGGATCAATCGGCAGTTCAATTTGAAAGATCGATCCTTCATTCCTGCGCGAACGGCTTTTCAGTTGGCCCCCGTAGGACTCGACGATTATGCGACAGATCCACAAGCCCATGCCCATGCCGGCGCCCTTGGTCGTAAACATCGGCTCGAAGATTTTTCAATATTTTCGGGAGCAATTCCCACCCCTGTATCGTGCACCGCCAAGATAGCTTGTGAGTCCTTCACCTCAGAGGTGATCCGCAGGATGCGGCTGCGGTCGACTACGGGCCGCATGGCATCCGCAGCATTCATGATCAAGTTCAGCAAGACCTGTTGCAATTCATGCGCGTCGACCTGCAGAAGGGGAATGCCGTACTGCATATGTCCGCTTTTGACCCAAAGCGGACATGCGGTTCGCACCTGGCACAGCACCCGTCGATTTGAGCTGTCCGCTTCCGGGTCGTTTTTGGTTGCGCAACATCGATGCCGTCTGTTTTATTTGTGAGCCCGCCCGAAACGGGCCCAACCATGGGGGGACAATATGACAATCGCTCGAATAGTTGCGATTGCAGTGGTGGTCTGCGCGGCGACGGGCATGACTACGCAAGCCGAGGCCGCGAAACGGAAAGCCGCGGGTCCCACCACGCTTGAAGGTTGCCCGTACTGGGTGCCGGTGTGCGGCATCGTTATGGGCTCCGGCTCCAACACCTATGTGCTCTCAGGGGCTCTGGCTCCATCGGTTCCGTTATATACCCCGGTTACGGTACGCGGCCGGAAGACCGGCAATAACAATTTCTGCGGTGGCACGCGGTTTGAGCTAAAGGCCGTCGGGCGTTCACAAAAAAACTGCGTGTGGCGCTGAAACCCTGCGCCTTGTCGCGGTAGGGAGGCCGATTTCAACCCCTATTAAAGGACTCCATTGAGTCGATACGATGCTCAGTCTGAGTCGGAGCAAGGATGAGGCGGCGGGAATTTCTCGGCGTTTTGGGTGGTGCGGCGGCATGGCCGCTGGTGGCGCGCGCGCAGTCAAAAGCCACTCCCCCAGCGGGCGTTACGAAGCAGGATGACTTTGCTGGCAAACTCGATTCCGTTTTGCAACAGGCGGAGCAGCTCGGCGCTCCCGTAGCCGCGATTCAGCGCGCCGTTGCGATCTCACGCCAGCCGACTTTCTCCAAAAAAGACGTGTTCGCGGTCTTCGACATTTCGCAGCCATCGGCGAACAAGAGATTCTACCTTTTGGATTTCACATCAGGTCAGGTCACCGCCCACTTCGCGGCGCATGGAAGAAGCAATGGACCCCACGCGAGAGCCACCAAATTCAAAGGCTTTCAGCGGGACCTGAACATGGTCCCGCTGGGTCCGCTCAAGACCGTGCCCGCGCCTCCCGAGGTGACGGACCATTACCGGACGATCGTGGATCGCTACGACAAAACCGTTTATCGAAACATGATCGTTGGCGTCCTCGAGGGCGTGGCCCCATACAATCGTTACATCAACCACACGCCGCCGTATAAATGGGTCATCCACCCGAACTGGTACACGACGGCTGGTTATCGCGCCAAGAATAACGGCATGCTGGGGCGGAGCCTCGGCTGCATCACCGTCGATCCGGCAGAAAACAACAAGATTATCGCGCGCCTTCAGGGAGCATTGATCTACGTGACAGTCGGAGATGCCCCTATAGAACAATATTTGTAATAGCTTTCCGCCCAGTCAGCCGCAAGGTTTCGCTTCTTGTGTGCCATTTTTCTGTAGCGCGCATGCCCTCAACGGTGTGATTGAATGAATACCGCGATGTCCGCTATTGCTTTTGACCCAAAGCGGACATGCAGCTGGGGCGAAATGTCTGTAATCACCGCTTGTGGAGTCTCTGTCGCCGGTTCGATGGCGCCTCAATACCACCGACGGCAAACGTTCCCTGCACCCCACACGGCGCACCTGCGGACTTGGCGTTTGGTGGTTCTGGCCACGCAAACACCTCCAACTCGTGTCCTACCCGCTCCGCATCCGTAGGCGACTTGCGTGGTCATGCCGTCCGGCTGATGAAGCGGCGCGGGCGACATGGCCTGCGCCGACGTTGCGACGGCTAAGGCAAAGCCAGCAACAACGATGAACCTGATCATTAGTTTTCTCCCATGTTTTAGCTTCAAGGGCTAATCATGCCTTTTCTCGGTCGGCAAACTTAAGTTGGACCACGGTCCAATTGCGCCCACCTATAAAGCTTCACGACAAGTAGTGAAGCAGCTAGGTTTCATTGTTGGCACAAAGCAGACAAAGCGGACATCGCGTGTGCGTTGCAAAATGTCCACTCATGATCGGCGTCGGTGTCGTCGCGTTTTCGTGCGGTACGGGGCTACATGGCCCAAGGTCCAACTATCAGCCGGACGCCATACATTTAATTTGAGTGGCCACACAGATTTTAGGAAACAGCGGGAGACGAAAATGGTGCAGAGAATTGTCCGCTATGGTGCCATCATGACGGTTGTTCCGACTTTTCTTCTCTCTTTTGTCATCCTGATCTCTGTCGTCCACCACAGTAATGCTCAAGGGAAAACCAGAACTGCGGGTGGGTTGGCCTGCGGCCAACAACTTAAACAGCAGTGCAGCGGTGTGCCGGTACAAGCAAACAATATGCTCGAGTGCCTCCAAAAGAACCAAGAAAAGCTTCACAGACGATGCGTCGTTTTGGCGAACAGTGTTGTACGCAGGTGCGACAGAGACGCAGCGCAGCATTGCCAAGCTGTCGTCGCGGGTCAAGGCAACATTCTCGGATGTTTAACAACCGCCAGGCGTTTGGTTTCCCGGCGATGCAACGCGTCTCTCGATGCGCTTTTCCTACGGCAGTGAACTAACCCTGCTTTATTGAAATGGATCACTTGCCTCAATTGAGAGCATGTGGGCGCGGCCTGTCTTCACCGTCTCCGAGCCAAATCGCGGCGAATGCCGCGATGCATGCGATTTACACCAGCCCAAATTCTAAGCTTAAATTTTGAGACATGGCCTCGCCCGATCTTCAACCTCAGGTTACAGCTGTTAGAGATATGTCAATGTTCGCTAAATGTCTGCTCTTGACCCAAAGCGGACATCGGCATCGCTAAGGCTATGTGATTTCACACGCGTTGGACCAAGGTCCACCTATAGGCCGCTACTCAAAATTGTACCTTGAAACCACTTCGTGGTTGTTATCGCGTGGGGTGACAATGGCCAACTCGGACTTCTACACAACGCCTTTTGTCGAGTTTAATGACACCAAGATTTTCGGCACCGCAGATACCGCGGCACATTTTGCTAAAGTGTTCGGTGACGACGCATCTCTGCAAAGGACTTTGTCAGCGCTTCAACGCGGTCCCGTCAGTTTTTATCGCGATAACGTCATCGCTCTCGACGAAGATGTTGCCGACTATCTGTTGTTTGTCGTTAGCGGGGTGGTTCGCAGTTGCAAGATTTGTAAAAACGGCACTCGCAGTGTCGTGTCCTTTTATCTTCCGGGCGATTTTTTCGGCTGGACCGAACCGAAGCTCTCGCTCTCAATTGAAGCAGCCACCGATACGGAGTTGTTGTTTATCAAGCGCAATGGCTTGCTTTCTCTCGCGTCTCGGGACGTTCGGGTTGCAAACGTTCTACTGACAGCGGCAACCAATGACCTTGCCCGTTCGCAAGAACACATATTGTTGATGAGCAAGAGCGCGAAATGCCGTGCCGCAACATTCTTGACCGACCTATGGGTGCGACTGGGAAAGGCAAAATATCTTGATGTTCCGATGTCACATCAGGACATTGCTGATTATCTCGGCCTCACAATCGAAACTCTCAGTCGGAACATTACCGTTATGGAGCGCGCGGGATTGATATCCCGCGTACCGTCTCGACGACGACTGTTACTACAAAACCACTTTGGCCTTCGGCGTGTGATGAATTGAGAGCCCTCACGATGTCCGCTAGTGACCCAAAGCGGCATCGGCCCTCTTTCGGAATGCTCGGCCAAGCCGCTACGATACCGCTTCCTTGAGCCTTGGGGGAAGCATGAGGCGTCGGGAATTCATTGCAGGTCTCGGTGGCGTCGAACGTTTCCAGCACAGGCTGCGGGATCTGTATGAAGGCCACGCGCCAGAATCCTGCCAGTTCCGTTACGGTCTTCTCATACTGGACCTGACGACGCTGGCGTTCATTGTCGCGACCTCGTTCGCCCCGCGCCACCGGCTGATCGAAGTGCTGGATGTCGTGTTCGGGCTGATCTTCCTCGCCGATTTCTGCGCTCGGTTTTTCATCAGCCGGCATCGGCTGCGCGATCTGCTCAACCCTCTCACCTGGGCGGACGCCGCGGCAATCGCTTCCTTCCTAGCGCCGCTGGCGGGCGAAGCCGCCGGCTTCCTGCGCATCCTGCGGACGTTGAGACTGCTGCGCAGTTATCAGCTCCTCGCACGGCTGCGCGCCGACTTCAAAACCTTCCGGCGGCATGAGGATATCATCATCGCGTGTGCGAATTTTGCCGTGTTCCTGTTCGTTACGACCGGCTTCATCTACGAAACCCAGCATGCCCACAATCCGGGGATCCACAACTACGTCGACGCCCTCTATTTCACCGTCGCCGCGCTGACCACCACCGGGTTCGGCGACATAACGCTGCCGGGCACGCTGGGCCGGCTGATCTCCATCATCATCATGATCTTCGGGGTGACGCTGTTTTTCGGGCTAGCGCGCGCGGTTCTCGTCCCCGACAAGGTGCGCTTCCGATGTCCAAAGTGCGCGTTGCTGCGGCACGATCGCGACGCCGTGCACTGCAAGGCCTGCGGCGAGGTGTTGAATATACCGGATGACGGACTCGGCAACTGAAGCTGCAATCTATGTCAGCGGACATGCCCTTTTGCACTGCAAATGTCCGCTTTCCAGCACTGTTGGAAAAAGACGGCACTATAATTTATTCCTAGCGCCGTCGCGCACAGACGACGATTTAACTAATATCGCGCAGCGAGGTGCAATGATGAAACCGCTCTGCATTATTGCTGCCGTTATGGCTTTAGTGGTCGCGTCAAGTACGGCCATGGCAGAACCGAAAAAACGGTCTGTATCTGATAAAGCAACTCATCGTATGAAGTCAGTACCCGCGCCACTTCGTCAGTGGCCTCCCAACAATCCAACATTCAGGGAATACGAGGAACTTAAACGCCAGGGTTGGTACAAAGCAGATAAGGCTTGATGCGTCGAGCCGGGTTGTCCAAAAGAACGCATCCAACGTCGCTTTGGGAGCAAAGCGGACATGGGCTATTGGAGTGCAAATGTCCGCTTCTGACCCAAAGCGGACATGACGCTGACACGGCAAAATCGGCACCAATGCTATTGATCGACCTTTGGTCGTTACCCCTGCTTCGCCACACGCTTGGGCGGCGTGTCGGGTGGCAAGGAAACCCAGGGGTGGCGTGACTCCTCCCACACCGCGATGGTCGGCGCGGGAAAATTCGGGTCGGCGAAGGTGCCAATGGCAACGGCCACGTATCCAGGAAAGCCTTCGCCCTCCCAGTAGACGGTGGAGCCGCACATCGGACAGAAATGAAAGGTCAGCACGTTGCCGCTTTCGGCTGTCCGCATCCACGCGGTAGCCTTACCGGCAAAGGTGACCTGCTCGCGGCGGAAGCGCGCCTGGTTGCTGATCACGCCGCCGGTGCGTCGCTGGCACTCCAAGCAGTGGCACATGGAGATGCGCGATGGTTCGCCCTCAATGGTAAGGTGAAGCTGGCCGCAGCTGCAGGCGGCGCGTCGGGTGGTCATGGGTCGGTTCCGTGGTTGGCGATATGGGCGGAGTGTAGACTGGTTCAAAACGATGCACTACGCGTTTGTCCGCTAAGACGCTCGGTCTGTGAGCGATGAATCGATTGATGAAGACGTCACAGCAGACAAAGCGGCCATCCGTGAAGGGATGATGCGTCCCAAGGGACGCAAAACCAAAACAAAGATCAGGAACGAAATGAACAGGCAAAACGCGAAGGGGGCGTGCCGTGAGCAATAACGGCGTCCGCATTCTCATCGATCGCAGAGAAGGCAATAGATTCTACTGGCGTCTCAACGCTTACGGCGAGGAGTACTTCCCCCAACGCAGCGAGGCGACGGCGGCCAAGGCTGCCGAGCAGGCGGAAGCTCTCCTGACGCAGGTCGAGCTTTCCCGACATTGCAAAAACCAACGTACTGCCTAGGCAAGACCTGGGCCGTATTGCTTACGCTATTGCCGGCCCTGCGGTTGGCTCGATCCCGAAGTGTCGGACTTAGGCTTGGGCGACTTCAAGAGTATAGACCTTACCTGGTCGCTATTCTTGTTAGCGCTCTTCATTTTATCAGGTCCTGAATAATTGCCTTGTGTTCCACCGGCGCCTGCCCCTGCGCCTTTGATAGCCCCCGAGGTCATAGCGGCTCCGGCTTTCTGTTCTTCGGCATGGAGCGGCGACGTCAGAAACGCAAATGCGAGACAGATCATAGTTGGTTTGCGCATGTTGATGACCTCACAATTTCGCAGCAGTCACATACGTTGGTTCGGGGCGGTCGTGCATTTAACCATGCAATCACGGTAAGCCTTTTCCACTTTATTCCGGGCCGGGATACTTGCGTCATGCGGGTTCGTCATTTCCTGCCACAGGCTTCCACATTTGTTTTGATCATTCCCGCAGGCCCTTTCACGACCTTTGGCGACCGAAGAATCGGGTTTCTCCAGTTTCTTCTTTGGATTTGGGTCGCTTACGCGAGGCCCGACACCCGTATTTCTTGCGCCAGTATCAACCGCTGTTCCGGCAGAATTTCCTCCCTTTGCTGTGCCCGAAGAAGAAACGTTCTTCTTCTGCTCTTTCTCCGCAAAAGCAGGAACGACGGCGGTTGATGCCAGCACGACTGGCGCTGCTGCGAATGCCAATGCAAACCAAAAAACGCGTGCATTTCTGATCATTACAAGCCCCCGTAGTAAGATCACGAAGGCATTATGATACCCCGTCGATCCCGGTAACAAAAGAGCCGCAGCGGTTTGGTCGCTGCGGCTCTCCTCACGACGGCTACGATCGCCTAGCGCCACATTGGCACTGTGTCATCCTTATTCACGCTTTGGCCTGGTACAGAAGTGTTGTCGCGGTCTGGGTATGTGTAACGATGTGTCCCGCGAGACATTGGCTCACGGACATATCCCCTTTCATAAATGCCGGGCGCCTGCGCATACGCGCCTGCAGACCCCATGTAGGCAACGGGTGGGGCAAGGTTTCCCGTTCCGGCATCGGGGTCGAACGACTGCGCAAAAGCCGGTATTGAGATGATGGTCGCAAAGGCCGCGAGAATTAGAACTTTCTTCATTGGGTTCTCCGCTGTTGTTAGCTGGAGCCCGTCCTTGCGCCTCTTTCCCCCCGTCTATCTTATTTTTGATTTTGTAATTGAGAGCGACAGACGCCCGCTAACCCGGGGACCGCTTGTTAGTTCCGCCAAGCTAGCGGGAACTGAGGCAATTTTGTGCTTCGACCGTCTTCACTGCTGTTGCCTCGGGTGGCGAAGGAAGCGGAAAACATTCGACATGTGAATTCTCCGTTATCTTACTTTTCCGATCGCGCCAAATAGGGCGAGTGTCGCGGCTATGCCGGCAATCACCAGGAGACAATTCGCGGCGGCTCGGTCGCGATTTGGGGAGTTCGCCGTCACGAGCCAAACTATTCCCGCGATAGGTATCCCAAAATAAAACCCCGAATAGTGGTTGAGCCAATAGATGAAACCACTCGTGTAGGTTTCAACAGGGCTCGGGCCATTGGAATATCGCGCGAGCGCACTCGCGGAAAGTCCCAGCAGAATAGCCAAGATCACTTTGATACCCGGGCTCATCACAAGGCTCCGGTGGAGAAGGAAGCGAACGCTTTGATCTGAATCAGTAGATTATCGACCAGTCCTGCTTCAATCCACTTTGAGCGGTGGCGAATATGCGGTCTGACGAATATCTAGCTTTGGCAAAGAGAGCACTTGAGATATCGCAAAAAGAGTGCGATCCAATTTTGCGTTCCGAGATTGCAGACGTGGCCGCAGCCTTCCAATTCCTGGCCGACTATACGGCGGGATTAAACTGGAGCGTCGTACTTCAGACGCTACACTAGACCAGCCACCGCTTCTTGAAATCCGCCATCGCTTGTTCGATTGGCGACGAACGTATTTGGCCCGTCATGTGGCGTCTATCTGGATGCCTCTCAAAATATTCTTCTCGCGCGATCGCTCGGCGACGACGGGATATCCACTCGCGAGTACCATATCCGCCAGCAAAGCCGATACCCGGCATGACGATGAAAAATAAGATGAGTCTGAACATGAAGAGTGCCCCGTTTTCGAAACCCCGGGGCTGAGTTTATGCAGGGCCGGAAATGAAAACAACGTAAGGGTGTGGATGGCCACACTCCCCACGCGGTTGGCGGATGTACCCAGCTGCGTGGAGTTTTCTTTCTATCCTAAAGAGCCCCGACCGTAGTTAGTTCTGGTGGGGCACTTCGCACACCACACTTGGAAGGTCACTTGGAAG
>Ga0134126_10008732_pt1 | contig 12747 bp, 6 predicted proteins | sample KB31752_FD_96881 | JGI IMG/M metagenome (GOLD analysis project Ga0134126, IMG submission 96881) | Terrestrial soil microbial communities with excess Nitrogen fertilizer from Kellogg Biological Station, Michigan, USA - KB3-175-2 | ecosystem: Environmental > Terrestrial > Soil > Unclassified ...
CGGCACTCTTACGGGCGGACGAAGCCATAGAGCGATATGCGTCTGCCACCCATGCTGTCGGGATAAGGCTTACGCATGACGATCGCTTGGACATTTTTGCCCCCTTCGGCTTGAGCGATATTTTTGGAATGACCATCCGTCCAAACTATGCGTTGCCGAATAAGACAACGCATGAGCGAAAAGCGATCAGGGCCAAGGCGGTTTGGCCCGAACTCACGGTGGTTGCATGGGATCCCGAGCTCGAAGCGAAGCGCTCTTTAGGTCAATGATCCTGTGTTTCCGTAGGGTTGCTGTGATCCCTGTGGATTGACCTTATCTCGGTGACGATGTCGGATGGGCACCCGCTCGAACGTCCTTGGCACGACCGCCCACTTGCGGGCAGCCCAAAGGATCGTTCATGTACCGGAAATCTCTGGCCTTTACCCTGGCTCTCACGACCTGTCTCGCGCTTGTGCAGCCGGGAAAGGCAAGCGAGACGGCTTCAGATCCGACGAAGTTCGTGCCCGCACCGCCGACGGCAGGCGCCTACACGGAAGACAAGGCTCACAGCAGCCTGATACTGCGAGTTAATCACTTGGGGTTCTCCCACTTCACGGCGCGCTTCGCGAGCTTTGATATCCGACTGCGGCTCGATCCCGCCCACCTGAATGCAGCCCAGGTCGCCGCACACATTGACCCGAACTCGGTGGTCAGCGACAACGCGCCGGCGGGGTTTCTCGAGATGATCAGGGGGCCGCAGTTGCTGGATACAGCTCGTTTCCCCGAGCTCTCCTACCGCTCGACGCGGGTCGAGACCACTGGCCCGAATACCCTCCTGATACATGGCGAGCTCACCCTGCACGGCGTTACCAAGCCGGTGGAGTTGAGTGGGACATTCAATGGGGGCTATGCCGGGCACCCGATGGATCCGCATGCGCGGGTCGGATTCTCAGCTCACGGCTCATTCAAACGCTCGGACTTCGGCATCAACATGGGTCTACCCGCGCCGGGTACGCAGTTCGGGGTCGGCGATCAGATCGAGGTGACGATCGAGACGGAATTGAGTGGTCCGCCGTATCACGCGTCCTAGGAAGGACGCGAGGGGTTATTCCGCCGCGCCGATTCCGAGCCTGGTGCACGGAATCGGGCGCGCCTGGATTACTTATCCCAACAGCACCTTCGGCTGGTCAAGACGGAGTGGGAGCACTCACAGGAATCCGGACAGGTCTTCGGGAATATATAGCTCCCATCTGGCTCTTGTCGCTGCCACGTACAGGATGTTCAGCTCTGCGTCACGTTGATCTGGTGAATACCGATCGAGCTGTCGTGGATGGGTTAGAAGAAAGAGGCGTTATCTGACTTGATGGAAGCCGCTATCGAATAAATATCGCTAACCTGCCGGTGTCATTGTGCGCGCTCTATTTTGACCAACGCCACAGGCGTGGCCGGGACGGAAGTGAACTGGAGAACTTTTTGTGTGAGCTCGTGCTGCTCGATTGAGAGTCGGGAAGGTTCGGCCCTGGCTGACGATTTCGATATAAGGGCTTGGGCGCGCGCCCAAGATCGGACTATCTTCAGGTCGCGCGCAACGCGCTGGACGAAAGTATCCAAACCTGGTCGACAATGTGCGGGAAGCAAGCAAGAACAAGTGAAGCGCGTCAGGAAGCTGATGCGCACGCACGTCCGCGCTGGAGGTAGCACAGTTTCGTGTCGCTCGTGGTGGCCTGGCCTTCGATGTTGAAGGCGCGGGAACGACGCTCCGAGGCTATGTTGGCCGGCCCGTCAAATACTCCCGTTCCCGAAGATGAGTTATTGCTACGCCTGCGATCAATGATTAAAGTGAAATCATTGGAATGCTGGGTCAGATGGTGAAGCTCGCGACCCTAAACAGCGCTGTTCCCAACACGCAGTAGTGATCGAAGCAACCTCGATGGTGTCTCACCGTGACGCGTCGGGCCGAAGGTCGCAGGCGCAACCCCGTAGCCTCATTGAGGGGTACCGGTCATAGCCCAAAGGTCTCAGATCAACGAAATGACGGATGACCAGGCCGACAACGGATCCTTCGCTGGAAGGGATCGTTCAGCGCAACGATCGCGGCTTCAAATGCTATCCGTCCCGCTCAGTAGGGAACCGCGCTGAGGTAACGCGCATCTGCGGTGTCCTGACCGACGGCGAGAGCCAACGCCGCGGCAGTTCTAGAGCCCAGGAAGGCTTAAAAGGGAGACTACAATGAATCGTTCAATCGCAGGCGGCGCGAGTCGTCGCAAGAGTTCGTGGGGAGCAACTCTTGGCGCACTGACCGGGCTGTGGCTGAGTGCCTTAGCGGCGGCGCAGGATAGCGCTCCAGCACCGGCAACAGTGTCGCCGGCGCCAGAGCAGGAGAACACGGGCAGTCAACTCACCGAAATCGTCGTGACCGCACAAAAGCGCGCGGAGAATATCCAGGACGTGCCGATAGCGATCACGGCGTATTCGGAGACTGACTTGCGCAGCAAGGGGATTACCGATATCGGCGGGCTCTCACGCCTGACCCCCAACGTGAATCTCGATACTGGGTCGCCGTTCGCTGGTTCGAACTCCGTACTGTCCGCATCCATTCGCGGCATCGGCCAGGACGACTTTGCGTTTAATCTGGACCCCGGCGTAGGTGTCTACGTCGACGGCGTCTATTACGCACGCACCGTGGGTGCGAACCAGAATCTCCTCGATGTTGAGCGAATTGAGATTCTCAAGGGGCCACAAGGGACGCTGTTTGGGCGCAATACCATCGGCGGGGCGATCAGTATCGTGACCCGCACTCCCGGAGATCAACTCGCGGTCGATGCGCAGGTGAGCGGCGGGAGCTACAACCGGCGCGACGCCGCCATCATGGCGGACCTTCCGATTACGGATACTCTTCTTTCGACAGTGACGTTTTCGTCGCAAAGTCGCGATGGCTATCAACGGCGCGTCCCCTATCCCGGGACGGGATATGTCTCGGACCCCGTCGGGGCAATACACAGCTCCGGTACCGAGGTCTTCGATACGCAGGGCGGTCAGAACGAGCAGGTCGTGCGGGCCAAGCTGCAATGGAAACCCAACGACGCGCTCACCGGGTTGCTTTCCGTGGATTGGACCCACACCAACCAGCCGTCCACGGCAAGCACGGTGCTGGACACCATTACGTCCGGTCCGCAAGCCGTATTCGGTCCGATTTATAACGGCTGCCTGCAAGGCATCCAATTCGCGCCCACCGCGCCGCTGGTATGCGGTACGAGAAATGTCGTGAACACGCCCTTGTGGCAGGCGAATCTCAACCCAGCCACGACGCGACTATTATACGGGCCTGCCGTCACCAACACCGGAAACATAGATACGACATACGCCACGGGTCAGAACTTCGACAAGCTCGACTCATATGGTTTGGCGATGACGTTCGATCTGAAGCTCAACCAGAACTACACCCTGCGATCCATCACCGGCTGGCGGCGGCTGCATTGGACCAGCGGCCTGGATGCCGACGGCTCGCCGGTCAATTTCTTCGAGCTGAGCTTCGCCGAAGGGCAGCATCAGATTTCCGAGGAGCTGCAGCTCATTGGCGACCTGTGGGACTCACGCCTGAAACTGGTCGCCGGCTTGTATTACTTCAACGAGGGCGGCTTCATTCACGATTTCGTGAACTTCGGTGGCGGTCTGCTGCAACTCGACGGTCCCAACAGCCTGGACACGACTTCTTATGCCGGCTACCTGCATCTGGATTACAAGGTGACGGACCAGCTCGGCCTCACCTTGGGCGGGCGTGAGTCCGACGATCGCAAGGAGTTCGTCGGCGGTCAGCAGGACCTCAATATGTTCTTCTACAAGATCGCCGGCTGCTATCCCTACAACGCTCCGGTGAGCCTCATCGGTGCGCCGGCCAATCTCACCTGTCAGCAGGCATTGGGATTTCCCAATCCCGCGAACCCCTTCCAGATGTATCCCATTGGTGTGAACCACCAGAACTTCAAGGAATTTACTCCAACGGCGGGGATGCAGTATCACTTCAACCCGGATCTCATGGCGTACTTATCGTACGCCAAGGGGTTCAAGACCGGCGGCTGGACCACCCGCTTGACCGCGCCCTTGCCACCGGGGTCGCCGGCGCAGTCGTTCGGTCCAGAGACCGATAACAGCTACGAGCTGGGCCTCAAGTCCGAGTGGCTCGATCGTCACCTGATTGCGAATGCCGCCATGTTCTACAGCAAATACGACGGCATCCAACTCACCTATCAGCTTCTCACCTCACCAGTGACCCAAAATGCCGGTAATGCCGCGATCAAGGGTTTCGAGCTGGAGGTGCAATCCATCGTCAACGACCACTTCTCTGTCTCCAGCAGCGTTGGCTACATCGATGCCTACTACACGCAGATCAGTCCTTTTGCGATCTCCACCACCGGGCCGGTGTTGCCGAAAACCCCGCGCTGGAAAGCGGCCTTCAGTCCCGATGTGCACACCAAGATCGGCAGTGGGGGTACGCTTCGGCTCGGAGTCGACTACACCTTCACCAGCACCATGTTCAACGACGTGCAGAACACGGCACTCTTATCCCGGCCCAACGTCAACATAATCGACTCGTCGGCCAGCTACGTGTCGCCCAGCGGCAAGGTCACCTTCACCGTCGGTGGCACCAATATCACCAACAAGCGCTACATCACCACCGGTCAGCCGCAGTTTGCCGGTGGCACAGTGTTTGGGACCTACAATGCGCCGCGCGAGTGGTATGCGACGTTGGGGGTGAAGCTCCAATAAGGCGGCGCCGGCGCGGCTCGTCGTTGAGCGCGGGCCATATAGCGTAGATGGATTTGCGGAACGCCTGTCCCGCGAAGGTTACGCCTCCCAGATCGCGAGTAGAAAATGCGCACGGATGAATCGACCGTCGGCTCAGCCGGTGCAGTGTGTCACTGTGCGTGCACCAACAGCAAATTCGTTGTCCCAAGGCCTGGCGTTGGCATCGGCAAAGCACTTGCCGATGCCAACGTTAGGCACAGCATGAGCGGCGCGGATCGAGGCAAGATCCACTGAGAATACTTCTGTGGGGACCACCGGGATCCACCAGCCTTAAGCCCGCTGAGAAATATAAAACTTCAAACACCGCACGACCATTTTCAAGTCGCCAGCGAGACTCCACACGCGGCATCGATCGTTGACGAAAAAGGTTTTCGCCGGATACTCTCGCGCACCAACTCTTACCGGCTGCCCTCAATGCCTGCTGTGCGATGGAGTGACGGGCCGGTGCGATGAGGCGATGGATCGCTGCAATTCCTGGAGCAAGGTTTCCCATATGGATAGGTCTCAAAGAGTCAGGCGGCCGGAGTCGGGCGTGCGCGCGGTGGCAAGGCCCATAACGGTCCTGCTGGTCGAGAGCGAGTTACCGCTGCAAGATGCCATCCGCTCCCGGTTTCTCCCGGAGGCCGACTTTTGCCTCGTGGCGGTGTGTGCAGCCAAGTCTGAAGCGTTGCTGGTCATCGAGGCCACACCGCTGGACATCGTGTTGGTCAGCCTCAATCTCGAGGATGGATCAGGGCTGGATATCGTCCGGGCGGTGAAGGAGTGTCAACCATTATGCGAAGTGTTTGTCCTGGGAAGGGTTAATGACAGGGAGGACGTCTTCTCATCGATGCAGGCCGGTGCCTCGGGGTACTTGCGTAAAGAAAATGTCATATGCTCAGAACGAGTGAGCAGCAGATCGATGGTGAATGGTGTGGCGTTCAGCGGGATCCTCGGTAGTTTGCAGGTGGTGAACGATGCGCTTGAATGCCGCAAGGCGCCGGTATCTGAATTGTCTTCGGTGCAAGGAGACATCCTGCGCTGCGTCGCCAGGGGATTGAGCAACAAAGAGATTGCGCGAGACCTGTTCATGTCTTCGTACAACGTGGACTACCACCTGCGGGGTTTGCGCAAGCGTTTCCTGGCGCGCAATCGCGCGCAGCTCGTCCGGGCGGCGATCAAGTTTTTTCAGAACTGACACCCGGACATGCGCACTGCACAGCCTACGCAGCCTACGTGCTTGCGTAGTGGCTCCAAAGACACGGCGCAGCTACTATTTCACGCCTTGCGGTCCGATGGCCTATCGTCCAGCCAGTTGTCCCAGGCAAAGGAGATGTCGGGTGCTGGTATCCATGCTCAATCCTCCCGAGGCGGATCCGCCCTTCGAGCTGGGCGCGACCGGAGCATCCCTCGAATACATGGCGCGGGCTCACGCGCGTTATGGCGATATGTATCGGGTATACGTACCGCGGCAGAAGTCCCACACGTATGTCGTTCATCATCCGCAGGCCATCAGGCGCATTCTGATCTCCAATCATCGCAACTATGAGAAAGGGGCGGTACTCGATCAGGTAAGAATCCTCCTGGGGGAAGGGCTAATGACGAGCGAAGGCGAGAGCTGGCGCCGCCGCCGCTCCATGCTCCAGCCGTTCTTCCAACGAAACATCGTCGGATCGTTCGCGCACGTTCTGGCTGCAGCGAACGAGCGCTTCATCGCCCGGCTGGAGGAGAAGCGGGCTCGCGAGGAGCCCGTGGACATTACCGCTGAAACCAGCGAGTTGACCTTGAGGGTGGTGCTCGAAGCGCTGTTTGGCCGTGATGCCGGACTCTTGCTGGAACCGTTGTTTTCGTTACTGAATGATCCGGTGCGGGATGCCCGATTTGCCTACAGGTTCCGCTCGCTCGAGGACCCTGTGCGGGCCTTGATCCGCGCAAGACAAGCAAGCCCTGGCAATGACTCCGATCTGCTGTCGATGTTCTTGCGCGCACGCGAGAAGACCACGGAGTCCATGTTGAGCGAACACGAGCTGCTCGATGAGTTGTTGACATTGATCGTGGCTGGCCACGAAACAACGGCCAGTGGCCTCAATTTTGCGTGGTACCTGATGTCACGGCACCCCCAGGCCGAATCGCGCGTACATGCCGAGCTCGACGCTGTCTGCTCCCGGACACCGCAAAGCATAGAGGATCTGACGGGCTTGACCTACACGCGGCGGTTTCTTGATGAGGTACTGAGGTTGTATCCGCCTGGATGGACGCTGTCCCGCCGATCGATCGAGGCGGATTCGTTGGGAGGCTTTCTGCTGCCTGCCCGGACGGACGTTCTTTTGCCACTGTTTCTCGTGCACAGAGACGTGCGCTTCTGGCAAGACCCGGAATCATTCTGCCCTGACCGGTTTACATCGCAGACACAGTGCGAGCGCAGCACGGGCGCGTACCTCCCATTCGCTGCCGGCCCGCGCCACTGTATCGGCGAATACATGGCGCTTTGTGAGATGTTGATGCATATAGCCAGCGTCGCGCGGATCTTCCATCTGCGCTGTGTTTCGCCACAGCCGCAACTACAGACGGAAATCAATCTTCGTACGCTCAATCCAATCCTAATGCAGGTGACGCGTCGCTGATGTTTAGCTCAAAAACACTGGTTGAAGCACTCGAGGCCAACTGTGCAATCCGCTCGAGAGTGAGCTTTCTCGAGAGCGAGAATGAGAGTGAAGCCAAAGACCTTCACAATGATTCCCTCTACGAGCGCGCGCTGGGCGTTCTCCATCGTCTGCAGGCAAAAGGGGCCACTCGCGGGGACAAGCTGATTCTCTTTCTCGGCAGCAACGAGAAATTTTTGGAGGCGTTCTGGGGAGCGATCCTGGGAGGGATTATCCCGGTGCCGGTCAGTCTCGATACGAACGATTACTATCGGGAAAAATTGCTGCGTGTCGTGGTGAAGCTCGGAAGGCCCTTCCTCTACACCGAGCCTCGGGCGCTTGAACGAATAAGAGGCTACGCGCAGCGCAACGGAGCGGGTCGGATTTGCGACGACCTGGCCGAACGAGCGCTGTTCAGCGACGACAGCGCGCCCGCTGCTCGCGGGGATCCAGTTGCGAGCCGCCCGGAGGACATTGCGTTCATCCAGTTCTCATCAGGTTCGACGGGCGAGCCCAAGGGTGTGGTGCTCACCCACGCCAATCTGATCAGCAACATTCGCGGCATGACGCAGCGGGCAGGGCTCAGCCCGACTGACATCACTCTCTCGTGGATGCCTTTGTCGCATGACTTCGGGCTCATCGCGGTGTATCTGATGATGCTGTTGAGCGGCATCCACATGTACCTGATGCCGACTAACCTGTTCATACGCCGTCCGTTGCTGTGGATCCAGTTCGCCTCGCGCGTGCGCGCATCGCTACTCAGTTCGCCGAATTTCGGCTATAGACACCTGCTGGGGGCTCTGGACGATCAGCCTATCGAAGCGCTCGATTTGTCAGCGGTGAGGCTGATTTTTAACGGAGCCGAGCCCATCTCACCGGCATTGTGCCGGGAGTTTCTGGCGCGTCTGCGGCCGGCAAACCTGAAGGACACGGCGATGTACCCGGCATACGGACTGGCCGAGGCGTCCGTGGGCGTGAGCTTTCCGGAGCCCAACGTTGCTATGCAAACGATCAAGCTCGACCGGCATCGCATGCGAGTCGGTATGGCTGTGGAGCCATTGCAGGAGATGACCCGCGATACGGTGGAGTTGGTTTCTGAGGGAACCGCTGTGCCGTACTGTGAGCTTCGTGTATCCGGCAATGATGACGCGCTGCTGCCGGAGGGCCATATTGGACACGTTCACATCAGAGGCGAGAACGTCACGTCGGGATATTTTGAAAACCCGGTGGCCAATGCGGCGGTATTCACCTGCGACGGCTGGCTCCGTACTGGCGACCTCGGCGTGATCCTCGCGAGCCAGCTGTATATCTGCGGCCGCTCCAAGGAAATCATCATTCTAAATGGCCAGAATTACTATCCGCACGACATCGAGGCGATCGCGGCGAAAGCGCCGGGAGTCGAGCTCGGGCGGGTGGCGGCCGTGGGCATTCCGGCTCGGGACGGCAGCGCATCGGAGCAATTGGCCTTATTCGCGGTACATCGCGACACAGTCAGGGAGTTTCAGCCGATCGCGACCGGAATCCGCTTCCTCGTCAATCAGCATACCAACCTCGAGGTGCGCTTCGTGGTGCCAATCAAGCGGATGCCGAAGACGACGAGCGGAAAGTTACAGCGGATCTTGTTGAAGGAGAGGCTTCTCGAGGGAGAGTTCGATCCGGTCCTCCGGGAGCTGGACGCGGCCCGTGCGGAGCGGACCCCTGAAGTATCCGAAATTTCCGTCCTGGAGGAGTGGCTGAGGAAGGTTTGCGAAAAACTGCTGCATGATACGCTCGATGGCAGACGCGTGGACATACACCACAACCTGTTCGAAATCGGCGTCGGGTCCATTGCTTTGGTGCAGATACACAAGGAAATCGACCGGGAATATCCCGGTCAGATCTCCCTGGTGGACCTGCACAAATTACCGACGATCGCGGACTTGGCGCGGCACCTCGGCGGCGGGATGCCGGAGGCATCTCAGAGCGTCGCCTGAGCTCAAGACCATAAGAGCTCCCGGCTGATGAACAGTCGCTCGGCCTTGGCACCTGCCTCGATGCAGCGTGCAATGAATTTGTCCGATTCCTTGAGCTGTATGCTGTCAGCATCGTATTCCAGCCCCATGAGGTGCCTCATCCAGGGCTCTTGTCCCATGGCATAAATGAATACGTGTGGCGCCTTCACTTCCTGCCAGATATTCCAGGCGCGCTCGCTATCGGAGCCGCACAGGCGTCTTGATTCATTATTTTTCCGGCTGATGGGCTTGGTCAGCAGCGCTTCATACAGCCAGTTCAATGGGCCGCCCTCGCACTCCATGCCTAGAAACAAGGCATCCACCGAAGAGATTCGGCGCATCAGTCTGCGATACAGCGCGACGTCGCGGCCATCGGAGTCGACCAGGAACATGAGTTTGCGCTCCTTGATGGTCAGCAGGATGGCGTGCTTGCTATAGATATTCAGGTCGCAGTGCTCACCGGCGAAGGGCAGGCTGACGATCTCTCCGTCGGGAATTGAAAGCGTGTCGAAAAAATCCATGATCTCAACATTGTGATAGCCCAGCTCCCGCAGGGCCAGCTTCAGCGAAGGATCAGCAATGCTGCCGCTGTTGTTTCTCGGGATGACCACCCGGCCGACGCGATGCCGTAACTGGAGCAGCATTTCCGGGCAAAAATGATCCTGATGGCTGTGAGTCAACACCACGTAATCGATGAATTCCGGCAAGTCATTGAATGTTAGCCGTCCGTCATCCGCGGGCTCGACCGCGAATGTGGGATCGAAAAGAACCGCTGTGCTTGCGGTCTGCACGAGCACGCAGGCGTGACCGAAGTACCTGACTCGCGTGCCGTCTCCCGCGTACTCACGACCGTTCGCGGATTGCGGCGGCGTAGAGGTGAACAAACGGCGAAAGGTCGCCATATCGCCCTCGGGTACATCGAACAGATCGGCGACGCTCTTGAAGGATTTGGGCCTGGTGCGCATCGCCGCCAACGTGTCGAGTCTCTGGTCGGAAAATCGCATCTTGAATGTCATGCTTTCCGGAGAGCTCAGACGCGGCGTATTCATGAAGAAGGTCCGCTCTCGCTCGGGAATCGGCGCGAGGAAGATCTCCTGCGTATGGGCCGTGATCTGCTCGTCGTACAGGAGCTCCTCGAGCACGCGGATGGCAGGATGATTGTTGAGGTCATAAGTGAGCTCAACCAGGCCCTGCAGAGGTTGCGGCAATTTTTGGTAGAACTCGTTCAAAGAGAACCCGCTGGCCGTCTCTTGCAGCAGCGAGTCCAGCTGCTTGAGGGCTTCTGCCAACGCCATCAGGTCGGAACATCGGCTAAGAGTTTCGTCAAACAATTGCCTGACTCGCGGTACTTCGTTGGATGACAGGGTGACGAACGGGCCCGCGAACAGTTTCGGGTCGCTGCCGGCGGCCGCATGCACCGCCGGATTTGACATGAACGATTGCATCAGAGGCAGAAAGCGGAATTTGAGATTCATCGCAAGCTGCGCCGGGGTTACCAGGTACGGCCATGCGTACCAACCGCAGGCAAGCGGCTCAATCTTGACTTCTGGCCGCAGATAGACGGTGTCAGCCGATTCCTGATTGGCGACTCTGGACATGTTGAGATCCTTTCAATAACGGATGGTCAGATCAGTACCGACCGCAGCCATTCGGCCAGCACGGTGGCCTGCGGTGCTGCGAGCAGTGTCATGTGATTTCCCGGACAACGCCACACGCGCAGGTCGGGTGCCCAACGCCGCCAGCCTGCAATGGCGGTTTGCGCTTCACTTGGGCTATCGATCGTCGTCTCTACGTCTGCCGCCTCGACAAAATACACGGGCCCGTCATAGACACCCTGCGGCATGTATCTCGTGTTCGAGTTGACGGAAAACACGCGGACTATGTTGCGCAGCCCCGCGATACTCTTCTTAGATGGCATGAGCCGAGCGGCGATCATGCGCTCGAGCAAAAGCTCGAGCTGTTGATTGGAGTTCAGGGGTGCGAAATCGGCTGCCGTCAGCCGCAATGACTGCTGCGAGTTGAACTCGAGCATTTCCACCAGTTTCAACAGCAGCGGGACGCGGGCCTGTCTCTTCCACGTGGAGGAATCCTCAAGCGGAGCTTGCCAGTCGAGAATGAAGACCGCGCTGACGCGCTCACCGCAAGCGACAAGGTTTCGCGCCATTTCGAACGCTATCCAGGCGCCGAAGGAATGGCCGAGCAGTTGATATGGCCCTTGTGGACACACAGTGCGAATGGCGGAAACGTACGCGCGCGCGGCGCTAGGTACGTCGATATGGGGCACGAGAGCATCTTCGAGTCCTCGGGGCTGCAACCCGTAAACGGGTTGGTTCGCTTCGAGCAAGTCGGCCATGGCGCAGAATGTAGAGACGCTTGCGCCGGCTCCAGGCACGCAAAACAGCGGGCACCGCTCCGAGCCGGCACCGTGAATACGGACTAGCGCAGAATGGTCGGCCTCGGGATAGGTCACTGTCTCGTTGGCCGTTGCGGCCAACGCCTTCAGGATCGCCGCGCCAAGATGTTGAACATGAGGCGGTTCTATCATCGTCTGATGGTCGCCTCCGACGTGGATGACACGAAGACGCTTGCCTGCCAGCTTCTTCCAGGCAAGCAGCTCCGAGTCAATGGTTTCGCTATTCTGAGCAGCCACACTCGGTGGAGGAGTGTCGCCGCGGCGCTCAGGCCGTTGCGTGGCGCGAAACATCGAGAGTGGAGCTGGAATTGGCAACAAGGTGTAGCGGGCAAGCGCTTCCTCGGTCGCCCGGTAGACTGCCAGATGGCGCCGCAAGACATTTTTATCGATATCGCCGGGTAGCAGGCCGGTTTCCTGCAAGCGCACCAGCATTGCATCCGGGTTTCCTGCCTGGGAGAGGACCTTCAACTCCTCGAGAACCGACTGGTCGAGGCCAGCAGCCCCTGCAGCAACGCCTGCTCCGTATCGTTGCAGGAGGTAGGAGGCTTCATCGGCGAGCTCCGACTGCGTCGCGCCGGCTCCATCTGCGTAGGGGGTGTCGAGGAGCCCAAGAAATGCCACGGTCTCGTCTGCCCCAATCAGCTGATTGGCCATCTCGTAAGCGATCGTGCCGCCGGCGGAATAGCCTGCCAGGCGATAGGGACCATGAGGTTGGATCTGGCGGATCGCCTCAATGTAGCGTTCCGCCATTTCCTCGATGGTCTGTAATGGTGTTTCCCCTTCGAGGAGGCCGCTCGCAGCCAGGCCATATACCGGCAGCTCGGGGTCGAGCGATGGGGCCAGCGCGCGCGCGTAACCTACTTCGCCGCCGGCAGGATGAATGAAAAACAGCGGAGGCGAACTTCCTTGGGGATGAATGGCGGCAAGATTGCGGTCC
>Ga0134126_10008734_pt1 | contig 12745 bp, 11 predicted proteins | sample KB31752_FD_96881 | JGI IMG/M metagenome (GOLD analysis project Ga0134126, IMG submission 96881) | Terrestrial soil microbial communities with excess Nitrogen fertilizer from Kellogg Biological Station, Michigan, USA - KB3-175-2 | ecosystem: Environmental > Terrestrial > Soil > Unclassified ...
CAGCGCCGATGTAATCTTCCCAAACCGCTCAAACCGGCCGACATGGGACTCATACCGGTGAACAATCAAAGACCCTATGTTGGGGCGGGGGCGGAGACGCACGCTCGTTCGACATCATCGGCTCTTTCCTCACCAGGCTTCGGGGAGAAGCCCCGATTGCAGTGAGCATGGCCGAGTGCCGACGCTGGTGTCCGCAACTCGCGCGGTACAGCTTTTACACGCGGGACCTAGCCGACGGTACCGTCGACTTGCCCGTCTGCGGAACGGGGTAGCGTTTCGTAAAGCTCACCGGCGGCTGGTCTTGATCCACAGGATGTCGCCGGCCGGATCGCTTATGCTCGCCTGGCAGTAGCGCCCGTTGAGCATGTCGCAGACGTAATCGGGCCCGGCTATCAGGCCGGCCTCAGATGCCTCGACGAGATGCCTGCTGTAACCCAGGTACAAGGTCTTCGCGACCCGCAACCCTTCCACGACCAGTTTGGGCAGGTGATTGGGCCAGAGCACCCGCCACAGGTCAATGTTCACCAGATCGGCGAATCGGCCGTCGGGGAATGGCAGCCGCAATCCGATCAGGCCAGGAGCCGTGTGCGCGTCTGGTGGCCGGTGGTCTATGAACTCGGTCATGCCATCATCGGGCGCGTGTCCGGCGAGGCCGATGCCGATCGCCAGCCGGCCAGGCGACACCGCTGGTGGCAGCGTGGCGAGTACCTGCTCGCCACGGCCAGCGCGGTCGGCGGCATGGAGCAGCCGAAGTCGTCTCAGGTAGGCGGGCAACAGGTCACAGACGAACAGCGGGCCTTCATTGATGAACTCGACTTCAAGGCTGTGGTGTTTGTCAATGAAGTATGTCACCGTCTTTGCAGCCTGAGCCCAATTCTCGGCAGATAGCCGGAAATGTGGCAAATGATGGCATAGCGCTGCCGTATCGAACTGGAAATAGTCGGTCGCTCGACCCGCCGCGACATAGAGCCGGTAGGCAAAATCGATATCCTCATATCCCCAGCCGGTGAAGTTCTCATCGAAACCGCCACAAGCACGGAAGTCGGCAGCCGGCAACGACATATTGTGCGAGTGCCCGAAGATCCACGGCACGTCACTGGTCCCGACTGCCGCAGGCTCAAGGCCGTACACGAACCTGAGGTCCTTGACGGGTCCGCGGGCCAGGTCCGCTAGCGGAGCAGGCTGGTCAGCCACCAGCTGCCAGCTCCACTCGTTTCGAGCGCCGAGCAGGACCTTGCCAGGAAATGACCGGCCGAAACGGGCATGAGCGTCGAGCAGTCCAGGATCGGCGTACGAATCAGCGTCGAGTAACAGCAGTCTGTCAGACTCGGCTACCGCGGCACCCGAGTTCCTGGCCGCCGCCCGACCTCGGTTAACGCCATGCTGGACTAAGCGAACAGGCAGCGAAGCCTCATGCTTGCCGACAACCGCGGCGGTGTCATCGCCGGAGCCGTCATCAACGACGATAACCTCAAATTCCCCTGGGCTCGGAGTCTGGGCCGCCAGAGATCCGAGTGTCATGTCGAGGCAACGTGACTGCCGGTAGACCGGGATAATGACTGACAGGCTTAGCATTGACGACCTTCCGGGCAACGGCAAAGATCGGCTTGGACGCATGCACCACGGCAGCAAGCGGCCACGGCGTGCCGGGAGCCACCGTCCATTTGATTATGAAGCATCCCCACCATGAAGTGCTATGGCGTTCGCCAGCACCGCAGCGGCAGCGCGGGAACCTGGCTGGTTCGCGGGCGGCGGGCCGGGAGCCTGTCCGCTACGACGTCGCCGGGCCGACCAGGACTGTCTATCGTCGTCGCCGGGCCGGCGATGCTGCGGACACTAGGGGTGTTACGACATCGCCGGGCCGGCGACGCTGCCCGCGCCGGGCGGCCGCCCGCGACAAAGAATGAGCATGTTCCTCATAAGTAATAATGCACCGCACGATGCCGCAAGCGGTCACGGCACTTTAGAACACGGTCAATTCGCGTGCATCAGATGATGCTGATGACATGGGTGCTATTGCCATTCAGCTCTGTTATCATCGGCAAGTAAAAAGGAGTTTTCCATGGCTGAGCAGAGGACCGGTGATTTCGGGTACCTGACGCAGCAGCCCACTCGCCGGGTGATGCTGGCGTCCGTGGCCGGGCTGGGTTTGGCGGGCCTCACTGGCCAACGCCTCACCGGCCAACGCCTCACCGGCCAACGCCTCGCCGGCCGGCCTTGCCGACCCGCGCCGCGAACCGGCCCGCGAGCTGCGGCGGCGCTCAGTAACCTCCAGCTGGCCGGCCAGCGGGTGATCTCCTCCTATTCCGGCCTGACGCCGCCGCAGAGCCTGTTCAACGACATCACTGCCGGCCAGACCGCAGGGGTGATCTTTTTCGGCGGGAACATCTCGAGCGAGACCCAGATCGCCGGGGTGATCACCCAGCTGCGCCAGGCCCAGGCGCAAAGCCCGATCAGTGTCCCGCTGTTGCTGATGACCGACCAGGAGGGCGGCGAGGTCCGCCGACTGCCCGGCGCACCGACCCAGTCGGAGAAGCAGATCGGCGAATCCAGCGATCCCGTCGCCGCGGCTACTACCGCGGGCACCGGCGCGGGCCAGAATCTCGCCGGGGTTGGCATGAACGTCAACCTCGCCCCCGTCCTGGATGTCTTCTACAAATCCGGTAACTTCATCGACCAGTTCCAGCGGTCCTACAGCCACAACGCGTCGATCGCGTCCGAGTGCGGGCAGGCGTTCATCACCGCCCAGCAGGCCACCGGCGTGGCCGCCACCGCCAAGCACTTCCCCGGCCTGGGCTCGGCCACCAAGAACCAGAACACCGACCTCGGGCCGGTGACCTTGACCGTGTCACTGACCCAGCTGCACACCATCGACGAGGTGCCCTACCCCGCCGCGATCAGCGCCGGAGTCAAGCTCGTCATGGTGTCCTGGGCGATCTACCCTGCTCTCGACGCCAGCCTCCCCGCCGGCCTGTCCCGCACGATCATCGGCCAGGAACTGCGCGGCCGTAACAACTTCACCGGCGTGACCATCACCGACGCCCTGGAAGCCGGCGCGCTGAGCGCATTCGGCTCCACCGGGCAAAAGGCCGTTACCGCCGCCGGCGCGGGCATGGACCTCATCTTGTGCTCGGCCCAGGACGTCACCGAAGCGGAGGCGGCCACCTCCGCGCTGGCCACCGCGCTCGGCAACGGCCAGCTCGACCCCACCGCGTTCAACGACGCGGTCAACCGGGTTACCGCACTGCGCGCCGGGCTTTTCTGACCTGAGCTGGGTCAAGTTGGCGCGACGTCGATCGCCGCGATGCACACGTACTCGAGCGTCGGATCGTAGTCGGCGATCAGCACTCGGCGGCCGGCGATCGCCGTGCTGTCGAGCCCGCCGATGAGCTCCCACCAGGCGCCGGTGCACGGCTGTCCCGGTGGCGCGGCCAGATGCTGGCCGCAAGCCAGCGGCGGCGGCGGACCGCACGAGTCGAGCCCGTTACCCGTGATCAAGGTGACGTCGCCGGAGCCGGCCAGCTCGGTCACGGCGGCGCTTACCAGGTCGTGCGCTGCCTCCGGAGCGACGCCTCGTACCTGCCGGACAGGACCGAGGCTGCTTTGGCCATCGGCGTCGAAAACGAGCAGGACGGCAGCGTGCCTGGTCGGCATCGCCGCCGGCGCGGGCAGATCGTAGAGGGTCGTTGCCTGCTCGGCGACCATGAGCAACGCCCGACGACAGCCCGCCGTTCCGCTGTAAGCGCCAAGCAACCGCAGCGCCGTGTAAGGAGCAGCGATGCCCTGATCACAGATCGTGAACGCCAGCGGCTCCCCCGGGCAAAGATGGGCGAGATACGCGGCGGTCGAGCGTCCCGGCGCGAGATCGGCGATCGCGAAGGCGAAGATGAGCAGGTCGACGGGCCGCTGGCGCGACCCGGCCGGCGAGACTTCACCCCGGCCGCCGTCCGGAGCCAGCACCGCGGGGATCAGCGACTTGGCCATCTCGCCATAGAAGTGACCTGAGTTCTGGATATCGACGTCATCACGCAGCACCAGCCCGTACTGGCCCAGCATGTCGGTCAGGTAGCGGCCGAGCAACTGATCACGAACCCTGGTAGACGCTTCGTCGAACACATGCCGCCCCCCGAGGCTAAGCCCGAACCGCGGCGCACCAGTTCCCGCGATGGCCGGGCCGGCGCAGTACACCGCTCAGTCCTTCGTCGAGTGACGGGCCACATAGTCAGCGAGATCGCCGATCGTGTTCATGTTCGCCTGGCCGATCTCCTCCACGTTGATCTGGATCTCCAGGCTGTCTTCAAGTTCGAGCAGTACCTCAAGCGTGGTGGCCGAGCGCAAGCCAAGATCGCCCCTCAGCTGCGTGCTGTCCGCTATCGCTGGTATCTCGCGGCCAAGCACCCTGGGCAGGATGAGCAGGACTGTGTCGAACACACGCTGCCTTAGCGCTACGTCAAGATTCGCGGTCACGGCGTCCTTCCGGTCGTCGGTTCTAGTGTTCGAATACCATCGCGGAGAAAGTCGCGCCGGTGCCGGCGGCAGCGACCAGGTACCGGTCACCTGGTCGCAGCAATCCCCGGTCCATCGCCGTTGTGTAGTTGATCAGCATGTCCGCGCAGAACGCATGCCCAGTCACGGGCACATTGTCAAGCACCACCCGTTCCACGGGAAAATCAATCCGCCTGGACAGCCGCTGCCACGACACCGCGTTGACATTGTGCGGCAGTATAAGACTGATGTCATCTAGGCGCAGGCCCGCCTGGCCGACCGCCGCCAGCATCACCTCGGTCAGTGAGAGCGGGTACTCCTCCTCGTATTTGGACGCGAGTTCCGGCTGGCTCTCAAGCCGACCATCGAACTCACCCCTGGTCCTGCAGGCGTAGGAAAGCAGCCGGTCGCTTTCGCCATTCATGGCGACCAGGCAGGCGGCACCTGCCTCGCCGAAGATGGACATGCCAGCCACGAGCTGCGCGTCGTGGGTGAATGCCTTCTCGCCTGCCAGCACTAGGGCCAGCCCGTCGCTGTCACCGTCCGCGGCGAGCAGCCTGCCGGCGGCATCGATGGCGATCAGCCCGGTCGCGCAGGCGTGGTGGGTGATCGTGAACGTCACCGCATGACCGAGCCCGAGCCGTTCGCTCACCTCGTGCAGCGGGTTGAGCGGATAGGGCGCGACGACTGGCAGGTTCCTGGCATGCACGACATACCTGACCAGGTGTTCCCGGCCGCGGAGCGCCTTCAGCTCGGCTGCCGCCGCATAGAGCAGGTCGGCTAACGTGCCGTCGCGGTCGCGGCGGACCTCGGCGAAGCCCAGGAACTTGCCGAACAGCCGTACCTGCATGGCGGTGAGGCCGAGCTGTCCGGCCAGGTCAGCTACTGACACTCGATGGCCGGGCAGATACACGGCCACCTCGTCAATGAAGGTCATGCCGGCCTGCCGCCCACCGTCACCGCCGTTCCGTGCTGTCTGCCCAAACGGTACGTACGGCCACGGCAGTGCGTCAATGATTCTCTACCGTCAGGCACGAGGTGAACTCAAATGACAAACGTCACTCTGACATCAGCAGGAACGTGCGGAACGCCAAGATCGGAGGTAGGAGGGAAACGCTTTCGCTGGTAGCATCATAGCGAATCCTCACAGAGCTGTCGTAGCCGACATATCGGAGGCCGCTAGATGATTGACTCTATCCGGCAGTTTATCTTAGATTCTTTAATAGAGATGGACTGCGATATCTCGGGTATAGACGACAACTCGCAGCTCGGGCCGCGTGGCGCAGACTTGTCTTCCCTGTCGCTGGCTGAGCTCGCAATACGCGTCGAAGACAAGTATGGCCTCAAGTTCGGCGAGGAAGAAACAGAAAAGCTCGCCGGGCTGACCGTGGGTGAATTCTGCGCTCTGGTGGCGGAGCGCACCCAGGCGCGGACTCTGGTGGAATAACGATGCGGGCAATAAGCATCCGGGCGGCACTGGCCGCCGATCCTGACGTCGGCGCAGGCAATGTGCTGATGAAGCTGGTCGAGCACGGCGCCGCGCTTGACGGGCCCGGAATCACTTTCGACACCGACCTCGACGGCTACCCGGCTTGGGAGCCGCTGACGCTCGGTATGCTGCGCGATCGCGTCGCCGCGCGGGCTCAGTGGCTTTTCCAGTATGGCATCCGGCCGCGTGACCCGGTGGCCGTCTACGTCGCGTCAGCGGCCGACTGCCTGCTCAGCTTCATGGCGCTGACCTGGCTTGGCGCAATACCCGCGCTGATGAACGGCAACATGCCCGCCGACGTAGCCGCCGGCTACATCGGCAGGCTGCGCGGCGTCGGCGTCATCGCTGATGCCGCCCACCTGGACGCGCTGAATGGCCTCCACCTCGGTGTCCCGATAATTGGCGACGCCGCCACGCTCGGATCAGGCGATCCGGCCGGCGCGCCAGCGCACTACAAGCACGCCGCCGAAGATCCGATCGCGATAACCCATTCGTCAGGCACAACCAGGGTGCCAGCAGCAGTCGTGCACTCGCACGCGAGCTTGTTCGCGGCCACCCGCCTGGTCCATCTGGCGACCCCGAGGACCGAGCACACGGAACGCACGCTATGCGTGCTGCCCGCCGCTCATGCCGCTGGGATCATCAGCCACCAGCAGGCGCTGTGCAACCGGCACGAACTCGCCTACCTGTCGGCCCAGGGCGGAGACGGAATCGGCGGGCCGTTCGACGGCAGCGGCGCCATCGTGCTCGACGCCATCGCGAGATGGCGCCCGACCGGAGTGTACGGCTTCGCGGTGACCTGGGCCGAGCTGGCACGTTACGACCTGTCGGCCTGGGATTTGAGCTCGGTCACCTTGTGGTTCAACACCGGCGACTGCGCGCACGAGGCGCACATTCGCCGGCTTGTCGCCGCCGGCAGTCACCTGGAGGTGACACGCTCTGGTGTGGTACGCGTGCCAGGCTCGAAGTTCATCGACGGCATCGGATCGACCGAGATGGGGCACTCCGCGTTCCAGGCGGTCCACCGGCCCGGAACGACCAGGTACGGCCGCTGCGTCGGCAAGCCGTATGACTTCGCCGAGATTGCGCTCCTCGACCTGGATACCGGAGCGGAAGTGCCGGTCGGTCACGTCGGCCACGTCGGGCTCAAGTCACCGACCTTGGCTCCCAGTTACTGGAATGACTCCGTAGCGACCTATAGGAACAGATTCCGCGGCTACTACCTCACCGGCGATCTGATGTATCGCGACGACGACGGTTATTACTACCACGTCGATCGCGCTATCGACTCGGTCGACCTCGGCGGGGGCAACTGGCTCTACACGGCGATGTCGGAAGAGCGCATATTGAAGCGGTGCCCGGACGTCCGGGACTGCACGGTCGTGGCCGGCCGGATCGGCGGCAAGATCGTGACCGACGTCCTGCTGCTGCTCGGCGTCAACGCGAACTCTGACGCGGACCGCACCGAGGCGGTCAAGGAAGCGCTCGGCCCAGTCGCGGCGGCCACGCTCCGCCAGATCGACGTAGTTTCCGACGATGACATCACCGTCGGGCCTACTGGCAAGGTGCGCAAGTTCTTGATGCGGCAAAAGCACATGCAGGCGGCGGCGTCGTGAACTCATCCGGCCCGCTGCCGGCCGTCGGCCCGCTGCAGGCCGCCGGCCCGCTGCCGGCCGCCCGCCGGTCAGCGGACGCCGCTGTCATCACCGGCATCGGCCTGGTGACGCCGGTCGGCAGCACGCTTGACTCGGTGCACGAGGCGCTCTGCACCGGGCGGTCGGGGCTGCGGAAGCCGCCAGAAGGTCATCCGCTGGATGGCGTGCTTGACGTGGCCGGGATCGCACCCGAACTCGATGGCAAGGCAGTGCTGCCGGCGATTGAGGCCAGGATCGTCGACAGGTACGTGATCATGGCCATGATCGCGGCGCAGAGTGCGATGGCCGACGCTGGGCTGGAAGTCGGGCGGGACGTCGATCCTGAGCGGATCGCGGTCATCGTCTCGGGTGTCGGCGGGCTGGCGACGCTCGAAGCGAACGCGGTTGCCCGCAGCCGCCGCGGCCGCGTAGGCGTCAACCCGTACATGCTGGCCGGGATGCTGCCAGGGATGGGAGCCGCCTACATCGCGATCAAGTACGGCATCCGTGGTTACAGTTCCTGCGTCTCCACCGCCTGCGCGGCCGGTGCGCAGTCGATCGGCGAGGCAAGCCGGCTGATCAAGGCGGGCGAGGCGGACGTAGTCGTATGCGGATCCAGCGAAGCGCACCTTTTCCCCACCTTTGCCGACGGCTTTGGCAACGCCTGGGCGCTGGCGCGCAACTGGGCCGACCCGACCGCCGCAAGCCGGCCGTTTGACATGCGGCGCAATGGCTTCGTGCTTAGCGAGGGCGCCGGAATACTCCTGCTCGAACGCGCGTCGCACGCCGACGCCAGGGGCGCCGCTGGTTACGCCGACCTAGCGGGCTGGGGCGCGAGCACCGATGCGCATCACGCCACGACACCACGCCCCGACGGATCGGGCGCGGCCAGTTGCATACGCCGGGCGCTGGCCAGCGCGTCGATCACTGCGCCCGACATCGGGTACATCAACGCGCACGGGACAGGAACGAAGCTCGGCGACGCGGCCGAGGCGACAGCGATCCGCTCGGTTTTCGGTGACGGTCCCCCGGTCAGCTCGATCAAAGGGCTCACCGGTCACATGCTCGGAGCGTCGGGTGCTGTCGAGGCGGCCGTGACCGCGACTTCGATGATCCGAGGCGTCCTGCCTCCCACTTATAACCTTGAGAACCCAGATCCCGCCTGCGCGATGGACCACATACGCGACAAGCCGCGCTCGGTCTTGATCGACTTCGCGTTGTCGATCTCGTTCGGGTTCGGCGGTCACAACGTCGGCCTGGTACTCGGCCCGCCGAGCACCAGCAGGAAGCGGTCGGCCCTGTAGCGATCGGCACAGCCCGCGGTCAGCGGATCTGGTCGAACTTGATCACCATGCGCTCGGGGCCACGCAGGTTGTAGTTGGGCTTGTAGACCAGGGAACCGGGGTCCAGCCGGGGGCGGACGATCCTCGTCGCGATCGCCCGCAGCGCGATTGCCCCCTCCAGCCTGGCTAGCGGCGTTCCCAGGCAGAAATGCGGCCCGGCGGAGAACGCGAGATGCTCGCCGCTGCCTCGCGTGATGTCGAATACGTCCGGGTCAGCGAAGACCGCCGGGTCCCGGTTGGCTGCCGAAAGCAACAGCATCAGTATCACGCTATCCCGCGTAGTCATCCCGCCGGTGGAGACTCGCGAGGTGAGCTGTACCGGCGGGTCGTACCGCAGCGTCTCCTCCACCGTCTGCGTGGCCAGCCCGGGGTCCGCGGTTAGCGCGGCGAGCTGGTCGGGATGGCGCAGCAGCGCCAGCATGGCGTTGCTGATCAGGCTGGCGGTCGTCTCGTGACCGGCGACCAGCAGCAGCAACAACGTCGAGATGATCTCGTCGACGGTTAGCCGCTGGCCTTCGTCTTCAGCTCTGATCAGCTTAGTCAGAAGGTCATCGCCCGGATGTGACCGTCTGGCGGCAATCATCTCGCTGAAGTACTCGCGGAACTCAGCGAAGGCACGGTCTGTTTCGCCTGGCTTGCCCTGGTCGCCGAAGCCCGGCTGTACCGAGTGCGCCATGCTGGCCGACCAGGCGGCGAACGTGAGCTGGTCGCCTGGCGGTACGCCAAGCAGCTCGCAGATGATCCGCAGTGGCAACGGGTAAGCAAGGCTGCCCACCAGCTCGAGCTCGTCGCCCCCGGCTTTCCCCGCGCTGGTCAGCAGCTCGTCGGTAATCTGACTGATCCGGCCGGAGAGCGCTGCGACAACCCGCGGCGTGAACGCTTGCGAAACCAGGCGGCGCAACCTGGTGTGGTCAGGAGCGTCGAGTGAAAGGAACGACCTCACGCGACTGGCCTGGTCCGGTCGGAACCGGGCGAGCAGCGACCGATGTCGCTGGCTGCTTGCCCGCGGGTCACGCAGGATGCGCGAGCAGTCGGCGTATTTTCCGTACACCACCAGCGCGCCGCTGAACTCGGTGAATGGCGAAGCTTCGCGCATCTTCGCCAGCAGCGGGTAAGGGTCAGGTATGACCGCTGGATCGCCCAGGCTGCTCAGGGGCGCTGGTCCTGCCGTTCCCCGCGCGGTACCGCTCATCGCTAACGTTGCTCACAATCGGCGAAAAACGCCGCCGTCGAGCTGCGGGCAACTGTTCGAATAAAGCATATCCATTGTCATTACATCATTAAAAGCCACTAGACATTCAGAAAGATAGTTCGGGCTATACCGGCGCCAGGTCGGGATCATGTCCTCGATGATGAAATAGTCGCCGCGCTCGAGCAGGTTGTCGACCGACCATTTCATGACATTGAAGGTGTTGATATGCGCGTCATCGACCACGATCAGCGGATGCGCCGCGCCGCGGAGGGGCTCGAGAGTCTCTAGCTCGGCGCTATTCGCCTCATGCAGCACGATATTTGACATTTCATCGGCAGGTATCTGGCAGTTGGCGAGATTCCAGTCGACCCCGATGACCTGGCAATCCAGGCCCATGAGCTTGGTCAGGTCCCTGAACCAGACGAGCGAGCCGCCCGCGTAGACACCCAGCTCGATGATCGTTCGCGGTCGCACTTCCCACAGCAGGTCGTGGTAGGTCGCCTGCGTCGGAGGGTACTTGAGCATCCGCACGCCCCGCCAGTGGCAGCGGCGCAGGTCGTCGTACTCGATCTCGCGCGGCGCCTCCGCCCACCGGTCAAGTGGCCAGGCGCGAAGCTGATCGTCTAGCACGGGCGGGCGGTAGGCCGGGTCTTCTCCCAGGCCTCCGAATCGGTTCAGATCCCGGAACTCTTGCTGATAATTTTCACCCACTGTGCGCCTCCTTTGGTTGCTCCTGCGCTGGGGGGTCCTGCCTCATCCCGTCTTCTTCGGCGTGCTCGGGCACCGGCAGCCGCCGCAACCGGCGGACCGGCGACGCCAGCACTACCGCTGGGGCGAGCAGCAGCCCGGCTACCGCCGCGTAGAGCCCGCCTCGCGCGCCCAGGGTGGTGCCGAGCAGCCCGCCGAGCAGCGCGCCGAACGGCCCTGTGCCGAACGCCATGAAGCGGAAGCTGGCGGTTACCCGCCCGATCAGTTCCGGCGGCGCGATCATCTGGCGAGTCGTGATGACGTTGGTGTTGCAGAGCTGCAGGCCAACGCCCATCAGGAAGGCGGCAGCCATCAGCATCGGAACGGCCACTACCTGGTCCGCAGGAGCGAGCGGAATGAGCCAGGCGGCCGCGGCGAACAGGGTCAGGGCGCCGATGATCGTCGTCCCTATTCCCAGCCTCCGTTGCACCTTGCCGGCCAGCGCGGCTCCGGCTACGGCCCCTGGTCCGGCCGCCGCCAGCGTCAGGCCAATGATGCCGGCCCCCAGATGCAGAACCTTAGCCAGGTAGAACACATAAAGAGCTGACTCGGCGGCCCCTGCCAAGCAGAAGATGCCGATGGCCAGTGCCAGCGGAGCTAATACCCGGTTGTGCACGACGAAGCGCATGCCGGTCGTGGTCGACGACATGACGTCCCGCAGGCCGGAACCTTGCCTGACCGAAAGTGGCGGCTCCGGCTTGCGGATCCGCAGTACGGCAATCCCGGAGACGACGTAAGAGAGGGAATCGACCACGATCGCGATCGGTGCGGTCAGCAGCTGAACGAGGAATCCGCCGAGGCTGCCGCCGGCTATCTGCGCGGCGGAATTTGACGTCCCCATGACCGAGTTCGCGGTGGTCAGCTCGTGTCGTTCAACCAGCGCCGGGACGTAGCTGAGGTAGGCGGTGTCGAACCAGACCCCGAGCAGCATCACCGTAAAGGCAACGACGAACAGGAATGGCAGGGTCAGCACGCCACTCAGGGCGGCAACAGGGACGCTCAGCAACAGGACGCCACGGGCAAGGTCGGTACTGATGAGAATCTGGCGACGCCTGGTACGGTCCACCCACACGCCAGCGATCGGGTAGAGCAGGAACGGCAGCCGGATCAGCGTGCCAAGCACACCCATCTGCGCGAGGCTGGCGTGCAGGGTGACGACCGCGAGCAGCGGCACCGCTACCGATGTGACCGCGGTGCCGAGCATGGAGACGCTCTGCCCGGCCCACAGCAGGCGAAAGTCCCTGTTCTGCCACACGGTGGGCAGACGGCGCTTGCGGCTGGCCTGATCGCCAAGGATGGCAAGCGTCACACGATGATTATGCGACTCTTTCAAATCGGTTGCCATTGTGCTTTCGTAACAACTAGGCACTCATGACGGTCGGCCCGTCGTTTGGTCCCCCGCGCAGGAAAGGCTGGCAGTGGTAGCTGATCATGCGGGATCATCGGCGGAGGACCTGTACCGCACCGTCCGCCTGATCCGCAGGTTCGAAGAGCGCGCCATCGAGCTTGTCCGGGCAGGCAACGTCGCCAGTGGCATCCATCCGTGCATCGGCCAGGAGGCGGTTGCCGCGGGGATCGGCGCCGTTCTTCGTCACGACGACGTCATGATGACCAGCCACCGAGGGCACGGCCACAATCTGGCCAAGGGCAGCGACCCGGCGCGGTTACTTGCCGAGATCCTTGGCCGCACCACTGGTGTCGCTCGCGGCCGGGGCGGTTCCTTCCACCCGCTCGACTTCACAGCGGGCATCTACGGGGCAACCGGCACACTTGGCCATGGCGGGCCGATGGCTGCCGGCGTGGCGTGGGCGCTGGCGCAGGACGGCACCGACCGGGTCGCGATGTGCGTCTTCGG
>Ga0134126_10008735_pt1 | contig 12745 bp, 10 predicted proteins | sample KB31752_FD_96881 | JGI IMG/M metagenome (GOLD analysis project Ga0134126, IMG submission 96881) | Terrestrial soil microbial communities with excess Nitrogen fertilizer from Kellogg Biological Station, Michigan, USA - KB3-175-2 | ecosystem: Environmental > Terrestrial > Soil > Unclassified ...
CCCGGTTTGGGCTTGGGGACGTACGGCTCAATCAGCTGCCACTGAGCGTCACTCAGGTCGGTGGGGTAGTATGTCCGGTTCATACTCGATATCCTATGGATGACCCCTTATTAGACAAGCTCTAAAAAGAGGCTGTCTTTGTAGCCACCGAAAAGACCACCCTTTTCAAGCACCAGGAGGATTCCAGTAACAGATTGAGTTCCAGATTTTTCGGATGCATCAGGGCGGCAAACTCGCTTGTCAGATGGGTAGGAAGAGTGTCGAACAATTCGACAGCCTTGTTTTGTAGTCGGATCGCCGCTGGCATAGCCGTTCGGCGAGTTGTCAAGGAAGAATCCTGTGCAGCATACGGCTGCGGGGGAGGTTATACGGAGAACCGCCGTCCCAAACGCACGCTCAGCATTAAATAACCGCCGTGCAGGCCGAAGATGGCCGCCATCAGCATCAGCAGCAGTCGCGTCGTTTGCAGAATGCTCGATGCGCTACTCGCACAACCCGGCAGAGCCGCGTTCACGTCGTTGATACTGTCGCCGAGGTTCGTGAGCGCTTGCTCCTGATCGTCCAGTTCCATCTCCAGTTGCTCGGTCAGCAGCGGCAGCGCCGACGAGAAAGTGCGACTCAGAACGAGCGTGTGCTGGAGGGACGCCTCATATTCGGCGCGATGCGTCAGGACGTGCTTGAGCTGCATTTGCGTGTTGCGCAGCAGGACGGACGATCGGCCCAAGTTTTTGCGCAATTCCGGCCAGCGATTCATGGCCAGTTCGACGCCCTTCTGCGTCTGTCGCAGCATCTTGCCGACATCCTTCAAACGCGACGTGTCGCGCAGGATCTTCGAGAGAGCGGACGCCAGCCGGGGCAATTCCTCCGCCAGCCGCGCGGAATGCTCCGGCACACTCTTGAGCAGCGCCTCGACTTTGTCTTGCTGCTTCAGTGCGGTAGCCAGCGCCTCGCGCGTGGTGCGAGCCGCCTTGCGGCTTTCGTCCAGCGATTCACGCAGCTTGGGCAGGTCTCGGGAAAGCATATCCATTTCCTCGGACGCGGCGGTCACTCCTTTGGCCGCTTTGCGCATGCCCTCGGCGATTTTGTCGCCCTCCGGCCAAAACGCACGCTGCTCGACCGAGGGCCGTAGACCATTGAACGTGACCACCGGATAGGAGTAACCCGAGAGCCGCTCCACTTGCTCGGCACCCGTACTCAGCGATTGCTCCAGACCCTTGAAGCCATCGCGCATGGTCGCGATGCGTTCGACCTTGAGCAGATGATGCATCCGCTCCAAGCCCTGATCGAACTTGACCAAGCCGTCGTGGATGTCGCGCGCTGCCTTCAGGTCGGGAGGGGCCGAGCGCAGCAACGTACTCAGACGCTTGGCGTCGGCGCTGAGATCCTTGGTTGTTTTATCCAATTCGTCGGCGGCATTGCTGGCGGCGGGGCCGACTTGATTTTCAAGATAATCCGCCGCCGTCTTCAGTCCTTGGCCGAACTGTTGCATGCCCTTGGGATCCAGTGTGTCGGATAGCCCGTCCATACCGTTGGCCACATCACCCAGCGCATCGCTCAGGGTTTGCACGGTGTTATAGTCAATCTTCTGGGTCTTCAATTGATCGTTGACGACCTGCATTTCCTTCTGCAAGCGCTGGGCCAGCGCTTGCATCTGCGGCCGGCGTTCACGCAGAACGCGGACTTGATCGCGCAGCCGCTGCACCTGCTGGCCGGTGCGCTGGGTGACGCGCTCGGCCCGGCCCATCGTGTCCTCGACTTCGCGACGACCAGGCAGTTGCCAGGCGAAATACACCAGGACGACCGCCGACACCAACTCCAAAACCCCGAGCGAGAGAAACACAATTCGTCGCATGACGGACACCCCCAATGGGGAAGGAGAGTAGCGGGTTCCGTCCGCGACCACGGCCTTACAAACCGTCGCGAACGCTTCCTCATCTTATTCTACCATCGAACGGGGCGGAAAGATCATCCCGAACGGCAAAGATATCAAGTGGTGAAATGCCAGCCCGCAGCGCCAGTAAGGGAACGTCCCTTGCTGGCGCTGCGGGCTGGTCAAAAAATTAAAGCCTGAGAGGATAGAAAAACGACGAGGCGTTCACGACATCATCGGCCGTAAACGCCCTCAATTCGTGGAGGTCTGCCGCTTACTTTTTCTTCGTCGGTTTCGTCGTCGAGTTTTGCAGTGTATCGCTGTCCTTAAGAATGACGATCAGACGGACCTGCATTTTGTGCTGGTTCGCGGCATCCGCATCTCTGTCCTTGTCTTTATCCACACCCTTGTCTTTATCCGCATCCTTATCTTTATCTGCATCCTTATCGGTGACGGATGGGGCGGCCAGAGCGGGCGTCCGTTTGGGTTTCTTGTGGACAGCCAACGCTACGGCGACGACCTGCCCCATTTTGAGGGCGTCCGGCGAACTTTCATAACCGATTAGATGCTTGTCCTTGCCTTTCAGTTCGGCCTTCTCCTGAGCGGTGTATTTCTTGATATTGCCTTTGTCGTCAAATTCCTCGGGCAGATCCTTGATGCGAACCTTGACGCTCTCTTCGGCCTGGAAATCGACGTTTTGGGATACCTGGACAATCTGATACATATTCTGAATGGCCTTGATTTCTTGTTGCAAGAGCCGGAGTTCTTGCTGCTCCGCTCGCGCCATCGCCTGCGCCATCCGTTGCTGCCCCTGCATGAACATTTGCTGCATCTGCATCATGTTGGCATGGTGATGCCGCCCCTGGCTACGGGGCATACGTTGCGCACGGTTCATCTGCTGATACATTTGATGCATGTTCCGGGCGTGCGCGCTGCGCAGGTTGGGCATCTTCGCGCCCGGCTTGAGACGTATTTCCGGATAGGTGACCTTCAGGGTGAACATCCGATCGCTATTGGGCAGGCTCACGAAGGTGCCGATGAGATTGCAAGGCGGCAACTTTTCGCTATCGATGGTGGGAAGATTCGGAGCCGGATTCGTCTTGGGTTTGGGGGGGGCCGCCTCCATCGGCGACAGTCCAAGCAAACCCAGCAACAATCCGATCGTCAAGGTGCCGCGTCGCATGGTTCCCTCTTCCTTACGGGGATGTTCGGATACTTTTGTTGTTGCACGCTCAGCCGAAAACACAACTTGCTCTTTCACAACCTCAGTATAATGCCTCCGTGCAACCACGGGGAATAGACAAATCTCATCGGAAATTGCGAAAGGGCGAGTTAGGGTTGTGCAAATAGTATCCATCCATTAGACCCGCGCGAACGGCAAAAGTTCCGGCCGCGAAAAGAAAATGTCGATCGTCGTTTCTCAGCCGAGATTGGCCGCCGACTGTCCGGCCAGCCAGCCGGTACTCCAAGCGGCCTGGAAGTTGTAGCCGCCGATTGGACCATCCAGATCGAGCAGTTCGCCGGCGATAAACAGACCGGACACACGCTTGCTCTGCATTGTCCGTGAATCGACTTCTTCCAGGGCGACGCCGCCGGCGGTCACTTCCGCCTTGCCGAAACCAAGTGTTCCCGTCACCGGCAAACGCAGATGCTTGATACATCCAACGAGACGAACGCGGTCAACCCGGCTCAGGGCGGCGGCTTTGCGATCCACGGCCAGCCCCGCCGCGCCGAGGAGCGTCTCACAAAGACGCCGCGGCAGATGGACGGCAAGGACCGCCGCCAGCAGTTTCTTACCGGACGCCGCCGTTTCGACACGCAAGTATTCGTCGAGCGCAGGCTCGGCCATGCCAGGTAGGAAGTCCAGTTCAAGGATCAGCGTTCCCGGTTGGGCGTGTCCGCTGATGACCCGGCTGACATCGAGAATGACCGGTCCAGACAGCCCGAAATGAGCGAACAACAGCGAACCACGTCGAGCGGCCAGAGTTTTACCATTCGCGGCCACGCGCACGGCCACATCCGGCAGAGTGACGCCGCGCAGGTCGGCAACCCAGGGAACGGATACGGTCACCGGCACCAGCGCCGGCCGAGGGGGGACGAGGGTATGTCCCAACCGAGTCGTAATGCCATAGCCATCACCCGTCGTGCCGCAGCCGGGATACGATTGCCCGCCGGTCGTCAGGATCACCCGTGCGGCATGAATAACACGGTGCGTCGTCGTCAGCACGAATCCGGGTGAACATGGTTGCAGGTCGCGCAACGGTTCCTCCAGGGTGAGAGTGGCCCCGCTGCGCCGCAGCCGCCGTAGTAGAGCATCGAGTACATCGAGCGCCTTGTTGCTGACGGGAAAAATCTTGCCCGTTTCCTCGATCTTGGTGGCGACGCCTTCGGACTCGAAGAGATCGAGCGTGTCCTGAACGCTGAACGCGGCCAGCGCGGAATGCAAAAAGCGTCCGGCTGGGCCGAAGGCCTCGACGATGCCGCGATTATCGGTAGCGTGGGTGACATTGCAGCGGGTGCCGCCGGACATGAGAATTTTGACGCCGGCCTTGCGGTTTTTCTCCAGCACCAGCACACGCCGGCCGCACTCCGCCGCGCGGATCGCGGCCATCAACCCCGCAGCTCCCGCGCCGATCACTACGATGTCCCAAACGTCGTCCGCCATCTCCGCCTACCGCCCGCTGCGCGGGAAATCCGAAATCCGAATCTCGAAATCCGAAAGGAAAAGGAGATTGTAGCGGATAAGACGAGCGGACGGCTCAGGGATCGTGTCGATGGATGATCGGATAGCGATCCAACCCCAGGGCGGATTCCAACCAGGCCATCGATTCCGAGGGAACGATCAGACTCCCGCGTTGGTGCATAACGCGAACGAACTTGCGGGTAACGGCGTCCCCGCTGCGGATAGCGGGATACTCGTAACGATCGTGCTGGCGGTCGATGTCGCTGACCGCATGGATGCAATCGGTGGTCCGCGCGCCGCGTTGGCGGGGGTCGATCGCCTTGTAGCGGAATTGGCCGTTTTCTATCTTTATATACTCACGATACACGCGCGTGAAAAAGTCACCTTCAATCTCATAAGGGCCCCATTCCGATACATGCATATGATTTTCGTAAGCCCATCGCAATGTCGTGTCCAAGGTGAAATTCTCGCCTGGCTCGTCGTGAAGCCGCCAGGGACGCACTTTCATCGTTTGCGGCAGCCAACTGATTGTATACGCCTCAATGCGTGGATTCAGGCAGCCCAGCGGCGCGTCCGTGACTCGGACGATCGTAGCAAAGGTATGCGAGAGCCGGGGTATCTTGGGGTGGGATTGTGAAGCGAAAACAATCAGGAAATAGCGATCATCCGCTTCAACGTAATGCGGAGCCAACAAAAACGCCCACGCGGACAGGGACAGGAGCCAAACCCGGCGAACGCCGCGTGTCATAAACATGGTGTCATTCTTGAAGGAAGGACAATAAGGCGATGTCAAGGATCACGCCGATGGATGATGGGATAGCGATCTAACCCGAGAACGGAGTTCAACCAACCAAGACCATCCTGATGAGCAAGGACGCGCTCGCGGTCGGACAGGACGAAGGCGAGATGACGGCTGGCAGGATTGCCGCTGCGCAAGAAGAAATACTCGGCGCGGCCGTGACGATAGTCGATGTCGGAAACGGCGTGGATACAGTCGGTCGTCAGCGAGCCGCGCGTGAAGGGATCAATCGCCTTGTAGCGATAGATTCCGCTTTGCATTCGCAGATATTCGTTATACACAATTTGATAAAACTCCCCTTCGATTTCGTAAGGGCCCCATTCGGAGACGCGCATGCGGTTGTCCTGCGCCCATCGCAGCGTCGTCTCTAAATCGAGATTTACTCCCGGTTCACTGTAACAGCGAAAGGGCCGTACTTTCAGCGTCTGAGGGAGCCAACTGATTGTGTACGCCTGAATCGGGGGCATGACGCCGTCCGCAGGGCAATCTCCGACCTTGACGAATGTGGCGAAAGTATGCGTATACCGAGGCAGTTTGGGATGCGATTGCGCTCCGAAAATGATGAGGTAGTGGCGTTCATCCGCTCGGGTCATACACGGCGACAGCAGCAATGCCCATAACGTCAGCGGCAACAACAAGAGCCAGCGGTCCCCGCGCGATTTGAACATTGTTTGGCCCCTGAGCCACGAAGGATCGACCCGTCGTTGAATTATTCTCCATTTTTCGCGGAGAAGGGCGGAAAATCGAGCAGAGGATTGATCTCACTGGATCCGTCCGATTACCTTGTGCGGTTTTCGAGGAATACTCCATCGGTCAGAACGGCGCGGCCCTCTTGCCGATGCCTTGGCGCTGGCAATTTCGCATCGATACCTTGACAATAAGGGAGAAGTGTCGGATGAAAGGTCATTCCCCGAACAAGTGAATCATCATGGCGGATCTCACTCGTGTCAGCATTTCTCTGGAGAGCGCGCTGTTGGCCGCGTTCGATCGCAACATCACGGCACGCGGCTACGCCACGCGCAGCGAGGCCATCCGCGATCTGATCCGCGATCACCTTATCCATGAGGAGTCGCGCGGCGAGCCGGGCGAAACAACGGAGCAGGTGGCCGTCGTCACGCTCGTGTACGATCACCATGCCCGCGAGTTGGCTTCCCGGCTGATCGACAAGCAACATCACCATCACAATCTGGTGGTGTCCACTCTTCACGTTCATCTGGGCGAGCGTCATTGTCTGGAGGTGTCGATTTTGCGTGGCCCCGCCGGTGAGGTGCGTCATCTCGGCGAGGAATTGCTGTCCATTCGCGGCGTGCTGCACGGCGAAATCGCCTTCACCAGCGGCGAAGGCGCTTTCAATCGCTGGCATTAAGGGGCACGAACAAGATGGCGCAGCCCTCCCGCGTAAGCGAGCCTCCCGCGTAAGCGGGGGGAGAATGCAGCGAACACTCCCCCCGCTTACGCGGGAGGGCTGCGCCATCTTGTTCGTGTTTAGCGCAGACCATGCTCGCGCAACAGCTTTGCGGCCCAGGCCGTGTCCTCGCGGGACAACGGCGGTTCCGGGTCGCGGCGATAATCGATGGACACGCCGTAAGCGGCGTTATCGTAGGCGCTGCGGAGTATGGCATTCAGATCGAGTGGCACATCGGGATCTTTGCCGCGCAGCGGGATGCCGATCACTGGCAGCACCTGCCGTACACTCACCGGCCAATATTTACCGTGACGGCGATCCTCGCCGCGCGATACGACAATCCGATAGTCGCTGCCTGTCCGAGCGAGTCGCGCTACCGACGGATCGCCCGCACGCAGCAAGTCGATCTCGACCCAGTGGACCTCCGAACGCAGTATCTCTCGCCGTTTCGTCATGAAACTGGCTCGGCCGTCCGAGCCGCGAATCTTGTTCGACGGGCTGAGGACCTCAATGACCGTGACAAGATCGTTCGACTCGCGGTGGCGGATTTCAAGACGAGCTTCCTTGATTTCGTCATCGGTCAGGAGCGCTATGGTTTGCGGTTCGGCGATGGTGAGGGAGGCCGACCGATTCGGCGTTTTTTTTGCCCCCTTGTGTTTCGCTGTCCTCTCGATGCGGACATCCGGGATAGGGAGGGTCTGTCTTCCTGGATCGTCTTCGTCGGAGACGTAAATACGCAACTCGACGCGGGCGACGTAGTGTGGTAGCAGCACCGGATTCAGCGCTGTGCGGATCTGGCCAATCAACTCGTGATGCACGTCGGGCCAAAGGTCCGGCGTCTCAAGATACGGGTCCATACCCGGAAACGGTGACGGCATAAAGAGCCTCCTCGGATCATCTCACGATTTCCTATTCCTGTGGTTGCAATAAGCGCAAACCAATAGGCAACGAATCGCCAAGCATTTGCCCCTGTTCTTCTTGCTCCATCTCCGATACTTCCTCAACCATGCGCCGCCAGTGTTCCGGGATCGACAAGTCACGCAGCACGGACAGCACCTTGTCGCGATGGCTCTCGTCGATGTCGAGCGCACGCTGCCCGGTGCGGCGAGCCAGCTGCGATAGACAAAACGCCCACGCCAGACGTTCGCTTTGATTGCCCGGCTCGAACGACAATATCGCTTCAAGCCACTTCTCGACTACCTGATGATGCACGACGGCGTTGAGCGGGCCGTAAATCAGCGCCCGCGCTCCCAAGCGCGTCAGCGCCCAGAAACCGTAGGTCGGCACCGGACTGCGGCGCAACGGCTTGAGCAGAGCGGCTCCCAACGCTTCCTTGTTTTTGACATCGAGACGCTCGAACGCGGCGGCTGCCCGCCACATTTCCGCCAATTCGTTCGCGCCCGGTTTGGCCACCACTTTGCCCTTGGCCGGCAGCAGAACCGGACGCAGGCGATCGTAGAGCGCTTGTTGCAAACTCGAATGCAATCCGCCGGCCACGCGTCGCCACATGATCCAGGCATCGGCACCGGTTTCCGTCAAGCGCGGAGCCGTCCCTCGCGCGCCCTTGCCGGCGTCGGCGCGCGGCGGCGCGGCCATCATTTTCCACAATTGATCGATGCGAAACTTGTCGAGCGGATCGCCGAAGCCTGGACGCAGACAATAGCCGGTCAGGTTGTACCAGCGACTCATATGCGACGGCGAACGACGGCGTTCCTCGGCGACCTCGGCCAAAAACTCCCACATACGGCGACATAATCCCGTCGGCCAGGCGTGCCGCGGCGCATCGAGCGCCGCCTCCAACGACTTCGTCAATTCCTGCGGTGTCAACGCCATGTCACCAGATTGAGCAGGCGTATAGACAGCGCGGATGCGCTGCGCCGCCTCCTGCACCTGCGCTTCCGGCCAAACGTCGGTGATGGTCTGTCCGTCGCTTACGCTTTCGGCTCCGCTAGGTGAAGGCGTATCTTGTACGAGATCGCGGACGTTGAACTCGAGCCGCCAGCGGTTGCCGCCGTCGCGCGCCACGCAGAACAGTTCCAGCGTGCCGATGGCCGTCGAGCGCGCGGCCAATGTCACCGGCACCGATTTCGTGCCGCTGCGTTTGCCGCCGCGCAGCACCGTATGCAACGGCGGCATCCGCCGTAGTTGTTCCGGTGCCAGCGTCAACAGATCGCCCGCCTTGTCATCGCCGCGCACCGTCGAGGTATACAGTGGAAACATCACCGGCTGACCCAGCGCCAGTTCCAGTTCCGGTTTCTCAAGGACAATGTCCTGTCCTTCCTCCATGTGCTGCGGCACCACACAAACGACCGTGACATTTTGCGAACCGTCGCCGGCGCTCTGGGCTTGTTGAACGCCGATGTAATACGAGCGCGCGATGCCGCCGCCGATGCGCCGTCCGCCGGTGTGACGCAGCCAGGCGAAGTAGGCCGCACCCAAGGAAACGGCCAGGTCCAGCGATGGATTCGTCAGAACCAACGGCTGCCAAGGATGCTCCGGCCGTTCGTACCACTGACGCAGCACCTCGACGACGCGCTCGCGCAGCGCCGGCGGCTGAAAGACGCCGCCGTTGAATAAGATCGCCGTCGGCGCATTCGCATCGGGAGCCGATTGGTTTTGCAGGAAGGCGGCCAGGTGGCGCGTAATGCCGGGATCGCTGACATAAGGCAGACCCATCTCATGCAGGCCGGCGCGTGCGCCGCGCTGCGGCGCGGCGTCCGCCGGCACCACCGGGAAGAAACCATCGAGAATCACCTGCCGCACATCCGCCGGCGTCAACGGCGCATGCAGCGTGCCGCCGATCACTGCTCGACCGCGACCGATCACCGTGACCGTGTGACTCGCCGGCGCCGTGGGACTCAGCAGCGCCTCCTTGGCCGCGCGGCATGCCTGCGTCAAAAGACCGTACTGCACCGCATCGAGCCGCCCCGCGCCCGGCAGCTTCGCCTCGACGAACTTGGCCAACGCCAGGTCCATGTTGTCGCCGCCCAGCAGCAGATGATCGCCGACGCCCTGCCGCACGAAACCCAATTCGCCCTGCTGCTCCACCGCCTCAATGAGACTGAAATCGCTGGTGCCGCCGCCCACGTCCACCACAAGACAGCGCGTTCCCGGCTTCAGCGCCGCCGCCTCCGCAGCCGAGTGCGTCACTTGCCAGCAGTAAAACGCCGCCTGCGGTTCCTCCAAAAGAATCAAATCTTCCAACCCCGCCTTGCGCGCGGCCTCGACGGTGAGGTTGCGCGCCACATCATCGAACGACGCCGGCACGGTCAAGACGACCGTCTGCTTTTCCAACCGATCATCGGGCCGATCCTTGGCCATGACGTAATTCCAGCTTTCGACCATGTGGCGCAGATAGCGCGCCGACGCCTCGATGGGCGAGATACGCGGCACATCGGGCGGCGCGGTCCACGGCAGCAGGCCCGCCGAGCGATCGACGCCGCCATGACATAGCCACGATTTAGCCGAACTGACGAGCCGACCGGGTACCTTGCCGCCGTGATTGCGGGCAAACTCGCCGACGGCGTAATCGCGCTGCGCGTCCCACGGCAGCGCGGTCGCGCCCGCCGGCAAATCGTGCTGGCCCGGCAGATAGATGAACGACGGCAGCAAGGCTCGCTCTTTGACCTCGCCGACCGCGACCAATTGCGGAATGGGAAACGGTTTAATGTCCAGCCGGTCGCCGCGCCGCGGATGATGCAAGTCCACATAGGCAAGGGCGCTGTTCGTCGTGCCAAGGTCGATGCCGATCAGATAACGTGCCATAAGTCGTTCGATCGTGGGGCCGAAGTTTGGGGTGATTTTCGCTCGCTTCCGTCATCATACGACCTCGCCCCATGCTGGGACGTGGCAAATCATTCGAGACGAGCAACCCTACTTCCCTCTCTCTCTGAACTCAGGTGGAGAAGGGTTGGGTTACCGAGTCCCGCATGGCAAAAGATACGGTCCTCCGCCCATTTCACTTCACCCTCTCGATGCGAAAATAGTTCGGCGTCAGACAAACGTGGTTACGACCATACCTGTTCCCCCACTTTGATAATAGAGGCCGCAGAGTGCGACCCCACCGTTCCGGCGGCACACAGAGCGCCGCCACAACCATGAATGGGAGTACGAGCATGTCCGAGACGAACAGCCAGCAGCCGTGCACCGAGATCCCACAGGATGCGGAACCGGGGTTCCTCGACCTTTCCCCACAGTGGGGTATGGCCGCACCGCGCGGCGGCAAGACGGTCGTCACTCGGGTGTTGAAGGACGGGGCCACAGTTCCTCTTTTTCTCGGGCAGACCCTAATCAACTCGCTCAGGGATCTGGGGTACAACAACACCACCTCAGCCCTGTGCGAGCATGTAGATAACGCGATCCAGTGGGGGGCAACGGAAGTACGGGTCTATTTCCGCCAGATCGGCAAGCAGCCCAATCAGAGGATTGACGTGCTCGTCTACGACAACGGGAAGGGGATGGCACCCCACGTACTGAAAGTGGCGATGGCCTTTGGCGGCTCGATGGTATACGACAATCGGCACGGAATCGGCCGCTACGGCATGGGGATGAAGGCGGCCGCGCTAAATATGACTCGTAGCATAGACGTGTATTCGTGGCAGGAACCCCGAGCGTTCTACTCCATGACGCTGGATGTGGACAAGATCGGTCAGGATCTTCACAACATGATCGAGTTGCCTGCCCCGGAACTGTCGGACGCCCGCCCGTCGGAGGTGACCGACATGTTTACGAAGCCACTGGATGGCACGCGGAGACGGCCTGACTTGGAAGACCTTCTGGCCGACGAACCAAACGAGTTGACCGAACAACTCGGCCGATCCGGTACGATCGTCTACATGCCCAAATGCGACCGGCTGACATACAGTACTGCGAAGACATTGGCCGACCACGCGATCAAGGATATGGGCCGCATCTACCGGCGGTTCATCGACAAGGGCGTGCAGCTGTACGTCAACAACCGGCAGGTCGAGGCGTTCGCCCCGACCTACCGGATGCCTTCCGCCCGACACGCCAAGGTCCAGGGACTGACAGAAACGAGATCCGCCCTTGTGGATAGCTGGACCGTTCAGTTGCCGGTGACCGAGGGGTCGCCCAACATGACCGTGGTTCGCATCCGGATGTTCCTGCTGCCTGTCCACGCCTGGGCATCCCTGGGCCGGACGACGCTCAATAACAGCTTGCACGTTTTTGACGGCCATATAGTGTCGTATCTGCGTAACGAGCGAGAGGTGGAGATCGGGGCGGAGGCGCGGCTGAATCTGAAAAAGCACTCCATAAACGCCTGGCTGCGGGTGGAGATCGAATTCACCGCCGATGGCGATGAGGTGTTTGGAGTAGCAGCGAACAAGCAAGGCGTCCGTCTCCAGGAGTATGCCGCCGAGTTGATTTTCGAACATGATGACAACCGCTTTCAGCGGAACATCACCGACATGCGCAAAACGATACGCGACAGGCAGCTGAGGATTGCCGCCGCAGAGCAAGTTGGGCAGACGAGCGATGCAGAGCGGCACGCGTCGGACACCGAAGGCGTGCAGGGCGTGGCGCTGCCAACGCCGTCGGTGGATACGGCGGAGCAGGCCGCCGCGCTGGAGGGCGGCGATACCTCCTCAGGATGCCATTGCCCGATAGCGCTCAAGCGGCGGCGACCATCGAGGTGACCGACTCCGTTGGCCAGGTGCATCGCATATTGTCGCCCGACGAATGGGAGGTCGAGTGGCGTCTCGCCTCAGGTCAGACCTATGCGGCAGTCGCGCTAAGTCGCGGCCTTTCCCCAGACACGCTGAAAGTAAGAACTGCCAGATGGAGGGCTCGAATCCGCCGCAAGCTGGCGTAGTGCCGATAAGAGTCACGAACATTTTGGCCAGCCCGCAGCGCCAGCAAGGGATTCCCGTAGATCCAAGTTGCAGCTGATGAGACAAGACAAACGCATGTTCCCTCCAGAGAATAACTTCTGTCACGATTTCATTCCTGGAGGGAAGCATGCGCAAC